>Ga0209166_10000107_pt1 | contig 109289 bp, 110 predicted proteins | sample Coa_R1_3_FD_187151 | JGI IMG/M metagenome (GOLD analysis project Ga0209166, IMG submission 187151) | Surface soil microbial communities from Centralia Pennsylvania, which are recovering from an underground coalmine fire - Coalmine... | ecosystem: Environmental > Terrestrial > Soil >... | reverse complement strand
CCTGGTCGAGGCCGTTCTCGATCGAATAGGTGCGCACGCAGTCGGAAATCTTGGCGAGCTGGGTCAGGTCCTGCTCGATCTGCTCTGCCGAGATGTAGGTTGTGGGATCGAGCGGCGTCTGCGCGCCGCGAAAGGGGGCGTAGGAGACGCAGAGCAGCTTTGCCGCCGGGTCGATCGGCGCGCGTGCAAGCGTGACCGGCGTGGCCAACCACCACCACACGCCTGCAATGGCAATCAGGGAAATGGGAAGAAGCGCCAGTGGCGTGCGAAAAGAAATCGTTTCCATCCTTTGGGCGGCGGCGGCACGTCGATTAGCGCCTGAAGTGTTCTCTGCCAAGAGCCCTGCCAGCGGCGCGAACCACTCATCGCGCTGGATAGCTTGACACGGCACGCTTTACCACTGTGGCGATAAAATCGTGACCTTGCTGGACAAATTCCCAAATACCAGTCATGGGATTCCGGCTGGGCGGTCTGCCGCATTGGGGACCTATTTGCTCGGCATCACCGAGGCCGTAGCCGGCTTTTTTGGTAACAAATCGGGGATTACATGCGTCGACCGGTGCTTCCACTTACGAATATGCTTTTGCGCCAGCTCGTCATCCCCGCATTCGCTCTCCTGTTGGCGTGCGGCAGCGCCGCCGCCCAAAGTGGCGACAATCACCCCCAGGACCAGGGGGCCAAGGGGAATGCGGCCGCCGCCGAGGCCGCAAAAAAAGAAAACGAGCGCAAAACTGCCGAATTCACCGAGGCGGCCCGAGCCATCAACGGCCCGGCCGGCAACCCCGAATGCGTCTGGCTCGGTCGGCGCGTGGTCCGCCTGATGTGGGTGGATGATCTCGACACGGCGTTTCGCCATCTCGACCTCTATGACCGCTTCGGCTGTCCGGGCGGTCACATCCAGGCGGCGTTCCGCTGCCTGACCCGGTTTGGCGCAGAGATCGACGACAAGGTTCCGCGGAGCCTGGATCTGAGGATTCATGCCTGCTGGATCAATCCGGACGCCCAGCCGCAGGCGGCGGCTGCCGCTGCGCCCGCCGCCACCGCTGCGACGCAGGGATCGGCCGCACCTGCGCCCGCCGCCTCGCCGGCTCCCTCGCCCTCGCCGCAGCCGCCCGCGAAATAGTGACGCGGCTGTGAGCACCGGAGCCGTTTGTTCACGAGCCAGCAAGGTTGGTGCCCTTAAAACGCCACTCGCGTCATACCAGTTGTGAAATGGCGCGGCAGGCTTATCCTTAAGCTTGCCGTCGTGTCGGTCGAACCTAGGGGACAGGTTCGTTTTCGCCCATTATGCCCCGCCAGGTCTTCGCGATGCGAGCCATCATCGCCGTTTTGTTGTTCGTCACGGCCGCCCACGCTGCGCTTTGGGGTGTCTTCCAGCAAAAACAGCAGGCTCCCGACTTCCGCGGCCTATTGCCGAGCGCTTCCTACACCCCGTTCGAGCCGGGTCACACGGTCGTCGACGTCGCCGCCGACTCTGCGAAGATCCGCGCCGACCTGAAGAAATTCTCCACCATCACGCGGGCGGTTCGCCTGTACACCTCGACAGAAGGCAGCGAGCTGGTGCCGCCAATTGCCGCCGAGTTCGGCATGAAGGTCATGGTCGGCGCCTGGATCGGCAAGGATGACAACCGCAACAGTCGGGAGATCGAAGCCGCCATCAATCTTGCCCGGCGCAACAGCAATGTCATCGGCGTCGTGGTCGGCAACGAGACCATCTTTCGCGGCGAGCAGAAGATCGACGACCTGATCAAGCTGATCAAGCAGGTCAAGTCGGCCGTCAACGTGCCGGTCAGCACCGGTGAGATCTACAGCATCTGGGCCCAGCATCCGGAGCTCGCCTCCAATGCCGATTTCATCGCGGCCCACGTCCTGCCGTACTGGGAGCGGTTCTCATCGACTGAGGCGGTGGATCAGGCGGTGAACCGCTACCAGTCGCTGCGCAACCAGTTCCCCGGCAAGCACGTCATGATCGCGGAATTCGGCTGGCCGAGCTCCGGTTACAATCTGGGCAACGCGGACCCCGGCCCGTTCCAGCAGGCCTCCGCGTTGCGCAACTTCGTCGTCCGTGCCGAAGCCATCGGCATGGACTACAACATCGTCGAGGCGATCGATCAGCCCTGGAAATACTTCGAAGGCGGCGTCGGTCCCTATTGGGGCCTTTTCACCGCCGCACGCGAGCCGAAATTTTCCTGGGTAGGACCCATCGTGAACCCCGACTACTGGAAGCTCGCGACGATTGCGCTTCTGGTCGGCATCCTGATGTCGCTGCCCATCCTGCGTCTCGCCGAGCCTACGGCGTTGCAGGCCTTCGTGCTGTCAACCGCGGCCAACGGCGTCGGCGCCTGGATTGCGACCGTGTTCGCCTATTGGGACAGCCATTACTTCGTCTTCGGCTCGTCGTTCGCGCTGATCCTCGGCCTGATCCTGTTGGTGCCGCTGATCCTGATCGCGATGGCGCGGATCGAGGAGATCGCGGCCGTGGCCTTCGGCCGCCCGCCCCGCCGGCTGATCGGCAGGACCGCGACGCTTGCGCCCGCCACCATCGGCGAGAACCTGACCTTCCCGAAGGTCTCGATCCACGTCCCGGCCTATTACGAGCCGGTCGACATGCTGAAGCAGACGCTCGATGCGGTATCGCGGCTCGACTATCCGAATTTCGAATGCGTGGTCATCATCAACAACACGCCGGACCCCGCGTTCTGGCAGCCGATCCAGGATCACTGCCGCTCGCTCGGTGAGCGCTTCAAGTTCATCAACGCCGAGAAGGTGAAGGGCTTCAAGGCCGGTGCGCTCCGCATCGCCATGGACCGCACGGCGGCCAATGCCGAGATCATCGGCATCATCGACGCCGACTATGTCGTCGATCCGGACTGGCTGAAGGATCTCGTGCCTGTTTTCGCCGACCCGCGCGTCGGCATCGTGCAGGCGCCGCAGGACCATCGCGACGAAGGCCGCTCGCCGATGCACTACATGATGAACGGCGAATATGCCGGCTTCTTCGATATCGGCATGGTCCAGCGCAACGAGGAGAACGCCATCATCGTGCATGGCACGATGTGCCTGATCCGCCGCGCCGCGATGGACATGGCGGGCGGCTGGGCCGGCGACACCATCTGCGAGGACACCGATCTCGGGCTCGCCATCATGGAGCATGGCTGGCTCACGCATTACACCAACCATCGCTACGGCCATGGTCTCCTGCCCGACACCTACGAGGCCTTTCGCAAGCAGCGCCATCGCTGGGCCTATGGCGGCTTCCAGATCGTGAAAAAGCACTGGCGGCGCTTCCTGCCGGGCGCGAGCCGGCTGTCGCGCGATCAGAAGCGCGAATTTTCGCTGGGCTGGCTGAACTGGCTCGGGGCCGAAAGCCTCGGCGTGCTGGTCGCGATCCTGAACCTGATCTGGGTGCCGATCGTGGCCTTCGCCGATATCGCCATCCCCGACAAGATCCTGACGCTGCCGATCATCGCCGCGTTCCTGGTCTCGCTGATCCATTTCGTGTCGATGTACCGGATGCGGGTTGCAATCAAATGGGGCCAGACACTCTCCGCCATGGTTGCGGCGATGAGCGTGCAATGGACGGTCTCGCGCGCGGTCGCGCAGGGTCTGATCACCGAGCATCTGCCGTTCGCCCGCACCTCCAAGGGCGGGTTGTCGCGGATGTCGATCGAGTTTCAGGCGTTCTGGGAAGCCGTGATCGGCGTGCTGCTGCTCGTCGGCGCCGCCGTGCTGATCGTTACGAACAGCTACAAGCAGATCCGCGAAATCTACATCTTCGCGGGCGTCCTGGTGCTGGAAAGCCTGCCGTTCCTGTCGGCTGTCGCGATCGCGATCCTCGAGAGCTCGCGCATCAACTCGTTCCAGTTCTGGCGCAATGCCGGGGTGCGCACCGCGGAACTGATCGGCCTGCGCCCGGTGGCGCTGCCGTCGGTTGCAAGCCCTCCGCAGCCGGTCGCCTCCGAGGTGCATCGCGAGGCGGGCTAGCAACTTTGCCGCAATCCGCCGCAAGACTCGAAGGAACGTGCCTAACGGGCTGCGTGGTCATCGGAATCGACGGCGACGACCTGCGTTGATAAGCCGCGAGGTGCTATTGACCGCCACCAAGCCACCCCCTACACAGCGCCGTCTGGAGCATGAGCCCTTGAAAAAAGCCGCACGCGGCACGCCTTGAGGGGCTGGTATCCGGAGTTTTCCGGGCCGACATGTTCGTTCGACAAGTGAGCGCGTAGCTCAGGCGGTAGAGCACGTGACTTTTAATCATGGGGTCGAGGGTTCGAGTCCCTCCGCGCTCACCAAACAATATCTGTCCAGCCCGGAGACATGGGTAACAGAACGCACCTAGCTAGGACATGGGTGCACACGAAAGCGCAGGACCGAAGCCCCGCCGCTCTTGCTGGCCATCCTTTCGGACTAGCACCTATGGAAACTCACGTTGCATCCCGACTTAGGGCAAACTGCGGTCACGGCCCTCCCTGATCCAAGCCCCTGCTTCCCTGGGGCCGTCGGCCTCGGTACACACCGGATGTACCGAGGCCGTTTTGCTCTCGCGGAATCTTCCGATCGCTCTCCCTGGACGCCATAACGTCGCGCGGGACCGAAGCCCGCGGCGCTCACAGAGTATCACTCGATCGACAGCGCGAGGATGCCGAGTTCAATCAGAAAAACGGTGCAGCCCACAGCGAGTCCGAGAAAAACCTCATCGGGGGGAAGGGTCTTGATCCTCATGCGCGCCTCGCGTCATTTTGCGGCGTCTCACCTCAAAATGACCCAGGTCACCAGAAGTTCCGGTTCCCTTTTGCTTGGAAGTGAAAATCATCAGGAAGGCGCCGGATCGACGCTCCGCGTCTGGCGACGGCTGTGCTCGTGACTGGCGGCCCGACACATGCCCCCAGCCGGAGGTGTGCCGAGCCTAGCCAAGTCGCCGCGCTGGTCGACCCCGACCGGCCGGAATTAATCATGGCAGCAATGTGGCTGAGCCGCTATTGCTACGACGCAACAGTCTCGAACTATCGGTCGTGGAAATAGAAAACCCGCCGGGTGAGAAGCCGACGGGTTTCGCTCATGCCCGGTGTCGCGGCCCCATGTCTTCAGCCTTCCGGGGCTGGCGTGGTGACTGGAAAGCTTAGGGGAGCTCCTCCAACCGAGACAGGCCCTACAGGTTTAAGCTGCCGAGCCATCCTTTTGCGCATCGCTGCGGATAGCCGGTGACGAGCGCGCCCTTTTGGAATGGAGGACGTTATTTCCGGCGCGATCGCATTTTGCAGCGAGTCGACCTTCGCGATAAGCGTGGAAAGCTGAGCAGATATCTTGTTCACATCGACATGCTGGTCCGTGATGCTCTGTCTCAGAGAAGCAAGCGTAGTCGAGTCCTGCTGGAGCAAAGCCGTGTTTTGTTGCAATGAGGATCCATTGTCCCGCAGCGCGACAGCGTGTTGCTGCTGCGCCGACTGAATATCCTTCAAAGCGGCAACAACCGCGTCCGGTACTGGCGCCGGGGCTTCCTGGTGCGGAAGCAGTTCGGCTAGCTTACTGACATTCGGCAACGGAATGTCGAAAGAGGGCAGTGTGTAGATGGCCGCCGTGCCATTTATGGCCAAAGCGAACACCGACAGCGCCAGGATCGATTTCTGACTGGACCGCTTGCTCGATGCTTTGCTCGGCGCTGCGGATTCGAGTTGTTCGGTTTGACTCTGCGTTTCCGACGTCTCGGTCACGTGCTTGACCTCAAATGAGTGAACCAAGAAATGGAGCCGTCGCTGGATCGTCCTCGCGACGGCTCCTTTACGCGGCACCCATCTAAGCTGCCCTGGATTATGGGCTGATGAGATTAATTCCACGTTAGCGCCGCAACCGCTTGGCATGCGTCGACAGCCGCCGTCGGTGCAGCGCGCCGTTTGACTCGGACGCCAATTGCTGGCGCATGATTTTTTCGAAAGGCCGCTGCTCACTTTTGCGGATCGTGCGCCAGGCCCGGTTCCGGCAACCAATCTTCAACGTCCCTCGGCTATCCTGGCTCTATGCAGATTCGCCTTGGCCATTTCCGAAGGAAAGGATCGCGCAAGCGGCGCGAAGACCTCCTGAGCATTTGGCTTGAGGTCCTCAATCATTTCGACAATCCGATCCGACGGCGGGCCAGAAAGCTTCGGCTGACACAACGGCCCCGGCGCGACCTTCCGATGCGACATTCGCAGCCGACTGCCGGCCACGCCTGGCGGAGGTACGCATTGACGGTCTCTCGCACGCACGGCGCACGGTAGCTCGGCGTCGTTCGCCCCCAACGTATCGAGACCATACCGGCACCGGTGCAGGTTCGCGCCAGCGCCGCGGCCAACGCGCTGAGTCACGCGTCGGCCTGGCCACGCAGCAGCGCTTTGTGCAGATGCAGATAGACCCGGCACTGCATGCGATAGCGGCGGCGCGCCAATCTCTCTTCGCTCGACCGCCATGCGTGGCTGAGCTTGCGGTGCAGACGGTCGGCGTCGATCGCTTCCAGCATGTTGAGCGTCAGCATGGTGAGCCTCCATTGCCTAAGCGCTTGGTTCGGCCCAGCATCGAAGAGGTTGGGGCCGGCGTCGGTGACCCGGCTCACACCTCGGTCGTCCGGCTCGGTTCGGGGCGGTCAATCGAAATTTGCCGCATCAGTCGCCGCCAACAGACAGCCGGAAACACCGGTACGCCCATGGGAAGGTGCCGGGCGCGGCGTCCGGCTGTCTGACCGCATCGGCGGCTGCGGCTCGATCTATATAAGACTCAATGGCTTAAAGAAGTGTCTTCGGTTCCCGCACGAGGTATCAGGAGTCCGCTGAATATGTCAGAAGGCCGCCAGACTTAGCGTCGCCAAGCTCTGCCCGCGCGGCTCGAACGCCTGCAGCGCCGCGGCGATGATCCGGATCTCCTCGTCGATCTGCTCGATCGGCCGGCTGAAATCGTAGCCGCTGCGCCCCCTGAGATCGATTGAAAGCCGCCGGCGGTGCATCAGCAAATCCTCGATCGCCCGGCGGTTGCCGAGCTTCACATAGGTGTCGACGATTTTCTTGATGGCGGGTTCCATGTGCCTCATCCCCAAACACAAAACCCGCCGGCGAAATGCCAGCGGGACGGCCCATTCCCTACCCCACACAGATTACCAAAACTTTCGCGCGCCGTGGTTGCGCGATGACAAGGTGTGGGCCGATTTCCAGTCCGTGTGACCTTTCGGTGCGCGACCTCGATGCGCGCACGAATAACACGGTACCGTTCGTGGTTACGCCGCGAGCCTCACCTGATCCTTGTGAATGCCCACGCCTTCTTCATCGCAAGCGCCGTCGCGCGGCGTTGGCCGCATCCGGTCGCTCGTACGCGATGAAAACAAAGGCGACATTGGGGCGCGGTGCTTCGCCGTAGCCCGACTTCGGCAATCCACAATCGAGCTGCGCCGCGCGCAGCGCGCGTCGCGAAGAGCCGGAAAAATCAAGGAGGTATTCGTGACCGCGCCAGTGCCCACAGAGGTGCGGACAAGGAAGGCTCGAAAGTCAGCCGGTCCGATTAGCGACAAAGCCCGGCAATTTTGAGGAATTGCACGACAATATTCTTCTCGCTTTTTTTCAGAAACGCTTAAATGGTAGCGGTCAAACTTGAATGGGGGGAATCGGCGCGGCGGCGACCTGAGACCTTCGTTGCAGTCAACCAACCATTTGGGTGACTGCGTCGGCCGGGGACCTGTTGTGGCAGCAACAGCGGCATGAGAGTTCAGGGCGCTTAAGTCACGCAGAGGTTTTTAACCTCGCCCTTAACGCCGCAACAAAACCAGCGCGACTACGAGAGCCCGCTTGGGCTCACAAATGGGGCGCGCCGAATGAAACAAAAAGAAGCAAAGGTCCTGATCCTCCGCGAATGGGAGCGATGGCTGCAAACACAATCCATCGATCCCGATCATGCCACTGGCCGGGACACGCTGAAATTCTATTTCGAGCTTCAGGACAATCAGTCGGAGTTATTGGATTTCCAGTCACGGGGCCGCGACAAGTGGCACATCATCAACGGCTGGCTCCTGCGCGAGCAGCATTGCGTGTAGGATTGGCTCTCGCGCATCACCGATGAGCTGATCGACGCGCGTCACGCGTGGTCGGCGTGGACATCGACAAAGCCGGCTCCGGCGGGATTGCGGCAAGCGACATCGCATCGCTGGCATCCCAGCGCATGCGCCCGCCCCGGCTTGTTGATAACCCTCCCCCTCCGGCCGCGCAGGCGTTACAGAGCCCCGCGACATGGTATCGACGCGGGGCCAATTGCCTCGCGCTCGCCTTGAGGAAGGAAGACCATGCGGATTACCCTTGTCGGCTCGCGTCATTTCGGCGTGACCACGTTCAACATGCTGAGGGAGCACGGCGTCGAGATCGCGCGGGTGGTCGTGCATGACGACGAAGATCGCCTCGCCGCTGCCGCGAAGGCGGCCGGCATCGAAGTAATGGTGCAAGCCGATCCGAAGCTGGTCGTGGCCAAGGATATCGCACCGGGCACCGACCTCATCGTCACCGCGCACAGCCACGCGCGGGTGAGCAAGGAGGCGCTGGCGGCGGCCAGGCTCGGCGGCATCGGCTACCACCCCTCGCTCTTGCCCCGCCACCGCGGCATCGCGGCGGTGGAATGGACCATCAAGGAAGGCGACCCGATTGCCGGCGGCACGATCTATCATCTCGCCGAGCGCATGGATGCCGGCGCCATCGCCGCGCAGGAATGGTGCTTTGTGAAGAAGGGCGAGACTGCGCGCGAATTGTGGGAGCGTGCGCTGGCACCGCTCGGCCAGAAGCTGCTCGGCGAGGTCATCGACTACGCCAAGACCCACAACGCGCTGCCGGCAAAGCCGCAGGACGAGCAGTTCGCGACCAAGGCGCCGGCCCTCGCGCCGCATTAACCCTTCGTTCACTTCAAGGCTTGCACTGGCTCGGCCCGCGGGCTACCCAGCATCCGCCAATTTCGCCTTCCAGTGAGGCCCCAAGCTCGCGACCAAGTGTTTGGATTCGCTGGAACAATCCGCAATGTTGCGGCGCGGCAAATTTTGGACACATTTGCCCAAAATAAACCGCCTATCTCAGCCAAATCGAGGATTTGATTTATGCGTCTCAATCGCATTGGCCCAGCCTTTTTTGCTTTTGGCTTGTCCGTCCTGGCCACCTCGGCCGCCGCTCCCGCTTTCGCGCAGCAGCCCTATGACGGCGTCTGGAATGTCACCATTGTGACAAAGGCCGGCAGTTGCGAGCCGACCGCCACCTCAACGCTCACGGTGTCCGACGGTAGGATTTCCGCCTCCGGAGCCAACGTCTCCGGACGCATCGGACGAGAGGGCCTTGTTCGCGTCTCAATCAACGGTGCATATGCCAACGGACAGCTCAGCGGCAACGCCGGATCGGGAAAGTGGAATGGGGCTTCAGCAGGGATACCTTGCAGCGGTCGCTGGCAGGCGTCGCGGCAATAAATCGGATACGATCAACAACGCCCTCGTCGTGATCCGGCGGCTGCTGATGGCAGCCGCCGTTTTGTTTGAGGGCACACTGGTCAATTCAGCGAGCCATGCGCAGGCAGGTCCATTTGCAGGCCTGGCCGGAATCTGGAGCGGCGGTGGCACTGTGACGCTCGATGACGGCTCCAGGGAGCGCATCCGCTGCCGCGCGGTCTACAGGGTCGCGGGCGCCACCATGAGCATGACTCTGACCTGCGCCAGCGACGCCTACAAGTTCCAGCTCGCTGCCGACGTCGTCGATCAGGCGGGCGTGGTGTCGGGAAACTGGACCGAGACAACCCGCGTCATCAGCGGCACGCTGGCTGGCCGCGGCGGTGGCGGCAATTTCGACGTTGTCGCGAGCTCGGGCGGCTTCAATGCCAATATCTCGCTGCGCACCGCCGGCAACCGGCAGTCGATCGGCATGCGCGCCGACAGCCAGTTCCGCACGGCGGCGATCGCGCTGGCGAGATAGCTTCACACCGTCAATTTTGGAAAACGCGACGGCAATCCGGGAGATCGGGTTGCCCCGTTCGCTATCGACTAAACCGTCTTCGGCTTGGCGAGGCGTTCGGCCGTCTGCTTCAGGGTCTTCGCGACCAGCAGCGCCTGCTTCCTGGTGAAGGCAAAATCCTGCACGCCCTTATACGTGGTCAGGGACAACACCAGAATACTCGGCTCATGCTCGGGCCAGCCGGTGGCAAAGGCCGTGACGAAATCGGCGGATGTCGCTCGGTCGGTCATGTCGATCAAGCTCGCTTCACGCTGCAGGGACAAAGGCGGTGACTTCGATCTCGACCTTGGCCCTGACATCGACGAGACCGTCGATGTAGAGCAGCGTCGATGGCGGGAAGTTTCGGCCTAACGTCTCCTTCCAGGCCGCGCCGATGTCGCGGCCCGCGGCCTCGTATTCGCTGCGGCTGGTCAGATACCAGGTCAGGCGGACGATGTGCTCGGGCGCAGCACCCGCCTCGCCCAAGAGCTTGACGATCCGCTTCAGCGCGGTGGCGACCTGCGCTCCGAGCTCTGTGGCGTATTCGCCCTTCTCGTCGCCACCGGTTTGTCCGGCCAGCACGATCCAGCGGCCGGGACCGTTGAACTCGACGCCGTGCGAGAAGCCGCGCGGCTTTGACCATTCGGCCGGTTGCAGGATGCGCATCATCTTCTTGCCTCCGCTACTTTCTCCGTTCCCCTTAGCACCGACCGACAGCCACTCCCACCCCGGATTTCAAGCGCGGCGCATCGCTGCCCTCTCAAATTGCCCGTTGCAAGCGGGCGGACGCAGGGCCATATCGGCATGCCTGCCGTCATCCCCTCCCCGACAGTGTGAATCGATGCAACCGATCCCTTCCAAACCGATGGCCGCGCTGTGGATGGCCGGATGGCTCACGCTGATGCTGGTGATGGTGGTTGCCGGGCGCGAGGCGACGCGCGAGCTGAATGTGTTCGAATTGATGGAAATCCGCGCCGTCATCGGCTTCTTCCTGCTCATGCCGTTCGTGGTTCGCAACGGCGGCTTCCGCACGCTGAAGACCTCGCGGCTGCCGCAGCACATCGCGCGCAACCTCATCCATTACGGTTCGCAGCTCGGCTGGTTCTTCGCGCTGACCCTGATCCCGATCGGCCAGGTGGTGGCGATCGAGTTCACCATGCCGATCTGGACCGCGATCCTCGCCGCGAGTTTCCTCGGCGAGCGCATCACCTCCTGGAAGGCGATTGCGATCATGCTCGGCATCGTCGGCGTCGTCATCATCGTTCGGCCGGCGACAGGCGAGGTCAATCCGGGCCAGTTGATCGCGCTTGCCGCCGCAGTCGGCTTCGGCGTCTCGATGGCGCTGGTCAAATCGCTGACCCGCACCGAAAGCGCGCTCGCGGTGATCTTCTGGATGATCGTCGTGCAGGCCGTCGCCGGCTTCTTGCCGACGCTGTATTCCTGGGCGTGGCCGTCGACACATGCCTGGGGCTGGGTCATCGTGATCGCGATCTGCGGCACGTTCTCTCACTATTGCCTCGCCAGCGCGATGCGCTACGCCGACGCGACGATCGTGGTGCCGATGGATTTCCTACGGGTTCCGCTCACGGCGACCGTCGGCTGGCTCGTCTATGCAGAGCGGCTCGACATCTTCACGGTCTGCGGCGCTGCGCTGATCCTGACCGGCAATCTCTTGAATCTGAAGCCGAATGCGCCGGTGGCGGCCCGCGCCGGGACCTGATTGCGACGTGCCGGCTCGACCAAAGTCGGCCATCCATTTTGTGATCTAAATCACGCAAAGCCGGCGGGTGAATTGGATACCATCGGTCGCGGATGAAGAGCACCGCGGGCGACCTTCAGGAGTTGGGCATCAGTCCGTTTCTGGCGGATTTTTCCTGGCGCGGCGCGAGTGCTTTTCGTGTAAGCTGGCAGCCACGTGTCGCTACTTCATTTTATTGATTCCGGGGATTTCAGATGCGCTACCTGACCCTCCTCCTTTCGCTCATAGCAATCCTGTTCAGCGCGGAATCGGCCCTCGCCGACAAGCGCGTCGCCTTTGTCGTCGGCAATGGCGCCTACAAGAATGTCGTGCAGCTTCCGAACCCGCCGGTCGACGCCAAGGCGATGGCGGCGCTGCTGCGCAATGTCGGCTTCGATGTCATCGAGGGAACGAACCTCACGCGCGATGCGATGACCGAGAAGCTGCTCGATTTCGGCAAGAAGGCGGAAGGCGCCGATGTCGCCATCTTCTTCTATGCCGGCCACGGCATCGCGATCGGCGGCGTCAACTACCTGTTGCCGGTCGATGCCGACATCAAGTCGGAGATGGACGTCAAGCTGGGAGCGGGGATCAATGTTGATCTTACGCTCGACCAGACCATGAGCGACGCCAAGGTCAAACTGGTGTTCCTCGACGCCTGCCGCGACAACCCGTTCGCGGCAAAGATCAAGGCGAACTCGCCGACCCGCAGCGTCGCGGTCCAGCAAGGCCTCGCCGAGATGAAATCGGCGGAAGGCACATTGATCTCGTTTGCGACCGGCCCGGGCCAGACCGCTCTCGACGGTCCCGAAGGCACCCACAGCCCCTTCACGAATGCGCTGCTCGCCCACCTCACCGAGCCCGGAGTCGAGATCCAGCAGGTCATGACGGAAGTCCGCGCCGAGGTGCACGAGCAGACCCATAATGGCCAGCTCCCCTGGGGCAACACCAACCTGATCGGCGCGGTGTACCTCAATGGCGCACCGGCGCCGGCCGCCGCTCCAGCGGCCGCTGCGACCGCACCGCCGGGCGCTGCCGCGCCGGCCGTCGCATCGACCACCGACAGCACCAACGTCGAGCTGGAGTTCTGGCGGTCGGTGAAGGATTCCAACAAGCCGGAAGAGCTCAATGCCTATCTGAGCAACTATCCGAACGGCCAGTTCAAATCGCTGGCGCTCGCCCGCATCGCCGAGCTGCAGAACGGCCCGTCGACGACGACGCGCAACCTGGCCACCGGCGTCGATCCTGCGACCTTCACGGAGGACGCCGACCAGCTCACCGAGGACCAGTTGGGTCTCGACCGCGGTCAGCGCCGTGACGTGCAGCGGCGCCTGAACGGGCTTGGCTTCGACACCAAGGTCACCGGCAGGTTCGACGAAGCTACGCGCGAGGTCATTAAGCGCTGGCAGGCCGCGCGCGGCTATCCCTCGAGCGGCTATCTCAACAAGCTGCAGCACAAGGCGCTGCTCTCCGAGATCGTGGCGTCCACGAATTCGGATGACTCCTCCTCAGACGAGCATGAACATGTCACGCGCCACCACTCCAGTGGCGGGGGCGGCGAACGCCATTACTCTCGCCGTGGTGGCGGGGGCGGCGGCGGAAACCCCGGCGCCTTCATGGGCGGCATGATCGGTGGCATGATGGGCGGCATGTTCCGCCACTGACGCCCGGTACCTGGGCAGCATTTCGAAAAGCCCGGCCCTCGCTGGGCTTTTTGATTCATGTTCACGTTACGACAATTGATTTATCGAGCTATCGGGATGTGAAGGTGGTTGGGAGGACTCGTGGACAAACTCGATTTCAAGAAGACCCTATCAAGACTCTACAGCGCGCCAAAGGGCAGCTTTGCTACCCTCGAGGTGCCGCCCCTGCAATTCGTCAAGGTCGACGGCAAAGGCGACCCGAACCACGAGCCCGACTACAAGCGCGCGATCGAATGGCTCTATCCTGTGAGCTACGCGATCAAATTCGCCGCCAAAGCCAGATCAGGAAAGGACTACGTCGTCCCGCCGCTGGAGGGCCTCTGGTGGGCCGACGATCCCACCGATTTCGTCAAACGCAAGAAGCACCGCTGGCGGTGGACCATGATGATCATGGTGCCCGACTTCATCGACCGGCCCTCGTACGATGCCGCGGTCGCCAAGATACGCGACAAGATGCGCGACAAGCCCGGCGAACCCCCGGAAACGCTGCGTCTGGAACCGCTCAACGAAGGGTGCTGCCTGCAGACGCTGCACATCGGCAGCTACGACGATGAAGGGCCGATACTTGCCATGCTCCACGACGAGGTGATGCCGGCGCAAGGATTCACGTTCGCGGGTCCGCATCATGAAATCTACTTGAGCGATCCGCGCAAGACGGCGCCAGAGAGGCTCAAGACGATTCTCCGGCAACCGGTCAGGCAAGCCGGCCGATAACCACGACCCTTGCCCTCGCTATTTCCCTACGGCCTTGCGCAGTGCCTCGTTGATACGGTCCTGCCAGCCCGGACCGCCAGCCTGGAAATATTCGAGCACGTCCTGGTCGATGCGCAGTGTCACCTGCTCCTTGATGCCCGGCACCGCAGTCTTCTTCGGTGGCGTCTCGGCGATCTTGGTGGTGACCTTCTTGAACGCTGCTTCCGCCTCGGTGCGGGCGTCGTTCAGCGTCCGCGGGCGTCTCGGTTGATCGGCCATGTCAGATTCCTTCGAACAGCACGGTGGAAAGATAACGCTCGGCGAATGACGGTACGATCGCCAGGATGGTCTTGCCGGCGTTCTCGGGCCGCTTGCCGAGCGCGATGGCGGCCGCGACCGCAGCGCCCGACGAGATGCCGCCGGGAATACCCTCGTGCCGCGCCAGCGCCCGCGAGGTATCGAGCGCAGTTTCGCTGTTGACCGTCACGATTTCGTCAATCACGGAGCGGTCGAGGATGTCGGGAACAAAGCCCGCGCCGATGCCCTGGATCTTGTGCGGCGAATGCGTCCCGCCCGACAGCACCGCGCTTTCCTCCGGCTCGACCGCGACCACGCGCAGCGACGGTTTTCGCGGTTTGAGCACCTGGCCGACGCCGGTGATGGTGCCGCCGGTGCCGACGCCCGCGACGAAGATGTCGAGATCACCGCCGGTGTCGTTCCAGATCTCCTCCGCCGTGGTGCGGCGGTGAATCTCCGGATTGGCGAGGTTCTTGAACTGCTGCGGCATCACCGAGTTCGGCGTTGTCCGCAATAGTTCCTCGGCGGTGGCGATCGCTCCGTTCATGCCTTGGGCAGCGGGCGTCAGCACAAGTTCCGCGCCAAGGAACGCCAGCATCTTGCGCCGCTCGATCGACATCGAGTCCGGCATGACGAGCTTCAAGCGATAGCCGCGCGAGGCCGCGACAAAGGCGAGCGCGATGCCCGTATTGCCGGACGTCGGTTCGATCAGCACGGTGTCGGCATTGATCAGCCCGGCCTTCTCCATGGCCGTGACCATGGACGCGCCGATGCGGTCCTTCACGCTGCCCGCCGGGTTGAAATATTCAAGCTTGGCCAGGATCGTCGCGTTGGCGCCGCGAAGGTGCGGCAATTTGCGCAAGCGCACGATCGGAGTGTCGCCGATCGCCTCGACAATCGAGTCATACACGCGGCCTCGGCCGGGACGGTGCACTGCACCAATGGCAGACGATGCATCCATGAATGACTCCTTCCCGGCCAGGAAAGCGCTGGCATGTCGTAATTAGTGGCAGGGTGCGCTCTCGCGCAAGCGGGCTCGCGCGAAATCACAACTCACTGCATTGCAAAATTTTAATTGAGTCAAATTGCGCAGAAGCACCGCATTTCTGTTGCGACATCGTCAAGCAAAATAGTGTAGGATATGCTCAGGCTTGGAATGCATGGAGGGTCAACGATGTCAGCAGTTGCTGAAGTCCTGTCGACCGTCGCTCACAACCCCGATCCGCGCGGGAGTGATCTGCCGACCTGCCCGGTCTGCGCCGACTCCATGGTGGCTGCGGAAGCGTCCGCGTATCTGACGGACAACATCATCAGCTACCTCTGGACCTGCGACACCTGCGGTTACGGCTTTGTGACCAAGCATGCGCTGAAGCGGATTGCGTGTAATTGAGATTACCGGGGCACGATGTCGCCCCGCGCCCAACCGGCCCGCGTCTGTTCGTAAAAGTCAGAGAACGCCCCCCGCGCCACCGCGTCGGCGACGTCGTGCATCAAGCGCTGGTAGTAGGCGATATTGATCTCGGAGAGCAGCATCGCGCCGAGCGTTTCGCCCGCTTTGACGAGGTGATGAAGGTAGGCGCGCGAGACCTCGCGCGTCGACGGCCAGTCGCTGGTCTCGTCGAGCGGCCGCGGATCATCGGCGTGCCGCGCGTTGCGCAGATTGATCTGGCCATGGCGGGTGAACGCGACGCCGTGGCGGCCGTTCCGCGTCGGCATCACGCAATCGAACATGTCCATGCCGCGCCTGATTGCTTCCAGGAGGTCCTCGGGCGTGCCGACGCCCATCAGATAGCGCGGCCGGCCGACTGGCAGGAGCGGCGCGACCTCCTCGATCATGGCGAGCATCACCGCCTGCGGCTCGCCGACCGCAAGGCCGCCGATGGCATAGCCGTGGAAGCCGGTGTCGACGATGCCGCGGGCGCTGACGCACCTCAACTCGCCCACGTCGCCGCCTTGCGCGATGCCGAACAGCATGTGGCCTGCCGGCGCCGCTTCGAAGGCGCGCCGCGAGCGCTCGCCCCAGCGCAGCGAGAGCTGCATCGCCCGCTCGATATCGGCGCGCTCCGCAGGCAGCCGCACGCACTCGTCCATCTGCATGGCAATGTCCGAGCCGAGCAGAAGCTGCACTTCGATCGAGCGCTCAGGCGACAGCTCCACCGTGGCGCCGTCGATATGCGAGCGGAACGTCACGGCCTTTTCATCGATCTTGCGCAAGTCCGAAAGCGACATCACCTGGAAGCCGCCGGAATCCGTCAGCATCGGGCCGTTCCAGCCGCTGAATTTCTGCAGGCCACCGAGTGCTGCGATGCGCTCGGCGCCGGGCCGCAGCATCAGATGATAGGTGTTGCCGAGCGCGATGTCGGTGCCGGCCGCACGCACCTCGCGCCAGTGCACGCCTTTCATCGCGCCGGCGGTCCCGACCGGCATGAAGGCGGGCGTGCGCACCAGGCCATGCGGCGTGGTCAGACGTCCGGCTCGGGCCTGGCCATCGGTTGCGAGCACTTCGAAGTGATTAGGGAGCGTCATGGGCCGGCTTATCGCGTAACCCCCGCGTCCGTGGCAACCTCGTTAAGACCCAAACCGGGCCGCAAAAGCCATTGACGCGCTTCCCGCTGGCCCATATGGTCCGCCGCCATGCACGCGATCGCGAAAACCACGACCAAAACCGGAAAGCCCCAGCGGGCTTCGGGAGTCGTGCGCGCGTAAGTTGACGGCCGCATATCCGTAACCGAAGCCCCGCCTGATGAAGGTCCGGGGCTTTTTTATTGCCTTAAAGTCCAATCCGAAGGAGACAAAAGTGAGTGACGATCCCGTTGTTGCCATTGCCGGCGTGACCGGCGCTGTCGGTCGCGAGTTCATCGCCACCATGGACAAGCGCAGCTTCCGCGTCGGCAAGCTGAAAGCACTGGCGAACGCGCGATCGGCAGGGAAGAAGCTCGCCTTCCGCGGGCAGGAGATCACGGTCGAGGAGCTCAGCGAGCGCTCCTTCGACGGCGTCGATATCGCGCTGTTCTCGGCCGGCAGTGCCACCTCGAAGAGGTTCTCTCCGCTCGCGGTTGCGGCCGGCGCTGTGGTCATCGACAACTCCTCGGCCTTCCGCATGGACCCGCATGTGCCGCTCGTGATCCCCGAGATCAACGGCCGCCGCATCCGCGACCATCGCGGCATCATCGCCGTGCCGAACTGCTCTGCGATCACGGCATTGATGCCGCTGTGGCCGATCCACCGCCAGAACCGCATCAGGCGCGTGATTTTGTCGACCTATCAGGCCGTCAGCGGCGCGGGCGCCGCCGCCATGGAGGAATTATTGGCATCGACCCGCGCGAGCCTCGCCGGGGAGCTGTTTACGCCGAAGGTGCTGCCGCATCCCTGTGCGTTCAATGTCTTCAATCACGACACGAAGATCGATCCGGAAACCGGCTACAATGAAGAGGAAACGAAGGTGATCCGGGAGACCCGGAAAATCTTCGAGGACGAGGGCATCGCCATCGGCGTGACCTGCGTCCGCGTCCCCGTGCTCCGCGCGCACAGCCAGGCGATCACCTTCGAATGCGAGAATCCGATCTCCGAGACTCGCGTCCGCAACATCCTCGTCGGCGCGCCCGGCGTGCGGCTGGTCGACGACCGCACCGCCAATTACTTCCCGATGCCGATCGATGCTTCCGGCCAGGACGACGTGCTGGTCGGCCGCATTCGCCAGGATCTCAGTGATCCCTCCGGTCACTCGGTCTCCATGTTCGTATCGGCCGATCAGCTCCTCAAGGGCGCCGCACTGAACGCGGTGCAGATCGCGGAGCTATTGCCGCAGCGGGCGATGGCGTGAGGTGAATTCTAGGGTGGGCAAAGGCGCGCAAGCGCCGTGCCCACCTCATCACACTCCACGCTAGCCTAACAAGGGAGGCCCCCCGGCTCTGCCGGGGAGGCAGCAGAAGTTTGACATTTCCGGCGGTCGTCCACCGACGAAACTCACGACTCGTGAGCCACCACGCGCACGAGAAGGAGTTTCGCGATGGACGATTACGAGAGCCTAAGCCACAGCAAATGGGAGTGCAAATATCACGTGGTCTTCATTCCCAAGTGTCGCAGGAAGACGCTTTACGGGGAGTTGAGGCAGCATCTCGGGGACGTGTTCCGCAGATTGGCAATGCAGAAGGAGTGCAGGGTCGAGGAGGGGCATTTGATGCCCGATCATGTTCACATGATGATTTCGATCCCACCCAAGTATGCTGTGTCGCAGGTGATCGGATACATCAAGGGCAAGAGTGCGATCCATCTGGCGCGGGTCTATGGAGAGAGGAAGCGCAACTTCGTAGGGCAGCACTTCTGGGCTCGGGGATACTTCGTCTCGACCATCGGTCGAGACGAAGCGGTGATCAGGGAATACATTCGCAAGCAGGAGGCCGAGGATACCCGGCTCGACCAAATGAATATGTGGCGCTGAGGCCGCCTTTAGGCGGCCAACAAAATCGGGGACGCGTTAGCGTCCCCCATGGCCGCTTTGAGCGGCCCAATTCCTAAAGCCCCCGGCTTTGCCGGGGGATACTTACCTGGTGGTGGGCACGCTTCGCTTTGCCCACCCTACGAATTCGCGCGAAACAGCAAACAGGCATCGCCATAGGAATAAAAGCGATAGCCTTCGTCAATGGCGTGCGCGTAAGCGCGTTTCATCGTCTCGAGCCCCGAGAAGGCCGAGACCAGCATGAACAGCGTCGAGCGCGGCAAATGGAAATTGGTCATGAGGACCTCGACCGCACGAAAACGATAGCCCGGCGTTATGAAGATCGCGGTCTCGCCTTCGAACGGCGCGATGCTGCCATCCTCGCGCGCGGCACTCTCCAGGAGCCGCAGCGACGTGGTGCCGACCGCGACGATCCGCCCGCCCTTGGCGCGCGCGTCGTTCAGCGCGGCGGCGGTCGCCTCCGAAAGGGTGCCCCATTCGGAATGCATCCTGTGGCCCGCGGTATCGTCGGCCTTCACCGGCAGGAAGGTGCCGGCCCCGACATGCAGCGTCAGCCGCTGCAGCCCTATGCCGCGCTCGCGTAACGCGCGCTCCAGCGCCGGCGTGAAGTGCAGCCCCGCCGTCGGAGCCGCGACCGCGCCCTCCTCGCTAGCAAACATGGTCTGATAGTCGGTGACGTCGCGATCGTCGGCTGCGCGCTTGCCGGCGATGTAGGGCGGCAGCGGCGGACTGCCGACATCGCTGATGGCCTGGTCGAGCACCGCGCCATGGAACGAGAAGGACAGCGTCACCTCGCCATCGTCGCCCTTGTGCTCGACCTCGGCATCGAGATTGCCGAGCAGGCAGACCCTGCCCTCATTGCCGAAGCGGATGCGGTCGCCTCTCACCAGCTTCTTCGCCGGCTTCACCAGCGCCTGCCAGCGCGAGCCGTCGAGCCGCTTGATCAGGGTCGCGTCGATCTTCGGCTCGGTCTCGCGCCCGATGCGGCGGCCGTGGAGCTGCGCCGCGATCACCTTAGTGTCGTTGACGACAAGCTGGTCACCGGCTCTGAGCAGCGCCGGCAGATCGGACACCGCGCGATCCTCGAGCCGGTTACCCTGCACCACCAGCATGCGCGCGGAATCGCGCGGGCTCGCGGGCCGAAGCGCGATGCTCGAAGGCGGAAGCTCGAAGTCGAAGAGGTCGGTGCGCATGGATTTGCGATGCGCTTTCGTCGCGGTCATTCCGGGGCGTGCGAAGCACGGACTCTGGTGCGCAATCGCGCATCTGGGAACCTCGAGATTCCGGGTCTGGTGCTGACGCACCAGCCCGGAATGACGGTGCCTATGTCAGGTGTCACGCCGCGTCGGCGGCCATATGCGCTTTCACGATCTTGTCGGGATCCGTCACCGGCTCGCCGCGCTTGATCTTGTCGACGTTCTCCATGCCATCCGTCACCTTGCCCCAGACGGTGTATTGGCGGTTGAGGAACGAGGCATCGTCGAAGCAGATGAAGAACTGGCTGTCGGCGGAGTCGGGGCTGGCCGCGCGCGCCATCGACGCGGTGCCGCGCACATGTGGCTCGGCGTTGAACTCGGCCTTCAGCTTCTTGCCGGAGCCGCCGGTGCCGGTGCCATGCGGGCAGCCGGTCTGGGCCATGAAACCGTCGATCACGCGATGAAACACGATGCCGTCGTAAAACCCTTCTCGCACCAATTCCTTGATCCGCGCCACATGGTTGGGGGCGAGGTCCGGCCGCATCTCGATGGTGACGGGCCCCTGGGTGGTCTCGAGGATCAAAGTATTTTCGGTGACAGCCATGCTCTCTTCTCTTGGGGTTCAAGGTGGGTGCGGAACCGGACCGCAAAGGGGTGGCCGGCTACAGCCGCGGCCATGGAATCTGTAAATGGCATCGGCGAACAGCGTTGCAATGCCTCCATGACCGCCACGCGATAGGCCAGCCGGTCGTTGTCGGTGGCTTTCGGCGATTCATAGGTAATCCGGGGATGCCCCATGATCGCCCCGGAACGGTTAAAGCTGACGATGACCGTGATGTCCATCGGGTTGGCGACTGCGGTTGACGGCGGTTTCCAGCAGTGACCCAGCCTTTCGAACACGTCCTTGATGGTGTTGACCCGCGGACCCTGCACCGCGCCTCCGGGGAGACCTTTCGCTGGCCCCTTGGTTGGCGGCTGATTTGACTGGCTTTGCGCTGGCGCCGGCGTAGCGAGCGCGGTCAGCAGCAGCGCGGCGGACAGGCCGAGGATCGATCTCGTCTTGCCTGCCGCCATCGCATCACTCCCTCGCGCTGCTATTTCATGTCGGAAGCAACCTGGACCTTCACCATCTTGTCGGGATTGGTGACGGTGCCGCTCTGGGATCCAGGGGGCGCCTTCTTGAGCTTGTCGACGACATCCATGCCCTGCACGACGTCGCCGATCACGGTGTATTGCCCATTCAGGAACGAGGCGTCGCCGAAACAGATGAAGAACTGCGAATTCGCTGAATCGACGCTGTCGCCGCGGCGCGCCATGCCGACCGTGCCACGCTTGAACGGCAGCTTGGAAAATTCCTGCTTGAGGTTTGGATATTTCGATCCGCCGGTGCCGTCGAAATTCTGGCCGTCGCCGGTCTGCGCCATGAAGCCTTCCATCACGCGGTGGAACGGCACGTTGTTGTAGAAGCCGTCGCGCGCGAGCTGCTCGATCCGCGCGGCGTGATGCGGGGCGACGTCGGCGCGGAGGGCGATCACGATGCGGCCCTTGGTGCTGTCGATCACGACCGCGTTTTTCTTGTCGAGATTGGCCGGCAGAGATTGCGCCACCGCGGGTAGCGCGACAACGAGCGCGGCAAGGAAAGCAAGGATACGGATCATGGAAACTCCGGGTGGGATGGAGAGGGATGGTTCACTGCGGGCCGCACGGCGTTATCGCAGAGCCCGTTACAGCTTTCACGAACGTGATTGGTTCAAGCCTTGAATTTCGCTTTCAGGCTGGCCGCAACCGAGGCCGGCACGAAAGCCGAGACGTCGCCGCCCATCGACGCGATTTGGCGCACCAGTGTGGCGGTGATCGGGCGGATCGGCGCGGATGCCGGGACGAATACCGTGTGGACCTCGGGCGCCATGGTCTCGTTCATGCCAGCGAGCTGCATCTCATAGTCGAGATCGGTGCCGTCGCGCAGGCCCCGGATCATGATGGTGGCGCCCGCCTTCCGGGCCGCCGTGACAGTAAGACCATCATAGGTCGCGGTATCGAGGGTGCAGCCAGCCGCGGCCGCGACCGGTCCAAACACCTCCCGGATCATTGCAAACCGCTCCTCGGTCGAAAACAGCGGCTTCTTGGTGGGCTGGACGCCGACCGCGACGATCAGGCGGTCGCAGAGCTGGACGGCCCGACGGGCGACGTCCAGATGGCCGTTGGTGACGGGATCGAATGAGCCGGGATAGAGCGCGATGCGGGGCATGGCGCCGTCCTACAGGCCCGCACCGTCCGGCGCAAGCGTCAGCGGTTCCGCCTGCCGCCTTCTGTTTCGTGCCGCTGCCCTCGACGAAACACAACCGGACCGGGATGAAACCATTTTCCGTTTCCGGCGAAGGCAGGACGAAACCGCTCTTGGTTACCAAGGCGCAACGAAACGACAGGCCAAAAGGCCGCCTCACAGGGGACCGTCATGATCAAAGCTCTTTCAGCCGTCGCTGTCGCCGCCCTCGTTGCCGCCGCTCTCACCATCCTGCCCGGCTTTACCCCCCAGGTCGCCGCTTCGACCCCGCAGCCGCTCGCCAAAGGCGACCGCCTCGACTACCACCCGGTCGGGCGCGACTGCTCGCAACAGGCCTGGCCGAATTTCGAGGCTTCGTGCCTGCGCAACGCCGTCACCAGAACTCAGGTCCGCGAAGTCCGCTTCGTCAGCACGGACCGCACGCGGTAAGGCAACGAATTTCAGGAAAATCCCACCCGGGTAACTTGAATGGAGGCCAGGCGGGCGCGCTGGCCTCCGTTTTTGTTGGCTAGATGGATGTGGGGAAGTTGCCGCAATATAGCGCGGTATTGATGCTCGTCGTCGAAGAGGTCCGCTCCAACGGAAACTCGGCCGCCTCAGCTCGGAGGGCCCAAACACCAACAGGCGCGTGACGCCCTCGGATCAGCAGCGTGCCTGCATTGACGAACCGGCTGATTTCGAAAGCGCCGAACGCGTGCTCGCAACGCGCCCTTTGCATGAGATCGTCACCCACCACGATCTTGGTACCCAGCGCGTGCGCATGCTGTTCAAGCCGAGCTGCGACATTGACCGCGTCGCCAACAAGGGTCGGGCCATAGCGCTTTGAAGTGTTGATCATGCCACTCCAGACCTGTCCGTATTGCAGGCCAATCGACGCGGAAATCAGCCAATCGCCGCCAAGCGCGGCTTCGTTCAGATTCAGCGCGTTGATCTGCTCAAGAATCCGCCATGCGCATCTCAACGTCCTCGTCGCGCAGTCAGTCTGCCCGGCCGCATAATCGAATGTAGCCAGTACACCGTCGCCCTGATACGCGTTGAGCTTGCCTTTGAAGTTCGACACGTTGTCGGTCACGATACGCTGAAATTCTCCAAGCAGGACAAATACAGTCTCGGGCGCAACATCCGTGCAGATCCTCATGAAATGGTCCAGATCGACGAACATCACCGCCATGGGTTGACGGTGAACGTCCTGAACGCAGGGAACGATCTTGGGCCGCGGCTCGGCGGAGTTCATGGTTCTCTCCCTTCGAGGCAGATGTGGATCGGAAGCCTTGAAAACGGGGAGAACCCTATGAGACTTGCCGTGAAAGAGCCGTGAGTCGGGGGTTAGTGCATATTCGCCCGAATTCGGACGCTAAAACTAACGTTGGATCAATCGGATACCGGTGGTGTCGGAAGATCCGATCAGTGCGTCGATTTCGACTTCTGGAGAAGGTCTTCCAGCTGTTTGATCGCAACGGCGCGAGCATCCTGGCTGGCAGGCATCGTGGGCAGATTGGGCGGGCGATTGGGTTGAAGCAAGATCGAGAAGACATAGTCTGTCTTGCGTGCATGTTCGTGGCAGCCCATGCAGGTTCGTTCGACAAAACAGCTCGACAGCGACGTTTGATGGAACGTTTCCATAGTGGTGTTGACGGTCGCCGAGCCATTTCGAATGCTGCAAGATGGCTGCGACGCGTCGGCGCCTGCGGTCGGCGAAGACGCGAATATGGGCCACTGGGTCATGACCAGTTTGTAGTTCTTCCAGACACTGCCAAGACTACCGAGCGCGCTTTGTTGCGTGCTATTGACCATCAACACTTCAGCCTCGATGCGTTGTAGCCGCTCCACCTGGAAGGCCCTTGGAGGCACACCCGGCCCATTGGCGCCAGCCGGTCTCGGGATCTGAAAATCCGGCTCCGGTTCAGCGGTCATGTGGTGGTCGGGATTGCCGTCATTGAAAGTAAAGTGCGCTCCGGGACTCGAGTCAGGTTCGCGAACGTTGTCGACGTGCTCGAAGGTCGACCAAATCCACTGCGGCCGGGAAGGTGTCTTGTACACAATATGCAGGCCCACAAGTCCCACCGTCGCGAGTCGACACTCGGTGCTTCCTGGATCCTGAATTAATGCATCTCTGAAATAGAACCGAGAGGGATCGATATGATTTGGTCCTCCCTTCGGCAGTTCGACCCATGCCGACTTCACCGTCAGGGCGCCGTCGTTCTGCCTGCCGGGATCGGGTATGGGCTGACCACGCGGAGCGTCGCCAATGCCCGAAACGTTGTCCCTGTTGTAGAGGCCCTCCTTCTGGATCTTGTCGAAGACCGTTTGGTTGTAGCCAACCGCATAGCGCACATACGTTCGGTTCTGAGCGATCAGGAAATTATCGAGTCCCGGGTTGATGACCTCGCGGAGACTGCCGAATTTGTTAAACGAGGCGAGAACAAGCGTGCCAGGACCTATGGCCGGATGGTTAGTGCATGGTTCGGCGATGTCGGGGTAGACCTTCCAGTCCGCCGGCTGACGAGCATCCGGCAGAAAAGTCTCCCAGTCCGCCTTGAGAGACTCGAACGTGCGTGGACCCGGGTCCGTTATTTTCTTGTCGGCGTCGGGTTTGCCGCGTTGATCGGATGCCGGCCACACCAGAAATTTAAAGAGCTGCCAGGACAGCGCATAAAAGTCCTTCTTATCGATGACGCCGGTCGTCGCGCAGACATCCGCAGGCGGCGTGGCGGGCGGCGGATCGGTCCACGAAATTGTCGCTACGCACGTCGCGCTGCTTTGCGCCATTGCCGGGGTTGAGCTGACAATCCGTCCGGCCGCGCACAACGCCACGGCACAAATCATCAAGCGAGCGCAAAAGGTAGCAACCACGCTTCCAGTTGATCTCGAATGGCATCGGCTGTCCTGAATTGGCACCATGGCAGCAATCCTCCCGGCCGTCGTCAGTGGTAATCTGCGGTGTCCAAATCCTTTCGCAAATGACTGCGTCGATATGTCCTAAGAAATCGCCACAGCGGCAATTGTCCGCAACTCGAGGTTGACGACTCCACGCAGCTCGGAAGTCCGCCAACCAAAATCGCAAGGATGATCGGCGTTTTCGCGACGTGGCGCTCCCCTTTTGTTACTTTCGCTCTTGCGGCCAGTGGCGTCAACGGAAGCGATTGTTCGCTCGGCGCAGGTCCTGACGAGTCATCGTCCATTAGCGATCTCGGTAAACTGTTGTAGGCTCTCAGGGCTCAAGGAGTTCTTGCCGTGCTCCAGCTGTCATTGTTCGGCCCCTTCTCGCTGCGAAACGACGGGCACGAGGTCCGAATCAAGAGCCTCAAGCTGCGGGGCATCCTCGGCTACATCGCGCTGAGCGAGTCGCTGCTTGAGACGCGCGAGCGGCTGGTCGGCCTGCTCTGGAGCGAGTCAGGGGAAGCGCAGGCGCGTGCTGTGTTGCGCCAGGTCATTCGCGAGCTCCGTGAGATTTTTGCTGAGGCCGGCTGCGACGGGCTTCGCATTGACGCCCATGAAATAGGATTTGAGCACAGCGCTATCGACGTGGATGTGTGGGCTATCGTACGCGCGGCCGAAGCCGGAGAGGTGCATCCTCTCCTGCTCGAGCGGCAGCATCTGACCGATGATCTCTTGAGCGGCCTGGAGGATCTCGATCCGTCGTTCCGCGTCTGGGTCCTGGCCAAGCGGCACACGCTGTCCGATCGCCTGCTGCGCGCCCTGGAGCAGGGTCTCGCTCAGAATCTCCACAGCCCGAACAGGCAAGCGCGGCTTGCGGAAGCCATCATCAATCTCGACCCTACCCACGAGAACGCGTGTCGATGCCTGATGCTGGCGAATGCGACGACGGGCCGGACAGCGCACGCGTTGCGCGCCTACAAGGCCTTATGGGATTTGCTGGACGAAGACTATGGAATGGAGCCCTCGAAGGCGACGCAGGAGCTGGTGGCCAAGATAAAGCTGGGCGCCTACGAGCGTGCAGAGCAGCCGCAGGATGATAGCGCCGCAGCAGCGCCATCCGTTCCTTTTGCCCTTTTCGGGCCAGGCTCGATCGTTCCGCCCAATCCGGCCGAGACGCGACTTTTGCTTTCACTGCAAGCCGTCGACATCCAACAGGTCGATCGCGACAAGGCGCATCTTGCGGTCGGGTTTCGTCAGCTCCTGATTGCGTCACTGGTCAAATTCCGGGAGTGGCACGTGACTGACCTGCCCTTCCCGCCGCAGGCTGACAAGCTCTCGCAGCAGGCAGAGGAGCGCTACGAGGTGCAGATGTTTGCCAGTCAAAACCGGCAGGCCCTGCAACTCACCTTGATGCTGAAGGAATCGGCTACCGGTTTCTACGTTTGGAGCGACGGGTTCGAGCTCAATTTGGACAATTGGTTCGATTCGCAACGGCGCGTTATTGGGCGCGTGGCGATGGCGCTCAATGTACATCTATCGGCCGAGCGCCTCCGTCGCCTGTCGGAAAGGCCCGACATTTCGATCGGAGTCTATGATCGATGGTTGCGTTGCCAAACGCTGGTCCGGACATTCAATCCCCAGCACTGGTCTCGTCTGACCGCGCAATTCAGCGAGATCATCGAGGCCGCACCTCAGTTTGTACCGGCGTATTGCGGTCTGGCGGACTTGCATACGATCGAGCACATCGCCCATCCCGGCGTGCTTCGATCGCGTGCGCGAGAACAAAGGGCATTGGAGCTTGCACGCAAGGCGGTCGAGCTGGACGCTGCCGACATTCATGCCCATCGCTGCCTGGCCTGGGCATATGCGATGATCGGACAGCACAGCCAGGCGGAACTCCACATTCAGGTCGCCTGCGAGCTCAATCCGAATGATTCCTGGACCGCGATTTCCGCGGCGCTCCTGCTGGCATTTTGCGGGGAATACCAGCGCGCATCCGAGCTTGGTCAGATCGCACTGGATATGACGCTTTCACCAAGCCGAACTCATTGGGCCTATCAAGCCGACATTCAGTTCCTGAGCGGAAACTACGAGGCAGCGATCCAGGCGGCGGATCGTGCCCAGGATGTCCTGTGGGGGGCGGCAGCTTGGCGGACGGCGGCGCTGGCCCACCTCGACCGCGTGGCCGAAGCTGCCGCAGAAGCAAAGCGATTTCTGTCCCGAATCCGCGCGAACTGGTTCGGCGCCGAACCGGCAACCGACAGCGCGATCGTCCGCTGGCTGCTACACCTTTATCCGATCCGCCGGCGCGCCGACTGGGAAAGGCTTCGCGACGGCTTGCAGGCCGCGGGCCTTCCAGCCGGTGTCGAGCTCGACGGCCTGCACGCGCCGACGTTGGATGTCAGCAGCACTCATTGACGGAGTATTCTCCGATGCGCCTGATCGCGAAGTCGCGCGCCTGCTGCGCAGAGAGGGAGGCCCTCGCCGCGCCGGCATAGGCGATATCGTAGAACAGCGGCATGTTGGTGTAAGGACCGGGTTGGACTGTTGCCAGTTTCGCGTCGCGCATCTGCGCGGTGGGGATCATGATCACCAGGGAATCGTCGGGAGAGTCAGGATAGGACAGGATCTGGACAACCCTGTCATCCCCTCCCACGCAGTCGGCCACTATGTTGTTCGCGGCAAACTGGGTTCGGAGTTCACCAGCAGTGGTGGGACGCGATTCTTCGTCGTCGATCCAGGTCTGGACCAGATTGCCCCAGTTCAACCAATTTTGGTTGTCGTCTTTGATTTGAATGCGCATCGCGGCTTCTCCTTGAGGACCGAGCTGATTGCACAACTCTAACTTTCCTTTGTTGAAGCAGCTGACGTGAATCCAACGTGAATCGGACATCCCCATGGAAGATCAGCAAAATCCGCTTGCCGTCCGCCTGGAATCGGCGGCATCCGCGCTGACCACCAGTCCCGCCGCGATCGTCGCCGATACCAGTCTGTTGCGCTATCTCGGCTATGACGATGGAGCTACCGCCCAAGCGGAAGGCCGCGCACGCTTGCTGCGCGCCGCGGCACGGTTTCGCCGGCTCTTCCTTCTGCCCGTCCCCGATGCCCCCGGTTTGACATTCTTTGGCGCAGAGGCTGACCCCGCAACGTTTGGCAAGCCGTACGAAGGCCTTCCAATGGGCAATCTTGCGGGCTCCGGACTCACGCCGCAAAGAGCGTTCGAGGCGTGTGTCGGCGAAGGCATTGAATATTTGAGCCAGTTCGTTCGCGCCGACAACTCCGCCGAGTTGGGTCCGCCCGCCGTCTACGCCAATGCTCCCGACGAGCATGCAAGAAGGCTTATCAACGAAATACTCGCAGCCTGCTCGATCGACACTGATCGCCCAATCTCGTGGGTCGCGGCAGGCCGCTTGTCAGACGGCGCAAAGGTGCGATTTCCGCTGGACCTTTGTTGTCGGCGGCGCGCAAGCGAGCAGGATTTCGCCCCTCCCCTCAAGCTCAGTTCAGGATGCGCTGCGGGGGCGACCGTCGAGGCAGCTACCTTGCGCGCCCTGCTGGAGTTGGTCGAACGCGATGCGGCGGCACTGTGGTGGCGCGGCGGCCATCGCGGGCGAGCGATCGCGCCGGACAGCGAAGCCGCGGCTGCAGCCACCAAGTTGCTGACACAGCTAAGGCAGGGGAAGACAGACCGGAGAACCTGGCTCCTCGACATCACGACCGACGTGCAGATACCGGCAGTGGTCGCGCTCTCGGCACGTGAGGATGGGTTCGGCTTCGCCTTCGGTCTTGGCGCCCGATTGACGCTCGCGGAAGCTGCGCAAGCGGCCATCTTCGAATTGTGCCAGGTGGAACTTGGCCAGCATGTGGTTGACGCGAAGCGAAAGGAATCCGGCGATGCGGCATTGAGCGAGAACGATCGCCGTCAGCTGCGGCGCGGCACACTCTTCGACACTCGGTATTGTAAATTGTTGCAACCCGAGCCGGCCCACTTTCCGGCGGAGGGACACGATGCTCCGCTATCAGGCCTGCAGGGAGCTCTCGAGCGCTTGGGAGCGCTCGGCATTGCCGTGTACGCCGTTGATCTCACCCGGCCTGAGCTTGGCATCCCGGTGATCCGGACGATCGCCCCAGGCCTGCAACTTGAGCCTTGCCAGATAGTGGGACCGCGCCTGTCTCGTGTGATCAACGAGACTGGCGGAGGCGCCGTGCATCACGGTGGGATGCCGCTACTCTAGCAAGCGGCCTAACCACCGCCGCCGTTGCCGTTCTCGCCGTTCTCGTCCTCGCCGATATGCTCGACCGAGACCACGTGCTCGTCCTCGGCGGTGTCGAACACGATCACGCCCTGCGTCGAGCGGCCGGCGATGCGGATGTCCTCGACCGGGCAGCGGATGAGCTGGCCCTTGTCGGTGACCAGCATGATCTGGTCGGAATCCTCGACTGGGAACGAGGCGACGAGCTTGCCATTACGCTCGTTGACGCTCATGGCGACGATGCCTTTGCCGCCGCGGCCGGTGGTGCGGTACTCAAATGACGAGGTCCGCTTGCCAAAGCCGTTTTCGCTGATGGTCAGCACGAACTGCTCGGCCGCCGACATTTCGACATAGCGCTGCTCGCCGAGCTCCATCGATCCTGAGGCCTCCTCGCCGTCGGTCGACGTCTCCTCCTCGGCGCCACCACGGCGCACCGCGTTGGCCCGCCGCAGATACGCTGCGCGCTCCTCGGCATCGACGTCCATGTGGCGCAGGATCGAGAGCGAGATCACCTTGTCGTCCTTGGCAAGCGCAATACCGCGCACGCCCATCGAGGTGCGGCCGGTGAAGACGCGCACGTCGTTGACGGGGAAGCGGATGCATTGGCCTCCGGCCGCCGTGAGCAGAACGTCGTCGTGCTCGGTGCAGATCTGCACGTCGACGATGGCCTCGCCCTCCTCGAGCTTCATGGCGATGATGCCGGAGCGGCGGACATCGACGAAGTCCGAGAGCTTGTTGCGACGCACGTTGCCGCCGGTGGTGGCGAACATCACGTCGAGCTGCGCCCACGAGGATTCATCCTCCGGCAGGGGCATGATGGTGGTGATGCGCTCGCCCTGCTCCAGCGGCAGGATGTTGATCAGCGCCTTGCCGCGCGCATTGGGGGCTGCGACCGGCAGGCGCCAGACCTTCTCCTTGTAGACCTGGCCGCGCGAGGAGAAGAACAGGACCGGCGTATGCGTGGAGGCCACGAACAGGCGGCTGACGAAATCCTCTTCCCGGGTCTGCATGCCGGCGCGGCCCTTGCCGCCGCGGCGCTGCGCCCGATAGGCCGAGAGCGGCACGCGCTTGGCGTAGCCGGCGTGGGAGACGGTCACGACCATATCCTCGCGCTGGATCAGGTCCTCGTCCTCGACCTCGCCCTCCTGCTCGATGATGACGGTCTTCCGCGGCGTGCCGAACTCGGCCTTCACCTCGGCTAGCTCAGTCTTGATGATGGTCTGGATGCGGGCGCGTGAGCGCAGGATGTCAAGGTAGTCGGCGATCTCGACGGCCAGCTTGTCGAGCTCCTCGGAGATCTCCTCACGTCCCAGCGCAGTCAGGCGCTGCAGGCGCAAGTCGAGGATGGCCTTGGCCTGCTCCATCGACAGTCGCGCGGTGCCGTCGGGCGCAAGCCGATGGCGGGGATCGTCGATCAGCGTAATCATGGCGGCGACGTCCTGCGCCGGCCAGTCGCGCGACATCAAGGTGTCGCGCGCTGTGTTCGGATCGGGCGAGGTACGGATCACACGGATGATCTCGTCGATGTTGGCGACGGCGATCGCCAGCCCAACCAGGATATGGGCGCGGTCGCGCGCCTTGTTGAGCAGGAATTTGGTCCGCCGCGTCACCACCTGCTCGCGGAAGGCGATGAAGACGGTGAGCAGATCCTTCAAATTCATCGTCTGCGGACGGCCGCTGTCGAGCGCCACCATGTTGGCGCCAAAGCTCGTCTGCAGCGGCGTGAACCTGTAGAGCTGGTTCAACACGACGTCCGGCATCGCATCGCGCTTGAGCTCGACCACGACGCGGTAGCCCTCTCGATCGGATTCGTCGCGCAGGTCCGCGATGCCGTCGATCTTCTTCTCCTTGTGGAGCTCGGCAATGCGCTCGACCATCGAGGCCTTGTTGATCTGGTACGGGATCTCCGTGATGACGATCGCCTCGCGCTCCTTGCGGATGGTTTCGAACGCGACCTTGCCGCGCATCACGATCGAGCCGCGGCCGAGGTGGTAGGCCGAGCGAATGCCCTGGCGGCCGAGGATGATGCCGCCGGTCGGAAAATCCGGTCCCGGAATGATCTCGATCAGCTGATCGATCGTCAGCGAGGGATTGTCGATCAGCGCCACGCAGGCATCAACCACCTCGCCGAGATTATGCGGCGGGATGTTGGTCGCCATGCCGACCGCGATGCCGCCGGCGCCGTTGACGAGCAGGTTCGGGAATTTGGCGGGAAGGACGACCGGCTCCTTGCGGGAGTCGTCGTAATTGGGCTGGAAGTCGACGGTGTCGCGGTCGATGTCGTCGAGCAGATGCAGCGCGATCCTGGTGAGCCGGGATTCGGTGTAGCGCATCGCCGCCGGGGGATCGCCGTCGACGGAACCGAAATTGCCCTGACCATCGATCAGGGGCACGCGCATCGAAAAATCCTGCGCGAGCCGCACCAGCGCGTCGTAGATCGCCTGGTCGCCGTGCGGGTGATAGTTGCCCATCACGTCGCCGACGATACCGGCGGACTTCTTGTACTTCTTGTCAGGCGTGTAGCCGCTCTCGTTCATCGAGAACAGGATGCGGCGATGCACCGGCTTCATTCCATCACGCGCATCGGGCAACGCCCGCGCCACGATCACGCTCATGGCGTAATCGAGGTAGGAGCGTTTCATCTCGTCGAGGATGGAAACGGGGCGAATATCGGAGGGCACCGGCGGCTCGCCGGGTGTCTCGTCGTCGTGGTCTGCCAAGGGGAAAATCCGGGTCGTTTTCTTTGCGGAATCATATAGCCCATCGGAGGCCCTAAAACCACCCTTTCGGGCTTCAAAGGCACGGTTTTTCCGCTCGTTTTTCCAGAGACTTAGGCCATTTGCGAGGGGTTAGCGAAAGCCGCTCGCTGCGGGCTGCAATCAGGGCCCCTTTTCAGCGCCGAACAAGGCCGACAAAAGCATCGATGTAAATCGATTTGCATCGATGTTCTTATCATTCACATCAAGCGCCATCAAAGCTCGGAAGACGAAGCAGCGCAGGCGCAAAATACATCGGCGCGACGACGTTACCGCCGCGCGCCGAAATTCTGCTTCACGCGATTGGATGATCGGGCGAGCGCCCGCCACAGCTCAGAACGGGATATCGTCGTCCATGTCGCTGTTGCGCGCACCGGCGGCGGCAACGCGGCGCGGCGGCGCGCTCGACGGACCGGCTGCGCCGAAATCGCCGCCCGGCTCGTCGCCGAAACCGCCACCGCCACTGCCACCACCGCGGCCATCCAGCATGGTCAGTGTCGAGTTGAAGCCCTGCAGCACCACCTCGGTGGTGTATTTCTCCGCGCCGCTCTGGTCGGTGTATTTGCGCGTCTGCAACTGGCCTTCGATGTAAACCTTGGCGCCTTTCTTCAGGTATTGCTCGGCGATCTTGGCCAGGCCCTCGCTAAAGATCACCACGCGATGCCACTCGGTCTTCTCCTTGCGCTCGCCGGTCGCCTTGTCGCGCCAGTTCTCGGAGGTCGCGACGCTGAGATTGGCGATCGGCCGGCCGTCCTGGGTTCGTCGGATCTCCGGATCCTTGCCGAGATTTCCGACCAAAATCACCTTGTTCACACTTCCCGCCATCGCCACTCTCCACGCTGAGACGCCGCCGCTCAAACTCCGCCAGCACGATCGTCTGGCTCAAGCTCGGACCAATGAATCGTTGGGGCGCGACCCTATACGCTTGGCAAGCCCTTGCCGCCTGCGCGGCAGCGCAGGTTACGCCGTTATCCACATATAGCACCGAAATCCCCAACGTTCCAGTTTTGTTCCCGAAAGACTGCCGCAAATGGCTCCCCACGATAACACAAATTCATCGGCCTGGCGGATCGCAGTGTCGAAGTCGGCTTCCCATTGCTCTCCGGTAACCGGCCGCACCGGACCGAAAAATCTGACAAATCATTAACATTATAGGCCGCACTTGGCCGCTGAGTGTTGCATTTCGGAGACGGCATTGCGGCCTGAATCGAGCTAAATTCCGGGTCGAATTTTGGATCGCACGGGCGGTCGTGGCTTGAGGAAGACGCTTCTGGGGACCAACGGAAGCGGACAAAGGCTGGAGTGGTGGAATGAAGAATAGTCTGCTCGGCATAGCCGGTCTGGTCGCTGCGATCAGCATGGCCTCGCCCGCGTCCGCTGCTGATCTTGCTGCGCGGCCCTACACCAAGGCGCCCGCGATGATCGCCGCTGCCTACGATTGGAGCGGCTTCTACATCGGTCTCAACGGCGGCGGCGGCTCGGCCCGCAAGTGCTGGGACATCGTCAACGACCTCGGAGTGCCCGTGGTGCCGGCCTTCCGCGAAGGTTGCCATGACGCGACCGGCGGCATGGTCGGAGGCCAGCTCGGCTATCGCTGGCAGTCCGCGAGTTGGGTGTTCGGGGTCGAGGCGCAGGGCGACTGGGCCGACTTCAAGGGTTCGAACACCAGCCTGTTCTTCGGCCCCGGTACGGTCAATCAGACCAAGGTGGATGCGCTTGGCCTGTTCACGGGCCAGGTCGGCTACGCCTGGAACAATGTGCTCTGGTACGTGAAGGGCGGCGCCGCCGTCGTCGACGACAAGTACAGGGGCCTGAACGCGGTCGGCGGCGCCGTCTTCGACCAGGCCAACGACACCCGCTGGGGCGGCACTGTCGGCACCGGCGTCGAAGTCAGCTTCGCGTTGAACTGGTCGGTTGCCTTCGAATACGATCATCTGTTCATGGGTAGCCGCAACATCAATTTCGCCTCGACTACGGCGCCTTTCGGGCTGTCCCGCATCGACAGCATCAAGCAAGACGCCGATATCGGCAGTGTCCGCGTGAACTACCGCTGGGGCGGGCCGGTGATCGCGAAATACTGATCCTCGCCTGAATTTCCCGATGAAAAGGCCGGCTTCGCGCCGGCCTTTTTGCTGGCCGAAAGATGGCAAAATCATGGCATCTCAAAGTTGTAGTCCTCGCAGTTTAACCGCCGTTGTGGCTTTCGGGTGACGCTGATTCAAGCACCTCTGGTTTATGATTGGCACAGTTTTGGAATCGGGCTGAGGGGTCGCCGACCGGCTCCCTGGTTGTTCAATTTTCTGGAGGACTGGAACATGAAAAAAATCCTGTTGGCGACAGCCGCTCTTGTCGCTGTTGGCATCGCTCCCGCGCTCGCGGCCGATCTTCCGGCTCGGGTTTACACCAAGGCACCAGCCATCGTTCCACCGCCGATCTATAGCTGGGCCGGCTTCTACATCGGTCTCAACGGCGGCGGCGCCTCCGCCCACAAGTGCTGGGATGTGACCAACGTCTTCGGTTTCCCGGTGGCGCCGTTCAGTGAGGGTTGCCATGACGCGAGCGGGGGCGTGGTCGGTGGCCAGGTCGGTTATCGCTGGCAGAGCGCCAACTGGGTGTTCGGCCTTGAAGCCCAGGGCGACTGGGCCAACCTCAGGGGCTCGAACGTCAGCCTCCTGCCGCTGGCTGGCTTGCTCACCAACCGGACCAGGATCGACGCGCTCGGCCTGTTCACCGGCCAGGTTGGCTATGCCTGGAACAACGTGCTCTGGTACGTGAAGGGCGGCGCCGCTGTCGCGGATGACAAGTATGACGGCCTGATCACTGGCACCGGCTTCGTGCTCGACTCCGCAAGCGAGACCCGTTGGGGTGGCGTGGTCGGCACCGGCCTGGAAATTGGCTTCGCGCCGCACTGGTCGGTGGGCTTCGAATACGACCATCTGTTCATGGGTAACCGCTCGGTCAACTTCACCACGTCGTTGGTCCCGGGCGTCCTGGTCGGCACCCGCACCGACTCGATCCGTCAGGACGTCGACATGGGCACCGTCCGCATCAACTACACCTTCGGCGGCCCGGTGGTCGCGAAGTACTGATCTCGTCGACAGGCGATTGCTTCCGAGAAAAGGCCGGCCTCGCGCCGGCCTTTTTGTTTGCACGCGAAAAATACGCAAATGGCCGGCTTGCTGCCCGCTGCTGCCAACGCGCGCCGCGCCCGAGGAAACCGTTGATGGGCGCTATTCAGCACTGGAATTCAAAGCCCGTTCTTCCTACGTTCTGAGCTTCACGAGAGCGGCGTCCGATCCTGGTTTTCCGGCGAGGCGCAGGTCAAAATGCGCGGCCCACGCGCCTGGAATTGCTCATGGACGAGATCCTGAAAGCCCGACGCCAACTATCTGCTTCGAGTCTGCGCGCCATCACCATCCGCGGCGCGCGCGAGCACAATCTGAAGAACATCGACGTCGAGATTCCCCGCGACAAGCTCGTGGTGTTCACCGGCCTCTCCGGCTCCGGCAAATCCTCGCTCGCCTTCGACACCATCTATGCCGAAGGCCAGCGCCGCTACGTGGAATCGCTCTCGGCCTATGCGCGCCAGTTTCTGGAGATGATGCAGAAGCCGGATGTCGACCAGATTGACGGCCTGTCGCCGGCGATCTCGATCGAGCAGAAGACCACGTCGAAGAATCCGCGCTCGACGGTCGGCACGGTGACCGAGATCTACGACTACATGCGCCTGCTCTGGGCGCGCGTCGGCGTGCCCTATTCGCCGGCCACAGGATTGCCGATCGAGAGCCAGACGGTGTCGCAGATGGTCGACCGCGTGCTGGCGCTGCCTGAGGGCACACGGCTCTATCTGCTCGCGCCGGTCGTGCGCGGCCGCAAGGGCGAGTACAAGAAGGAATTGGCTGAATACCTCAAGAAGGGATTCCAGCGCGTCAAGATCGACGGCACCTTCCACGAGCTCGCCGAGGCGCCTGCCCTCGACAAGAAATTCCCGCACGACATCGACGTCGTGGTCGACCGCATCGTCGTGCGGGCGGATATCGGCCAGCGGCTTGCTGAAAGCTTTGAGACCGCACTCAAGCTCGCCGAGGGGCTGGCGGTGATCGAATACGCGGATACGCCAACGGCACCTGCGCCGGAGGACAAGAAGAAGACCGCAAAGATCCACGACAAGAGCGGGCCCGAGCGCATCCTGTTTTCGGAAAAATTCGCTTGTCCCGTGTCCGGCTTCACCATCCCCGAGATCGAGCCGCGGCTGTTCTCCTTCAACAACCCCTATGGCGCCTGCCCGGCCTGCGGCGGGCTCGGCGTCGAGCAGCATGTCGATGAGGACCTGGTCATTCCCGACAAGGAGATGACCTTGCGCAAGGGCGCGATCGCGCCCTGGTCGAAGTCGTCGTCGCCCTATTACATCCAGACGCTGACCGCGCTCGGCAAATTCTACAAGTTCACACTCGATACCAAGTGGAAGGACCTGCCGAAGAAGACGCAGACCGCGATCCTGCATGGCTCGGGCGAGGACGAGATCAAGTTCTCCTATGAGGACGGCGTGCGCTCCTACGACACCAAGAAGCCGTTCGAGGGCGTGATCACCAATATCGAGCGCCGCTATCGCGAGACCGAGAGCGAATGGGCGCGCGAAGAGCTCGCCAAATATTTCTCCGATGTGCCCTGCGTCGGCTGCAACGGCTATCGCCTCAAACCCGAGGCGCTGTGCGTGAAGGTTGCCGACAAGCATATCGGCGAGATTTCCGAGCTCTCGGTCAAGCGCGCCGCCGAATGGTTCGAAAGCGTGCCGGCGGCGCTGAATGCACAGCAGAACGAGATCGCCACGCGCGTCTTGAAGGAGATCCGCGAGCGGCTGACCTTCCTGGTCGATGTCGGCCTCAATTATCTGACGCTGTCGCGCTCCTCCGGAACGCTCTCCGGTGGCGAGAGCCAGCGCATTCGGCTGGCCTCGCAGATCGGCTCGGGGCTGACCGGCGTGCTCTACGTGCTGGACGAGCCCTCGATCGGCCTGCACCAGCGCGACAATGCGCGCCTGCTCGAGACGCTGAAGCGCCTGCGCGACCTCGGCAACACCGTGATCGTGGTCGAGCATGACGAGGACGCGATTCGGCTTGCCGACTATGTCCTCGATATCGGTCCCGGCGCCGGCATGCATGGTGGCAACATCGTGGCCCAGGGCACGCCCGCGGACATCATGCGCAATGCCAGCTCGCTGACAGGCAAATACTTGACCGGCGAGCTCGCGGTCGAGGTGCCGGAGCGGCGGCCGCCGAACCATCGCCGCACCATCAAGGTGGTGAATGCGCGCGGCAATAACCTGAAGAACATCTCGGCGGAGATCCCGCTCGGCCTGTTCACCTGCGTGACCGGTGTCTCCGGCGGCGGCAAGTCGACATTGCTGATCGATACGCTCTACCGCGCCATCGCGCGCAAGCTCAATGGCGCGAGCGAAGGCGCGGCACCGCACGACCGCATCGAAGGGCTCGAGCACATCGACAAGATCATCGACATCGACCAGTCGCCGATCGGCCGCACGCCGCGCTCCAATCCCGCGACCTATACCGGCGCCTTCACGCCGATCCGCGAATGGTTCGCCGGCTTGCCGGAAGCCAAGGCGCGCGGCTACGAGCCCGGGCGCTTCTCCTTCAACGTCAAGGGCGGCCGCTGCGAAGCCTGCCAGGGCGACGGCGTCATCAAGATCGAGATGCACTTTTTGCCGGATGTCTACGTCACCTGCGATGTCTGCAAGGGCAAGCGCTACAACCGTGAGACGCTGGAGGTGCTGTTCAAGGGCAAGTCGATCGCCGACGTGCTCGACATGACGGTGGAGGAAGCTGCCGAGTTCTTCAAGGCGGTGCCGCGCGTGCGCGACACCTTCGAGACGCTGCGCCGCGTCGGCCTCGATTACATCCATGTCGGCCAGCAGGCGACCACGCTCTCCGGAGGCGAGGCCCAGCGCGTCAAGCTCGCCAAGGAACTGTCGAAGCGCGCCACCGGCCGCACGCTCTATATCCTGGACGAGCCGACCACGGGCCTGCACTTCCACGACGTGAAGAAGCTTCTGGAGGTGCTGCACGAGCTGGTCGCCCAGGGCAATACGGTGGTGGTGATCGAGCACAATCTCGAGGTGATCAAGACCGCCGACTGGGTGATCGACCTCGGCCCCGAAGGCGGCGACGGCGGCGGCGAGATCGTCGCCTGGGGCGCGCCGGAGGACATCGTGAAGGCGCCGCGGAGCTACACGGGCAGGTTTTTGGAGCCGGTGCTGAAGAAGGCGCGCGCGCCAAGGAAGAAGAGCGGGGGTGGGGCGAGCGAGGCGGCGGAGTAAGCCAGGGCAGCCAGCCGATTCCCGAGCGCCAAAGGGCTGAGCAAGGCGAGCTCAACATCCGATGAAATACTTCCTCAACGCCGCGATGCTTCTGCTCCTCGACCTGGCGTCGACCATCCTGTTTCTCATTATCTTTTCACTGACCCACAACGTCCGCCTCGCCGTCGGCCTCGGCATGGCATTGGGCATCGCGCAAATTGGAATCCAGTTTGCTCGCGGAAGGCCGATCGCCACCATGGAGTGGCTGAGCCTGTTTCTGGTCGTCGCGTCCGGCACTGCGACGTTGCTGACGAACGACCCGCGCTTTGTGCAATTCAAGCCCAGCGCCATCTACGTGATCGTTGGTCTCGTGATGCTCAAGCCGGGGTGGATGACTCGCTATTTGCCCCCGATCGCCCAGGTGGTCATGCCGGACGTCGCCGCCGTCGTTGGCTTCCTCTGGGCGGGCCTGATGTTCGCCTCCGCCGTGACAAATGCCGTCGTCGCTCTGAATTTCAGCCTGGCGACGTGGGCGTGGTTCATGCCGATGTTCGGTATGGTCAGCAAACTCACGCTGTTCCTCGCGGGATTCGTCACCATGCGCTTCATTGGCCGACGTCGTGTGCTTGCGATGCCGGAGGCGGAACGCGATGCACTGCTGGCTTCGGTCGGATTGCCGTCCGGCAACGCCTACGGCGGAACGGCCTAGCGACAGGTTCTATCTCGGATACAGAGGTGTACCACGCCCACTTCTGCGCCTATCCTCCGCCCGCATGCCTTACTCCCTCGCCATCTTCGATCTCGACGGCACGCTGGTCGACAGCTTTCCCTGGTTCTGCCGCACCATCAACGACGTCGCCGACCACTTCGGCTTTCGCCGCGTGACGGAGGACGAGCTGGAGGGAATCCGCGCGGCCTCGACGCACGAGATCCTGGCGCATCTGCAATTGCCGTTGTGGAAGGTGCCGACAGTGGCGCGCTACATGCGGCGTCTGAAGGCCGAGCAGGCCGCCAACACGCCGCTGTTTCCCGGCGTGCCGGCGATGCTTCGCACCCTTGCCGATGCCGGCATCAAGCTGGCGCTGGTCACCTCGGACAGCCAGGCCAATGCCCGGCGCAAGCTCGGCGAGTCGGCGGCGCTGATTGCCTACTACGACTGCGCCGCATCCCTGTTCGGCAAGCCCGCGCGATTTCGCCGCGTCATCCGCCGCTCAGGCGTCGACAAGGCAGAGATCATTGCGATCGGCGACGAGGTCCGCGACATCGAAGCCGCGCGCAGCGTCGGCATCGCCTGCGGCTCGGTGGCATGGGGCTACGCCGCGCCGCAGGCGCTGCGCGCGATGGTGCCGGATTTCATATTCGAGCGCATGGAGGACATCACGCGCGAACTGCTCGGGGCTCACTGCCTGATCGAGCCCTCAGCGGCGCGAATATCATCCGGCGTCAATCATGGATGATCGGCGAGATCGCGCGTGGCGACATTGCTTCGGCGAGCTTGCGCAAGATGAGTTCGACCGGAACAGCCGTGCCGCGGATAACGGGCTCGTCATTCACGACGTGCGGGTTCATCTCGATCCTCCGGTCATTCTCAAGCGGCATCTGCTGGTCTCACCCTTCTCGCGATCTCGGCGCCCTTATCCCTTTCGACTACGCCAATGTCGTATTGGCTCTGCAGGTCGAGCCAGAATTGCGCGCTGTTGCCGAAATATCGGCCGAGTCGAACTGCCGTATCAGCGGTGATCGCGCGCCTGCCGTTAAGAATATCCGTGATACGTCCCGAGGGAACACCGATATCGAGCGACAGCCGATTGGCACTGAGCTTGCGAGCGGTCAACTCTCGCTTGAGGAAACGACCGGGATGGACGACGGGCGCCATGCCTTCAACCTTTGTGATAGTCGACGATTTCGGCATCGAAAGCGTCACCTCTGCGAAATTCAAAGCAAACTCGCCATCGGGCGTTTACCGTCATCGCCCATTGCCCGCTGCGATCTCCCTTAAGCCTATGGAGACCAACGCTCTTCAACGGACTTAAGTCACTCAGCGACTTCGCTGCATTCAGGGCCAATAACAGATCGATCGCAGCCTCGAAATCCAATCCACGGAACTGGTTCGGCCGATCGCCGTCCCAAATCTTCCGGGACGCAGAATTCCGCCACGACCTGATCATGGCATAAACATACTACGGAAGGCGGTAAATATCAACGAGATGCAAGATGTCACTCCCCGATCGCCGCTTCCACAGTGCCACGGGATCGTCGAAGAAATCGCGCATCGCCTTGTAGTGGTCGGTCCGCTCCACCGTCGTCGGCTCCAGCCCGTATTTCGTCAGCCGCAGCAGCGTGGCGTTGGGATAGGCCATCAGCATCGGGGAGTGGGTGGCCATGATGACCTGACAGCGATCGGACCTGTCCATCATCCGCAGCAGTTTCAGGAACTCGATCTGCCGCGATGGCGACAGCGCCGATTCCGGCTCGTCGAAGATGAAAATGCCCTGGCGCTGGCAGCGTTCCTCGAAGAAACGCAGGAAGCCCTCGCCGTGAGAATGCGAGAGAAAATTGGGCGGCGGCCGCTTGTGGAAAGGGTCTTCCTTCCACGCTTTGTCGAGATATCGCGCGATCGAAAAGAAACTCTCCGCCCGGAAGAACCAGCCATGGGTGATTTTCGGCAGCCAGCTTGCGCGCAGCGCCTTCGACAATGCGCCACCCATCTTCTCCAGCGCCTCGGAATGATCGACCGGCGCATAGCCCTTGCCGCCGCCCGCCTCATCGTAGCCGGCGAGCGCAGCGATCCCCTCAAGCAGCGTCGATTTGCCGGTGCCGTTCTCGCCGACGATGATGGTGATGGCGCGCTCGAAGTTGAGCGAGAAGTCGTCGGCGAGGAATGGCAGGCAGAAAGGATAGGCCTCGCGGTCCGGCACGCGGGCCGGATCAAGCCAGAGCCGTTTCAGATAAGGCGCAGGCAGATTGATGTCGCGTTCGCGTCGGCGTGCCATCGATCAGCCTTCCGGCATTCAATCAATGATCGCGGCTTCGACAAATCCCTTGGGATCGTCGAAGAACTCGCGCAAGGTCTTGTAGTGATCGGTCTGCTCGACCGTGGTCGGCTCGAGCCCGTATTTCGTCAGCCGCAATAGTGTCGCGTTGGGATAGGCCATCAACATCGGCGAATGGGTGGCCATGATGACCTGGACGTGGCCGATCTCGTCCATCCGCCGCATCAGTTTCAGAAACTCCATCTGGCGCGCCGGCGACAGCGCGGATTCCGGCTCGTCGAAGATGAAGAGACCCTGCCGTTGGCAGCGCTCCTCAAAGAAACGCAGGAAACCCTCACCGTGGGAATGCGAGAGGAAATCAGCATATGGACTTCCCACCGCGTCCAGATATCGCGCGACAGTAAAAAAGCTCTCCGCGCGAAAGAACCAGCCGTTGGTGATTTTTGGCAACCAGCTCGCACGGAGCACATCCGACAATTCTCCGCCCATCACCTCGATGGCGCTGGAGTGGTCGACCGGCGCATAGCCCTTGCCGCCGCCGGCTTCGTCATAGCCGGCGAGTGCGGCGATGCCCTCCAGCAGCGTCGACTTGCCGGTGCCATTTTCGCCCACGATGGTCGTGATCGCGCGTTCGAAATGAAGCGAGAAGTCGTCGCTCAGGAAAGGCAGGCAAAACGGATAAGCCGTGCGATCCGGAATACGCGACGGATCGAGCCAGACGCGCTTGAGATACGGCGCCGGCAGGTTGATATCGCGCTGTCGCCGTCTTGCCATTTTGTCCTGCCCAACACCTAAAACAATGCTCCAATCCATGGCACAACCATTGGAACATAACAAGAACAATCTTGCGTTGCGTAAGCGTGTCGGAGCGACGCGACATCTCCAGGGACGCCCATGCCCTCCCCGACCTACACCGTCTTCCGCAACGCCATCCTCGCCGAGCAGCAGGTGACCTGCCTTTACGACGGCCGCCATCGCGAGCTCTGCCCGCACATCATCGGCACCAACAAGAGCGGCGAGGAGGTCGTGCTGGCCTGGCAATTTGCCGGCGAGAGCTCAGGCAAGCTGCCGCAATGGCGCTGCCTGCGGCTTGCACATGTGCGCGACGCGCGCGCTCGCGCCGGCAAATGGCATGAAGGCCGCTCGCATCGCACGACGCAAACCTGTGTCAGCACCATCGATCTCGACATCAATGTGCATGTGCGCAGGCCCAAGCCTTAGAGAATCCCCGCCCACTCTCGCCGCGCCTGCATCGTTGCCGGAATCTTTGCTGTCGCTGGCTGCCCGAAACATCAGCGGCCGTGTCACGAGCCTGGTCCGTTCGCATCTGACTAACGGCAGGTATCCCATGTCCGCAGATGGAGTGTTATGCCGCCATTACCCCTGCTGGTGATGCTGCGGTAAAGCACGCAGACGCCGCTGAAGGTGAAGCCACCGCAGCTTTGGTCGGACTTGCAGGCCTGCTCGCAGCTGTCCTGCGATTGAAATTGATCATAACGAGAGCCGACCCCGGTGGGCGAGCTGTTGTTGAATTTGCAGAAATGATCACCTTGGGCGACGCCGGGCCTCGATTGATCCGAGCGAACGCCAGTATCGGACCAACCGTCAACCCAGAGCAGGTTGAGGCTGCTCTTCAGATAGCAATGGTTCGTACGCCGATCGAAGCTGTAGGCGATGCAATCACCGCGGCGTTGGCATTCCGCGCGGCAGCCGCCGGCATCCGTCGGCATGTCGCCGATGTCGCCACCTCTCATGTCGGTGTTGGGATAGGAGTTGAAACCTGTCGGACGCGGCTGCACGGGCGTCGGGGTCGATGCACGAGTTGGCGTAGGGGCTGGCGTCTGCGTCGGTATTACCGTTGGGGTCGACGTCGCATTCGCGTGGGGCGGAACCGATGGCTCTCCTCCGATCATGTAGCCGACAAACCCTGCCACACATACACCGACCACGCCTAAAGCAATGTAGAGCGGCGTTCGGTTCGGTGTGCGGACAGGTGGGTTGAGCACGACAGGCAAATTTGGGGGGTGCTCCACCGGCAAGCTCGGGGGTTGCGCCGCAAGTTGTTGAGGGAGGGAAACCGGTGCAGCCGTCTCGGAGTTGAGCGGAGGCCCCTGCTCGGCAACGAACTGCTCTTTTTCCGCCACAGGCACCGCCGCAAACGCAACTGCCGCGTTTCCGGGCTGCGCGCCGGCCGCCGTGCGGTCGACTATCAAATTCTCCAGCACCAATTTCTCGCGGATAAGCTCCGCCAGGGCTTCTGGTGCCCGATCGCGTATCGAAAGGTAGCCGATAGTCTTGGTGATGCCCGGGATTTCCGTATCATCAAAGCGCACCGGCAGAATATACTCTCTTCTCTCCTCGAGAGCCCGCTCTTGCGCGGCCGTCAGCTCGTGACTTGTCCAAACCTTCTCTTTGTAGTGCTTGGAGATGAAAATCACCGTGTAATACGCCTGGCGCGAATAAACTTCAGCCAGGTAGGCGTATAAATTCTTGCCCCAAAGAGCGACCTCTTCATATCTGTCGTAGAACAATTTTACATTGTGCACTCGCAAATATGCGGCAACCGTGTCGACATAAGGCCGATCCTCGTCCGCGAACGATAGCGCTACATCATATTTTTTCGCTTCAGTAGACTTATCCGGAGAAGCCACAATTCCCGCCCCAATAGGTTTCGAAGCCTGAGCTAGTGTAGCAACTTAACCGGGCTACAACCATGGGCTTTGTAGGATCCCGGGGCCATGGGTGCGGCCTGCATCCGGCATTCCGCGGCGATGCGCCTCACACCGCCTCCAGCACCAGTTCCATGGTCATCAGCACGGGATTGTCGCCGCGGATCAGCCTGCCCTCGCCGATGCCGCCGGTGTAGTCGATCAGCGCGACATCGAGATTGGCTTCCAGCGCGCCGTTCGCGCCGGGCGCGACTTCACCGGATGTGATCGCAAGCTCCGTCGCGAACGGCTCGATCACGGCGCCGCCGGCAAAGCGCGCACCGATGGTCGAGCCGACGCCGCCGCGAAGTCTGGCACGCGCAACGCCGTGCTGGCGACAGAATGCTTCGAGAGCGCTCGCAACATCCTGGTTCGGCCGCAGCCGCATCGCAAACGCGCGGCTCGACGTCTTTGCGCCTCTCGCCTCGGCCGGCACCGGGCCGAACAGCTTGAAGTTGGTCTCGCTGTCAGGCTCGGCGGCAAACACCGCGCCATCGATGCCGAAGGCCTCGACCTCGAATGGCTCGGCGACAAAGGTCTCCTCGGGCAGCATGTGGCCGCCGCTCTCGCGGCCGTCGGCCTCGCGCCACAGCCCGTGGCAATGAAAGAACGGCGCGCCATCGCGCGAGCCCAGCGTCAGCGTTGCAAGCTTGAGCTGCGTGATGCCAGCGGGCCGGAACGTGTCGCTATAGAACGCGGCGTTCTCGCCGGTCTTCGACAGCGCCGGCATGACATAGCCGAACGGGCCGAGCGCACCGCCGTTGATGTTCAGCGTGCCCCCGACAAATCCCTGCGCAGCGAAGCCGCGGCGGGCGGCTTCCAACAGCGGCAGACCGGCTTCCAGCCTGAAGGTAAAAGCGCGACCCCGCACCTCCACCCACTGGATGCGTTCGGCTACCGGTAGCCCCGGCTGCTTGATGCTGCGCATCAGCGACTTTGCTTGTTCAGGTCGAGCAGCCCGCGCGCTTCCAATTCATCGCGCACCAGCCGCTTCGGGATTTTTCCGTAGCCTGACTTTGGCAGAGCCTCCCAGAAGAAGAAGCGCTTCGGCATCTTGTAGCGCGGCACCTTTGGCGCGAGGAATGCCGCCATCTCGGCTTCGGTGACTTGCCTGGCGCCTTCGCGCGCGACGCAGACTGCGACACCGACTTCACCCCAGACCGGATCGGGCACGCCCAGCACCGCGACCTCGCCGATCGCGGGATGGGTCAGGATCTTCTCCTCCACCTCGCGCGGATAGATGTTGGAGCCGCCCGAGATGTACATGTCGGAGGCACGGCCGGTGATGTAGACAAACCCCTCCTCGTCCATGTGGCCGAGATCGCCGGTGCGGAACCAGCCGTCGCGAAACGCCTTGGCGTTGGCCTCGGGGTTGTCGTAATAGCCGGCGAAGACCCCAGGACCGATCACGCAGATCTCGCCGGTCTCGAACGGTTTCAGCTCGCGGCCGTTGTCGTCCTGGATCGAAACCTGCATGCCGGTGCGCTCGAAGCCGCAGGTGCCGATCCGCGCCTGAGGGCCGTCTTCCTCCTCATGGAGCGCAGCCGGGAACACCGTGATGTTGCCGGTGACTTCACCGAGGCCAAAATACTGCACGATCACCTTGCCGAGCTTCTTCAGCGCAAACTTCTGGTCCTCGCGGTACATCGGCGCGCCGGCATAGATGACATGGCGCAGCGAGGAATGGTCGAACTGATCGGCGGCGGGATGCTCGACCAACATCTTCAGAATGGTCGGCACGGTGAAGAGATTGCTGACGCGATGCTTCTCGATCAGGCGGAAGGCTTCCGTGATGTCGAAGCGTTCGGTCGGCAGCAGAATGGTTGCTACCCCGCGCGCGGCCTGCATGAGCTGATGCACGCCGGCGCCGTGCGACAGCGGCGCCACCACAAGTGAGGTATCTTCCTCGGTCGTGCCCGGCGTGAGATCGGCAAGATGGTTGGTGACGACAAAGGCCATCTGGCCGTGGGTGAGCACGGCGGCCTTGGAGCGGCCGGTGGTGCCTGAGGTGAAGAAGAACCAGCACGGATCGTCGTACTCGACCGCGACGTTGGCGACGAAGGCGCCGGCATGCGCGGCCATCGCCTCGCGCAGGCTCTTTTCGCCGAAAGCGCCCTCTCCGCCGATGCGCCAGGTGAATGCGGGACCGGTGACGGCCCTGGCGTGATCCGGGAAATCGCCATGGCAGAGAAACGCCTTCGCGCCGGAGGCGGTTGCGAGATAGGCGACCTCGTCCGGCATCAGCCGGAAATTGGTGGGCACCCAGACTGCGCCGAGACGAAACGCCGCGAACATCGAGAAGAACATCTCCTCGCAATTCTTGGAATGAACGAGGATACGGTCGCCCTTCCCGATCCCGCGCGCGGCGAGCGCGGCGGCGAGTGAGGAGACATGCGCGTCGATCTCGCGCCAGGTCCAGCTCTTCTCGCCCCATATGAAGCCCGGACGATGTCCATGCCGGCGCGCGTTCTGCGTCACCATGTGCGCCAGATTCATCACCCGGCGCGACATCCGGAGCTGCCCGCCGGCTGGGGTCGCGGCCCCGCTCACTTCAGCGGCGTCCCATGAAGGTGCCGGCGCCGATCAGGATCAGGCCGAGCACGCCGGAGACAATGCCATGCTTCATGTGCACGCGCGCCACGCCAGCCTCATGGCCGGGGAAGAAGCCTGGAAGCTGATCGGCGGGCACCACGAAATAGACGGCAGCAACAACAAGCAGGACAACGCCAATCAGGGTCAGCACGAGCTTCATGGGGGTTCCTCTGGAAAGGGCGCTCGGGAGACGCCCGCGTGGACAAGCTTTCGTTGCGACCCTGTTTATCGCCATCGGCTCCGGCCCCGCAAGAGCGCAGTGTTCGCGAGCGGGTTGCAGATTTGGCGGGAATGGGTTTGGTCGTCCTGAAGGCAAATCAGGTTCGCCCATCGCCGCCGACGATTGAAAAAATATAGCGGAGGAGCTTGCACTGGCGCCGGTCTATAACAATGCGAAACCGAGTTTGAGGAGCCGCATGATCACACGCCGTCATCTGATCTCGACTATCCTGATTGTTGCGATCGAGGCGCCGCTCGCGCGTGCCGAACCTGCAACCGCTAACGATCCCGTCGCGATCGTCACTGCGATCTACGCCCGCGCCGCCAAGGGCAAGGGCGATGGCGGCGGCGGCTTTGTCATCGAGAACAAGGCGGCGAAGGCGAAATATCTCTCGAAGTCGCTGATCGCGCTGTGGGCCAAGGCGGACGCGCATACGCCGAAGGGTGATGTCGGGCCGATCGACTTCGACCCCGTTACCAATTCGCAGGATCCGGATGTCAAATCGTTCAAGGTCGAGACCGAGAAGCTCGATGCCACCAAAGCGCTGATTGCCGTCACCATCACCGGCCGCAACACACCGCCGCCGAAGCCCGCCGATCAAGTGATCCGCTATGAGTTCGTGCGCGAAGCGGGCGGCTGGAAGATCGACGACATCAAGGGCTCGAGCGACGGCGAAGCCTGGTCGATCCGTGCAATGCTGAGCGACTCCTTGAAGGGTTGAGGAGACAACAAGCGGAATACGCATAGGTGTCCGCGTTCATCACGCCTTGGCAACGAAGGGTTCATGCTCCTACATGACGGCGAGCCCATCGATCCAAGGAAATCCCGACCATGGCTGCCGTCCGCGACAACAAGGCCCTGCACCGCTTCGAACTCGATGCCGGGGGCCAGGTCGCTTTTGCAAATTACCGCCTCACGCCGCAGGCGGTCATCATCACCCACACCGAGACGCCGCAGAGCTTGCGCGGCCGCGGCATCGCGTCAGAGCTGGTGAGAGGCGCGCTGGAGATGATCCGCGCCGATGGTCAAAAGGTGATCGCCGGTTGCAGTTTCGTTGTCGACTATCTCAGCAAGCACCCGGAGCATCGGGATCTCGTGGCGTGATTTGAGCTCGGTTGCAAAAAAGGCCCGTGTGATACACGGGCCATTGGCACAAGAGGCCAAAAGGACCCGCTAATGCTTGATTTCAGGCGGGAGCTTGCCGCCATTGGCCGCGAGCTTCGCCATCACCTGCTTGTGCAACCAGACATTCATGCTCGCGGAGTCGTTGGTGTCGCCGGTATAGCCCAGCTCCTTGGCGAGCTCCTTGCGCGACGCCAGGCTGGAATCGATGTCGAGCGCCTTCATCAGGTCGACGATCGAGGTCCGCCATTCGAGCTTCTCATGCTTGGCCGCGACCGCCTTGTCGAGGATCGGCGCCACGTCGACGCTTTGCGCGGGTGCGGATGCCGGGGCTGTGGCTGCAGCCGAGCCGCCGCCGGTGCCGCCCGAAGCGGCGGCGCCGCCAGTTGACGCGGCAGCGGCCGACTGGCCGAAGATCGCGCTCATGATTTTTCCGAAAATGCTCATGGTGTGCTCCCCAATGGACCTAGACACGAGATAACGCGTAAGACGTAACGGCGTTAAGCGGCTTTTGTTGCCCGGCGGCGCCGGGTCCAGATCGCTTTTTTTCAAACTTACCCGTCGAGGCAAGGCTTGCCGGTGCTACCCCGGTCGGCAGCTTGGAGCTTAGCCGCGGCGAAATGACGGCGGAATGACGCGGTTGCGCCGCGGTAACTATTTTCACCGAGGCTTGAGGGACGGCAGAGCGATTCAGGAGTATGCTGACCGTTCAGCTCGCGAGATGGCCAGAACAACAAGGTTTTCGGGTCTGGCCAAACATCGCGATCGTTTCCTTCGGCGGCCGCTCGCGCCCCGATCTGGCGCGAATTCCGGCCGCTGCGGCAAGGGAGTTTGCGACCATGGCCTCGACCTATCATGATAATGTCAGCTCTCAGGCGCAGCCCGTGGAGGCCGCGCCTGAGATCCGCACGATCGGCCTTTCCGATCTGCACCAGGCGCTGAAGCTCGGCTGGGAGGATTTCAAGGCGGTGCCAAGCCACGCCATCATCCTCTGCGTGATCTATCCAGTGCTCGGCCTGTTGCTCGCCCGCGCCGCGTTTGGCTATGCCGTGATCCCGCTTCTGTTCCCGATCGCTGCAGGCTTTGCCCTGGTCGGCCCCTTCGCGGCTCTCGGTCTCTATGAGCTGAGCAAGCGCAGAGAACAGGGCAAGGACGCTTCCGCCTGGAATGCACTCGACGTGCTGCGTTCGCCTTCCTTCGGCGCCATGCTCGGACTCGGCACATTGCTGCTCGCGTTGTTCGTGACCTGGGTTGCGACCGCGCAGGCGATCTATATCGCCGTGTTCGGCTATGGCGGGGCCACGAGCGTCTCCGATTTTGTCACGCGCGTGCTCACCACGCCGCAAGGCTGGTGGCTGATCATCGTCGGCTGCGGTGCCGGCTTCCTGTTCGCGTTGGTCGCGCTCTGCGTCAGCGTCGTGTCCTTCCCGTTGATGCTGGACCGTCACGCGAGTGCCGGCGAAGCGATGGTCACCTCGATACGCCTGGCTGCCAAGAACCCGGTGACGATTGCCGCCTGGGGCCTGGTCGTGGCAGCGCTCCTGATTGTCGGCTCGCTGCCGCTGTTCCTGGGGCTCGCGGTCGTGATTCCGGTGCTCGGACACGCGACCTGGCATCTCTATCGCGAGGCCATTGCGATCGATCCCAACGCGCGGCCAATTCCCCCGCCTCCGCCGCATCAGCGCAAGCCGGCTGCGGATTTCCCCGCCAACCTGTTCCCCTGGCGGCGCCGGGACGAATAAGCGGCGGAAGCGCAAAGCTGGTAACAGCCCGACCGTCGGCCTTTGCCGGCGGTTTGGCTGCGTGTCTCAGCCTTGTTTTGGCCGCGGTTGACACCGACATTTTGCGCTGCACGATCAAGTCGATTTTCGAATCGGAACGTATTCTTGGCACCAGCGCATTATCGTCTCCTCATCTGCGCTTTGATGCTCGGCGCGACGCTCGGCTTCACTGCCACGTCGGGACAGGCTGCAACGCCCTGCGGATCCGGGAGCTTCGATACCTGGCTCGCCGCCTTCAAGAGCGAAGCCGCAAGCAAGGGCATCTCGCAACAGGCCATCAATGCCGGGCTCATCGGCATCACGCTCGACCAGAGCGTGCTCAACCGCGACCAGTCGCAGAAGGTGTTCGGCCAGAGCTTTGAGGAGTTTTCCGGCCGCATGGTGCCGCCGCGCATGCTGCGCGGCTCCAACAAGCTCAAGCAATACGGCTCGCTGCTCTCCCGTATCGAGCAGGCCTACGGCGTGCCGGGCGAGGTACTGGTCGCGATCTGGGGATTGGAGACCGATTTCGGGGTCAACAACGGCAAATTCCAGACCCTGCGTTCGCTGGCGACGCTGGCTTATGACTGCCGGCGCGCCGACGAATTCCGGGGTGAGCTGATGGATGCGCTGCGGATCATCGATCGCGGCGATCTCTCTCCGCAGGACATGCGCGGCGCCTGGGCGGGCGAGCTCGGCCAGACCCAGTTCATGCCATCGGCCTGGATCAAGTATGCGGTGGATTTCGATGGCAATGGCCGCCGCGACCTCCTGCACAACGTACCCGATGTCCTGGCCTCGACTGCCAATTATCTCGCGAGCTACGGCTGGCAGCGCGGCAAGGACTATCAACCCGGCGCGCCCAATTTCGCCGTGCTCCAGCAATGGAACAAGAGCGAAGTCTATGCCCGCACCATTGCCTACTTCGCGACCCAGCTCGCGCACGCGCCTTAACGAGCGCGTGGCGAGGTTGCGACCAGATCTCGGACCCTTTCGCGAGAGGATGGTCCCGGCGATAGCCTGCATTGCATCGCAAAAATAGAAATGGCCGAAAATTCATTATTACAGCCGCAGCTGCATGCGAATCGCGCATGCTCCGTAGGCTGCCCATGTATTCAGCTGGCCACCTCGCAACTTGAAATGACCCGTCTTTCGTCCCTATTTTGAACTGCTATGAAATTGCGCGGTTATGCGACAATTCCATGATTTCACAAGGTTTTTACTCGTGTCCATCTTGCGGCCGCGGGTTTGGCGGCAGCTATGCGCAAAGGTTAATCGCTCCTTGCTCCCGTCATGCATTTTCGGCTTAGCTGCACCGCAACATCGGAACTACTGATCCGGAAAATCTCATCTATATTCATTTCAACGATGAGGCCTCCTCCAAAGGCTGAATCGCTAAGACTCAAGGAGACTACCATGTTGCTCTCGCTCATCCGCATGATCCAGGCGTTCCGCGACTATCAGCGCAACGTCAACGAGCTGTCGCAGCTCAGCGATCGCGAACTGGCCGACATCGGCCTCGACCGCTCGGATATTCCGCGCGTGGCGGCTGGCGCCTATAACGGCTGATCGTTCAGCCTCCCCGATCGAACGGATAACGCCCGCCTCGTTTGCGGGCGTTGTCGTATCTGGATATGGCCGTGCTTTCCTCAGGTGCGCCCCGCGCCAAAACGCGCTAACCCTGCGGCCCATGACGGCGATCCGCTCCTCCGACACCGTGCATATCGTTGGCGCCGGGCTCGCCGGCTCCGAGGCCGCTTGGCAGGTCGCCCAAAGCGGTTGCCGCGTCGTGTTGCACGAGATGCGCCCCGACCGGATGACGGAAGCTCACCGCACCGACGGGCTTGCCGAGCTTGTCTGCTCCAATTCCTTTCGTTCCGACGACGCCGCCAACAACGCGGTCGGCCTGCTGCACGCCGAGATGCGCCGGCTCGGCTCGCTGGTCATGCGCGCGGGCGATGCCAACCAGGTGCCCGCCGGCGGGGCGCTCGCGGTCGATCGTGAGGGCTTTTCCGCGGCCGTGACCAAGGCGCTGAGCGAGCATCCGAACATCGAAATCCGCCGCGGCGAGATCGCGGGCCTGCCGCCGGCGGATTGGACCAATGTCATCGTCGCAACCGGCCCCCTCACCTCAGCGCCGCTGGCGGATGCTATCCGGGCGCTGACCGACGAGAATGCACTGGCTTTCTTTGACGCGATCGCGCCGATCGTGCACAGGGACTCGATTGACATGTCGGTCGCCTGGTTCCAGTCGCGCTACGACAAGCCCGGTCCCGGCGGCACGGGAGCCGATTACATCAATTGCCCCATGACGAAGGAGCAGTACGACGCCTTCGTCGACGCGCTGCTCAAGGGCGAGAAGACCGACTTCAAGGACTGGGAGACGAACACGCCCTATTTCGACGGCTGCCTGCCGATCGAGGTGATGGCCGAGCGCGGCCACGAGACGCTGCGGCATGGGCCGATGAAGCCGGTCGGGCTGACCAACCCGCATGATCCGACAGTCAAGCCCCACGCGATCGTGCAGCTCCGCCAGGACAACAAGCTCGGCACGCTCTACAACATCGTCGGTTTCCAGACCAAGCTGAAGTACGGCCCCCAGCAGCAGATCTTCCGCAGCATTCCCGGCCTGGAGAAGGCCGAGTTCGCGCGACTCGGCGGCCTGCATCGCAACACCTTCCTCAATTCGCCAAAGCTTCTCGACGCCGAGCTACGCCTGCGCGCCGAGCCGCGGCTGCGCTTTGCCGGCCAGATGACGGGCTGCGAGGGCTACGTGGAATCCGCGAGTATCGGGCTGATTGCTGGCCTCTATGCCGCCGCCAATGCCCGCGGCACGTCGCTCACGCCTCCGCCGGCGACGACGGCGCTCGGCGCGCTGCTCGGCCATATCACCGGCGGCCATCTTGAGACCACTGAGGCGAGCGGCCGCTCCTTCCAGCCGATGAACATCAATTTCGGTCTGTTTCCGCCGCTTGCCTCGCCACCGACCAGGAAGCCCGACGGCAGCAGGCTTCGCGGCAATGAGAAGACGGTTGCCAAGAAGCAGGCACTGAGCGCGCGGGCGCTGGCCGACCTCGACCGCTGGATCGCCGATCATCTGCGCGTGCCGGCGGCGGCGTGAGCATCCGATGAGATTGCCCAAGGACGATGCGGCGGCGTTGTCGTCGCGCTGGAGCGACGGCGTACTGCTCAAGCGCGACGCATTCTCGACCGTCGAGCGCGGTCGCTTCTGCGGCGAGACTGGCGAGGTCGACGCAGTCTTGCGCCGGCTCGATGAAGTACCGTGGTGGTCGTTTCCGCTGGCACAGCATCTGTTCGCGCGCGAACGGCGCGCGCTGGCGCTCGCGAAGGGGCTGCAGGTCGGTCCCGAGCTGCTCTGGACCGGGCAGCGGGCGCTGGTGCGCGGCTTCATCGACGGCGTCGCGTTGCATCTGGCCAAGCCCCATGGCGACATCGCCTATTTCCGCTCGGCCAAGGCCGCGCTTCGCAGGCTGCATCGGGCCGGCATCTGCCATAACGATCTTGCCAAGGAGCAGAACTGGCTGCGTGGCTCCGACGGACACTGCTATCTCACCGACTTCCAGCTCGCCGCGTGCTTCAGGGCGCGCAGCCGCCTGTTCCGGATCGCAGCCTATGAAGATTTGCGCCATCTCCTGAAGCACAAGCGTACCTATGCGCCGCAGGCGCTGACGCCGATGGAGCGGAAAATTCTTGCGCGAAAGTCGGCAATCGCGCGCCTTTGGCTGATGACGGGCAAAAAGGTCTACCGCGCCATCACCCGCGGCCTCTTCAACTTCACCGACCGTGAAGGCGGCGGCCGCCGCCTCGTCAACGACGCGCCGGTGCTGGTCGACCTCATCCGCAAAAACCCCGACGTTCGCGATACCGCCATCGTCGCCTTTGCCGATCGCCGCACCGGCGTCGGACTCTATGCCTTTGTCGAGGCCGACAAGCCCGCGCTCGAGAGTCAGCTCCGCAGCGAGCTGACGGCAGCCAAAGGGCCAAAGCCCCCGGAGCATATCCAGGTCGTCCACGCGCTGCCGCGCGATGCCAGCGGCAAGCCGCGTACCGAGATCCTGCAGCTTGTGGCCATGAACCAGCTCGACCTGATCGAGCCGATGATGAAGGACGAGACCGACCGCGCCTTCCTCAAAGATATTTTGGAGCAGCGCAAGAATTTGCGCGACCGTTTCAATTTCGAGGCGGGCGATCTGCAACTGCCGTCACATTGAACGCCGGCGTTAAGCTACCCCGCCCAGATACAGCCGCTTGACGATGTCGTTGGCCTTGAGCTCGTCGACGGAAGCCGCTGAGACGGCGATCTCGCCGTGGACGATGATGTAGCCGCGGTCGGCGATGCGGATCGCCTGGTTGAAATTCTGTTCGGCCATCAGCACGGTCAGACCAAAACTCTGCTTGAGCTCGCCGATCTTGGTGATGGTCTGTGACACCAGGAGCGGCGACAAGCCGACAGAGGGCTCGTCGACCAGAAGCAGCCGTGGCGAGGACATCAGCGCGCGCGCGATCGCCAGCATCTGCTGCTGCCCGCCCGACATGGTGCCGGCGAGTTGGCTGCGCCGCTCCTTGAGCACCGGGAAGGTCTCGAACGCCATCGAAAGGTTGCGTTGAATGGCGTTGCGCGCGGCCTTGCGGAAAGCGCCCAACATCAGGTTTTCGACCACCGTCAGCTTGGGAAACAGCCGCCGTCCCTCCGGCACCAGCGCGACGCCGAGGTCGACGATGGCCTCGGGCGAGAGTTTGGTGAGATCATGGGTCTTGCCGTCGATGGAGAGCGTAACGCTGCCGCGCGTCGGTCGCACCAGCCCCATGATGCATTTGATCAGCGTGCTCTTGCCGTTGCCGTTGGTGCCGAGCAGCGCCACGGTCTCGCCGGTCTCCACCCGCATGGACACGCCGCGCAGCGCCTTCACCGCGCCATAGCCCGCATCCAACCCGTCGATGGCGAGGCTAAGTGCCAAGATAGGCCTCCTGCACACGGGGGTTGGCCATGACCTCCGCCGGCGCGCCGATCGCGATGATCTTGCCGGCATCAAGGCACATCACCCGCTCGGAGAAGCGCATCACTGCCTGCATGATGTGCTCGATCATGATAATGGCGATGTCCTCGCCGCAAAGGCTCATCAACAGGTCCAGCACCTCGTCCACCTCAGAGGCCGACAGGCCTGCCATCGCCTCGTCGGAGATCAGGAGCTTCGGGCCCGTCGCCATGGCACGCGCCAGCTCCATCTTGCGCAGCTCGACCTGGGTCAGCGTTGTGGTGGGCGTGAAGGCTTTCGCGGCCAGCCCGATCCTGTTCAGGATCACCATCGCGGCTTCGCGGCGATGCTGTTCGGTCTCGAACAGATGGCCGTGCGCGGCGAAGTCGAGCGCCACCATCAGATTCTCCAGCACAGTCATGCTGCGGAACGGCCGTGGTATCTGGAAGCTGCGGGCGATGCCGCGATGTGAGCGCAGGTTCGGCGGCAGCGGCGTGATGTCCTCGCCTGCGAACAGCACCGCCCCCCTGTTCGGGCGCAGCGCGCCGGAAATGCAGTTGACCAGCGTCGTCTTGCCCGAGCCGTTTGGGCCGATCAGGCCAAAGCGCTCGCCCTTGCGGATCTCGACATTGATGTTGTCGAGCGCAACGAAGCCGCCGAAGGTCTTGGTCAGCGTATCGATCCGCAGCAATGGTGCTTCGGGAGCGGTCGCGTCCGTCATGCGCGCCCTCCCTTGCCCGCGACGCGGGCGACAAGACCGATGATGCCTCTGGGTGCCGCGATCACGAACACCACCAGCATAATGCCAAGCACGAGCACGTTGACCTCGGAAGAAATCGTGACTTGCAAGAACTGCTGGGTGGTGCCCAGCAGAATCGCACCCAGCACCGGTCCAATCCAGTGTGCGGTGCCGCCGATCAGCGACATCGCCAGCACCGAGATCGAATAGTTCAGATCGAAGGCCGTGTCGGGATTGGCATATTGCAGGTACATCGCGGCCGGCGCTCCGCCCGCGGAGATCAGTGCGCCCGAGATCACGCAGGCCAGGAGTTTTAAGCGCAAGGTCGGCACGCCCATGCATTCAGCCGCAAGCTCGTCATCCCGCAGCGCCTGCAAGCCACGGCCGATCCGCGAATTCTGGATGAAGCGCGTGACCGCGACTGCGATCACCACCAGCACGGCCTGCACGAAGAACAAGAGCTTCACATAGCTGTCGAATGGCGCCGTCACCGGCGGCCGCTGGAGCTGGATGCCGGCGGCCCCGCCGACGAAGCGCCAGTTGGTGATTGACGTCTCGATGATGATGGCAAGCGCAATGGTCGCGATCGAGAAGAAGATGCCGCGCATCCTGAGCGTCAGTAACCCGACGCCAAGGCCGAGCAGGCTGCCGACCGCGGCTGCGGTCAGGATCTGCACGACGAGCGGCGCCTGAAAGACCTGGACCAGCAGCACGGCGGTATAGACGCCGACGCCGAAGAACGCATTGGTGCCGAAATTAACGTAACCCGCATAGCCGCCGAGAATCGTCCAGGCGACCGATAGCACGATGAATTGCAGGATCACGTAGCCGGCGAAGAAGGGATATTCATTCTGCAGCGTCTGCGTCAGCGCAAGGGCGACCGCCAGGAACACCACCGCGCCAAACCAGAATGCGATCGAGCCGCGCCGCATGCATCACCTGCCGAGCAGGCCTTGCGGCCGCACGGCCAGAACGCCGAGCAACAGCGCAAATGAGATCGCCGGCGCCCAGGAGGCGCCGAACATGGTGAGCACGATCGACTCGGCAACGCCGAGGATGATGGAGGCAATCAATGTTCCCGAGATGCTGCCGAGCCCGGCCATCACCACAACGCAGAAAGTCCGCCCGATATAGACGCGGTCGAGCGTCGGGTCGACCGGCGAAACCACGATCAGGAGCGCCCCGGCGATTCCGAGCACCGCGGTCGCGATGCCAAAGGCAAACTGCTTGATGCGGACCGGGTTGGCGCCCATCAGCCGCAGTCCTTCCTCGTCCTGCGCCACGGCGCGGATCGCGCGGCCCATGAAGGTCTTCGATAGATAGACGGCGAGCGAGACCGTGAGCGCCAGCGCCACGGCAAAGGCGATGAGCTGGCGGACCGGGATGCGCAGGTCGCCGATCCGCCACGCCTTGCCAATGTAGGAGGCCGTGACCGATTGCTGATCCACACCGAACTGCAGGATGATCAGCACTTCGATGATGAAGGCGACCCCGAAGAAGAACGCGATGCCGCGCACGCCCGCATCGCTGCCGCGCTTCTCGAAGGTCTCGTGGTAAAGACGATAGGTCAATAGACCGAGCAGGAAGAAGACCGGCGTGATCAGGAGGCCGGCGACGAGCGGGTCAATGTCATAGCTGTCGTTGAGCAGAAAGACGCAATAGGATGCGAGCACCAGGAAAGCGGGGTGCGCGACCTGCGGTACGTCAAGCAGGCCGAACGAGATCGACAGCCCGATGCTGACAGCCGCGTAGAAGCAGCCGAGCAGCACGCCCAGCACGACTGCGTCGCGCAGCAACTCCATCGAGAACACGTAGAGTAGCCCTCCCCGTCCTCCAGGGGCGACGGTATCATCGTCGCGCCCTAGCTCGTTGTTCTGCGCATGATCTGTTCGGAAAGGCGCGGCACGCCCTTTCGGATCAATGCACTGGAAGTCCGACGACTTGCGCCTATTTGCGCGCGGCCTCAAAGGGAGCGATCAGATCGCCCGTCTTCAGATTGTCGGGGAACAGGATCACCTGCTTGCCCGCCTGGCGGAACTGGTCGATGTTCTTGTCCTTGACGCCGCGGAACTGCGCCTCCAACGTCGCGCTCTGCTTCCACTCGCCGTCGTCGGCATAGGTGATCGACCCCACGATGGTCTTGTGGGTGTGCTCGCGGATATATTTGGCGAGCGTCTTCTGGTCGAGCGATTTCGTCGCGTTGACCGCCTCCTCGATCATCTGGCCCATGGCGTAGCCGTAAGGCGCGATATAGAAGCCGAGCGGGTCGACCTTTGCCGCGATGGCGCGCTTGGTGTACTTTTCGAAGAAGTCCTTGGTGCCGTCGAAATACATGCTCTTTTCAGGCAGCCAGGTGTTGTAGTTCACCACGCCATTGAGCAGCGATCCCATATTTTCCATCACGGTAGCAAATTGAAGGCCGACCATGGCGCCGCCGAAGATCTTGACGTTGTCGCCAATACCGATCTCGTTGACGGCGCGCAGAATCCCGGCCGAATCCGGCGGATAGGATGCGACGAAAACGATGTCGGGCTTCGCCGCGGCGACCGCGCGGACAATACTTGAGAACTCGGCCGTGCTCGGCGGATAGGCCTGGTCGAACACGATCGGGATATTGAGTTTCTTGGCAACCTCGCGCGCGGTCGTGGCGAGATTTTGCGCGAACTCCTGGTCGGCCGAGAGCAGCGCCATGGATTTGCCGCCAGCCTTCTGGCCGAGCTTTAAAAAGCCGTTCGCCCAGCTATCGGCCGGTCCCCACGGCGCGTTGTTGAACCACATGTCGTGGTGAACCTTGCGGTTCACCTGGAAGGAGAAGTTGCCCATCAAGAGCATGCCGCGCTGCTTCACGAGCGGCATGATCGGCGCGGTCGGCACCGTCCCGTAAGGCGCAAACAGCAGGTCGACCTTATCGACATCGAGAAGCTTGGCGTAAAGCGCGGGGGTCTCCGATGCGCTTGACTTGTCGTCGTAGACGACGAGTTCGACCTTGCGGCCGAGCAGGCCGCCCTTGGCGTTGACGTCATCGCGCCAGATCTCGATGCCGAGCAGCGAGGCCTTTCCGCCGGCGGCCAATCCCCCGGTCTGCGGCATCGACATGCCGATCTTGATCGGCGGCCCTTCGGCGCTCGCAACCGACGAGAGAGCGAGCGCCACTGCGGCCGTTGCCCAGCCGATCACCGTTCTACGATTCATGTTTCCCCCTAGGATCAGTTCTTGATTATCGAGTCGCCCTGTTGATCAGCCTTAACTTGCCGCGGGCGCCGGTGCGGCAACTTTTGCATTTTCGCCTTTGAGGATCGCCGATGGGTCGGAGCCGACGCGCCCGCTGGTCTTGTCGGCCTCGCCCTCGCGCGACAGCTTCAGGTCGAAGCGGATGCTCGGCAGGCCCGGAATCGGGCATTCGGGATCACTCGGTGCAATGTCGACGGCGAGATCATCGGACGAGCCGAACACCACGTCGTCGGCCAGATGCGGATCGTCGCGCAGATAGAGCGCGGTGACGAGCTCGCGATAGCCGGGCGAGCCGACCAGGAAATGAATATGGGCGGGCCGCATGCCGTGGCGCTTCTGCGCCTTCACCATCTCGCCGACCGGCCCGTCCATCGGGATCGAATAGCCGCGTGGCCTGACGGTGCGAACGACGTAGAGTCCGTCCTTGTCGGTCGAAAACACACCGCGATAGTCGACGGACGAAGCGTTCTCCTGGATGTCATAGAGACCGTCGGCGCCGGTCTGCCAGACCGAGACGGTGGCATCCGCCAGCGGCTTGCCGTCGACGCCGGTGACGCGCCCGTACAGCACGCATTCGGTGCCCGGCTTGACGTGTTTTGCAATCTGGGTGCCCGGAGCAAGCTTTGGTGAAGCTTCGCGATAGAACGGGCCGAGCAGGCTCGTATGCGTTCCCTCCTCCAGCGCCGTCCTGTCGTGCAGGCCGTTGACGAGCGCCGAAAGGCCGAGCGTATCCGACAGCAGGATGAACTCCTGGCGGGCCGGCGTGCACATCTTGCCGACCAGGGTCATGAATTCGATGCCCTTGATCCACTCCCCGGGGGTCAGGTTCACGTCCCGGGCAAAGGCGTGAAGATGCTTGACCGCGGCCGCCATGACTTCCTTCATGCGCGGGTCGGGGGTGGTCGCCATCTGTTCCAGAACGGCGTTCGTGACGGTGTCCGGCGTCAATTCGCGCATGGTCCGTTCCTCCCTTGACCCGCCGGCTTGTGCGGCAGCATCCCGAGCCTACCGCCCCCGACCGGATAACGTCCAGAGCGCAGAAAGGCTTATGGAAAAAGCGGGAGGAACCTTCAGTTTTTACGCTGCCTATTCCAGCGTCAGGGACCGCTAGTCGCAGCGCGCGGCAAGCCCTGCGGCCGAAAGCCGGGCCAGCACTTCCTCGAGATGGGCGCGGTCGCGCGTTTCAATCACAAGCTGCAGCACGGTCGCCTTGGCCGGCAGATCGGAAAAGGTCCGCTGATGCGAAACCTCGATGATATTGGCGCCGGCTTCGGCCAAAAGCGACGCCACTGCCGCCAGCTGCCCCGGCCGGTCGACGATGTCGAGCGACAATTGCTTGAGCCGGCCCTCGCGTGCGAGCTCCCGCGTCAAGACCGATGCAATCAGGCGGGTGTCGATATTGCCGCCGCTCAGCACCAAACCGACATTGCGGCCGGCGAACAGCTCGGGCCTGGACTGGACCGCGGCGAGGCCCGCCGCGCCTGCACCTTCAACCACGGTCTTCTCGATGTTGATCAGCTCGGCCACCGCGCGTTCGATCTCGGGCTCGCTCACCAGCAAGATCTCATCGACGACGTGCCGGATGATCTCCGTGGTCAGCTTCCCCGGCCATTTGACCGCAATTCCCTCGGCCAGCGTATCGCCCCGCATCGGAAGTTGCGTGTGCTTGATGGCGTTGTACATTGACGGATAGAGTTCGGCCTCGACGCCGACGACGCGGATATCCGGCTTCAGCGTCCTGGCGGCGATGGCCATACCCGAGATCAGCCCCCCGCCGCCGATCGGAACCACCAGCGTATCCAATGCGGGCACGGCTTTGAGCATTTCAAGGGCGATCGTGCCCTGCCCCGCGATGATCAAGGGATCGTCGTAGGGGTGGATCATGGTCATGCCGTGCGTTTCGCCGAGCTCGGCCGCATAAGCGCCGGCCTCTTCCAACGTGGCGCCCGTGACGACGACGACCGCGCCGTGACGGCGGGTGTTTTCGACCTTCACCATCGGCGTACCCACGGGCATGACGATCGTGGCGGGAACGCCGAGGCGCTTGGCGTGATAGGCTACCCCCTGCGCGTGGTTTCCCGCCGACATGGCGATGACGCCTTGCCGGCGCTCCTCCGCCGACAGTGCGCTGAGGCGGTTGAGCGCACCGCGCTCCTTGAAAGTTGCGGTGAATTGCAGGTTCTCGAACTTGAGCCAGAGATTGCAGCCGCAGATTTCGCTTAAGGTCCGGCTCTCGTTACAGACTGTAGCGGTGACTGAGCTGCCAATCACTTTCGCCGCGGCAGTGATGTCTGCCAGTTTGACCGGAAGCTTCTCCAGATCGGACGCGGGGCGGTGGGAGGTCATGTCCCCAAGCTACGCGACGCGGGCAGCATGATTCAATCGTTCGATGATGCGAAAGACCTCCGTAGACGCACAAGGGCGGCTGAAAAGGAACCCTTGCCCCTCCGAGCAACCCGCCTGGCGCACCAGCTCGAGCTGCTCGGCTGTCTCGATCCCTTCCGCCGTGGTTGTCATGCCGAGATTGGCGCCGAGGCTCGCAATGGTGCGCACGATCGCCTCGCTGCCGGAGGATTCGCCGAGCGTACCGATGAAGGAACGGTCGATCTTGATCTTGTCGAACGGGAATTTGCGCAAATAGCCCAGCGATGAATAGCCGACGCCGAAATCATCCATGCTGACGCGGATGCCGAGCGCACGAAGCTGATGCAGGATCGCAATCGTGGCGGCATCATCCTGAAGCAGCGCGCTCTCGGTGACCTCCAGTTCGAGGCGATCCGGGGCAAGCGCGGCGGCTGCAAGTGCGCTCGTCACCATGGCGGCAAGGCCGCGGGCGCGAAACTGGACGGGCGAGAGGTTGATGGCGACCTTGACGAAATCCGGCCATTGCGCCGCGGTCGCGCAGGCGCTCCGCAACACCCATTCGCCGATCGGCACGATGAGGCCGGTTTCCTCCGCGATCGGGATAAACTCGGCGGGGCTGATCGGCCCGCGCTTGGCGCTATCCCAGCGCAGGAGGGCCTCAAAGCCCGTGAGCTCGCCGCTGTCGAGCCTGATCTGGGGCTGGTAGACCAGGTGAAATTCGCCGGCCTCCAGCGCACCACGCAGATCCGTCTCCAGCAGATGGCGCGTCAGCGCCACTTCCTCCATCTCGGAGCGGAAGAACTCGTAGCCGCCGCGTCCCTTGGCCTTGGCCCGATAGAGCGCAAGGTCGGCGCACTTCATCAGGGGCTCGGCCCGGAGCCCATCCACAGGCACAATGGCGATGCCAATACTCACGCCTGAATGGACCATTTGATCCTCGAATGGCGGCGGGTGGCCGATTATCTCGGTGAGGCGCCGTGCCAGGCGCTCGGCGGATTCCGGCTGCGGCCCGCATTGCAGCACGGCAAATTCGTCACCGCCGAGCCGTGCAGCCGTGTCGTTCTCGCCGACGCATTCGCGCAACCGGTCCGCGACCCAGCACAACAGCCGGTCGCCGATCGCGTGGCCCAGCCGGTCGTTGACCGTCTTGAAATCATCGAGGTCTAGGCACAGCACCGCCATCGCCGCGCCTTCCGCGCTCGCCCGCGCGAGCCCCTCGTTCATCCTTTCACGGAACAGCACGCGGTTGGGCAAATCCGTCAGGGCGTCATGCTGGGCCATATGGGTGACGCGCGCCTCGGCCTTGTGCCGCTCGGTGACGTCCTCATAGGTGATGACCCAGCCGCCGTGCTCCATCGGGCTGTGATGGAGCTTGATGATGCGACCGTCGGCAAGGGGACGAAAGATCGTGCGGGCGCCATCCTTCAGCTTCTCGACATAGCCGTCATAGAGCTCCTGCGCGCTGGTGTCGGGATGATTGCCCAGTGCACAACTATGCTCCATGATCTCGCGCATGCTGACGCCGGGACGCACGATCTCCGGCGAAAGCCCGTAAATGTCGAGATAGCGCTTGTTGCAGACGATCATGCGCAGATTGCTGTCGAGCATGCACAACCCCTGCGACATGTTGTTGAGCGCCGCATCGAAGCGCCGGTGCTGCTCGCTCAGTTCCTCATGCGCCCGCTCCCGCTCGGTGATGTCTTCGTAGGTGCCGACAAATCCGCCGTCGGGAAGCGGGCGGTAGCGAACGGCGATCAGGCGGCCGTTCGCGGTGCGACGATGCAGTGCGGCGTGATCGAGGTTGACGATCCGCTCTCGCGCCGTAGCCATGATCTGCTCGGCATTGTATTCGGCGGCGGAATACGCGCCGTTCCGAATCACGAAATCGGCCAGCTCGGACAGATGGGTGCCGGGCTTGGCCTGCTCCGGCGTAAGCTTGTAGATTTCGAGATATTGGCTGTTGCGGCAGACGAGCCGCATGTCCTTGTCGTAGACGCACAGACCATGCGCCATATTCTCGAGCGCGGCGTCGAGCAGGAGATTTTGCTGCTTCAGAGCCTCCTCATGGCGCAACCGGTCGGTGACGTCATAGCACGCGCTGACCCACCCGCCGTCCGGCATGGGGCTCGAGACCGATTGGATGGTGTGGCCGTCGCTGCGGGTCAGAAGCCCGACGCTGGACGCGCCCTTGCGAATTTCGGCCATGCGCCGCTGATAGACGTCGTCTGCCGTCCGCCCCGGTGCGTTCCCTCGGGACACCCAGTGCTCGATCACCTCGCGATGGGTGATGCCGGGTTTGACGACACCGGGATCGAGACCGTAAACCTGCAGATATTGCTCGTTGCAGACGACCAGGCGTTCGTCGGCGCCGTACATTGTCAGGCCGTGCGACATATGCGCGACCGCACGCTCGATGCGCTCGGTCTGGAGCTGCAGCTCGCTTTCGAGCTTGGCCCGCTGGGTGATGTCATCGCAGACCGTCATCCAGGCGCCGCCCGGAAGAAGCTTGACGTCGAGCGTCATGATGATGCCGCTCGGCATCTCCTGCTGTGCGCTGAAAGGCTTGCCGGCGGCAACCTGGGCAAACCGGTCGCGACAGCGCTGCTCGACGCTATCCGGTGCAAAATTGCCGCAAGCGGCGCTGTGCTCCATGACCTCGCGGTAGGTCAGGCCCGGACGGATCACGTCCGCCGACATGTTGAAGATTTCGATGAAACGGCGATTGAACAGCACCACCCGGTTGTCGGCGTCGTAGACGCAGATGGCTTGGGTCGCGCTCTCCAGAGCGGCGCGGCTCAGCGCCAGCAACGCCTCGGTCGCAGCGCGCTTGGGCAGGCGGGCTTTTCTGCGGTGGCTCTTCTTCATGCGTGCCGCTTCCGGACTTTAAGGATTTGGCAACCATGCCAACAACCCAAAAGCCTAGCGGGCAGGCGGGAATATAGTCTTAAGGACGGTAGTTTACGGAACGTGACCGCAACCTACGCAGCCCGGAACTGCTTCGAGCGCGCCGCCCGCCACAGCGTCCACAGGACCGAGAACCGCGACCGGATCCGCTCCACGAAGGGATCGTTGTCGGCGCGCGTCAGCCGCGCGAGATCGCGGCGCACCAGCGCCAGTGGCAGGAACACCGGCCGCACGCTGGGCGACACCTCGGCGAGCAGTCCTTCCGCGGTCTGCAGATGTCGCCGCGCTTCGCGGAGCAACTGGTCGATCGCCGCACGCACTTTGGGTGTCTGCCTGCCGGCGAACACCTCCTCCGAGCCGCTGCCATGGCCTTGCAGAAATTGCAGCGGCAGGAACAATTGCCGCCGCGCCGCATCGCGCGGCAATGAGGCGACCACCTGGACGAAGCCGAACGCGAAACCGGCGTGACGGGCCAGGTGATCGATCTCCGCGGACGGTGGCGACAACAGCCGCGCCGCCAGCGCGAACAGCGCCGACGTCGTCTCGTGAACATAGCCTTCGAGCGCCGCCAGCGTCGGCATCGGGTCGTTATAGAGATCGAACTCATGCTCGCCGATCAGCGCCGACAATGGTTCGGCTGGAAGTCCGTAAGCACGCAGCACGAGCAGGAGCTCCGCCGCCACCGGATTGCCCTCCTCGCCGCCATGCGCGGCCCCGGCCAACAGATCGGTCCACCATTGCATCCTGATTTCACCGGGCAAGGGCTGGGTGACCTGGTCCCGGATGCGGATGATCTCGACATTGAAGGCATAGAGCGCGAGCAATGCGCGGCGCTCCGCCGGCGGCACGAACAGGGTCGAGGCGTAGCGGACAAAATCATGGTCGCGCACGAGATCGGCGCAGAAGGAAGCCGCGTCCCCGTCCCTGCTCATGGCACCGCGATCAGCGCCGCCGCAACGCGGCGGCGTTCGCCCATCATGATATTGTAGGTCCGGATCGCCGGCCCCGTCTGCATCGCGTCGAGTACCACATGCACGGCGCGCAGCGCCGCGCGAAGCTCGGCCGGCGGCGCCCAGACCTTGGTTCCGGTGCCGAGGATCAGTGTGTCGACGCTGTTCGCCGCCGCAAAGACGCGCCGCAAGGAATATTTATCGATCTGATCCGGCCGGGTGACCTCCCAGGCCCAGATCCCCTCGGGCAGGCACAGCAGCGAGCCCCGGTGCGACATATCCGCAAAGGCGAAGCCGCCCTTGCCATAGGCCTCGATCGGGGCCGACCTCGGAAGATGCGGAGCGTCATTCTGTGGGGGCATGAGCTCTGTCCGAAAATCGCTGCTCGCCCCGCTATCCACGTGCGGGGCAGGCTCTTTCGGGATCATGGCCGGGGATTTGCCATGGTCGCTTACTTCTTGGCTACCGCATCCGGCTTCTTGGCCGGCGTGTCCGCCTTCTTCGTCGGCGCGTCCGCCTTCCTGGCCGGCGTTTCCGGCGCCTCGGCGCGAGTGGTGCCGACGCCGAGATAGATCAGGATCGGCGCGGCGATAAAGATCGAGGTGTAGGTGCCAACCAGCACCACGCCGAACATCATGACCGCGGTGAAGCTGTGGATCGCCTGGCCGCCGAACAGGAGCAGCGCAAGCAGCGCCAGCGACACGGTGAGGTGGGTGACGATCGAACGCGACAGCGTCGAGTTGATCGACTCGTTCAGGAGCTGCGGCATCGGCATCTTCTTGTAGCGCCGCAACATTTCGCGGATACGGTCGTAGATGACAACGGTGTCGTTGAGCGAGTAGCCGAGGATGGTCAGCAGCGCCGCGATGCTGGTCAGATCGAAATCGACCTGGCTGATCGACATGAAGCCGATGGTGAGCACGATGTCATGCACGTTGGCGATCATGGCGCCGAGCGCGAACTGCCATTCGAAGCGGAACCAGAGATAGACCAGGATGGCACCGATCGCGAGCATCAGGCCGGCCATGCCCCAGCCGAGCAGTTCGCCGGATACACGCGGACCCACCACCTCGACGCGGCGGTAGTCGACGGAATCGCCGAGCGCACCGCGCACCTTGCCGACAGCCATTTGCTGCGCCTGGTCGCCGCCTGGCTGCTCGGCAACGCGGATCAGCACCTCTTTCGGACCGCCGAATTGCTGGAGCTGGACATCGCCGAGCCCGAGCGTGTTCAGCTTGCCGCGCATCGCCGCGATGTCGGCCGCGCCGGACTTGGACCGCACTTCAAGCAGCGTGCCGCCCTTGAAGTCGATGCCGAAATTCAGGCCATGGGTAAAGAACAGCGTGATCGCGACGATCGACAGCGTCGCCGAGATCGGGAACGAGATGCGGCGGAATTGGGTGAAGTCGAAATGCGTGTTGTCGGGAACGATGCGCAGCGACGGCAGAATGCCGAGCGCGCTGACGACGGTGAGCGCGGCGATCAGGATGCCAAGGCCGATGAGAATGGTGTGAGTCACTTCTGGCCTCGCATTAGATCGGCACGGTTTGCGGCCGCTTCCACCGCACCCACCCCGCCACGATCAGGCGGGTCAGGGTGAAGGCGGTGAAGACTGTGGTGATGATGCCGATGCCGAGCGTCACGGCGAAGCCGCGCACCGGGCCCGTGCCGATCATGAACAGCACCGCAGCGGCGATGAAGGTTGTGATGTTGGAGTCGAGAATCGTCGCGAGCGCCCGCTTGAAGCCGGCATCGATCGCCGAAATCGCATTGCGTCCGCCGCGGATCTCCTCGCGGATGCGCTCGTAGATCAGCACGTTGGAGTCGACCGCGATGCCCACCGTCAGCACGATGCCGGCGATGCCGGGCAGCGTCAGCGTGGCGTTGAGCAGCGACAACAGGCCGAAGATCATGGCCACGTTGATCACGACGGCGACGTTGGCGAACACGCCGAACAGCCGATAGGTCACGAGCATGAACACGACCACCATGATGGCGCCGACATAGGCCGCAAGCTCGCCCTTCTCGATCGAATCCTGTCCAAGGCCGGGACCGACAGTGCGCTCCTCCACCACGGTGAGCGGCGCAGGCAGCGCGCCGGCACGGAGGAGGACTGCCAGATCGTTGGCGGATTCCACGGTGAAATTGCCGGAGATCTGACCCTGGCCGCCGGTGATCGGCTCGCGGATCACGGGCGCCGAGATCACCTCGTTGTCGAGCACGATCGCGAAGGGCTGTCCGACGTTCTCGGAAGTCGCCTGAGCGAATTTGCGCGAGCCCGCGGTGTTGAACTTGAAATTCACCACCGGTTCGCTCGTGCGCGGGTCGAAGCCCGGCTGCGCGTCGGTGAGATCGCCGCCGGACACCAGCACCTGCTTCCTGATCACGTAGGGCACCTTCGGCGACGAAGCGCTCATCAAGAGCTCGTCGTCGGGCGGCAGACTGCCCGCCTGCGCCTGATCCGGCGGCACCGAGCTGTCGACCATGCGGAATTCCATTTTCGCGGTCTTGCCCAGCAATTGCTTCAGATGCGTCGGATCCTGCAGGCCGGGCACCTGCACCAGGATGCGATCGGTGCCCTGGCGCTGGATCACGGGCTCGACAGTGCCGAGCTGGTTGACGCGCTTCTCGACGATCTGCATCGACTGGTCGATGGCCTGGCGGATGCGATCGTTGACGGCGGCTTCAGGCACCCTCAAGCGGATCAGTCCGCCGCCCGCGTCGGTGACTTCGAGCGAGCGCTGGCCGTTGGAGCCGAGCAAGCCACCGAGCGGCTGGATCAACTCACGCAGCTTCGCAAGCGCCGTCGCCTGCTCGGTGTCTTTCCTGATGTGAACCTCGACCGCGTCGCCCTTCGTCGAAAGCCCGGTATAGCCGATCCTGGCCTCGCGCAGCACGCGGCGCACGTCGTCGCGCACCTGATCGAGCTTTTCCTTCTTTACATAGTTGGCATCGATTTCGAGCAGCAGATAAGAGCCGCCCTGCAGGTCCAGGCCGAGCACGAGGCGCCGCTGCGCCCATTCCGGCCAGGTCCTGACCCGTGCTTCGGGAAAGAAGTTCGGCACGGCGCAAAGGCACACCACCAGCGCCGTCAGGATGATGCCGAGCGCCTTCCACCGCGTGAAATACAACATTGAACAGACTCGTCAGATCATAGGAAGATGCGGCGCGGCGGCCCGCGCCTTGCATCGGGGATCAGCTTGCGGACGCGTCGTCCTTGATGATTTCCTTGGCCGGCTCGCCCTTGGCGCGCACGCCCGAGATCATCTGGCGCATCTGCCGCACGCGCACGCCGTCCGAGATTTCGAATTCGATCTGGTCGTCGTCGACGACCTTGGTCACCTTGCCGACCAGACCGCCGGAGGTCACGACCGTATCGCCGCGGCGGATGTTCTTCACCAGTTCGGCGTGGTCTTTGACCTTCTTCTGCTGCGGCCGCAGAATCAGAAAGTACATGATCACGAAGATCAGCGCGAACGGCAAAAGCGACATCAACATGCTGTTGGTATCGCCGCCGGCCGCAGCCTGGGCATACGCGGGGGTGATGAACATCAGGGAATCCTCGTGAGACGGGAGTGAACCGGTCGCGCCCGAAAAGGTCCGGTTCGGGGCAAATTCGCGCGGAATATAGCGGCCGCGGTCCCAATTGCAACGCTCGCCAGCCCACTGAATCAGGCCAGCTTGCTTGCCCGACCAAGGCCCGATAAGGCTGCGCCATCAGGAACTTGAGACATGTCGAAAAAATCCCGTAAAAGCGCTTCCAGGGCCGTTGCGCAGAACGCTACGAAAGTCGCAGCAAAACGCCCCAGGGCTTCAGTGGAAACCGACGTGCCGGTGCGGATCGTTCGCGCGCTTGAGACGATTGCGGCCCATCTTTCGGCCAACGCCCCAGCGCCCGCGGCGCCTGAGTCGTTTGGCGACGCCGATGCCTTTGTCTGGCACCCGAACGGGCGGCTGACCGAGGTCAAGCGCGTCAGCCGCGTCGAGCTCTTCCTGCTCAAGGGTATCGACCGGATGCGCGACATCCTGATCGAGAACACGGAGCGGTTCGCCAATGGGCTGCCGGCCAACAATGCGCTTCTCTGGGGTGCGCGAGGCATGGGCAAGTCATCCTTGGTCAAAGCGGCGCATGCCAGCATCAATGCCGGCCGCAGGGGCGCCGATCGCCTCAAGCTGATCGAGATCCACCGCGAGGACATCGAGAGCCTGCCCGCGCTCATGGAACTGCTGCGGCCCTCGCCCTTTCGCTTCATCGTGTTCTGCGACGACCTCTCCTTCGACGGCAATGACGCATCCTACAAATCGCTCAAGGCCGTGCTCGAGGGCGGCATCGAAGGCCGGCCCGATAACGTCGTCCTTTATGCGACCTCCAACCGCCGCCATTTGCTCGCCCGCGAGATGATCGAGAACGAGCGTTCGACCGCGATCAATCCGGGCGAAGCGGTCGAGGAGAAGGTTTCACTGTCGGATCGTTTCGGCCTCTGGCTCGGCTTTCACCGCTGCAGCCAGGACGAGTATCTTGCCATGGTAAGGGGCTATTGCGGCCATTTTGGCATCAAGCTCACCGAAGAGGAGCTGGAGCGTGAGGCGCTGGAATGGTCGACCACGCGCGGCTCCCGCTCGGGGCGCGTCGCCTGGCAGTTCACTCAGGAACTGGCGGGACGATTGGGCGTGAAGCTGAGTTGGAAATGATCTGCATCCGTAATTCACGCTCGTCACACGCGGGCTTGACCCGCGTATCCATCCTCTTCGCAAATGCCTTCTTGAGGGATGGATTGCCGGGTCAAGCCCGGCAAATGACAAGTTAAGCGGAGCGTTACGCCCCGCTGAGGAATTGGAGCGGGTCGACGGGCGTGGAACCCTTGCGGATTTCGAAGTGGAGCTGCGGCGACGCCACCTCCCCCGACTGACCCGATTTGGCAATGACCTGGCCGCGCTTGATGGTGTCCCCGCGCTTCACCAGCAGCTGACTCGCATGGGCATATGCGGTGACGTAGCCGTTGGCGTGCCGAACCAGGATCAGATTGCCGTATCCTTTCAGTTCATTGCCGGCATAGGCCACAACGCCATCCTCGGCGGCCTTCACCGGCGTGCCCTCGGGCACGGCAAGGTTGATGCCGTCATTGGACTTGCCGTTGGTCTTGGCGCCGTAAGCGGCGATGATCTTGCCGCGCACCGGCCAGCGGAAGGTCGGCAGTGCGCCCGTAGCCTCACTCGCCTTGAGCGGGGTTACTGCCTCTTCCGGCGGCGGATTGGCCTGCGCCAGTCGCGCGCTCTGTTGGGGTGCGGCGGCCGCGACCCTGGTGCCGGCTACCGGCACGGCTGCAGGAGCAGTCGCAACCGCGCCGAGCGGCGCCGCCGGAGCAGCCGCGGTCTTGGCGGGTACGGTCAGCCTGGCGCCGAGCTTGAGCTTGGCGGCAGCATCAATGTTATTGGCGCGGGCGAGCTCGGCGACCGAGATATGATTGTGGTGGGCAATGCTCGCCAGCGTCTCGCCGGGATTGACGACGTGGATGCTCGGGGCAGCCGCAACGGCGGCGGGCCTGCCGACCGGGACTGCTGCAACGCGCTGAGATGCAACCGCAGCGGGCACCGGAGCAGCGGCCGCGACGGTCGGACGAGGGATGATCAGCGATTGGCCGGGCGAGAGCCGGCGCGGTCCTTTGTAGCCGTTGGCGGCAAGGATCGCGGCCGGCGTCACGTGATAGCGTTTGGCCAGCACTTCCAGCGTGTCGCTGGTCCCGACGATGATGGTCATGCCGGGGGCGGGACGCGCGGCGGCGACCGAGCGCGGCGGCACGCTTGCCGTCGTTTCCAGTTTCGGCTTGGCCGGTGGGGCGTAGGCGACCGGCGGGGTGTAGGAGGCCATCCCGCGGCCGCCGCCGGAGACGCCGCCATGGGCGACCGGGTACGACTGCGGTGCGGCAACGGCAGGCGGCGCTGCCGAGGCCTGGTAAGGCGGGCGGGAATATTGCGGCAGCTCGCGCCGCTCGACCTGCGCTTGGGGAGCGGCGGCCGGTACCGAGCCGGTGGATTCCGGTTGATAATTGAAGGGATTGGAAAGGCGCGACGACATGTCGGCGCTGCAACCGGCGACCCCGAAGGAGATCAGCGCCAGCACCGCAAGCTGCGGGACGCAGCGCGAGCCAAAATAGGCATCAGCACGGGACATGGTTACTCACTCATACGCAACAAAGAACGTCTTTGAGTAAACACGCCCCCAGTAAACAAGCGCTTAACCCTGCAAATAAGACGTTGGAGGGAAAGCCAATCCGGGAATTTACAGCTCGCGCGCGATCCCCGGCAGCGCGGGGACGAAGCGCACGTCGACAAGCTCCTTGCGCTCCAGACCGCTTGCGGTCTTGACGATCCGGACCAGCGTCTGGACGCCATGATGCGGCCCAACCGGTGCGATCAGGATGCCGTTCGTCTCCAGCCGGTCGGTCAGGTTTTCCGGAATCTGCGCCATCGCCGCGGTGACGATGATGCGGTCGAAGGAGCCGATGTTGGCGGGCAGGTCGAAACCGTCTCCCAGCATCACTTCGACGTTGTCGAAACCCAATCGCTCCAGCCGCAAGCGGGCGGTGTCAGCAAGCGTGCGGAAGCGCTCGACGGTCAGCACCTTGCCCGCGAGCTTGGCGAGCACGGCAGCCTGATAGCCGGAGCCGGTGCCGATCTCGAGCACCCGGTGCTGCTTCTGCAGGTTGAGCTGCTCGGTCATGTAAGCGACCACGAAGGGCTGGCTGATGGTCTGTCCGCAGGCGATGCCGAGCGCGCTGTCGCGATAGGCGTCGTCGCGGTCGGCCTCGGCGACAAAGGCCTCCCGCGGCACTTCCTCGAGCGCCCGCAACACCGCCTGGTTGCTGATCCCGCGTCGCCGCAGGGTCAACTGAAACATCATCTTCTCTGGTGGGCCTTGTCTTGAGGACATCCTGGTCTCGTCGGGCAGCCCGGGAATCGCCACGGGCATGGCAGTTTGAAGCAATATGTACCTACGGCCTACCGAACATTTTTCCAGCTCCACGTTCCCGCCACGGAACCAGGCGTGATAGCCTCGCGTTGCGGCACGAACCGATCACTCGCTGGCGGTGGCAGCGATGCGTAAGTTGCATGTAGACGTTGCACCCATTGGCGTTTTTTGCGAACCTTACGATCCGGATGTGCAAGGACTGACCTCATGACTGTGACGCGGCCGCCTCGCGGCTCTGTGTTCCTCGTTGAAGACGAGGTCATGATCAGGATGATGGTTTCCGACATGCTGGAGGAGCTTGGCTACACCGTTGCCGCCGAGGCAGGTGAGATCGGCGAAGCACTGCGGCTTGCGGAAACTACCTATTTCGATCTGGCGATCCTCGACGTCAACGTCAACGGCAAGGTGATCTCGCCTGTTGCCGATTTGATCAAGGCACGCAACCGGCCCTTTATTTTCGCAACCGGTTACGGCTCGTCGGGCCTGCCTGAAGAGTATCGCGACCGTCCGGCGCTGCAGAAGCCATTCCAGCTCGAAACGCTTGGCAAGGTGATCGAGACCACGCTGCGCAGCGCAACCGTGTAAGGCGGACGCAGCGCGGCATGGAATGGCGCGGCGCGGTCGGCCGACGCACGGCTATTTCAGCAATTCCGTCAGCTCTCCGGAAAACTCCTCATCGGTGCGGTCGAGCCGAAGCGGCGTCACCGAGACGTAGCGCGCAGCAAGTGCGGCGAGATCCGTGCCCTCCTCCGGCGCGTCCATCACCGCCGCGCGCTCGAAGCCGATCCAGAAATAGGGATTGCCGCGGCCGTCGCGGCGCTGATCGACCTTCAGGAAGCCGAGATTGCGCTTGCCCTGCCGCGTGACACGGATGCCGGCCACCTGCTCCGGCGTGCAGGCCGGGAAGTTGACATTGATCACCGTGTTCTTCGGGATGCCCGCCGCGATTACCTTGCGGATGATCGGCGGGCCGAATTTCAGCGACGTGTCCCACAGCGGCCGTTCGCGCGTCTCAACCGAAAATTCCTGCGACAGCGCAAACGACGGCAAGCCCAGGATCGTGCCTTCGAGCGCGCCCGCGATCGTGCCGGAATAGACGACGTCTTCGGCGACGTTGCGCCCCTTGTTGACCCCGGAGAGCACGACATTCGGCATGGTCTCGCCCAGGATATGCCGCGCGCCCATGATCACACAATCGGTCGGCGTGCCGCGTACCGCGAAATGCTTTGGGCCGACTTCGCGCAGCCGTAGCGGGTCGTTCAGCGACAGCGAATGTGAGACGCCGGACTGGTCGAGTTCAGGGGCCACGATCCAGACGTCGTCGGACAACGCCCGCGCGATCTCCTCGACGACCTTCAGGCCCGGCGCATGGATGCCGTCATCATTGGTGCAGAGAATCCGCATCCTGCCAAAACCCTCAAGTCTCGAATCCTGCCTCTTTCAAGGCGCCGTCTTATCCGGTGCGGCGCGAACAGGCAAACGCGGCAGCCGGCTCAAAAATCGACGAATTGTTAAGCCGGCACTTGCTTTTGCGCCCATTGCGGGGCCACTAAAATGCCAGATGGCCTTTGCGCCGATGTTGAATGGCGACGGGGTTTCCGCATGACCCGCATTTTTGCCGCGACCGCTATTTTGATTTGTTTGGCCTTTTCCATTTCGTCTGCGGCGCACTCGCAATCGAATTCCGCCACCGATCACGGATGCTTTCCCTGGCAGGAGTTTCGGAACGGCCAGTGCGTTGCCAAGCCCGCGAACACGACGCCGCTGCCGCCGGCGCCTGCACCAGCCGTCACGCCACCCGCCGTCACGCCGCCCGCCCCGCCGGCGCCACCTTCGCTGGCGGCGAGCCCTTGCCTTGAGGGCGGCTTTAAAAACTCGGCCGACGAATGCGCCTGCCCCACCGGCACGCATGCGGATATTGCGAGCGGACGCTGTGCCGCCGACATCGCCGTGCAACAGCCCGAAAATCTTACCTGCGACGGCGGCACGTTGAGCAACGGCGCCTGCGTCTGTCCGTCCGGCTTCAACCTGATGCCGGCCGCCGGCAATGCCGGGGGCGGGACCTGTGTTCGCACCGATGCCGAAAATTGCCAGGGTGGCGAATTGACTGTCAGCGGCCGATGCTTATGCAACGGCCAGGTGACGATGTCGGGTGAGACCTATTTGCTCGCTTATTCCAATGGCAAATGCCTGCCGATGAGCTGTCCGGTCTCCGCCATGAAGGATGGCAAGTGCGGCGCGACCGCTTCAACCCAGCCGACTGCCGAGCCTGAGACCAAACCTCGGCCCGCACCGAAGGAGACCAGGCAAACCAGGAACCATCCGGGCGAAAGCGAGCATCGCCGGCATTGCGGACGCGGTATGGTCCTGACGCGCGTAGGCTGCGTGCCGGCAGAGCGGCGTTTGAACGACCTCTACCACCAATATTACCGCAACTATCAATTCCCGGGCATGGCGCCGCCCAACTGACGGAGCTTGCGGCCGCGGCGCTCAGTGCCGAACGCGCCAGCGCGGCAGGAATTTCGCCGACACATGCTCGATCCGCATCGCAAGCGGCCGAGATTTTGGCTGTGGCAATTCAATCGGCATTTGTGTTGCAGGAGGCTCAATGGCAGGAGGCTCGGCCGGCGGCGGGCTGGACTCCTTCGGGCTCGGCTTGGGCAAGATGGTTTCCGGCGGGCTCGCCTGTATCGGACCGGCTTTGGTCACGCCGGTTGTCGTCAAAGGCGGCGCAGCTTTCGGCGTCTCCGGCGCGGACGGCTGAAGCAATTCCAGCACGCTTTCAACCAGTGGAAGACCTTTTTTGCGCGGTGGCTCGGGAAAGCGTACCCGCGCGACGTCGAGCGCTCTGTTGAAATCCTCGATGTTGATCCAGGCCAGCGCGCGCATGCGCTGCGGCAAGTCGTCTTCCCACAGCCGCGCCGCCTCGACATCGAATGCGCCTTTCAGACGCTGGTCGACCGCCTGCACCCCGAAACCGGTCACGGCCCATTGTCTGCCGACCCAGAAGATGTCGCGATGCAGGGCCATCGGAACGCGCTCTCGCTGCGGAGAAAATTCATATGTAAACAATAAACACAGGCCGCGAGGATACCGGCGCGCCCGCCATTCGCAACAGCGAACGCGGGCGCGCCTGAAAAATCTGCAGCCGCGTTCAGGCGTCGTGTGCGATGACTTTAAGCCCGCCCATATAGGGCTGCAAAACGTCGGGCACTGCGATCGAACCGCCCTGCTGCTGATAGGTTTCCATGACCGCGATCAGCGCGCGACCTACCGCAGTACCGGAGCCATTCAGCGTGTGCACGAAGCGCGGCTTGCCGTCGGAGCCGCGCGAGCGCGCATTCATGCGCCGCGCCTGGAAATCGCCACAAACCGAGCAGCTCGAGATCTCGCGGTACGCGCCGCCCTCGCCCTGACCCGGCATCCAGACTTCGATGTCATAGGTTTTTTGCGCCGAAAAGCCCATGTCGCCGGCGCACAATGTCATCACGCGGTAATGCAGATCGAGTTGTCTCAAGACCTCCTCGGCGCAGGCGAGCATGCGCTCATGCTCGTCGCGGCTTGTCTCTGGCGTCGCGATCGACACCAATTCAACCTTGTTGAACTGGTGCTGGCGGATCATGCCGCGGGTATCGCGTCCCGCGGCACCCGCTTCCGCGCGAAAACACGGCGTCAACGCCGTGAATCGCATCGGCAATTCCTTGTCATCGACGATGGACTCGCGGACGAGGTTGGTGAGCGAGACTTCGGCGGTCGGAATCAGACCGAGCCGCTCGCTCTTCAAGCGCTCGTCGGGCGAAGCCAAGAGCTCGCCCTTGATCGCCCAGAACTGATCGTCCTCGAATTTCGGCAACTGGCCGGTACCGAACATCACATCGTTACGCACCAATAACGGCGGATTGATCTCGATGTAGCCATGCTCATTGGTGTGCAAGTCAAGCATGAATTGCCCAATGGCCCGCTCCATCCGCGCGAGGCCTTTTTTCAGCACGACAAAGCGCGCGCCTGACAGTTTCGCGGCTGTCTCGAAATCCATCAGACCGAGGCCTTCGCCAAGCTCGTCGTGCGCCTTAGACGCATAGCCATACTCGCGTGCCTTGCCGAAGACATGGTGCTGCACGTTGCCATGCTCGTCGGTGCCGTCAGGAACTTCCGGCGCAGGCAATGGCAGGTTCGGGATCGCCGCCAGCTCTTTTGCCAGCTCCTCATCGGCCTGCTTGGCGGCGGCCTCGAGCTCCGGCAGCGTCGTCTTCAGCTTCGACACCTCATCCATCAAGGCCTTGGCGCGCGCTTCGTCCTTGGCTTTCTTGGCATCGCCGATCTCTTTCGAAGCCGCATTGCGCCGCGCCTGTGCCTGCTCGGAGGCGAGGATCGCCGTGCGGCGTTTCTCGTCGATCGCAAGCAGCGAAGCGGACAGTGGCTCAAGCCCGCGCCGCTTCAGCGCGGCATCGAAGGCTTGCGGATTGTCGCGGATCGCTTTGATGTCATGCATGGCTGATGGCCCTTGAGTCGCGCCGTTATCGAAGGCGCCTTCCAGTAACCCGAATGGTCGTGATTTGGAACAGCCGCCACAGCCGTCAACGCGGCCGGTTTGCGGCGAAAGGCGCCCTACTCGGCGGGATTGGCCGCCGGCGGAGCGCCGGTGGTAGAGCTTTGCCGCGCGGCGGCAGCCTTCTTCTCGACCACGCGCACAGCAATGATCGAGCCCTCATAGAGGGCAAGCAGTGGCAGCGCCAGCGACGACTGGCTCAACACGTCAGGCGGGGTCAGGACGGCCGCGATGATGAAGGCGACCACGATGAAGTAGCGACGCTTGCTGCGCAGCATCTGCGAGGTGACGATGCCGACGCGGCCGAGAAGGGTGAGGATCACCGGTAGCTGGAAGGCGATGCCGAAGGCGAAGATCAGCGACATCATCAGTGAGAGATATTCGCCGACCTTGGGCAACAGCTCGATCTGCGCGGTGTCAGGGCCGCCCATCTGCTGCATGCCGAGCGAAAATCGGATCAGCATCGGGAACACCACAAAATAAACCATCATCGCGCCCATCACGAAGAAGATCGGTGTCGCAATCAGGTAAGGCCGGAACGCGTTGCGCTCGTGGCGGTAAAGGCCGGGCGCGACGAATTTGTAGATCTGGGTGGCGACAATCGGAAACGAGATGAAGCCGGCACCGAACAGCGCGAGCTTCAACTGGGTGATGAAGTATTCGAGCAGCGCCGTGTAGATGAATTTCGAATTTTCGGCGCCCGCGACCAGCACGAACGGCCAGACCAGGATGTTGTAGATTTGCTTCGCGAAGAAGAAGCAGAAGATAAAGGCAATGGCGAAGCCGAGCAGCGCCTTGATCAGGCGCGAGCGCAGCTCGATCAGATGGTCGAGCAGGGGTGCCTTGCTGGCCTCAATATCGGCGTCGGTCATGACGCTTTGGCGTCCTTGAGCTCGTCGGCGGCGGCCGGTGCGTTGTCCTGTGGCTGAACCTCGCGGGTGACGGCGAGCGGCTCGGTGGCTTCGTGCGTGGTTGCTTCCACCGCTTCGTGTGTGGTTGCTTCCACCAACGTCTCGGGTGCCGGAGCTTCCGGTGTCGTGGGCGTGGTCGGAGGCTCGATCATAGGCGTCGCCGGTGTTTCGGCCGGCTTGTCGACATCGTCGATGCTCAGTGCTTCCGTGACGTCCTTGGTAAGCGAGGTTATCAGACTGCCCTTGGAGAAGCTGGAAGCAGCCTCCCTCACCTCGTCAAAGCTCTGCTTGAGATCGGCCATCTCCGCTTCGCGCATGGCTTCCTGGAACTGGCCCTGGAATTCGGCGGCCATCTTGCGGGCCTTGCCCATCCATTGCCCCATCATGCGCAGCACGCCCGGCAGCTCTTTCGGGCCGATCACAATCAGCGCGACAACCGCGATGAGAAGGATTTCACTCCACCCAATGTCGAACATGAAAGATTCCGCTCACGCGAAGTCGCCTCGCCCCGATGCGTCGACAGCGATATGGGGCCGTCCGCGGCTTGCCAATAACGTCCGGCTCGTCAGACCGCCTTGCTGCCGACGTCCGTCCGCGCAGACGTGGACGACGCGTTGCTGTGATCGATGGACTTGACCGCATCGTTGGGCTTGTCGACCGCAGTTTCGTCGTCGCGCATACCCTTCTTGAAGGCCTTGATACCCTGCGCCACATCACCCATCAGATCCGAAATCTTGCCGCGGCCGAACAGCAGCAGGACCACTGCGATCACCACGATCCAGTGCCAAATGCTAAGCGAACCCATCCTGCAACCCTCCAACACCAATGGCCGGTCACCCAGCCTGATCTCATCGGAACGTAGGCTTGGGAGGCGTCAAAAACAAGCACTTAGGCGACGTCAAATCGTGAGTGACGTAACCGTAATGTGGCTACCGTTAACCGGCGCGGAAGCGCCCTTACAGCCTACGAAAGGCTTAGCTTTCGCCCTTGTCGCCGCCGCCTTCGGGCTCGACGTGCGGCGCCAGCGTCAGTTCCAGGTCGCCGGGCTCGAGCGGATCCTCGTCCTCGCGAAGCGTCGGATCGTCCGAAGGAGTCGGTACGGTGAAACCGGTCGGCAGGCGCGAGTCCAACAGGCCTGTGCCCTTCAGCTCATCGAGGCCCGGAAGGTCGCCGAGCACTTCCAGGCTGAACTGCGACAGGAACGTCTCGGTGGTCCCAAACGTCAGCGGCCGGCCCGGCGTCTTCCGCCGTCCGCGAGGCCTGATCCAGCCGGTCTCGAGCAAGACATCGAGCGTGCCCTTGGAGGTGACGACACCCCGGATCTCCTCTATCTCGGCGCGCGTCACCGGCTGGTGATAGGCGATGATCGCCAGCACCTCGATCGCCGCGCGCGAGAGGCGCCGTGTCTCCGTGCTTTCGCGCGTCATCAGCCAGGCGAGATCGCAGGCGGTGCGGAACGTCCATTTGTTGCCGATGCGTACCAGATTGACGCCACGCGTTGCATATTCCGCCTGCAATTGCGCGAGCGCCGCCTTCACATCGACCCCATCGGGCATGCGCTTGGCAAGGGTGGCCGTATCCAACGGTTCGCTCGACGCAAACAGCAGGGCTTCGAGAAGGCGCAACTCTTCGGGCCGCGCCTCGGGGCCAGCGGGAATGTCCTCGGCTTCATCCATGCGTTTTTCCGCCAGGCTTGCCATGGCCTCTCCTTCCTTGACTTACTGATCCGACGCCGCCACCGGCCCAGGGGCCTTCGGCGGGCGCTTTCGGAAATAGAGCGGCGCGAACGCCTGTTTCTGATTCAGTTCCATCTCGCCTTCGCGCACCAATTCCAGCGCGGCCGCAAAGCTCGACGCGAACACGGTGGCGCGTTGCGAAGGATCGGCGATGTAGCGCAAGAGATATTCGTCGAGGCAGCCCCAGTCCTCGGTGTCGGCCATGCCGATCAGACGCTCCAGCGAGGCGCGCGCCTCGGCGAGCGACCAAACGGTGCGCTTGGCCAGATGCACGCTTGCGAGCACGCGGTTCTGCCGCTGCGCGGCGTAGGCGGTGAGAAGGTCGAACAGCGTTGCCGTGTATTTCGGATGACGGATTTCCGCGATCGCCTCCGGATTTCCTCGCGGGAAGATATCGCGTTGCAACTGCGGCCGGTTCATCAGCCGGTTGGCGGCTTCGCGAATGGCCTCGAGCCGGCGCAGCCGATTGGCAAGGGCGGTTGCCATCTCTTCGGCACTCGGCCCTTCCGCGGCCGGCGGCTCCGGCAACAGGAGGCGCGACTTCAGGAAGGCAAGCCACGCCGCCATCACGAGGTAGTCGGCGGCAAGCTCCAGGCGGATTTTTCGCGCTGCCTCGATGAATTGCAGATACTGGTCGGCAAGCGCGAGAATCGAAATCTTGGCAAGGTCGACCTTCTGCGTCCGCGCCAGCGCGAGCAACAGGTCGAGCGGACCTTCAAAGCCCGCGACATCGACGACCAGTGACGGCTCGTCTTGAGCCAGCTCCGCCGGCCGGCCGGTCTCAAATGACAAAATCTCAGCGGTCATGCGTTCGCCGCTCCCAGACGACCGATCAATCCATCCAATTCCGCCCGCGCCGCCGCCCGATCGAAGGGTTTTGTGGGCGGCTTGCGCGACGCCAGCGCCGCCCTCGCTCGGTCCAACGCTTTGCCTGACAATTCGGGCGCCTCACGGGCCACATCGCGCATTTCGCCAGGCTCGCCGCTGCAGTGCAGAACCATGTCGCATCCGGCGGCCAGCAAGGCCTTTGTCCGCTCGGTGATCGATCCCGCCAGAGCGTTCATGCCGACGTCATCACTCATCAACAGACCCTGGAACCCAATCAAGCCGCGAATCACCTGTTCGATCATTGTCGCAGATGTCGTCGCCGGTTGGGCGGGATCGTAGGCGGTAAACACAACATGTGCGGTCATGGCCATCGGCAGATCAGCCAGCGGCTTGAAAGCCGCGAAATCGATGCGTTCGAGCTCGCTTTTGGGCGTATTGACCACCGGCAAGCTCAAATGGCTGTCGGCCATCGCCCGCCCATGCCCGGGTATATGTTTCAAGATCGGTAAGATACCACCTTGCTCCAAGCCCTCTGTCACCGCTCGGGCAATCGCCGCGACCTTCTTGGGTTCCGCACCATAGGCACGATCGCCAATCACATCGTCCGCGCCCGGAACCGGCACATCCGCCAGCGGCAGACAGTCCACCGAGACGCCGATCTGGCCAAGATCATCTGCGATCAACCGCGCCGAGAGCTTTGCAGCGGCCAAGCCGAGCGCCGGGTCAATGTCGTAGAGTTGCCCGAACGCAGCGCCGGCCGGATAGAGGGGCCAATTTGGCGGCCGGAACCGCTGCACCCGTCCGCCCTCCTGGTCCACCAGGATCGGCGCATCCGGCTCACCCAATGCGTTCCGGACGTCCGACGTTAGCGCAGCAACTTGCGCCGGCGTTTCGATGTTCCGCCTGAACAGGATGAAACCCCACGGCCGCTCGGCACGGATGAAGTCGCGCTCGGCTGCGGTCAGCGTGGTTCCGGACAATCCGGTGATGAATGCCTTGCTCATGCCGCGCGGAATAGCCCGCGGCCGTGAAAAGGGTCAAGGAAACCGCGAGTTTTTCCTCTGGATGGTTCTCTATACGCCGGCCCGGCTTACGGGACGAAGCATTGGCCGCCGGCGGCCTTGTAACTCACGCAGAAATGCGTGGCCTCTTCCCGCGACGCGAAGGGACCGACCATCGCCCGGTAGCGGATGCCCTTTTCGCCGAGATCCGCCCGCTTGATCACGGGCGTGTGCGAGCCAAGCTGATCCGGATACTTCCTTTGCAGCGCGCGGAACGACGCCTGCGCTTCGGCTTCAGACGTCTGTGAGGACACTGCCACCAGGAAGTGACCCTCGGCAGCCGGCGCTGCCTCGCCTGCCGCTGGCGCGATCTGGGTCGGCGTGGTCGCGGCCATGCGGGTCCGCGGTTCGGGCGGTGGAAGGGACGCTTGCGCCGCGTCAGGCGACAGCGACAAGGGTGCGTTGGCCGCTTGCTGCGGCGCGCCGCGAGCGGGCGCCACTTGCCGAGTCACTGGCCTGGTCGGAACGGATGGCGGTGCCGCCGTTGCAGTCGGTGCTGCCGCCGCCGTGACCGGCGCAGCGGCCGCATCGGGCTGGTCGCCATGGATCGAGAAAGTTCTGATCTTGCGCGGCTCGCTGTTGGGCATGACGCCGTTCGAAGCCGCCGCTCCCGACGCGGCGCCGGGCGGCCCCGGCATCGTGCTCGGCGACACACTGGCAGCCGTTGGCGGGTTCGCGTTCTGATTAAGCGGCGGGAACACAACACGCGGACCGGAAGTCTGGCTGTTGACGTCGACGGGCGTCTCCTCGCGCGGCACGATCTTTTCAGCGCCATCTCCGGTCGGCATGCGATCCGGCGCCTTGCCTGACGAATCCGACGACGGCGGGATGATCTTGGTCGGCGAGTTGTCGGCCTTGATGATCGGCGGCTCGCCGCTGCGGGGCGAGCCGACATAGCTGCGATATGCGAAGGCTGCGCCCGTGCCGACCACCGCCAGCGCGAGCACTGCAGCGACCGTGACCAGCCCGCCGCGGCGTTTCGGAGGCTCCTCCGACTCTTCTTCATAGCCCTCCTGGTAGGCGTAGGGATCGTCGGGATAAGCCGGCTCGCGCTGAAAATCCTGCGCGCCGTTTTCGAGCTGGCCATACAGCGCATCGTCATAACGCGATGGATCCGACTGCTCGTCATATGCAGGCTGACGATAGTCTTGTTGCTGCGCGGGTGCGGCGTAACGATGCAGCGGATGCACGGCGCCCGGCTGGTCGTCCATCTGATCGTCAAACGATGGCTCAATCGGCGCTTGCTGCGCGGTCTGCCGTTGCAAATTCGCGCGCTGCATCCATGGCGGCGGCCCTGCGGGCAGTTCGCCCTCCTCGTCCTCGTATGGCGCCTGATATTGCGGCTGCTGCGGCGGATAATGTTGCGCCGGCGGCGGCTGATATTGAGGTTGCGGCGGATAAGCCTCGCGCGGCCCAGCGGCGCGCTGCGGCGGCGGATTGGGAGCGCGATCCGTCGTCGCACCGAACGGATCGGTCTGTCCGATCAAGCGGGCGAGTTCGGCGAGCGGGTCGCTCTCGCCCCCTCCAGACCCGTGAGGATCACCGCCGCGACCATAGCCGTCAGCAGGGAAAGGTCTGTTCGGATATCGATCAGCCATCGTGATGATGCGTCCCCTTCGGGAAAACTGCCCCACCAAATTTCCAGGGCGGACCGGCCCCACCGGCTCGTCCAACAGGTCCCATCTGGCGGCGTGGGTCGCCCCAGCGGCAGAGAGATTACCGCATTTCGTCCGGGGCGTGGACGCCCAAAATGCCTAACCCCGACCCCAAAACCGAGACGACAGCCTGGACCATCGCCAGCCGCGCCTTGGTAAGGTGTGCATCATTATTGATAATGAAGCGTAAATAGGGCAAATCGCGCCCCTTGGTCCACAGCGCGTGAAACTCGCTGGCGAGATCATACAGGTAAAATGCGATTCGGTGCGGCTCATGGGCGGCCGCCGCCCCCTCGATCATCCGGGGATAGAGCGCGAGCCGCTTCAAGAGGTCGAGTTCCGCTGGATCCGTCAGCCGCTCGACTGGGGCCGAGGCCAGATAGGCCAGTCGCGCGCCCTCCTCCGCGGGCAGATCGTGCAGCACCTCCTCCCGCGCGTTGCGGAAGATCGAATGGCCCCTGGCGTGGCCGTACTGCACGTAAAATACCGGATTATCGCGCGACTGCTCGATCACCTTGGCAAGGTCGAAATCCAGCACGGCGTCATTCTTGCGATAGAGCATCATGAAGCGGACGGCATCCTTGCCGACCTCGTCGACGACTTCGCGCAGCGTGACGAAATCGCCGGCGCGCTTCGACATCTTCACCGGCTCGCCGTTGCGCAGCAGCCTGACGAGCTGGACGATCTTGACGTCGAGCGCCGCCTGTCCGCCGGTGACCGCCTTCACCGCCGCCTGCATGCGCTTGATGTAGCCGCCGTGATCGGCGCCCCAGACGTCGACGAGATCGCGAAAGCCGCGGTCGAACTTGTTCTTGTGATAGGCGATGTCGGAGGCGAAATAGGTGTAGCTGCCGTCGGATTTGAGCAGTGGCCGGTCGCTGTCGTCGCCATAGGCGGTGGCGCGGAACAGCGTCTGCTCGCGATCCTCCCAGTCTTCGACAGGCGCGCCCTTCGGGGGCGGCAGCCTGCCCTCGTAGACGTCGCCCTTCGCGCGCAGGAAATCGATGGTCTCGGCCACGCGATTGTTGCCGCTCTCGATCAAAGAGCGCTCCGAGAAGAACACGTCTTGCTCGATGTTGAGCGCGGCAAGGTCGCCCTTGATCGCTTCCATCATCATCGTGATGGCCTTGGCACGCACGATCGGCAGCCATTGCGCCTCGCTCATCGCGCGGAGCTTGTCGCCATGCTCTCCTGCGAGCGCCTGCCCCACAGGCTTGAGATAATCGCCGGGATAAAGCCCCTCCGGAATCGCGCCGATGTCCTCGCCGAGCGCCTCGCGATAGCGCAAGTAAGCTGAGCGCGCGAGCACATCGACCTGAGCGCCGGCATCGTTGATGTAATATTCGCGCGCCACGTCATGGCCGGCAAACCTGAGCAGGCTTGCCAGCGCATCACCGAACACCGCGCCGCGGCAATGGCCGACATGCATCGGTCCGGTCGGATTGGCCGAGACATATTCGACATTGACCTTCGCGCGTGAAGCGTCCTTGGCCCGGCCGAACACCTCGCCCTCGCCCAGGATCGTCCGCAGCGCGTCGATCCAGGCCGAGACCTTCAGCGTGAGATTGATGAAACCGGGGCCCGCAACATCGACCTTCTCGACGAGGGGATCGGCGCGCAGCCGCGTAGCAATCGCCTCCGCCAGATCGCGCGGTTTGGCCTTGGCGTCCTTGGCGAGCACCATTGCCGCGTTAGTCGCCATGTCGCCATGGCTCGCATCGCGCGGCGGCTCGACCACCACCCGCGAGAGATCGATGCCGACGGGCCAATTGCCTTCCTTGGCGAGCGCGGCGCAGATCGCGTGCACGCGCGCAAGCACATCGGCAAAGAGATGGAGCGAAGTGGGATTGTCGGCCATGGCCGCCGCCTAACGCAATTCCGGGGTCGAGTCAAAAAGCCTTTGATGCTCGGTCAATGCGAAGCGGTCGGTCATTCCAGCGATGAAATTGCCGATCCGCCGCGCGCGGGCGGTCTCGCTCTCGTGCGCGGCCCCTTCGAGCCATTCGGGCGGCAGATCGTAAGGGCTTTGGTGGTATCGCGTGAACAGGTCGAACACGATCTGCTCGGCCTCGCCCATCACGCGCATCACCCATTTGTGCCGGTACATATGCTGCTTCAGGAACGCCTTGATGCCGGCCTCCGCTTCTGCAACGCCAGGTGAGAACGCAATCAATGGCCGGCCATGGCGCCGGACGTCGTCGGCCGATTGCGGCCCGGCGAGATCGAGCCGCCGCCGCGCTTCCGAGGCAACGGCGCCGATCAGGTACGAAATCAATTCGCGCACGAGCTCGGCGCCGCGCCGATCCTGATCGAGGCGGGGATAATGCCGATCGATCGCGGCGATCATTTCGGCAGTCAGCGGCATCGCCTTGAGATCGTCGACGTTGAACAGACCGGCGCGCAGGCCGTCGTCGATATCATGCGCATCATAGGCGATGTCATCAGCGATTGCCGCGACCTGCGCCTCCAGCGAGGCGAAGCTCCAGAGTTCGAGATCGTAGGTCTTCACGAAATCGGCGATGACGAAGGGAATGCCGCCGTGCTCGCGATAGTCTCCGATCGGCGCCCCGGCGCGATCGGTCAGCGGGCCGTTGTGCTTGACGATGCCCTCCAGCGATTCCCAGGTCAGGTTCAGCCCATCGAATTCGGGATAGCGATGTTCCAGCGAAGTGACGACGCGCAGCGATTGCGCATTGTGGTTGAAGCCGCCATGCGTCTTCAGGCAGGCGTCGAGCGCGCGCTCGCCGGCATGCCCGAACGGAGGATGGCCGAGATCATGCGCCAACGCGAGCGTCTCCGTCAGATCCTCGTCGAGACCGAACTGCCGCGCCAGCGCCCGGGCGATCTGGGCAACTTCCAGCGAATGGGTGAGCCGGGTGCGGTAATGATCGCCCTCGTGGAACACAAAGACCTGGGTCTTGTGTTTCAGGCGGCGGAACGCGGTGGAATGGATCACGCGGTCGCAATCCCTGCGAAACGGGCTGCGGGTCTTGCTCGGCGGCTCGGAAAACAGCCGGCCGCGGCTCCGGTCGGGGTCGCAGGCACAGGGCGCGCGGGGGGCAGCCATTCCGACCGACACGGCAGTTTGATCCCTTCAAGTTGATTCCGCTCGCCGGGGCACTTAACTATCTAGCTAGCCGCTTACCAAATGAATTGGGCATGACGCGGATACGACCGGAGAGACCTCTGCAATGACCACAGCCGTCACCATCAGCGAGCGGGCTGCCCGCCGCATCGGCGAAATCCTCCGGGGTGAAGGCGATGGCGCCATGCTCCGCATCTCCGTGGAGGGCGGCGGCTGCTCCGGCTTCCAATATAAGTTCGATGTCGACCACGCCAAAGCCGAGGACGATCTGGTGATCGAGCGCGATTCCGCGGTCGTCCTGGTCGATCCGGCCTCGGTGCCGTTTTTGGCGGGATCGGAGGTCGATTTTGTCGACGATCTCATCGGCGCTTCTTTCCGTGTGCATAATCCTAACGCCACGGCGTCCTGCGGTTGCGGCACCAGCTTTTCGATCTAGACTTCTCTGATGCGCATCGCGACCTGGAACGTCAATTCGATCCGGCAGCGGCTCGAGCCTTTGCTCGCCTGGCTGAAGGAATGCTCGCCGGACGTCGTCTGCCTGCAGGAGATCAAATGCACGGACGACGCTTTTCCTCGGCTCGAGATCGAGGATCTCGGCTACAACGTCGTCACCCACGGCCAGAAGACTTTTAACGGCGTGGCGTTGCTCTCGAAGCTTCCGTTTGACGAGACCAAATCCGGCCTTGCCGGGGACGACGAGGACGCCCACGCCCGCTTCCTTGAGGGTGTGGTGCCGACCAAGGGCGGCGTGCTCCGCATCGCCTGCCTCTATCTGCCCAACGGCAACCCTGCGAATAGCGACAAATATCCCTATAAGCTCAAGTGGATGTCGCGGCTTCTTGAATATTCGAGGGAGCGACTTAAAGCGGAAGAGCCGCTGATCCTCGCAGGTGACTTTAACGTCATTCCGGCCGCCGAAGACGTCTATAACCCGCCGGCCTGGGTCGACGACGCGCTGTTCCGCCCTACGACCCGCGAAAGCTTCCAGTCGCTGCTTGGTCTTGGCCTCACCGACGCGCTTCGCGCAGTGACGGACGCAGCCGGCCAATACACGTTCTGGGATTACCAGGCCGGTGCCTGGCAGAAGAATTGGGGCCTGCGCATCGATCATCTCTTGATGTCGCCGCAGGCAAGCGACCGGCTGATCGATATTGGCGTCGATTCCTATGTCCGCGCCTGGGAAAAGCCGTCGGACCACGTGCCGGTGTGGGCGGATCTCGATCTCGAGGCGGCGTAAGCGGCCCTGCTCTCCACTCGTTGTTGCACAATTCCCTTTGCGTTCATCGACGCTGTTGACACGACGGTCATTGTTCATGTTATGTTCTTGACACGGAAGGGGCCCATGTCGGACAAAGTGCAATGCCAGACGCACGGCGAGCAGGAGGCGACGTATGTCTGTCGCCATATCATGGACTCGATCGACACTGGAAAGGCTGTCGGTTTTCACTGGCCTCGCGACAGTGACATGTCGCGCCCTGACGCGTGGTGCACGGAGTGCGAGCAGGTCCGCCAATCGGAAGGCGGCGATTGGACGGACACCGCCATGAAATTCGTCGACGTCTCGGTCCTGTGCGGCGGTTGCTATGATCGGGCCAAGGCCATCTGGCTGCGCGCCAGGGCGTCGTGAGAGTTCGCGATATGACGAAGGCTGGCGCCGGAGCGGCCTGCCAAATAAGACGTGCGTCAATTACCGAGCTCTGTACTCTCTGATCAGTCGCGACGGCCCTGCAGCCAGTATTTTATCATCTGGGCCGCCATGGCGCGGTCGTCCTCGCTCGCGCGCGACAGTGCCTGCGCGTAGCTTTCCTTGATCCAGGCTTCGTCCGCGGTGGCGCCGTCGCACGCAAGCGCCATCCACATCAGACCGCGTGCCCGCTGCGGCGGCAGGCGATCGCCGTTGAACAGCATCTGACCGAGCATGGCCTGCGCCTGACGCTGGCCCTTCTGCGCCGCAAGCCCAAGCCAGCGCGCGCCGTAGGTGTAATCGTTCGGCGTTGCATTGGCGGCCTTGAGGTAAAGCTTGCCCAGGTCGAATTGCGCATCCGCGCTGCCGAAATAGGACGCGGCGTAATACAGCATCTCGCGCGCCCGATCCGGATCGGGCTTGAGCGAATTGGGAATGCCGTTCAGGTAATAGCGAGCGAGCTCAACGAAGGCGTTGGCCACGGCTGCCGATTCCGGCAAGGACGGATTGTCCTCCGCATGATCCCTAGCGAGGCGGCTGAAATACTCGAACGCGCGCATGTCGTCGCGCGCCACGCCGTCCCCGGCGGCGTACATCCGCCCGAGCTTCCATTGCGCGATGGCATGGCCGTCCTCGGCGGCATATTCCAGCGCTTTCACCCTATCCGTCGGCATCGGCGCAGGGGTCGCTGCTTTCTTGCTGACGATAGCCGGCGGTCCCGAGATCACGGGGATCGTCGTGTCCTTCTGGTTGACCGGGGCGCCGTCGAACGCAAGCGCGGGCACTGCGACCAGCGCAGTCCCCACCATCAACGCAACAATGGTACGCCTAGATGTCCGCATAGCACTGTTTCTCGTGCGCGCCACCCGGATGGGTTACGGCCCCAGCCACCGCCGGCCCAACCTGCTGGGCATATTTCCAGAGCGCGCCCGACGTGTGATTCGTCTCGCGCGGGCGCCATTTGGTTCTGCGTTCCGCAAGCTCTTTGTCGGTCAATTTTACGTTAAGTGATCCGGCCACCGCGTCGATCTCGATGATGTCGCCGTCCTGAAGCAGCCCGATCGGCCCGCCCACCGCCGCCTCCGGCCCGACGTGGCCAATGCAAAAGCCGCGGGTCGCGCCCGAAAACCGGCCATCGGTGATCAGTGCGATCTTGCCCGAGGTGCCCTGCCCGGTCAGCGCCGCCGTGGTCGAGAGCATCTCTCGCATGCCGGGCCCGCCGCGCGGCCCCTCATAGCGGATGACGATGACCTCGCCTTCCCTGTAGGTGCGCTTCTGCACGGCCTCGAAGGCGTCCTCCTCACAGTCGAAGCAGCGGGCTGGGCCGGTAAAGCTCAGGTTGGACATGCCCGCGACTTTCACGATCGCCCCTTCTGGTGCGAGATTACCTTTCAATCCGACCACACCACCCGTGATGGTGATCGGCTTGTCGGCCGGCCGCACCACGTCCTGGTGCGGGTTCCATTTCACGCTTTTGAGGTTTTCTGCGATCGTGCGGCCGGTGACCGTCAAACAGTCCCCATGCAAATAGCCGTGATCAAGCAGCGTCTTCATCAGCAACGGAATGCCGCCAGCTTCAAACATGTCTTTGGCTACATAACGGCCACCGGGCTTCAAATCCGCGACATAGGGAGTCTTTTTGAAGATTTCCGCCACGTCGAACAGGTCGAACTTGATGCCGGCTTCGTTCGCGATCGCAGGAAGGTGCAAACCCGCATTGGTTGAGCCACCGGATGCCGCGACCACGGCCGCGGCATTCTCCAGCGCCTTGCGGGTGACGATGTCGCGCGGGCGGATATTGGTGCGCACGAGGTCCATGACCCGCTCGCCAGCAGTCATGCAGAAGGCATCGCGGATCTCGTAAGGCGCCGGCGCGCCGGCCGAGTACGGCAGCGCCAGGCCGATCGCCTCGGAGACAGTCGCCATGGTGTTGGCGGTGAATTGTGCGCCGCACGCGCCCGCGGACGGGCACGCCACGCGCTCGATCTCGTCGAGATCGGCGTCCGACATCGCGCCGACGGAGTGCTTGCCGACGGCCTCGAACATGTCCTGCACGGTGACCTGTTGCCCGCGGAAGTTGCCGGGCAGGATTGAGCCGCCATAGATGAAAATCGAGGGCACGTTCAGCCGCACCATCGCCATCATCATGCCCGGCAGCGACTTGTCGCAGCCGGCGAGGCCGACGAGGGCGTCATAGGCGTGACCGCGGACGGTCAATTCGACCGAGTCGGCGATACATTCGCGCGACGGCAGCGAGGAGCGCATGCCGTCGTGGCCCATGGCCATGCCGTCGGTGACAGTGATGGTGCAGAACTCGCGCGGCGTGCCGCCGCCGGCCGAAACGCCCTTCTTCACAGCCTGGGCCTGGCGCATCAGCGCGATATTGCAGGGCGCGGCTTCATTCCAGCAGGAGGCAACCCCAACCAAAGGTTGATGAATCTGCTCAGTGGTCAGCCCCATGGCGTAGAGGTAGGAGCGATGCGGCGCGCGTGCGGGGCCTTCCGTCACGTGACGGCTTGGTAGCCTGCTCTTGATGTTCGTCTTCGCGTCCATCGGCTGAACCTGCTTCCCGGGGCAAGCGCGTTGCCGGACCCGGGGTTCCCTACCCTGCGAAACATCATTTCATGGAGGGGTGTGGCTAAAAAGCGGCGCGAGCACGTTCGAGCCGCGGCGGATGCCAAATGCTCACAGATTGTTGCGTCCGGGCAACATCCGTGGCTCTACGGTAACGCTGGAACGGCAAGGTTCGCAACCCTCCCAGCGTGGGCCTCGCGCTTCGCCTCCTTCCTTGAGGAAGGCGCAAATAGACGTTCTCGCGGCGCGATGCGTCCGAGGGATTGCAAGACCCTCCAAAATGGAGGGCGCAGGGAAAGCCGGATGCTGGTTGCACCCGTGGAAGTACACAAAAGTAATCACCACAGGTTCAACCGGAGCGACCCGGCCTTCCCTGCGCGAGTGGTTTACGGCTTATACGTGTTCTCCCCGGCGTCCGGGCTTGTTAGCCGCCGTCATTCGCAAGTGAGCACTTGCGAACTTGATCCCAGCGTCGGGGGATCAGGACCGCACGATTTCGCCGTCCGCCTTGATCATCGCTCGTCGGGCTAGGCCAAAGCGTCCATCGCATCCCGCAGCCAACGTTCGTGACGACGCGTACGCCCCTCTCCATGGGCACGGGATGCAGGGAGATAATCATTCTTTTCCGAAAAACGGAAGCAAAATATTTTCTACAGAACGGCTTGACATTCCTTCTGATAAAGCGAAGTCGTGCGACGTGATTTGCCCGTCGCCTCACCGTCATTCCGGGGCGGGATGGCAAATCACGCGGGTCACCACGCGTAGCGCACCACGCCCTTGCCGGCGTAGCTGCGCGTGACGCTGGAGAACTCGCCTTCGAAGGTTGCGGCGGCCGACCAGCCGTTGATCCACTTCATTTCCGCTGACGCCGTGGTCAGCGCAGAGTCGGAGGCCTGCGCCGCGCCGTTGACGACGAAGCTTGCGCCGGGCAGCGCCTGGAAGGTCGCCGCGATCGAGCGGTCCGGATTGAAATCATGCGCCCAGGCAAGACGGCCGCGGAGCGTGAAGATGCCGTTCGCCATCGCGAAGGATTTGTCGGTGCGTATGCCAAGTTCGCTGCATTGGCGTTGAACTCGGCGCGCAGCTGATCGATGCCGGCAAGAGCCAGGGTGCGATTGGTGGTGACATCCTGCCAGCCATAGGCGAGCGCGCCGGTGATATAGGCCGCACCATGGGTGTGGCGGACGTAAGCGCCTGCCTGGAACAGATCCGATCGTCCCGAGCCGAGATTGTTGACGCTGAAGCTCGTGCCGCCGCCGGCGAATGCAAAACCTGCGAGGGTGCTCGGCGAGAATAGATAGTCGGCGCCAACCGCAGTGCCGGCGATGCGGCTCGTCGTATCGTTCGAGCCGACGATGGCATTGCCGTCGGTCGATTGCGATCCGCCATAGCCCGCCGCCCACACGCTCCAGCGCTGCACGAACGGCACCGGCGGCGCCTTGGTGAACATCGCAAGCGCATCATTGCTCCGGCGCGCCGCGTAGGTGCTCGCCTGACCGCTTTCATCCGCCGGCCACTGGCGCGCCATAAGCACTATTTTGCGCATAGGTTGGAGGAAGCACCGTTTCCGGGTGGGTGTGTCATTCGAGCGACACTCGCTTGAGTTACCGATCCATTCCGGGCGAAATCATTTACCTTTGCATTTCAAGGCTGTAAGTCCTGGGGAACCCAAAGGGAACTTTTCGCCTGCTCTGGCGTTATCCGGTATGCCCAATTATCCCTCGACGACACATCCCCGCCCCCTGACATCGGAAGAACGCAAGGCCAGGGACGCCGCCAGGCGCGCCGACGCCGAGCAGGCCATGCGCGAGCATGAAGCCGCACAGCGAGCTTTCCACGAAAATCGTAAGCGGTTGAAGGCCGAACGGCTCGCGCGCGAAGCCCGCTCCGCGGGCAAATAGTACCAAGGGCCGCACCCAGGTCCGGCCGATCAGATCGGAGTGCTCAGCGCGTCATAGGTGAAAAGCCAGTCGTAACGCTCGCGCACTTTCTCGGGCTGCCATTCGCGCGAAAGGTATTCATTGGCGCCTTCGGCATTGGCGAGCGCGGGGTTATGGAAGCGCTTGGCGTTCTCGGCCGATTTCACGACGATTGAAGTGGTTCGTGCAAGCCGCGCTTGCTGGAAACGCGGCAGCGCTTCCTCCACCGGAAATTGTTCGAGACAGCGCGCAAGCACGATGCCGTCCTCGATCGCCATGTTGGCGCCCTGTGCCAGAAACGGCAGCGTCGGATGCGCGGCATCGCCGATCACGCAGGCGCGCCCGACGACGAAGCGATCGAGCGGCTCGCGTCCCAGAAGCGCCCATTTGAAGGGCACGTCGACGTTCTCGATGATGGCGTGGACCGCGCCGTTCCATCCCGCAAAGGAGCGGCTGCAGGCTTCGCGGGTGCCCTGCTCGGTCCAGGACTCCACCGGCCAGTTCTCGCCCTCGAAGATGCCGACGAAGTTGAGAAGCTCGCCGCGGCGGACTGGATAAGTGATGACATGACCGCCGGGTCCCACCCAATTGGTGCCGACGTCGCGCTGCATGTCCAGTGGCAGGCGGTTCATCGGCACCAGGCCGCGCCAGGCCGCAACGCCCGCAAAGAACGGTTTTGTATCGCCGCCGATCTGCCGTCGGATTTCAGAGTGGACGCCATCCGCGCCGACCACCACGTCGCCACGTCGCTGCTCACCATTGGCGAGCCCGAGCCAGATTCCGCCGTCGTCTTCCTCAAAACCGGTGCAGCGGCTGCCGACATGCAGCGTCCCCGGCGCGCGGGCGTTGAACGCATCGACCAGCACGCGATGAAAATCACCCCGATGCACCATCCAGTACGGCGCGCCATAGATCGCGCGCGAGGAGGCACCGAGATCGAACAGCTTCCAGGTCCGCCCGGTCGAGAACAGGCGGATCTCCTTGCCCGAGGGTTCGCTGGCGATGCCTTGCATCGCCTCTTCGAGACCGAGTGCGATCAGAACGCGCGTGCCGTTCGAGGAGAGCTGAACGCCGGCGCCGAGCTCGCGCAGCTCGGAGGCCTGCTCGAAAATCTCGACCTCGATGCCGCGCTGGAGCAGCGCCAGCCCCGCGACGAGACCAGCGATGCCCGCGCCGGCGATCAGGACTTTTGGCGGATTTGGCGCTGCGCTCACACCGGCTCCGTGGCGCTATCGACGGCTGATCAGGAAATCGTCGGTGAACTCGCCGCGCGAAACTTTTACAGGGATTTCGCCGTCACTCCCGATCTCCAGGATTTCCGAGCCGGATTTATTCTCCGGCGGCGTCAACAGCTCGATCCGCTCGGCGATGCGCTCGGCCTGCCAATCGGTGAGCTTCCAGGCAAAGCTGCCGCCGAGGTCGCGCATGCCGAACTCATTATCGGCCGGCGTCAGCATCAGCGCATCGCGCGAGGTCGCGCCGGGAATACATTCTCTGACCGCGACCGGCCGCGGATGTTCGGCAAAACGCCTGAGCAGCTTCGCCAGCGCCGCAAGATCGGGGCCCTCGCCGAGAAACAGGAACAGCGGATGGAAATCGCTCGGCATGTATTCAAATCGCAGCATGTGCCCTTCCGTCGTGCGCCCTACTCGCTCAACACTTTCACGATGTCGGTGGCATGGCAGAGCTCGATCGCGCCGACCTCGCCAGGCCGACCCGGCGATTCCAGGGTACGCACCTGCAGCCACTGACCATCGTCCATGTTCTCCACGACTTCGGCGACAACACCTTCCTGCAATTTCAGCCGCGCGCCCACCTTGACGGCCGTGACATCAATCATGACGGCGTTCCTTGCCTCGCAGATCCTCGATGGAGCATGATCTCGCCGGAAAACCGGTACCCACTTTTCCGGATCATGCTCTAAAAGAGCGTGGTCAGATTCTTGGCCAGCAGGACGTTTTGTTCAAGCAGGATTTCGCGCCTGGCGATCTTCCAGCCTTGTTCCGTCAGACGAAGCGTGTCGTTGCGGCGGCCGACGAACATGTAAGTCTCGTACTCGACGCGGTTCTGATAGACCAGAAAGCGCGAGGTGGCGTCGAGCTCCCGCGCGTCGTCGATATTTGGGCGCGCGGCCCTGATCTGCACATTGCTCACCATGTGCGTGATCCGCGACAAGGGCTCCTCGGCATAATGCACGCCTGTCAGGATCTGGTCGATGCGCTTGGTCAGCGTCCATTTGTCCTCGTCGAACCAGCTAATGCCCTCGCCGTGACGCGTGTTCTCGCGCGCGGCGTGCTGGCCGAACTTCACGTTGCGGCGGATCGGCATGAAATAGGTGATGTCTTCGGTGAGCAACGCGAGCCAGTCGCGGAAGCGCCGGTCGTCGAGCAGATCGGCTTCATGGAAATAGAAATCGTCGACATCGGCCTTCAGGCGGTAATAGGCCGGCGATCTCGGCAACGAGGAATTGGCCGGTTGCGGAGCCAGCGCTTGCACCTGATCCTGAACGGTCGCGGTCATGACATGTCCTTTCAAGATTGTCTTGCAGGGATTGGTCCGCCCTGCCCGGCAAAACATCCGACGTCGATGACAGTGCCCGACAGCGTTTCCGCTTCAGGCGTGAGCAGGAACGCCACGACATTGGCGATATCATCGCCGGTGGCGACCCTTCCCGCGGCCGTGCCCGGCGCGCCCTTGCCGAAATGCGCGGCATCGCCGCCGACGCGGCCGAGGCTCATGCCGCTCACGATCCCGCCGCCGCCAGGAATGACGGTATTGACCCGGATGCTCTGGTGAAAGAAATCGTAGGCCATCGCTGCGGAAAGCGCGACGACGCCGCCCTTGCTTGCGCTATAGACCGCCATGTTCGGCTTGCCCCAGCCCGCGCCCGAACCGATGTTGACGATCGAGCCGCCGCCCTGCGCGATCATATGCGGCAGTGCCGCGCGGCTCATCAGATACGGCCCCTTCAGATTGACCGCTATGATCCGGTCGAACAGCGCTTCGTCCGTATCCAGCACAGTGCCGAGCGGGCCGATCGCGGCATTGTTGACGACCGCATCGATGCGGCCGAAGCGCGACAGCGCGCGTTCTGCCACCTTCGCCACATCGGCGGCGCGCGACACGTCCGCCTCCATCAATTCGGCGGAAAGGCCGTCGCACTCGAGCTCCTCGCGGAGCGAGGGAATCGCATCCCGCGCAATGCTGGAAACCTGTGCCGCCTCCAGCCCGAAGGCCGCGACCTGATGACCACGCCGCGCCAGCCTAAGCGTGATCGCACGTCCGATGCCGAACGTGCCGCCGCTGACGAGCACGACTTTTGACGGCGTGCTCATTCGGCGGCCTGACGGTTTGGCGCGGGTGAACCCATCAACTCGTTCCAGTCGCCGCCCTGCATGTAGGTGGCCCAGCGGCGATAGAAGCCGCGCGCGATCTGCTCGGTGATCTGGGTGCTCACTTCACCACCGAGCGGATGGTCGGTGACATAGGCGCCCATCGATTGCTGGTAGTTGAAGGGATAGCGGCGCGCGATCGTGCCGGTGCTGGCCGCGGTCGCATAGAGCCAGTTCTCCATGTCGTCCTGCTCGGTCATGCCGGCGGGCCCCGAGTAGCGCATGTAGTAGCGGCGCAGATAATCCTTGGCTTCGCGTGGTGCGTCCTTGTCGACGAGGAAGAAACGCCAGCCTTCGGTCGAGGTCGGGCTGTGGGGGTGCCAGGCGCAGAGCCCGCGCGGCTGCCGGCCGTGATAGGAGGTATTGGGAAAGATCGTCCCGACAAACGGCAGCAGCTTTGCCTGGTCGCCAAGCCGGCGCTTGCGCTCCTCAAAACAGTGCCGGAAGTATTGTTCCAGGATCGGATTGTCGAGGAACGATTCCACATACTCGTTGGCGTCCGGCTGGATCGCCGAATGCACGCCGTGCCCTTGCGGAAAGCTGATCCAGACGTGCTGCGCCTTCGCAAGCTCGTCGTCGCGGCGGCCCTTCTTGCCGGCGGCCGCGCTCGGGCCGATGCCAATGAGGTCAACGGAGCGGTGGCTCGGGTTGTGATAGGTGTCGCCGAGAAAATTCTCCGCGGCGAATTTCCAATTGGCGGGGAACACCCATTTGTGCACACCGATCACTTCCGAGCCGCCCTCGCGGCCGTCGCGGCAATCGAGCGCCTGATCGAGATGAATCTTGGCGTCGCCGAGATAGGTGATGAAGTCGGGCGCGTCCTTGTCCCAGGTCGCCCAGATCGAGCCCTTGTAGTTATAGAGCTTGGCGACCGAGACCAATGAATTGGCCTCGCGGTCGAGCACGCCCTCGTAGAGCGTGCGGTGCAGCGGCACGCCCTGCAGCTTGCCGTCGGTGGTGTAGGTCCAGCTATGGTATGGGCATGTGAACAACGACGTATTGCCCTGTTCATAGCGGCACACCTTCATGCCGCGATGCCGGCATGAGTTGAGGAAGACGTGGATCTCGCCCCTCTTGTCGCGGCAGAGGATCACGGATTCCTCGCCCATTCGCGAAGTGTAGAAATCACCGGGATTCGGCACCAAGCTCTCGTGACCGACGAGCAGCCAGGCCCGGGTGAAGACCTCGTCCAGCTCCTGCCGGTAGATCTCGGCGTCGACGAAGATCTCGCGACTGATAAAGCCGCGCTTGACGTCAACGAGCGCATCGAAGTCATTCCGTTGGGCCATTGGCTTCTCCTCCCTCGCTATTCGGCGGCGCCATTTCAATCTTCGCGTCATGTCCGTCTGATGGACATAATTTTCATTTTCGTGATAGTATTGCACCGGGCCGAACGGTCAAGCGCGTTTGTGCGCGGCCGGCCCCTGCAAAATCGGATGCTGTCGATGACGAAGAAGCCCAGAGCGAATTTGGTGAAGGCCGGTGGCGAAAACGGAGCCGCCGGCGTGCGCGCGGTCGACCGCGCGATTGCCATCCTGCAATGCTTCACGCCGGATCAGCCGGCGCTATCCGTGATCGAGATCCAGAAGCGCGTGGGCTTGAGCCGGCCGACCCTCTACCGGCTCTTGCAGACGCTCGCGCAGCGCGACCTCATTCTCAGCGAGGGCGATCCGCAGCGTTTTCGGCTCGCCCATGGTGTGATGAAGCTGTCGCATGTCTGGCTGAAAGGCCTCGACGTCGTCGCCTTGGCGCGCGGGATCGTCGAGGGCCTGCGTGAGGCGAGCGGCGAGACCGCGGCGCTGTTCAGATTGCAGGAAGATCGCGGCATCTGCATTCTGGAATTCGAGAGCCGGCACGTGCTCTCCATCAGCCGCGGCGTCGGCGACAGTCTGAGCGTCACCACGGGGGCCACCGGCAAAGCCATGCTCGCCTTCATGGAGCAGGAACGCCAGACTGAATTCCTGTTGACGATCCCCAAAGGAGCGCAGCGCGCGCGCCTTGAAGAAGAGATCAAATTTGCGCGAAAGCATGGCTATGCGACGAGCAACAGCGAGATTTTCGTCGGTGCGGTCGCGGTTTCGGCGCCGTATTTCGACCATCGTGGCAGCGTCGTCGGCTCGATCGGAATTTACGGCCCGAGCGCCCGCGTGAACGAGCGGAAGATGCTCGAATATTCAAAGCTGGTCCGCCAAGCGGGGCGGCAAATCTCCGTCCTGCTCGGCTCGCCGCGGAGCGAGCAGGTGTAGCTGCGCTGATCGGGCTCATTTTCGGGAATTGTTCCACCTCGATCACGACCAACGCTCGGAGCGATGTTCCCCGCGTGAATCGCACTTCCATTTGCTGCCACTCGGAACACTTTCCCCGTTGATCGGTTCACCCCGCTTGAAAGCGAGCCACGAGAAGCGTGGCGTCGAGAAGGGCCGCCTGCCCAAAATTGCAGCTCGCGCACACACAGGAGCAGCCCATGAAACTGAATGAAACGCAGGTGAAGCAAACCTTGAATCAAATGGATGCCCACGTTCTTCCCGATAGTCATCCAGCGGTGACACAATTGACCACCATGTTCGGAGATCACACCTTCTTCCTGGACAAGCGCGGTCTCAACGTGCTGGAGCCGGCTGAGACGCCGGAGACGGGAATGCAGTCCGGCGAGGTCCTCAACCTCGCGGACTGGACCGATGCATCGCTCACGAGCCTGACACCGCACGAACCGGAGTCCACCGGCACGATTGTGGTGTTCCGCGAAACCACGCACTGAAGACGCGCTGGCTGGCTCTGCGGCAATGGCTACGCAGCCGTGACGCGCCAAATGACGTTGCCGACATCATCCGCGATCAGAAGTGAACGCTCCGGGCCGAGCGCGACGCCGACCGGCCGCCCGTAGGATTCGGTCTCATCGGGCGCGAGGAATCCGGAGAGGATGTCCCGCGCCGGGCCGGACGGGCGGCCATTCTCGAACGGCACGAACACGACCTTGTAGCCGCTGAGCGTCGAGCGATTCCAGGAGCCATGCTGGCCGATCGCCATGCCGTCGGGAAATCCGGGAAGCGTGCCGGCGGGCATCCAGCACAATCCGAGCGAAGCAGTATGCCCGCCGAGCGCGTAGTCCGGCGTGATGGCCTTGGCCACCATGGCCGGATTCTGCGGCACCCGCTCGTCCACAGTCTGCCCCCAATAGCAGTAGGGCCAACCGTAGAAGCCGCCGTCGCGCACCGCGGTCAGATAGTCGGGCGGCGTCTCGTCGCCGAGGCCATCGCGCTCGTTGACGACGGTCCACAGCACGCCGCTTTTTGGCTCCCATGCGAGCCCTACGGCATTGCGCAGCCCACTGGCGAAGATGCGGTTGGTGCCTTTCGCAAGATCGAGCTCATAGATTGCGGCGCGGCCCTCCTCCACCTCCATGCCGTCATCGGCGATGTTGGTGGATGAGCCGACGCCGGCATAAAGCTTCGTTCGATCGGGGCTTGGCAGCAGGCTGCGCGTCCAATGTCCGCCAGGCTTGAAGGTCACGAGCGTCTTGCCGGCAGCGGTGATGCTGTCCGCACCTGCCACATAGGGAAAAGCCACGACGCCGTCGGTGTTGCCGACATAGAAAGTGTCGTCCACGAGCGCCATGCCGAACGGCTGGTTCAATCCTTCCATGAAGGTCTTGCGCGTTTCGGCGACTCCGTCGCCGTCCAGGTCGCGCAGCAAGGTGATGCGGTTCGCACTGACGCCGAGCGCCGCGGCGCGGCGCATCGTCGCCTGCATCGCATAGTGGAACACGCTTCGGGGATGACCCGCGACCTGCGTCGACTCGGCAATCAGCACATCGCCATTGGGCATCACGTTGATCCAGCGCGGATGGTCGAGACCGGCCGCGAACGCGTTGACCTTGAGACCGGGCGCTGCAGTCGGCTTGTGCCCGGCGGCCCATCCCCTCGCTGTCGGCATCTTCAGCGTCGGGATCGCGCCTTGCGGCTTCGCAGCCGGGATCACTGGTGCGTGACCCCACGCCTCCTCCTGCGGCACGCCCTGGAACCGGCGCCACCGCAGCGCGGCGCCTCCGACCAGCGCGACGACGCGCGCAAACATGCTGGAAAAGCTCATGAATTCCCCTGTTGACCGCGAACACCCTCCGGTACCGGAGGGGTCGGAACCCTGGAAGGGTCGCTTAGACCCGATGCCGATGACAGTAGTTATACGATCTTACTGTCCGTAACCGAATCGGGGAGATTGGGCTTGCGCTCTTCGTCAGGGCGCTTCCTCCCTAAACTTGCGCCCGCCTCAAATGGCGGGCTCCCTTTTCGCGACACCGCCAAACCGCGCAGGGCAGATCGCGGCTCATTCCACCTTCACATTGGCAGCCTTGATGATCGGCCACCATTTGGCGATCTCGGCCTTCTGCCAATCACCGAGCGCTTCCGGCGTCGACTGGCTGGCGGGCGGCATCCTCAGGCCAAGGTTTTCGAGCTGCTTCTTCACCTGCGGATCGGCCAAAGCCTCGTTGGCTGCCTTGTTGAGCTTGTCGATGATCGGCTTCGGTGTGCCCTTCGGCGCCCACAGGCCCGACCACAGCGTCATGTGAAAATTCGGCAAGCCGGCTTCATCGGTGGTCGGAATGTCCTGCGCCTGATCGCTCCGCCTTGAATCGGTGACGGCATAGGCGCGGATGTTCCCTGCCCTCACCTGGTTGATCGAATTGGAGAGCTGGTCGACGATGATGTCGATCTGGCCGGCGACGAGATCGTTGAGGGCCGGAGCCGTGCCGCGATAAGGCACGAACTGCACCGACACGCCCGCGGCCTTCTCGAAGGCAAGTCCCGCGATGTGGCTCCCAGAGCCCGCGCCTGCCGTGCCGGCGGTCGCCGGCTGTGGCCGCGACTTAAGCCACGCGATCAGGTCCTTGAGCGTCTTGGCCGGCACCGCGTTCCTGCTGACGATGACCATGGGGTTGCTCGGCAACAGCACGATCGGCTCGAGATCGGTGACGAGATCGTAATTGAGCTTGTAGATCGCACCGTTGGCGACATGGGTGCCGAGATGGCCAAAGCCGATGGTGTAGCCGTCGGGTGCGGAGTGAACCACGCGGCCGACGCCGATCGAGCCGCCGGCGCCGGTGATGTCCTCGACCACGATCGATTGGCCAAGCGAGCGCTTCATGCCTTCGCCAAGGATGCGCATCATCGCATCCGAAGGCCCGCCCGCGGCGAACGGCACCACCACGGTGACCGGCCGTGTCGGATAGTCTTCCGCGAGCGCGGGTTCAGCCAATGCAAAAATTGCGATTAGCGTAGCGAGAATTGGTCTAAACATCGTCACTCCTCCGACGCCGCACCATCGCAATTGCGAGGAGCCAACGGGTCCGCGCGAAGCGCGGCCCGATGACAGGCTCCGCGACGAAGCAATCCATTCCTTCGTCGCGGCATGGATTGCTTCGCTTCGCTCGCAATGACGGCCTATAGACTCGCGTAGTCGATCGGCTTGAAGCGATCGAGCGTGCGCGTGACCGGCGGCAGCGGACATTTGAGACCCGTAGCGCAATTGAACAGCATCACGCGATCGCTTTTCGCAACACGCCCATCGGCGAGGCTTTGCTGATAGGCGGCGTAGGTCGCGGCGCCCTCGGGGCAGAGCAGGAGGCCCTCCTCGCGCGCGACTTCGTTCAGCGCAGCAGAAATAGTCTCGTCGCTGACCGCGATTGCAAAGCCTTTGCTCTCGCGCACCGCACGCAGGATCAGGAAATCGCCGACCGCCTGCGGCACGCGGATGCCGGAGGCGATCGTATGCGCGTCCTCCCAGCGCGGCGCGTGCTCGCTGCCTGCCTCATAGGCACGCACCATCGGCGCGCAGCCGGCGGCCTGCACCGCAACCATGCGCGGGCGTTTTGCACCAATGAAGCCGATTGCCTCAAGCTCGGCGAATGCCTTCCACATGCCGATCAGTCCGGTGCCGCCGCCGGTCGGATAGAAGATCACGTCCGGCACCTCCCAGCCGAGCTGTTCGGCGAGCTCGAGCCCCATCGTCTTCTTGCCCTCGATGCGGTACGGCTCCTTCAGGGTCGAGGTATCAAACCAACCGACCTTGGCCTTGCCCTCGCCGACGATCTTGCCGCAATCATCGATCAGGCCGTTGACGCGATAGACGGTCGCACCCTGCAGCTCGATCTCGCTGACATTCACCTCCGGCGTATCGGCCGGGCAGAAGATCGTGGTCTTGATGCCGCAGCTCGTCGCATAGGCCGCGAGCGCAGCACCGGCATTGCCGTTGGTCGGCATCGCCATGTGCTTGACGCCGAGCGCCTTGCCCATCGACACCGCCATGACCAGGCCGCGCGCCTTGAACGAGCCGGTCGGCAACCGTCCCTCGTCCTTCACGATGATCTCGCCGCCGCCGAGCTTCTTCGACAGCCGTGGCAAGCGGATCAGCGGCGTCATGACCTCGCCGAGGCTGACGATGTCCTTGCATTTGCGGACCGGCAACAGCTCGCGGTAGCGCCACATGTCTGCCGGGCGCTGTGCCAGCGCGTCCTTGGTCAGCGCCTTCTTCGCGCCCGCGAGGTCGTAGCGCACCAGCAGCGGCTTGCCGGCCTTGGAGAGATTGTGGATCTGGTCGGCGGGATAGTGATCGCCTTCCATCGCGCATTCGAGATGGGTGACGAAGGTCGGACGTTCGATGGTGAGGTTGTCGTTGTCGTGCACGGCTTGGTTCTTTCTCTTACGTTCTTCCGAGCAGCGCTAACCTGCCAGCTCGTCATTGCCGGGCTTGACCCGGCAATCCATCCCTCTTGAAAAAGATTGTTCGCTGGATGGATGCGCGGGTCAAGCCCGCGCATGACGAATTGAGATGGCCGCTGTCGCCGTCAAATATTCAACACCCTCCCGTAGGCGTCGAGCACGGCCTCCTTCATCATTTCCGACAAGGTCGGATGCGGGAATACCGTGTGCATCAGTTCTTCTTCCGTCGTCTCCAGGTTCATGGCGACGACATAGCCCTGGATCAGCTCGGTGACCTCGGCGCCGATCATGTGCGCGCCGAGGAGCTGGCCGGTCTTCTTGTCGAAGACGACCTTGACCAAGCCCTGATCCTCGCCGAGCGCGATGGCCTTGCCGTTGCCGACAAAGGGGAAGCGGCCGACACGGATTTCGCGGCCCCCCTCCTTCGCCCTGGCCTCGGTGAGACCCACCGACGCGACCTGCGGATTGCAATAGGTGCAGCCGGGAATGAGGTTCTTGTCCATCGGGTGCGGATGAAGGCCCTTGATCGCCTCGACGCAGACCACGCCCTCGTGCTCGGCCTTGTGCGCGAGCATCGGCGGGCCTGCGACATCGCCGATCGCGTAGATGCCGGGCACGTTGGTCTTGCATAGGCCGTCGATGACGATGCAACCGCGATCGGTCTTCACCCCGAGCTTCTCGAGCCCGAGGTTTTCGATATTGCCGACCACCCCGACCGCGGAGATCACGCGCTCGAACTCGGTCGTGACCGGCTTGCCCTTGCCGTCATCGATGGTCGCGACCACGCTGTCGGCTTTCTTCTCAAGTTTTGTGACCTTGGTCGACGTGAGAATCTTGATGCCCTGCTTCTCGAAGCGTTTGCGCGCCAGCCCTGCGATCTCGGCATCCTCGACGGGCAGGATCTGCGGCAGCACTTCGACCACGGTGACGTCGGAGCCCATGGTGTGGAAGAACGATGCGAACTCGATGCCGATCGCGCCCGAGCCGACCACCAGAAGCGACTTCGGCATCCGATCCGGCACCATCGCCTCGAAATAGGTCCAGATGAGCTTCTTGTCGGACTCGAGGCCCGGCAGCACGCGCGGTCGCGCGCCGGTCGCGATGATGATGTGCTTCGCCTGATAGGCGCCCTCGCCCAGCGAGCCCTTCGGGCCTTCGACCGGCGATTTCTTCACCGTGAGCTTGCCGGGCGCATCGATCGACGCGTCGCCCCAGATGACCGAGACCTTGTTCTTCTTCATCAGGAAGCCGACGCCATCGTTGAGGCGTTTTGACACGCCGCGCGAGCGCTGCACCACCGCCTTGGCGTCGTAGCCGACCTTCTCGGCCGACAGCCCATAGTCCTTGGCGTGCTGCATGTAGTGGTAGATCTCGGCCGAACGCAGCAGCGCCTTGGTCGGGATGCAGCCCCAGTTCAGGCAGATGCCGCCGAGATAGGCCTTCTCGACAATCGCGGTCTTGAAACCGAGCTGGGCTGCGCGGATCGCCGTGACGTATCCGCCCGGACCGGAGCCGATGATGATGACGTCGAAGGATGTGTCGGCCATGGCGGCTCCCGTTCAACTCTTGATGTCGCTTGCGCCGCGGGCGCGGCGCCTTGAGATAATCACCCTGACCAGCCATTCCAGCCCGCCGATCAGGGCCAGAATGCCGAGGCCAACACAGACGAGGAACTGGGCGATGCCTCGTGACAGCGCTTCGCCGGAGAAGATGGCGTCGTGAAGGATTTCGCGGCCGGGCGGGCTGACGATGACGAGGACCGCGAGCAGCAGCGAGATCCAGGGCCAGCGCGTTCGGACATTCAACGTCGTCCCCTTCGCCCTTAAGCCTCACACCATCATCATGACCGGATTTTCGATCAGCCGCCTGAACTCGCCGATCAGCTCGGCGCCGAGGGCGCCGTCGATGGCGCGGTGATCGCAGGAGAGCGTCACGCTCATGATACTCGCGATCTCGATCTTGCCGCCGCGCACCACCGCACGCTCCTCGCTGGTGCCGACCGCCAGAATCGTCGCATGCGGCGGGTTGATCACGGCGGTGAAATCCTTGATGCCGTACATGCCGAGGTTGGAGACCGCGGTGGTGCCGCCCTGATATTCCTCGGGCTTGAGCTTTCGCGCGCGGGCGCGCGCGGCGAAATCCTTCATCTCGTTGGAGATGACGGACAACGTCTTGGTCTCCGCTTTGCGGATGATCGGCGTGATCAGGCCGCCCGGCATCGCGACCGCGACACCGACGTCGGAATGCTTGTGCTTGATCATGCCGCCTTCCGACCAGCTTACATTGCAGTTCGGAATCTTCTGCAGCGCGATCGCCATCGCCTTGATGACGAAGTCGTTGACCGAGATCTTGTAGAGCGGCTTCTTTTCCTTGTCCTTCGGCGCGGCAGCGTTGATCTCCTCGCGCGCGAGGAGGAGCTTGCCGATGTCGCAATCGATGGTGAGATAGAAATGCGGGACGTTCTGCACCGATGCGGTCAGGCGCTGCGCAATGGTGCGGCGCATGCCGTCATGCGGTACGATCTCGTAGGAGCCCGGCTCGAACAGCGCCAGAATCTGCTTGTCCGACATCGACGGCGCCAGCGCTGGCCCGGCGGCGGGTGCTGCGGCCGGCGCCTTCAGGCCCTTGCCGGACTTCGCCTCCTCGACGTCGCGCGCGATGATGCGGCCGTGCGGACCGGTGCCGGCGATACGGCCGAGCTCGATGCCGGCGTCTTTCGCCAGGCGTCGCGCGAGCGGCGAAGAGAAGATGCGGCCATGGCCGTTGGCTTGCGGCGCGGGTGACGCCGCCATTGGCGCGGGCGCCGCGGCAGGCTTTGGCGCAGGCGCCGCCGCGGGCGGCGGGGCGGCAGCCGGCTTGGGCGCCGGCGCTTCGGCTTTCGCGGGCGCGGGCGCCGCACTGGGCTTCGCGGCGCCGGCAGAGGCGCCAGCCGCCTTCACATCTTCGCCGTCACCGGCGAGCACCGCGATCACGTCATTGACCGGGACGTCCTGTGTGCCCTCGGGCACCAGAATCTTCGCAATGGTCCCCTCGTCGATCGCCTCGACCTCCATGGTCGCCTTGTCGGTCTCGATCTCGGCGATCACGTCGCCGGATTTGACCTTGTCGCCTTCCTTCTTGAGCCACTTGGCAAGGTTGCCCTTTTCCATCGTGGGCGACAGCGCGGGCATCAGGATGTTGATCGGCATTGTCAGTGACCCTGTTGCGACCGCGGCACGGTCTTGCCCGTGTCGGTCGGCCGCTCGATTTCGGCTTCGAACATGTCGACGATGCGCGCCAGCGCCTCGTCTTCGGTGATGTCGCTTTCGCGCGCATAGGCGCGCGCGGCATGGCGGGCGATATCGACGAGCATGAGGCCCCACATGTCAGGCTCCTCGAAGGCGCGCTGAAATGCGATGGAGAGCCCGCCGTCGACGACGAACGCGCGCAGCACCTCGACGGCGTCTTCGCGCCCCATCACGTCAGGCGGCAGCGGTTGCTCCTTGGGACCTGCCATGCTTCACCGATAGGAAACGGCCTTGGCGGCTTCCACCACCTCGGCCACGGAGGGCAATGCCAGCTTTTCCAGGTTCGCGGCATAGGGCATCGGTACGTCCTTGCCGGAGACGCGCGCAACCGGCGCATCGAGATAGTCGAAGGCGTGCTCCATCAGGCGGGCGGCGACTTCCGCGCCGACGCCGGATTGCTGCCAGCCTTCCTCGACGCAGACCGCGCGTCCGGTCTTCTTGACCGACGCCACGATGGTCTCGGTATCCATCGGGCGCAACGTGCGCAGGTCGATCACCTCGGCCTCGATCCCTTCCTTGGCCAGTTCGTCGGCGGCTTTAAGCGAATAGGTCATGCCGTTCGACCAGGAGATGATGGTGACGTGCTGGCCTTGCCGCGCCACGCGCGCCTTGCCGATCGGGATCACGTAATCGTCGAGCTTCGGCACCGGGCCGCTATGGCCGTACAAGACCTCGTTCTCGAGGAAAATCACCGGATTGGGATCGCGGATCGCGGCCTTCAACAAGCCCTTGTAATCGGCGGCCGAGAACGGCGCGATCACCTTGAGCCCCGGAATCTGCGAGTACCAGGCCGCATAATCCTGGCTGTGCTGGGCGGCGACGCGCGCGGCGGCGCCATTGGGCCCGCGGAACACGATCGAGCAGCCCATCTGACCGCCGGACATGTAAAGCGTCTTGGCTGCGGAGTTGATGATCTGGTCCATCGCCTGCATGGCGAAGTTGAAGGTCATGAACTCGACGATCGGCTTGAGGCCGGCCATGGCTGCGCCAATGCCAACGCCGGCAAAGCCATGCTCGGTGATCGGTGTGTCGATGACGCGTTTCGGGCCGAACTCCTGCAACAGGCCCTGCGAGACCTTGTAGGCGCCCTGATACTCCGCGACCTCCTCGCCCATAAGAAAGACATCGGGATCGCGCCGCATCTCTTCGGCCATGGCGTCGCGCAGCGCCTCGCGGATGGTCTGCGTGATCATCTCGGTGCCGGCAGGAACTTCGGGATCGGGCTCGGCGACCACCTGCGGCGCGGCCGGCGCAGCCTTGGGCTGCGGCGCTTCGGCTTTGGCCTGAGCAGGCGGCGCGGCTTCGACAGGCTTTTCTGCCTTGGCCGGCGCCGGCGCTTTGGCAAGATCAGCAGCGCTTTCGCCATCCGCCAGAATGGTCGCGATCGGCGTGTTGACGGCGACGTCGGCGGTGCCTTCCGGAATCAGGATCTGGCCGAGCTTGCCTTCATCGGTCGCCTCGACCTCCATCGTCGCCTTATCAGTCTCGATCTCGGCGATGACGTCGCCGGACTTGATGGTGTCGCCTTCCTTTTTCAGCCACTTCGCCAGATTGCCCTTTTCCATGGTGGGCGAGAGCGCAGGCATCAGCACTTGAATGGGCATGGTTACTCCGGAAATTAGCTGGCGTGCGCCTTAGCGGTAGACGTCGGTATAGAGCTCGGCAACGTCGGGCTCGGGATCGTGCTGCGCGAAGTCCGCCGCGGCATTGACGATCTCGCGCACTTGCGCGTCGATGTCCTTCAATTCCTGCTCGCTGATCTTCGCAGCCAACAGGCGGTTGCGCACCTGCTCGATCGGGTCCTGATCGTGGCGGACTTTTTCGACCTCCTCGCGGGTCCGGTACTTCGCGGGATCCGACATCGAATGGCCGCGATAGCGATAGGTCTGCATTTCGAGGATGTAAGGACCCTTGCCGGCGCGGCACCAGGCGATCGCCTGCTCGCCGGCGGCCTTCACCGCGCGAACATCCATGCCGTCGACCTGTTCGCCGGGGATATTAAACGAGGCGCCGCGCTTGGAAAAATCGGTCTGCGCCGAAGAGCGCTTCACCGAGGTGCCCATGGCATAGCGGTTGTTCTCGATGACATAGACCACCGGCAGCTTCCACAGCTCGGCCATGTTGAAGCTTTCATAGACCTGGCCCTGGTTGGCAGCGCCATCGCCGAAATAAGTCACGCTCACGGAATCATTGCCGCGATAGAAATTGGCGAAACCGAGCCCGGTGCCGAGCGAGACCTGCGCGCCGACGATGCCGTGGCCGCCGTAGAAGTGCTCGGCCTTCGAGAACATGTGCATCGAGCCGCCCTTGCCCCTGGAATAGCCGCCGCGGCGGCCGGTCAGCTCGGCCATCACGCCCTTGGCTTCCATGCCGGTTGCCAGCATGTGCCCGTGGTCCCGGTAACCCGTTATGACCTGGTCGCCCTTCTTCAGCGCCATCTGCATGCCGACCACGACGGCCTCCTGGCCGATATAAAGGTGGCAGAAGCCGCCGATCGCGCCCATGCCATAGAGCTGGCCGGCCTTCTCCTCGAAGCGCCGGATCAGAAGCATGTCGCGCAGCGCCTTGAATTCCTGCTCTTTGGTGAACTCCGGCGGCGAACCGTTGGTCGTGCCTTGCTCCTTTTCCTGCCCCTTCCCGTCAGTTTTGCTGTCAGTCTTTTTGGGTGTGGCCATGGCAAATCCGGCTGAAAAGAGAGAATGGATGGCCCTCTCTAACCCAACTCATTCCGGGGTGGAAGGATTGCGTGGCGCGTGGAAAGATTTGCTATGCCGCAGTGCAATGCGGCATGAAACTTTCGAAATCGAATGGCCTAATTTTTGGAATCGGACTGCGCCGATGGTGCGCGCTGTGGGATCATGCGCACCAGATCATGCGGATTTGCATAATCGAGCTCGAAGCGCGCGCGCTCGTCCAGCATGTCGGGGTCGACCCGGTCGGAACGCAGCAGCGAGACGCGATGCTCGTCATCCGCCCGCTCGCGTTTGAGCTGCGCGAGCTCTGAGGTCAGGGAGACCATCTCCTGGTCGAGTTCCTGCTGCGCGTTGAGGCCATATTTGCCGGTGTAGGCATTGACGCCGAAATAGCCGATCAGCGCGGCCGCCATCGTATAGAGGGCGAGCCCCGTCAGCACGGATCTGAGGCGCGAGCGGGAGACCATGACCGACCATGCGACGGCTCGGTTAAGGAAGGGCTAACCGCTGCCCTTCCCATCACGAGGCTTCGAGGGGTCTCTGTTCGTCATGCCCGGGCGAGTTTCGACCGAGACCGACATTCGTTGAAAACGGAGATTTAACAGGCTGTTGAAGAAGTAGCCAATCGGCGTGCGATAAAAGGAATGTCGTCGCTGCCTCCCATGTGAACTCGACGGTATCACCTTCGCAATGGCCATGTATTGCCCCTGTGAGGCAGGCAATCCAGGGCGAACTTGCCGCCTTCGTTTGCGAACAGAACATAAGAGCCCGGCCCAGCCAAGTCGTAGTCAGGCGTTTCCACGACACGCCATTTGCCCCGCAGCGCATGGCTGCACCGCCAGCAGCTTGGGCGGCTGAGATTGTAGGCCGCAAACGCCAACGTAAAGGGGGCGTCCACAACTCGCGCACCCGCAGCTTCACCTTGGCCAGATCGGTGGAACTTTTGATCCACCCGAACACTTCCTCGATCCCTCTTGCCGTAACCATCCGGCGAGTACCGCGGGGAACTGAACTTGCGATGTTCAAAAGGGATGGAACAATCCTTCGGACCTTAGCGTGTCAATCGCTTCGGCGAGAGTAAGGCTGCGATGCAGGCAGAACCATTC
>Ga0209166_10000106_pt1 | contig 110065 bp, 106 predicted proteins | sample Coa_R1_3_FD_187151 | JGI IMG/M metagenome (GOLD analysis project Ga0209166, IMG submission 187151) | Surface soil microbial communities from Centralia Pennsylvania, which are recovering from an underground coalmine fire - Coalmine... | ecosystem: Environmental > Terrestrial > Soil >... | reverse complement strand
CATATGAGGCGCCAAGGTCGTCGGCTTTTTTTTCGCAGTTCAACCCTGGCGTTATGGCCGAGCTCAGTCGCGGCGGCGCTTACGCAATGTGAAAGCTTCGAAGGGGCTCAATCGCCCATCCATGCCGACCACATCGAAGTAGGTGACCTTGATCGACGTAAAATCCCCAGGATGGCTCCCAGGATCGACCGCGAAGGCTGCGAAACCATAGGCTTGCGCATCGTGTCGAACGGCTGACCACGGCGCTTGCTCGGTCACATAGACCGGCGCGCGTCGCCCCGTCTTAGGATCTGGCGCGCCGACTGCGGTGACCACCCGGCACCTTGGAGGATTGAAGAAGAGCGCGTTTGACGGTCGCGAGGTGCCACCTCCGCCGATCACCATGTGCACGGTCCCCATATCCGTGTCGATCAGGTCGGTGCGGGTTGCGCTGGCCACTGGCGTAAGTGTCGGGTTCGACATCTGCCCGCGGATCGGGTGCGAACGCTCATAGTGGTGCTCGTGTCCGCAAACCACCAGATCGACGCCATACTTATCGAAGAGCGGAACCCATTCTTCGCGAATCCCCAGGTCGGCGCCGTTGAACTTGTCGGCGGTCGAAATGGCGACCTGGTGCATGCAGACAACGATCCAGTCGATCGATCGATCGGACCTCGCCTTGGCCAGTTCGGCCCCGAGCCACGTCCTTTGAGCACCCTTCGAGTAGCCGCGCACGTAACTGTCGCCTGCATCCTGATAGGCGACATCGTCGTTAGCGATGCTGATCACGCGCACGGAGCCTGCGGTGAAGGAATACCAGAGCCCGCGCGTCAGCTCGGTCTGGCCTTGCGCTGGCGGAACCGCAAAATAGGTCTGGTAAGCCCGATACCCGATCGGCCCGTTCCCCAGTTCATTTTCGTGATTGCCAGGCGATGGCATCCAAGGACGGTTGCGCGCGCTGCGGCTGTTGTTCTCCCAGAAATCCCACCAGGCGCGGACGCGATCTTCGGCCAGGTTGGCGTAGCAAAGGTCGCCGTTGAAGAGGTGGAAAAGCGGCTTTAGGCGCTCGACGCCAAGCGTCGTGCTGGCCGCGGCCGGTGAGCCCAGATTGTCATTCACCCATGGCGGATCGGCGATCTCGGCGCCGGGCGCGGGCTTATACTTGCGTCCGAGCGTCGGGGTTCCTTGATCGCCAAAGCTCGTGAAGGTGAACCGAGAGCGCCCGCGCGGCGAGGTCTGGAAGGTTCCGAACTCAGCGTCTGCGCCATCGTGCACGGCGCCGTAGAGATAGGACGACGACGCCTCAAGGCCATCGAATTTGGCGTGATAGGCGTAGACGGCCTGCCCGGTCTTTGCGTCGGTGTAGCTGGCTTGTCGAGCTTCAACGATCGCTTCGAGATGACCCGATAGACGACCCAGCATGACGCGGGGGCGTTGAACCGGCTCGAGGCTATGCCAAGAGACCACCATTTCGCGCGACGCATCTGAGCCGAACTGAAGGTGAACCCCTGATACGGGCGAGGCTCCTCCCCGCGTCGAGACCTCGCCCAACTCAGGGACGCTTGCCTTGACGACAGATGCGCCAAGCGCGGTTCCTCCCATCGCGCCAGCAGCCGCAAGAAGTCTGCGGCGACTAAGATCGAGATCGGGTCGATTTTCCGGTGGGTTCATAAGGCATCAGCTCGACGGTCCTGCGACGTTCTATTCCAGGCGCGCGACAGTTGCGCAAACCCTTTGGGTCTGACCCTCAGCGCTCTAAGCCCGCCTCGCGTTCGGGCGTCTCGCGCGCTCGGCGGGGCCCGGACGTGACGCCTTCTTCGGCGAGGCTTCTGCCTTGGACGACAAGGTTGGATCGCGCCTTGGCGTCGGCCGCCTTCAGCTCCTTGGCCAGCGCGAGGCGTCGGCTCTCCGGCGCAGGCATCTTGCGCACGAACTCCAAGACAGCATCACCAAGCGCACGGTCTCCAGGGTCTTCAGACCCCTGCAGCAACCTGGCTTGCGACACGTAGAGCGCACGGATCTCCAACTGGCGTTCAAGAGCCCTGGCCTCCCACGGTTTAAGCGCCGTATCGCCGAGAAACGCCGCCGCGGCGGCCTCGCGGAATTCGTGGCGACGCACGCGCGCCATGGGCCCCTTGCCGGCCGCATAGAGGTCATCCACCCATCTAAGATCGGTGTGCTGCAGTTTAGGCATCAGGCCGCGAAACGCGCGTGACGTAGCTTCAACCTCGATACCTCGCATCCGCAGCGCAAGCGCATACTCCTGACGCCAACAGGCAAGCTCGGCGCGTCGAAAACCCAGGTGCTCTCCCTGATCGCCAAGCGCGCGCACCGTCAGGTGAACGTGGGGATTGGAGCTGTCGGTATGGAGGGCCAAGACATAGTCAAAGCGCTCGCCCAGCATCTGGACGGCCACGTGGCGCGATGCATCGCGCACCTGGAGGGGATCGGAGGCAGGCGGGGACGACAACACCAGCGAGCGACTGAACGGGGTGACGGCGCGCAGACGGCGATCGTACTTGGCTGTCGCACTCCAGTCCTCGGCGAGATCGCCGATCGCTTCAGGACCGCTCAGCACCACGCCTTGGCTGTCCTCCAGATCGATGGAGCCCTTGCGGGAGATGTAGTTGAGTTGGTCGCGCAGCTGCCTCGCATCGCGCGTCCTGCCCGTCACCTTGACGATCACTTCGGGCGCGCCTCGTGAAATCCGCGACAGCCTGGCGCGAATATCCTCGCCCCCTAAGACGCCTCCACTCACGGTGGAAACTCCAATAGGGCGCGAGCTTTGTCTGGCGGACGCCCGCAAAGCCTCTTCAAAGTCGTTTTGAAGTTCTTTCATCGCCCGCCTCCCAATAGGAAAGGTTGCCCTCGAAGGCGGCGTGAAGCGCTTTGACGTGGCGGCGTATTTCGTTGCGCAATTGACCGACGTCGCCAGCAGGATCCTTGCTGGCCGAGGCGTCTTCAACGCCGCTGGCCGAGGCGCGTGCGATCTGACCAAGGTTTAGGGAAATGCGACGCAGTTCGTCATGGATGGCGATCAGCGCGGTCTCGCCGGCGCGGCTGAACCTTAAGGCGCCATGCAGCCTGCGGCGAACCAGGCAGGTAATCCAGGCCGTGCGCGTCAGCCCCATGGCGGCGGCCTCTGTGGTCAGGCTCGCTGCGTCCTTGGCGTTAAGCGCGATCCGGCTGAACGCGACGTTGGCTGCTGCGCAGGTTTCGGGCGGTTCGGCAGGCTTTGCGCCGGCGGCGTCCAGGATCAGGGTGGCGAGCAGAGCTTCGCGCCCGCCATAGCGACTGGAGGCCTTGTCAAAGCGCGCCGCGACTTCGTCGTTCACTTGAACCCGAAAGACCTTCATTGGGTCAGCCCGCCTCCAAATGTTGCAGGCGAGACGAACGCGTCCCTACCGCCGATCCGAGACTGCTCGGTCCGCAGGCTCCGCGCGAGGCGTAGATCTACGCACTCGTGGGCGAAACGGGAGCCTCCCGCACTCTGGCTCCCGCCTCAGGGCGCAACGGGCCTCGGCGGATCAAAAGCCAACATCGCGTTGGGCGGGCTTGTGACGACAGGCCTATAGCTCGCCTTCAGATCAAGCCAGCGCCCCGCCCCGTCGCGATCCAGGAAGACGGGTTGACGGTCATGAAAGGGACGCATGTCGTCGCCCTCGCGCACGTCCTGCATGATCATCGTATAGCTCTGCGTGACTTCGTCCTCCCAGATGTGTTGAGCCCAAAGCCCGGCGAGGAACAGCAACCCCCCGTTCGCCCGCGAGATCGCATGCCGTGTCATCGCCCCTTTCGGGCCTGTGTGTTCGAAGAAGGCGCTGACCGGAATGATGCAGCGCCAATGGGCGAGCGAACTTCTGAAAGCCGGCAGCGTCCACATCGTTTCTGAACGGCAGTTATGTGTGGATTTGGACCAGGCCTTGGCCGGCCCCTCGTGGTGGGCCGGAACGACGCCCCAGCGCCCCACTGCAGGCTCCAGGTCGCTCCTCGGGTCTTGCGGATCAGATGGGCGCACGAAAAGGCCTTGGTGCTTGGGCCAGACTTCAGTCTTCCAGGGCTGGTTCGACAAGGTGTCGGGGCCGGCTTCTAGGCGCAGTCGCCGACCGAGGAATTTTTCAAACTCCTCCGCAAGTTCGATCAACGACGGTGCAAGGGTGTAGAGGTTGCAGATGTGGACGGCCCCACTTGTCAGGATGGCAGCGGACGTCTGCCCGGTTTCTACTGTTTAGACCGTGTCGATATTCGCCAGTTTATCTTCTCGATCGACCATCTCAATCTTCAGTGCAGTTCCGCAGGCCCAACCTTGCGAAACAATCCAACGGCGCGGCCCGACTCTGGCCGCCTCAGGGCGCCTTGCACAGCTTCAACGCGACGAAGCGGCGAGGAACGAACGACAGCGGCAGAGGCGCACAAACGGGGCCTCGAACCCCGGCGAGCTCAGCCTAGCGGCGTTTGGCGGCGCATGCAGTTGGCGATAAGCCTTTGACAACGGCGATGAGGGCGCTGCGTGAATCGGTCGGCACGTGCACAAACGCCCTTAGGAGATCGATTGCGCCAGGCGTAGCAAGGAGGCTGTTGAGTTCAGCTTGCAGGGCGTCTTCCTGCCTTGGCGTGTTTTTGCCCAGGTCCGCTGGCGCCCCCAGGAGCGCGCCGCCAGGACAATCGAGGGCGCGCGCCGTTCGAACCAGCATCGACGCCGAAATTCGATTGGAGCCACGCTCATATTTCTGCACCTGCTGGAAGCTGACGCCTAGGTGCTTGGCCAGCGTTTCCTGGCTCATGCGCAGTTCTTGGCGACGGATTCGAATTCGGGCGCCGACCGCCACGTCGATAGGATCTGCGCCGTTCATAAATCGACTCCTTATCAATTTGGCGAATCTCTATCTTAGCGCGTCGAAAGGTAGAGACGCCACTGCGTCAAGCGCGACCTCCTTGAACCAGGCGAAGCTCTCGGCGCAGTCCGACCAGGGTGTGGATCGCAGTCATTCGAACCATGCGTCCGGCAAGACCAAGGTGCTGCAGACTGAGGAGGCCCTCAACTCCTTGGCGTTCTATCGTGGCGATGGCGGTCGCGTCAGCCGCAATCGTCAGCCGCCGCCCATGGAGCACGGCGTCGAGCGCGCTCGCCAAACAAGATCCGTCAACTGAGACGCCGCAGAGCACGACATCGGCGCGCGCATGGCGATCGAGAGCCGCGCAGAGCTCGGCGCTTGAGAAGACCGAGGGTTGATCGCGATGGTAGACGGGCTCGCAGGGCAATGGCGCCAAACCCAGAGCTGGCCGCCACGGCGTTTCGCCAGGTTTCGGCCGACGGGGGATTACGTGACCCACCGACCAGCCCTGCGATCTGGCGTGCGCCAGCAGGCGCGTTGCGTTAGGGCTCCACCCGTCCGGAATCTGACCAAGGTCGCTATCATTCCCAGGCGTCGTGCAAAGCGCGTCCATACAGATAAGTTGAACGCTACGCCTCGCCGCCTGGCCGGATACGAGCTTCACGCCGCCAGATCCCGTGGCGACCCTTCCAGAACTCCCGGATGGTCCCAATCTCCCTCCGGTCGAAGCAGCATCATCGGCGGGCTCGAAAGACCCACCACTGCGGGATGGGGATCAAGGTCGAACTCCATCTCCTGATAGGCGTAGCCTGAGAAATTGAAGACCGGCCGCCCCGGACGACGACGCCCTTTGAAATAGCGCCGCCAGAAGGCTTCGCCTCGCACTTGAGCGTGGCCGATCAATCGCGAATAGCCCTTGTGGGCGGCAAGTTCGAAAGCGGCGCGGCACAGCAGCAGAAGAGCGGGGCCGCCGCGGTGTTCGCTTCGCACGGCAAGCCGCTCAAGCTTCGCAAATTCACCGAACCAGCGCAGCCTGACGACGCCGACAGGCTCGCGTCCCGAGCGCATGAGCAGGTGCGTGGCTCCGCAGAGATCGTTTCCGTCGAACTCCTCAACATAGGGACAACCCTGGTCGCCCATGTAGACCAGGGCTCGCACCGCAAAGACCTGCGCCAGATCCTCGAGGGTCCGCACGACACCCACGGCATATCCGTGCGATGCGACGGGGGACTTCATGCCGCCAGGACGCCTTTCAGCGGCGCCTGCCAAACCAGCCCGTCGCGTGATCCAGGCAGGTCGACGAAGCCAAGGCGCTCGCGCATCAGCCGATGTCCGGCCTCCGTCGTTGGGCGCGCGTACTTGGGCAGGTGTCCCACCGCCCCGCCCATGATCGACTTGGCGGCGTCAACCACGCGTCGCGCTGAGACCTTGGTGGTCGCAGCAACGCCCCATCCGTAAAAAGCGCAGGCTTCTGAACCGGGGCCCGCGACATGATCGGATTGTGGAGCCAGAGCATTGAAGGCCCCAAGGTGAAGCGCGCCCAGCCCCAGCTCGCTCAAAAGTACAAAAGCCAGCACGCCCGTGAGGTCTTCACCTTCGTGCGTCAGGAAGAGGCAGCTTCCTGCGGTAAGCGCATGGACACGCTCCAGATCGGCTCCGCCGACAATTCCATCACCGATGAGTTGCGCTGCGAAATCTCGCGCTCCTAGGATTTCGGATGATTTCGCGGGCCGAACTGCAAATCTCTCCAGGTCTTGGATAAGATTTTTCGCCAAATCCCTCGCATGAGCACCAGGACGTGTCTTCATATGCGGTCCTCCCCGACAGCTAACTCTCTTGCCTGGTGCAAACGTCCTTGGGCGCCCGCGAAGATTGCAATAGGGTCCCTGCAGAAGTGCGGGAGGTCGGCATGGGGGACGTCGGGCGCCGGCGGGCGGACTGGTCGACGCTGAGAATTTTTTTTGCTGTCGCTGAGGCTGGCGGCATCAACGCTGCGGCGCGCGCGCTGCGGCTCAATCCCTCCACCGTGACCCGAGCGATCGAAGAGCTCGAACGGCAATTAAACGTCACGCTTTTTCGCCGTGGTCCCCGCGGGACGATGCTGACCGAGGCCGGTGAAACCGCGTTCCAAAGGGTTAGGACCATGGATCGCATGGCTGAGGCCCTTGAGCTTGAAATCGGAAACACTGAAATCCTGCCCGAAGGGCGGGTCAGGCTGGCTGCGCCTGACGGCGTCTCAGGCTATTTCATCACGCCTCACATGACGGAGTTTTTGCGCGCCTATCCCGGTATCGATCTTTCGATCGATTGCGGCCTTTGGCCCGACCGCCCCTTAGACGGCGAGGCTGACCTGACCCTGACCTTCAGCGAACCGACCCAACCTGATGCGATCGCTCAGCCGATCGCCAACGTGCACTACGCCCTGTTTGCTTCGCGAGAATACGTCAGCCTCTATGGCGGCCCTTCCTCCATGGAAGATGTCCTGAAACACACCTACATCCATCACTCCGCTCAGACCCATCAGCGTGAGATCTGGGGATCTCGCATCGAGGCCTGGCAAGCCCTGATCCACAAGCGCATTGAGACCAATTCCAGCGCGGTCGTCGTTCAAGCGGTGTTGAGCGGCGCAGGGATTAGCGCCATGCCCACGGCTATCGCATCGGTCGAGCCGGATCTGGTCATGCTCGACGTCTTAAGGGTGGGTCCCGCCAAGCTGTGGCTCGTCCATCACCGCGACGCCGCAGGACCAATTCGCGTTCGGCTCGTGAAGGATTGGCTCAAGTCGATCTTCGACCCGCGCAGACGCCCCTGGTTCCGATCCGAATTCGTCCATCCCGACGACTTCCGGCTGGCGCAAACACCCCCCGAACGCGCCCGCCACGCGAATTGATCACGACGACGAGGAGGTCCGGTCCGAACTCCTGCCCGCTTCGAGCTGGCTCGCCCGAAATTCGGGCGACTTCAAATACCCGCTCGTCGATCGTTTCAACCCGTTCCGAACCCTTGATCAATTCGCCGGCTTCGCCCCCTGTACCCATGACCTTGCGGTTTGTGATTAGCTGACCGCCTCGGGCCAGCTGATCGAGAGCAGCCAATCGCCCCCTGCGACCCGATCGCCTGGGGGGGACGTGCGCCTCGATCAGCTGGCTGCGTAGCACGTCCAGTGGGGAGTTGCGCCTTGGCTTGAAGGCTCTGAGCGCCAGTACAGGGATAGACGAAGCGACGCAGCGGCCCGGACCTTGGAGGAAGCAAGCACAACCTAGGGAGGCGATCATGGAACAGGAGCCGACTGTGTTTGTCGGCATCGATTGGGCCAGTGAGGAGCATCAGGTTTGTCTGATTGGACCCAAAGGGCCGGTGCAGCGCGCGTTCACCCACGACGCGGCTGGCCTGGGCGCGATGGCGGAGTGGATCGTCAGCCAGGCCAGTTGTCCGAAGGATGTGGCGGTGGCGATCGAGACACCGACCGGGCCGGTGGTCGAGGTCTTGATGGACCGTGGCGTCGCGGTGTTCTCAATCAACCCCAAACAGCTAGATCGCTTCCGCGATCGGCTGTCACCGGCTGGGGCTAAGGATGACCGAAAAGACGCCCTGGTCTTGGGCTTGTCGCTGCGCACTGACCGGCATTGCTTTCGTCAGCTCCAGCCACTCGATCCAGCCATTGTGGAGTTGCGGGAGTGGTCGCGTATGGACAGCGAGCTGAAGGACGAACGGAACCGGCTGACCAACCGTATCCGCCAGCAGCTTTGGCGCTACTATCCGCAAGCCCTTGAGCTGAATGACGATATGGGCGCCGACTGGGTTTTGGATGTTTTGGCACTAGCCCCAACCCCAAGCGCGGCCCGGCGGTTGACGGAAAGAAAAGTCACCAAGATCCTGGCCGCACATCGGATCCGCCGGATCACGCCAGCCTCGATTCTGAACCTGCTGCAGGTCGCCGCTGTCACCGTCGCCAGTGGAACCGAACAGGCGGCTACAGCTCATATCGCGGCTGTCGCCGAGCGTCTGAGGCTGGTGAATCGTCAGCTCAAAGAGGTCGCTCGCCGCCTCGAGCGACTGATTGCAAACCTGCCAGCGGTCGAACCAGGAGAGCCTGAGGGGCAGCTATCCGAGCAGCGCGACGCGGTGATCCTGCGCTCTTTCCCGGGAGTTGGAAGGACCGTCCTCGCCACGCTGCTCGCGGAGGCCAATCAAGCTCTCCACGCCAGAGATTATCACGCTCTGCGTACCTTGTGCGGGGTCGCGCCCGTGACCAAGAGGAGTGGCAAATCCATCCGCGTCGAGCGACGCCAAGCCTGCTCCCACCGACTACGAGAAGCTCTGTATCACTGGGCCAGGGTCGCCACACAGCACGACCCCGTCAGCAAGGCGCGTTATGCTGCGCTCAGATCCCGGGGACATAGCCATGGCAGAGCCTTGCGCGGCGTTGGCGACCGCCTCCTCGCCGTCGCCTGCGCCATGCTCAAGACCCAAACAATCTTCCAGCCCAGGGAACCCAAGCTTGCGGGCACACAACCGCAAATCATCCCTTGTTAAATGGTGGGGAGTCCCCCCTGGGATTGGCAGGCGAGGACAGCTGCGCTGGGGTGACGGAGAAACAGTCGTGCGCAACGCAACCTTCCAGCCATCTCAACCAATCGGGAGCGGCGAATAGGATGGGTTAGCCAGACGATGCACTGGCGTTGTCTGGCGTCGTCAGTCCCTGCAGAAGCGTCAGCGCGGAGTCCTGGGTTCTGGACGAATGCCCGAAGAATGACGGAAGATCGTTGTCATCTTTCCCGCTGGCATAGAATTTCTGTAGCTGGGCGTGCGACTGCACATAGTTGGGCGGGTAGCTCGCCTGGATCAGGGATGGCAAGGCGTTGTAGACGCTGATGGCCTTGCCATAATAGGCGGCCTTGCCGGCCGGGTTGTCATTGGCCGAATCGCCAGGACCATACTGACTGATCCAGGCATTCTGCTGGTTCTGATATTCGTAGACAGCCGCCGCCTTCTCGTAGCCGGCGTACAATCCAGACTTATCGCTGATGATGGCGGTTAGGGCTTGCGTCGATGCGCCAGCAAACGGGTTTGGCGCGCTGATGGGACTGCCGAACGGGCTGCCGATTGTCGCCTTGACGAAGGCTTGGGCGGCGGTGGCTTGGGCGATATGAGCCGGATCGGAGGCCGGCAACGCCGCGATCTCGGCGTCCGCCGCTGGCTCCTGATCGATGCCGATGCTCCCCGCCTTTTGATAGTCTTGGCTCCACACCCCGGCTAGATTCGTCCCCCCGTTCTCGAGCGACTTCAGATTGCTGGCCGCGGTCTGGAGGCGCTGGGCGTTCGGAGAAAGGGTTACGGTGACGGCGGAATCAGAACCTGCCGGTGCGGCGGCCTGGGCGACGCCGCTCGTGGCTGGGCCGCTCGTGGCTGGGCCGCTTGGATTGCTGGCGACGCTGGTGGTCGTCGCGGCATTGGGGCCGGGCGTCGTTGGCGGGGCGATTGAACTAACCATCAGGACTCTCAAATCAAGGCGATCAACGCCAGCAGATTCCATTCCCCAGGGCCGATAGATCACTGACCTACAGACGGGGCGATCGTTCAGCGAGAAAGTGGGCTGGGTTAAGCTTCTCTAGGCTCCCTGCCGGCGCCGCTCTCGCCGCAACCATCGGCTTGCGGCCCAGGTCATTGCGTCACCAACCTAGTCCAGCGGCTTGGGGAAGGCCGGCAACGATCGGAAGTCTTCCATCACATGTTCGCGCACGACCCGGGCATGTGTCTTGGTGATCAACGCCTCGACCTTGTCCATGGAGACAAGCGTCTGGGCCCGGTCGGTGTTGTTCCTGGGGATCAGCCGATCGCGGCGCGCGTCGCTTGTCTGCCACAGGTCCCCCGAGATCAGGACGGGTCCGGCGTGCGCCAATTTCACCAGCAGCACCGCATGGCCAGGCGTATGACCAGGCGCCTGAACGATCGTCACCGACCCGTCGCCGAACACGTCGGCGTCAGCGTCGCCCGGGATCACCCGCGTCGCAGCCGCAGCGAGGGTCTTGGCCAGCACCGGTCCTGCAGCGCCCTTGGCGATGACGTCGCGCTCCCGCTCATCGATGATCCACACCGCCTTGCTGAACAGAGCCACCCCACCTGTGTGGTCGATGTGGCTGTGGGAGATGGAAAGATAGCCGATGTCCTGGGGCTTCAGCCCCAGGTCGGCCAACTGGGCGGTCAGACTGCGCGCCACTGTGGTGTGCACGCCGCCGGCGTTCAGCCCGTTCGGCAGGGTGGCGATGATCTCCGGCAGGCCGGTGTCCCAGATCAGGTCGCCCTTCGGATGGCGGATCAGGAAGCAGGGGACGATGACCTCCAGCGGCTTGCCCTTCAGGCTGCCGTTGTCGGCCAGCGCGTCGGCGTCGGTGTAGGCGGCATGGCCGCAGTCCATGGCGTAGAGCTGCACGGCCGGCTTGGGCGCGGCCTCTCCTTGCCCCGACATCATCAAGCCCGCGAGAAGTCCCAGGGCCGCGGCCTTACATGGCGTCTTGCACCTCTTTGGATGATCTAGGTCGAAATTTGCGACGGCTCTCGCCTTTGCGACCCAGCGCCAGGAATGGCTATTGCTCATCGAGCCAGAGCCTGGAGCGCGGATAGTCGATCGTCAGCCCGCCGCGGGACAAGACGTCCGCACCCAAGATGCCGTCGATCGGCGCGCCCGCAGCTGCGGAGATATTCGGCAGGAAGTTGACGATGACCGGCTTTACGACCCCGTGCGCCATCCCGCCCACTGTCAGGGTCGACAAGGATCCGGGCGTCATCTGCATGACGGCCCCGTTGGCGACCTTGGGCGCCGGATTGGCGCCGCCAGAGGTCACGCCGGCGCGCGCCGCGGCCTCGGGTGAGATCAGCGTGCCCGTGGCGCCAGTGTCGACCACGAAGATGAAGGGGCCTTTCCCGTTGACCTCCATCTTGACCGTGATCACCCGCCGCTTCGGGGTGACGTCGAAGGCGATAGCGCTGCGCGCCTTGCCCGGCGCGGCTGTCAAGTCGACCTGGCGGGCGGGATAGTCGATGCGGATCGTGCGCGTCCGCAGGAATTTCCAACCGACGATGGCGTCTACGGGCCGTCCCAAGACCTGGCTCATGCGATCGGGCGCATTGGTTACCCCAACGTCGGCGTCGCTCAGCGACACCTCCCCCAGCCGCAAGGATTTGAGCGTTCCGCTCTGGATGGACACCTCCCCGGCTCCGGGAAAGAAGGCCGTGGCGCTGGGGCCGGAATCCAACTTCACCGATGAGGCCGCCGCCGCCTGGCCGATCAGGGCGGTGAACGGCGCGCCGTCGGCGGTGTCGAGCACAATATGAGCGGGACGGCCGTTCAGTTCACCCTGCATGATCACCAGGGGCGCTGCGGCTGACGGAATCTCAAAGGGGATCGGGAGCACGCAGGCGCCTTTTGTTCAATTTGAGCGACTCCATCGGCCGCCAGTCTGGATATTGCCAGAGTTCCCCAAGCCGCGCTGTCAGGCTTGCGAAATCACTCTGTAAGGAAAGTGAAAAACCTATGGTCCGCCCTGGCGGTATTGATCATGGTCGGCTCAGGCTCCCATGTGGAAGAGGCTGTGCGCGTTCTCCTGATCGACGATGACCGCGCCTTCACGGCGCTGCTGGCGGAATACCTGGTCGGCGATGGCTTTGCTTGCGAGCAGGCGGACAATCCGCTGGATGGCCTGGAGCGCGCCCTGACCGAGCGCTTCGACGCTGTCATCCTCGATGTGATGATGCCGCATATGGATGGCATGGAGGTATTGCGCCGCCTGCGCCGCGAGACGGCGCTGCCGGTGTTGATGCTGACGGCGCGGGGCGACAGCATCGAGCGCATCGTGGGTCTCGAACTCGGCGCCGATGACTATGTGCCCAAGCCTGTACACCCGCGCGAGCTGGCCGCACGTCTTCGGGCTGTGCTGCGCCGCCAAGGCGCCGAGCCGGCTGGCGCCGCCCGCGATGTCAGCATAGGCCCACTGAGGCTGGCGCCTGCCAGCCGCGAAAGCTGGCTCGCCGACACCGCGCTGATCCTGACCGTCACCGAATTCGACTTGCTCCTGGTCCTGGCGCGGCGGCCGGGCGAGGTCGTAACCAAAGATGAGCTCTCCGAGCGCGCGCTGCGCCGGCAGCGCGAGCCCTATGACCGCAGCGTCGATGTGCATGTCTCCAACCTGCGCCAAAAGCTCAGCGCCGGTGGCGGCGTGCAGATCGAGACCGCCCGCGCCGTCGGCTACCGCCTGCGCGTGACGGAATGAGGCCGACGCTCTTCTGGAAGATCCTGGGGGCCTTCTGGCTCGTGATCGTTCTGATGAACGTCGGCGACTTGCTGCTTCTCACGGCTTTTCCCGGCGGTGTGCGCGAGCTGCGAGACGCCATCACCGCTGAGCGCAGCGAACGCCTGCTCACCGCGCAGGTCGCCCTGAAGTATGGTGGAAGGCCCGCCGTGGATCAGGTGGCCGCCAACTGGCCGAAGACGGTGCGGGCGGATTTGCGGATGACCCGAGGCCCGAGCGGCCAGACCGTGCTGACCCTAGCGCCGCAGCCGAACCCTCTGGCGCTTTTCCCGCGGTGGGCGCTGGCCACCCACTTTGCGGCGAGCCTGTTGTTCAGCGCCTTGCTGGCGGCCAATCTCGCACGGCCGATGCGCCAGCTCCGGGATGGTTTGCGCAAGCTGTCATCAGGTGATCTCGACGTGCGCCTGACCGCTGGCATGGGCGCCAGGCGCGACGAGATCGCCGAACTCGCCCAGGATTTCGACGCCATGGCCGAGCGGCTGCAGCAGCTAATCGCCATGCGCGACCGTCTGCTGCACGACGTGTCCCACGAGCTTCGCTCGCCCCTCGCGCGGATGAGCGTGGCCTTGGGCCTGGCCCGCGTCGCCGGCGACATGCCTGAACACGCCCTGTCGCGCATCGAGACTGAGAGCGCGCATTTGAACGAGATCGTCGGCGACCTGCTCAGCCTTTCCCGGGCCGAGAGCGATGCACGTAACGAGGAGATCTACTTCGACCTGGGCGGCCTCTTGCAGGTGATCTGCGAGGATGCGCAGTTCGAAGCGCAGCCGCGCAAGGTCGCCGTGCGCCTCGATCTGTCGCCACAGTTCGAAGACCCCGACCGCGCGCCGCTGCTGAAAGGCGCCCCGCAGCTGTTGCGGCGAGGGATCGAGAACATCGTCCGCAACGCCCTGCGCTTCAGTCCTTTGGGAGACACGGTCTTCGTGACCGCTAAGATCGTGGACCAGCAGATCATCATCGAGGTGCGCGACGACGGCCCGGGCGTGGCGCCGGACCTGCTTGAGACCATGTTCGAGCCCTTCGTGAAAGGGGCAGGGGAAAGCCAGGGTGTCGGGCTGGGCCTGACGATCGCCCGTCGCGCCTTGGCGACCTACGGCGGCGCGGTGCAGGCCTTCAACCTCGACCATGGCGGTCTTCTGGTGCGGATCAACCTGCCGGCGCCGGAGGCTGGAGGCGCGTAGGCGAGGCTGAGCCCGCCGGGGCTATCGGCTGATCGACCTCTAGGGTGGGCGATGGCCAAGCCGAAGCGAGCCTGCGACGTCTGCGTTCAAATCCGAACGCTCACCTCGCGCGTTCTCGCTCGCGCAATATCGTCTTCGTGGCGTCGATATAGTCCCTGGTCAGCGGCACGGTTTCGATCCGCCGGGCGATCTGCACCTGGAAAACCGCAATTTCCTCGTGCCTGAACGCCGCCTCCGCCAAAGACAGGTAGAATTCCCACATTCGACAGAACTGCTCATCGAAGAGCGCCAAGGCCTCGGCGCGCCGGGCCATGAATGCATCACGCCAGGCTCGCAATGTCTGAGCATAGTGAAGCCGCCAGATCTCGACGTCGGTGACGATCAGGTCAGCGCGTTCGGCCGAGGTGATGATCTCGGAAAGTGAAGGAAGGTGGCCGCCGGGGAAGATGTACTTGGTGATCCAAGGATTGGTGAGCGCCGGACTTTCGGTTGATCCGATGGTGTGCAGGAGCATCACGCCGTCATCCTTCAGGCGTTTTGCGCAGCTGCGGAAAAATGCGTCGTAGTTCGAACGGCCCACATGCTCGAACATGCCGATCGAGACGATCTTATCGAAGCTCCCTTCGACCTCGCGATAGTCCCTGAGCCGAAACTCAACCCGCTGAGCCAGGCCCCGCTCGCTGGCCCTGGCCTGCGCGCGGTCGAGCTGTTCTCCTGAAAGCGTGACGCCAAGCACATGAGCCGCCTGCCCCACCTCGGAGAGGTAACAGGCAAACCCGCCCCAGCCGCACCCGATATCGAGCGCCCGATCCTTGGGGTCGATCAAGAGCTTCGCTGCAATATGGCGCTGTTTGGCGCGCTGAGCCTCAGCCAGGGTCAGCCCAGGGGTTTCGAAGTAAGCGCAAGAATACTGCCATTCCGGATCCAGAAAGAGCGCATAGAGCCGGTCGTCCAGATCATAGTGGCGCTCGACGTTGCGCTTGGAGGCGCGCTGGTCGTTGCGCCGCAAGAGCGTCATCTGAAGATCGCGCAGGACATTGAGCGCCACCTGGAGCCCCTCGGCCGGCTTGCCATGGGCATGTCGCAAGACCAGGCAGAGAAAATCGTAGATCGTGCCTTGTTCGACCACCAACCGGCCTTCTGTGAACATTTCACCGGTCCGCAGATCGGCGTCCATGATCACAGCCCAGACGGCCGCCTCGTCGCAAAAGCGCACCTGGATCGGAGTTCCTGTTCCGTCTCCAAAATCAAAGGCCTCACCACCTGGGATGATGACCCGCAATGAACCGGTTGTGATCAGGCCGCCCAGCCCGCGACGCAAAATGTATGAGGTGAGCATCAATCCCTGCCTGCTGAGCGGCCAAATGCTTCATCGAATGGCGGCGTCAGGTGAAGCTTGCTGCACGATACCTCGTCTTGTCGACCATGAACCTTAAGTCCCTGGCGGCGAAGGCGTCACATCAGTTGAACTGATCGCTTGACACAACTTTTGCTTGCATCACGAATAGGCCTCCTCCTGGTTTTCTGAAGGATCGAACGATGGTCTTGGCGCCATGCTCCCCACGAGCCGACGACTAACCGGCGCGCCGACCATGCCCGCGCCTCCCGTTCCCGCTCAGCTCGCCGAGGCCTCAGAGTGGTTCGCACGCCTCACAAAGCGCCACGTGTCAGCTCAGGACCTGCAGGCCTTCCAGGTCTGGCGGCGGACCCCTTTGAACGCGGCGGCTTACGCCGAGGTTGAGCAGTCATCGATCAGGTCGCAAGAGCGGGCCACGAAATCATCCGACCAGGCCGCAACCGGCTCCAAACCTGCGCCCAAGCCCACGATTTCATGGTCGGCGATCCCCAAACCGCAATCAACCTTCAAAATGGCGGGCCTGATGATGGTTTTCGCAGCCGGCCAGGCCGTCGATGGGCGCGCGCCTGGGCCCTTGATCCCAATCCCACACCTTGAGTTTCATAGCGCGCCTCTTATCAACGCACAGCTATCCAAGCCGGCGCGGCGAGCGACCTGACCGGCCAAGTCCAGAGCGATCTGAAAGAGCACACCATGCGCACTGCGTTGAAACTTGTGGTGTTGAGCTTGGCTGCGGGGGCGGCCACCTGCGCGTTCGCGTGGAGTTCGCCAGGCCATGAAGTCATTGGCGCCCTCGCCAGCCAAATGCTCAGCCCCAAGGCCAAGTCCGTCCTAAACGGCGACGGCACGGCGCAAAACCCCGGATTGCTTCGACGCCATTCCCTGGCTGCTGCGGCCACCTGGGCTGATTGCGCAAGAAGCGTCGTCAAAAACGGCGAGACCTACACCTACATGCGTTCACGCTACACGCCCGCGGCATGCAAGGACTTCGAGACGCCCGAAGAAGAGGCGCTGCTCGAGGATTTCGCAAAGCGCAACTGGTCGACCTGCGCCTATCTTCCCGGAAGGCCCTGCTACGAGGCATGGCACTTCACCGACATCGCCGTGCAGCGCAGCAAGTACGATCCCACTTATGTCGGAGCCAATAGCGTCGACATCGTTCACGCCATCAACGCCTGCATCGCGGTTCTGCAAGGCGCAAAAGCCCCGCCTCCCTTCAACATCAAGGATAAGTCCGAGGCGCTCTACCTGCTGGCTCACTTTATAGGCGACATTCACCAGCCGCTGCACGTCGGCGCTCTCTACCTTAGTCCGACCGGCGCGCTGATCGACCCCGACGCGGCGAAGCCCTTTGATCCCAAAACCGGCACCGCCGGTGGAAACGCCATCGCCGAGGGGACAGGAAATATGCATTCAGCCTGGGACGGGATCGCTCAGTCGATCAGCACCGAGGGCTCGCCAGATATGCTGGCCGCCGCCAAGCAGGTTGCAGCGACACCGGGACCTTTATCCGGATGGGCGGGCGTCTGGGCGAGCGACACCCTGCTCCAATCGCGCAAGGCCTTCGCCCACCTGTCGTTCACAGCCGGATCGGGCGGCAAGGCTTGGACGGTCGATACCTCAGCCGATCCCGACTACGCCCTAAATCGCGCCGAACTTCAAAAAATCCAACTTGAGCGCGGAGGCAAACGGCTCGCGGACCTGCTGAACGCCATCTGGCGATAAGGGGCGCGACCACGGTCCGGGCGACCGCGGATTTTTTTCGGGCGTGATCAGATCAGGCGATTGATGTGCTGGCCGGTTTCCTGGTTTTGCGGTTGAGGCTGGGGTTGGCCGCCGCCGGTTCCGGCCTGTTGGCGCTCGGGCGCCTTGGCCAGCGCACCACTGAGGACCACCGCCGGCCCGCGTGAGGAGGTCGCCGGGTTTGCCGGCTTGTGATCGGATTGAGCCTTGGGAGGCCTTGGTGCTTCGATCTGCTGCACAACTGCGACCTGGGTCGGTTGGGCAGAGTTGATCGCGAAAAAATTCGACATTTGGCGGTCCCCTCCGAAAGCGGGCCGACGCCAGATAACGCCACCAGAATTAAACTCTCGTTCAGAAATAAGATGAACCGCCATTGACCTTGTTGATAAGGCTGCGCCTTCAGCGAGGACCGGATAATTCCAGCGCTTGATCGCCCGGCCTCACCGCCTGCGATCCGCAAACTCTGCGATCTCGCAAGCTCTGGGATCTGTTGACTGCACCGCGGCTGAAACCCCGCCAGCCCTGAGCTTAGCTCAGCCCTTGCCGCACGGGCCCCGCGCACCCTACGGTCCGGCTTTGCTTGGAACAAAAGGCGCCCTCATGAGCCTAGACCGTCGTCAATTGCTGGCCGCAACCGCAGCGACCAGCCTGGTCGCCGCAAGTTCGCTGACCAGGGCTTCAACCCAGGCCGCCGCGACGGCGCCCGGCGACGCCGCGCTCAACCGTTACTTCGACACCATTTCAGAGCACCTTTTGGCGGTCTCGCCTGAAGGGGCGACCAGCCTTGGTCTCGATAAAGGCAAACGCGCGGCGCTCAAGTCGCAGCTTTCTGACGCCTCGATGGCTCACATCGCCGCAGACCGCACCTGGTGTCGCGACGGCCTGGCCCGGCTTGCAGCCTTTCCTGACGCCTCGCTTTCGCCGAGCGGGAAACTCAACAAGGCTGTGGTGAAGTACGCGCTCGAACTTGGGCGCGACGCCGCGCCGTTTGACTATGGCGAAAACGACCTCAACTCGGCCATGAGCGAGGCGGCTAGCCCCTATGTCGTAAGTCAGCAGAGCGGCGCTTACTCTGCGATCCCGGAATTCCTCGACAGCCAACACCAGGTGACGACCAAGGCTGACGCCGAGGCCTATTTGGCGCGGGTCCACGCCATGGCGCGCGTCCTCACCCAAGAAAGCGAGCGCATCCGCAAAGACGCAGGCCTGGGCGTCATTCCGCCCGATTTCATCTTGGCCAACGCCATCGGCCAGCAAGAAGGCCTTCTCGCAATCCCCGCAACCCAGGCGCGTCTGGCCACAGCGCTTGGACGCAAGGCCAAGCAAGCCGGCCTTGCGGGCGACTACCAGGCCCGCGCGGCTGAAATCGTTCGAAAGGAGGTCTATCCCGCCCTCGCCTCCCAGCTGGCGACTTTGAAGGGCCTAAGATCGCGCGCCGGCCACGACGCCGGCGTTTGGCGCCTTCCTAATGGCGAGGCCTACTATCGTTGGCTGCTGCGCGAAGGCACGACCACCAACCTCACGGCCGAAGAGGTTCACGCCATGGGCCTGGAGCAGAACAAGGCGATCGAAGCGCGCATGGACGGTTTGCTCAAAGCCCAAGGCCTTACCCAAGGCTCGGTTGGCGAGCGGATGGCGGCCTTGGGAAAGGACCCCAAGTACATATTTCCCAACACCGACGCCGGGCGCGAACAGCTAATCGCCTATCTTAACGGCCTGATCGCCGGCGTGCGGCCAAAGCTCAGCAAGGCCTTCAATCTAAAACTGAAGGCGCCTGTCGTCGTCAAACGCGTGCCGGTCGACATCCAGGATGGAGCCGGCCAAGGCTATATGAACACCGGCTCGCTCGATGGCTCCCGCCCCTCGACCTATTACATCAACCTGAAATCGACCGAGAACTGGCCGAAGTTTTCGCTTCCCAGCCTGACCTATCATGAGACCATTCCTGGCCACACCTGGCAGGGCGCCTACCTCACGGAAACCGGCAAGCTGCCGCTAATTCGCATCCTGCTTTCAGGTTTTAACGCCTATGTTGAAGGCTACGCGCTCTACGCGGAACAGTTGGCGGATGAGATCGGCATGTATGATGACGATTGGGCCGGACGCCTGGGCTACCTGCAGGCTCAAAAATTCCGCGCTGTTCGACTTGTCGTCGATACCGGCCTGCACGCCAAACGCTGGAGCCGGGAACAGGCGGTGCAGTGGGCGATGGACAATGCCGGACGCACGCGTCAAGCCATGACCAGCGAGATTGACCGCTATACCGGAACACCAGCCCAGGCCTGCGGGTATAAGGTGGGTCACACCGAGATCAACCGCTTGCGAGACCGCGCCAAGTCGAGCCTCGGAGCCAGATACGATCTGCGCACCTTCGACGACCTGTTGGTCAAGACAGGGGCCGTTCCACTCACCGTTCTTAGCGATGTCGTCGACGGCTACATCAAGGCTGGCGGCGTTGTGAACCTATGAACCGGGCCAGCCCTCGGCTCGCGAGCGGTCTGGTGATCGCAGCCGCCCTTTTGATGAACAGCTGTGCGGGCCTGGCCTCGGTTGGGCGCAGCTCGTGTTCGTTCGCCTATACCGACGAAGTCCGTGAAACCCTGATAGCGCCGGAGTTGCAGCGGGTCTTTGGCGAGCAGTGGCGGACATGGAAGGTCGAAGACCCAACCGTATTCGAAGGGCGCTCCCAGGTTCATCTGCTCGTCCACCTTCGCGACGAGGTCAATTTCATAGATCCGCCGGAATATGAGTTCGTGCTCGACAGTTGCGGCAAGAAGCTGATCCGGGCTGGAAAGTGCTTCTATCCTGGAACCGGAACGCCCGTGTGCGGCGGGGTCCATTGATCGTTCGCCCGATCGAGGCGGGCGACTTCGAAGCCTGGACGCCGCTCTGGGACGGCTATAACGCCTTCTATGGCCGTTCTGGGGAAACCGCCCTGCCGGCGGCGATCACAAAATTGACCTGGGCGCGGCTTCTTGACGTTGCTGAACCGGTCCATGGCCTTGTCGCCGAGCATGACGGGGCCTTGGTCGGGCTGGTGCACTACATCTTCCACCGTACGACCACGATGGAGGGGCCGATCTGCTATCTGAACGACCTCTTCACCCGCCCCCAGGCGCGCGGCGCCGGTGTCGGCAAGGCGCTGATCGAGGCTGTTTACGATCGCGCGCGCGCCGCAGGAAGTTCACGTGTCTACTGGCAGACCCATGAGACCAACCTCTCCGCCATGCGCCTCTATGATCAGGTCGCGTCAAAGTCGGGCTTCATCGTCTATCGCCAGGACCTCTGAAGCCAGGCTCTCTAAACCTTCGGCATCGCCGCTAAGGGAATGATGGCGCCTGGGTGTTGCACCACCTCAGCCGCCAGCCTGCGCCCCGCAGCAACCGCTTCACTGACCGAGCCGCCGCGCAGTCTGGTGGCCAGGTAACCTGCATTGAAGCTATCGCCGGCGCCGGTCGTATCGAGAGCTCTGAGCGAGGCCTCCGCGCCGAAGACTTCGACGGCGTCGCCCACCAGGACCTCGATGCGCCCGTCTCCCCAGCGCAGAACGACCTCAAGCCCCCTGGCCGCCCAAGCGCGCGCCAGGGCGGTTGGATCGCCGCTTGCGAAGGCCGCCACGTCGTCTGTGCTTAGCGACAGATAGCGGCAGTAGGGCAGGACGGCCTCGATTGCACTTCGGGCTGCGGCTGCGTCAGGCCACAGTCGCGCGCGGTAGTTGGTGTCGAAGGCCACAGCGACCCCTACGCCCGATGCATCCGCCAAGAGCTCGACCAACCTCGCACGACCCGCTTCACCGATGATCGCCAGGCCGATCGCTGACACCACGATCAGATCTGAGGCCTTGAGCGCCGTTGACAGGCGCTCGAGATCAACCAGCGCCAGATAGTCTCGCGCCGGCGCCTCGCTGCGCCAGAAGAAGAAGCTGCGTTCACCCTCTGCGTCGCAGGCGATCGCATAGAGGCCAGGCAGACGCCCGTCCGCTTGGATCATGAGACTTGCGTTGACGCCCTCCCTGGCGAGCAAGCTCATAATGCCGAGGCTGATTGGGTCATCGCGCCCGACGGCCGATGCATAGGCCGTCTCAAGGCCCAGGCGACGCAGGTAAACCGCAGTATTGAACGTGTCGCCCGCGTAGCCGATTTCGGCGACGCCAGGTTCGCTCAATCTCAGTTCCCCCATGCACTCACCGAGCGCAATCACCGCGACCATCGAGCCTCCTCGCCCTCAGCGCCCCTCAGCCTCGCCAGGGAGCTTTGCAGGCCGCCGCCCCGCCAGGCAACGTTCACCCAGCCTTTTGTCGCAGCTCGACGAACAAACCCTGCGCGCAGCCGGAAGAAAACATTGATGCCCGCGCACGCAGGTCTATGTCAGTCAAATGAGGAAGCAGACGACCCCCTCCAACCGCGAACCCGATCGCGAGCCGCGATCGCAGTTCGCAGCGCTTCCTTGGCGGCGGACCCCCGAAGGCGACGTTGAAGTCCTGCTCATCACCAGTCGCGAGACCCATCGCTGGGTGATCCCGAAGGGGTGGCCGATAAAGGGTATGAAGGCCTGGAAATCAGCCGCTCGTGAAGCTTTTGAGGAAGCCGGCGTCCAGGGCAAGATCGTTAAGCGACCATCGGGCGCCTATGCCTACGACAAGCGCCTGAAGAACGGACGTCTGCAACATGTGCGGGTTGCGGTTTTTTCGTTGGCGGTTGAGACGGAGGCTGCGGCGTTTCCTGAGTTCGGCCAACGCGAGAAAGTCTGGCTCCCCCGCGCCGAAGCGGCCCGTCGGGTCGATGAGCCAGAACTGATGGTGCTCCTGGCCACCTTCCAGCCTTAGATGCGTGCGCGTGGTTAACTTTATTAACCGCGCTTGTCAGTGTTACCGAAACCTTCGGGCGCCATGCTCTAGGCTCTAATAGTAGAGGCTCGCAGCACTGTCTCAGACCTACCCCTCGGTTGGCCGGCCGCTCGTCATCCTTCACGTGGACGACGACCCGATGAACCTGCGCGTGGTCGAAGAAATCCTCACGGCCTTCAAGCACACAGCCGTCAAGGCCTCCTGCGGCGCAGAGGCTCTCACGCTTCTGAGCGAGCGGCCCTTCGACCTGGTCTTGATGGACATCCATATGCCAGGCATGACGGGCGTCGAAACCGTAGAACGGTTGCGCGCGATGGCCTCACCAGTTGGCGACACGCCTGTGATTGCGCTCACCGCCGACGTTGTCAGTCGTCACCCCAGTGAATACCTGGCGCTTGGCTTCAACGATTTTGTCGCCAAGCCAATCCTCGTATCGGGCCTGCTTGACGCCATAAAGCGGGCCGCAGAGCCGCCCGCTGGCGCAGCTTCCGCCGTCCACGCCGCTTAGCTTCCCGCCAGCCTTGCCCCTCGCCGCCTGATCGATCGCGCGCTACCGTCTCTCATCGGCCGCCTCAAGAGCCGACGGACGGGAGATTTTCATGCCGATGCTCGATCGTGACGGGGTCAAGATCCACTATGAAGCGTCAGGCGATGGGCCTGCGCTGATCCTCACCCACGGTTATTCATCGACGTGCGACATGTGGGCTGGCCAAATCGGTCCACTCTCTCAGCACTTCAAGGTTGTCACCTGGGACATGCGAGGCCACGGCCAGAGTGACTATCCGCAAGACCAGTCGGCCTATTCCGAAGCTGAAACGGTCGCCGACATTGCAGCTCTCCTGGACGCTGTCGGGGCGAAGGACGCTATCGTCGGGGGACTATCGCTGGGCGGCTACATGAGCCTGGCCTTTCACGCCACGCACCCAGAAAGAACCCGCGCGCTGCTGATCATCGACACCGGTCCGGGATACAAGAACGATCAGGCGCGGGATGGATGGAACGCCAACGCCATTCGTCGGGCGGAGCGCTTTGAGGCGGAGGGTTTTGGCGACCTTAGCAGCGCCAGCGCCGAAGTCCGTCTTGCGCGACACCGTAACGCCCACGGGCTCGCGCGCGCCGCGCGCGGCATGCTCACCCAGAGCAATGCCCGCGTCATCGAAAGCCTGCCGACGATCAAAGTCCCGGCCGTGGTCATCGTCGGGGCCAACGATACGCCGTTCATCGCTGCGTCCGACTATATGGCCGCCAAGATCCCGGGAGCCAAGAAAGTCGTCATCCCCGACGCCGGCCATAGCGCAAACATTGACCAACCGGGCGCATTCAACGCAGCGCTTCTCGATTTCCTCAAGGGTGCGGGTTTGATCAACTGATCGAGGCGTGACGATTGACGGCGTCACCAGGTCTGCAAGGATGATCAAGCGCCCCTGATCGTCATCGCAAGCGGATGGCAGATGGAGGCCAGGTGCTTGGACGCCCCTCTTCCCCTCAGCCTCGAATACCCACCCGAGCGTCTGGCGCTTCCCCCCTCGCGCGGACCAGGCGCGCAACGCGCGTGCGTAGTTGGCTGCTTGTGAAAGGCTTTGCCAGGTAGTCGCGCGCGCCCAGGCGCAAGGCGCGTTGAACATCGGCGGCCGCATGGCGCGCCGTCAGGACAAGGGTCGGCGTTCGTGAGGCGCCCATTTTCCCAAGTTCTTCGAGCACGCTAAATCCATCGCGCACCGGCATGTTGAGGTCCAACACCAGCCCCTCGGGCCGAAGGCTCTTTAGCCGCTCCAGCCCCTCGCGACCGTCGCGCGCGGTGAAGACGTTGTAGTTGTCCAACATGAGACGCGTGGTGACCAATTCCAAAATCGCGCAATCGTCGTCGACCACCAAGATCTTGGGGCGCGCGGTGGGCTCAAGCATGAGCATGGCGCAATTCCTCCCCGTTGCAGCCATTGTCCTGGGAAAGCGCCTTCATCAGGGCCGCAAAGAGCTGCACGGCCGTGGTCGGCTTAAGCACCTCGCCGTCAAAAAGTTCAGCGCCTGCGAACGCGCCAGCCTCCAGATTGAAGTCCGCCGAAAAGGCCAAGATGGGCGTGTCCCCATTGGGGCCGTCACTGGCCCGGATCGCGCGAGCTGCAGCCACACCCCCCATCCCGGGCATTCGAATATCCATCAAGACGACGTCCAGCGGCAGATCAGCCGCGATCTGGACAGCGCTTTCGCCATCGAAGGCCTCGGTGACCTCTGCGCCCCCGCCTTCGAGAATGGCGCGCGCCAGTTCGCGGTTGGCGGTGTTGTCATCGACGATGAGAACCCGCGCGCCCTCGATTGAAGCCCTCTCCTCGCCCACGGCGACATCCACCAAGGAGCTCGACCCGGACGGCGCGGGCAGCTCCACACTGAACACCGCCCCGCGACCTGCGCGACTGCGCAGGGAAATCCGCCCTCCCATCGCCTCGCTCAGACGCTGACATATGGCCAGGCCAAGCCCCGTACCTCCCTTGGCGCGGGTTGAAGAGCTGTCGACCTGGGAGAAGCGCTCGAAGAGCTTGCTGCGCTCGGCCTGCGCAATGCCGGGTCCTGTGTCGGCGACCTCGATGACCAGCAGCGATTTAGAAGGATTATATCTGAGCCGGAGGGTCACTGATCCGCGATCGGTGAACTTCACCGCATTGCCGACGAGATTGATGAGGACCTGCCTGAACCGATCCCCATCCAGCGATACGAGAGGTGGAATGTCGCTCGCCGCTGAAAACCGCAGCTGCAGGCCTTTTTCACTGGCGCTGGTCTCAAACATCTCCAGCACTTCGCGCGCCAATTGGCTGACGGCGGTCGGCCGGGGCGCAATCGACATCTGGCCGGCATCGAGCTTGGAGAAATCCAGCACGTCGTTGACGATCGACAAGAGCCCACGCCCTGCACCGGCGACCCGGGTCACATAGCCTCTGGCGACGGGATCGAGATCGGGTCGCTCTTCCAGCAAACTGGCGAAGCCGAGAACCGCTGTAAGAGGCGTGCGGATTTCATGGCTCATGTTGGCCAAGAACTCAGCCTTGGCCGCGGCTGAGGCTTCGGCTTCTGCACGCGCTTCGCTCAGCCTCGCCTTCAGCGCCTCCTGCTCGTTCACATTGCGTGAAACGTCGACGATGCAGTCCAACTCGCCCGGCTCATCTGACGCCACAAGTTTGGGACAACTCTCCAACCACAACCAGGTCCCATCCTTATGCCGAACCCGGTAACGGATCGGCTGGCCGCCGGGCGCGCGTCCAGACACCAAGGCGCCGTAGAAGGATAGAAAGCTGTTCAGGTCGTCAGGATGGACGAATTCGCGCATCTGTCGGGGCATCAGCTCAGCGATGCTATAGCCCGTCATGCGTTCAACCGACGGCGACAGATAGATCATTCGCCCGTCAGCAGCGGTCTGCGAAATCATGTCCGTGGTATTTTCAGTGAGCAGGCGGTGCAGCTTTTCGCTTTCTTCCAGATGCGTCTGAAATTGCCGTCGCGCGGTCACGTCACGAAAGACGTTTATAAGGCCGACCGGATTGCCGGACTTGCCCGTCAGCAGATGAGGGCTGCCCTGCATCCAGACCCACGACCCGTCTTTGTGACGAATCCGATGTTCGCGATCGACGGGCCCTGTGCTCTGCCGTCCGCTGAAAATCTCCGCCCCATTGGCGTTGAAATGCGCAAGGTCGTCGGGATGGACGAAGTCCATGGCGGTCCCGCCGATGAGCTCGTCCTGGGAATAGCCGAGAATTGAACAAGCCGGCGAGGCGTAAAAAATCACGCCCGAGAGGTCTGCCAGGATGACGATGTCATTGATATGCCGGACCAGCCCGTCCCAGGCGGCGTTAGGCGCTTGGAAGGGCTGGGGGAACAAGTCGTCAAGGTCGTCAAGTCGGTCGACTTTGCGCATACGAGTCCCACATAAATATACAATATTTCATATACTTACATAGCCTTGCTTGCTCTTGAGTTAAAATATCCCAATCCATTTACACGGTAAAATACCTAGTTATAAGGTGATCCGGATCGCAAACCTGACGACCTACGCCAGCACCTCGCCGGGCTTGTGTCCGCGTGGCCTTGCGACGCTTTTGGCCTTTTGCGAGGGCTTCGAACCGCCCAACCTTTCCAGCAGGTGATCGCCCACGCGCATGGCGTTGGCCACGGTCGTCAGCGTTGGGTTCACAGCGGCGATCGATGGAAAGAAACTGGTGTCGACCACATAGAGATTGTCGAGTTCATGGGCCTTGCACCACGGATCGAGCACCGCGCTCTTGGGGTCGGCGCCAAAACGAACGGTGCCAGCCTGGTGGGCTGTGCCGTAAAGCGGCAGCAGACTGCCGAATTCGAAATGGTGCTGGGAGATCGGATGGGCATGATTGACGAAGCCGTCCAGCGACGCGTGCAGCTTCTTTACGAGCCTTTGGTGTCCCTCCAGGTTGTTATAGGTGTAGTCGAGCTGAATGCGTCCATCCGACGTCAGGCGGACACGGTTTTCCGGCAGGGGAAGATCCTCGCTGATCACCAGCATCGAGAGCATGCGCTCCGCGATCCCTTCGGCGATCACATCAGGCACCAGGCCCGGCGGCAGCCAATCTGAAACCTGACCCTCAAGGGTCTGGCCGGACATGTATTCCAGGAGCTGGATATGGCCCATTGGCAGGTCGTAGCCGCCGTCCGGATCGCCCCAGTAGAAGTCGTTGCAAGCGAGTGTTTTCGGAAATCTTATGTCCACATGCGCCGCAGTCAGCGAGACCATCGCGGTCAGCGTATGGAACATATAGTTGCGCCCCACCTGGTCCGAACCGTTGGCCAGGCCGCCAGGATGGGCCGCATTGGCTGACGCCAAAAGCACCGCGGCGGAGTTTGCAGCTCCTGCGGCCAACACCACAACGTCCCCCGTCCAGCGCTCTTCGCCCTGCTCGGTCTGGCAAACGACCTCGGTGACGGTCTTTCCGCTCGGATCGGTCTCAAGCCGGGTCACCTTGCGTCCGGTAAGCAGGGTCACGTTATCGAGGTTCATGATCGGCTCGATGGCGATCGAGCGGGCGTCTGACTTCGCCTTAAGGAGACAGGGATAGCCCCCGCAGGTCTTACACTTGATGCAAGCCGACGTTACCGGGTGAGCCTGGTCGAGATTGATGCCCAGAGGCAGCGAGAAGGGTCTCCAACCTTGGGTCTGCCAGTGGGCCCGAAGCTGGGCGATCCCAGGGTCGTCATGAACCGCAGCGAAGGCGTAAGGCCCCTCGTCGCCTTCCTCCGTCGGGTCATCACCCCGACAACCATGAACCCGCCAAAGGGTCTCGGCCTCAGCATAGTAAGGCGCCAGGTCGGCAAGGCTGATCGGCCAGGCCGGGGATAGGCCTTGAGCGTGCTTCACCTCTTGGAAGTCACGCCCACGCAGCCGCATTAGCGCTGCGCCATAGAAGGTGGTGTTGCCGCCGACCCAATAGTGGGTGTTCGGGTGGAAGGGCTTTCCCTTCTTGTCGTACCACTGCTCGCGCGTACGGTAGCGATGCTGGACGAAAACTGATTTTGGGCTCCAATTTTCAGCCTCACGCGGCAACTGCTCGCCGCGTTCCAGGATCAGGATGGTTTTTCCGGAGGCCGCGAGCCGCTGGGCTAGCGTACCGCCGCCCGCCCCGCTGCCGATGATCACCACGTCAAAGTGCGCCACGGCTAGGTCTCCAGATGGTATTTGGCGGATGCGCGCGTCAGTATCTTGATCAACAGCGCTTCGGGCAGATGGCGCAAGACCAACGCTGCGATCTTATTGTGTACGCCCGGGATGACCACGACCTGACCGCGGTCATTGGCCTTGAGCGTGGTGGCGACCACCTCTTCGGGGGTTTGGAAAAACCGCCGCGGGGCCTCGTCCATCACCGCCTTGGTGCCATTGGCTTCAGCAAACTCGGTGAGCGTAAACCCTGGACAGGTCGCCGTGACCCTGACGCCGGTCGCCTTGAGCTCTGCGGCCAACGACTGGCTGAACGTCACGATCAACCGCTTTGCGCCGGGATAAAGGCTGTGGCCGGCGACGCCGGGCGCAAAGGCGGCCATCGAGCCTACATTGATGATTGCGCCGCGCCCTTGCGCGACCATGCCGGGGATTACGCCATAGGCCAGGCCGCAGGCGTTTACGACCAGGGTCATCAGGAAGTCTCGCTGCCTCTCCCAAGGCACCCCGACAAAGCTTTGCGCAATTGAGAAGCCGGCGTTGTTCACCAAGACGTCGACGGCGCGCCCGCGGGCCGCAACCTGGGCCAGCACCTTGGCGTGCGCTTCGAATTGCGCGAGGTCGGCCGGAACCGAAAAGGCGTCAATGCCATGGGCCGCTGAAAGCTCCTCCCCAAGCGCGTCCAGTCGTTCCACGCGCCGGGCTGAAAGCGCCAAGTCGTAGCCCCGGGCTGCGTAAGCGCGCGCGAACGCAGCCCCGATCCCCGCCGAAGCGCCAGTTATCAAGGCCAGGGGTCTGCTGCTCGAAGGTGTTGAGATCGCCATCCCACCAGTTGCGGCGCCTTGGGCGGCGACGTCAATTTAGCTGGTGGTCGACCTCGTGTAGAAAGAACTTCGGCGCAGCCCTGCGCGGGACTGACGGCGTGGCTGGCGTCGGAGGCGGCGCAAGGGGATGGACGGGACCCGATGAGCGATCACTTCGCAAAGAAGCTCGAGCTTGTGTTGAAGGTGCTTTCCATGAGCCGCGCGCGTCTTGCGGCCGACCTTGGGGTCGACAAATCGGTTGTCGGCCGCTGGGTCTCGGGCGCAGTGCAACCCTCGGCCCACAATCTTTCGCTCCTGAGCGGCCTGGTCGCTGAGCGAATTCCGAAATTCACGGCGCTCGACTGGGATCGGGGCCTTCGAGCCTTCGCCGAATTGATTGGCGCAAACCCTGAAGCCGCAGCCGGTGATGATGCGGCGAGCCTCCTGCCTGGACTGCCCTTGGCCCGGATGGATTTCTTCCTGGCCGCCACCGAGCTTCGCGGCGAAGCCTATGAAGGCATCTATCGCAGCACCCGACCTTACGTCCTGTCGCCGGGCAGGTTCGTGCATGACTACGCGATGGTGCGCCGCGACCCCAACGGCCTGCTGCACCTCAGCATCGCCACCGGCGGCACGGTCGTCGAGGGATGGCTGCTTCCGGTCGGAAATCAGCTCTTTGCGATCTGCATCGATATTACCAGCGGCGCCATTCTCTTCGGCATCTTCAACGGCGTCGGAACCGCGCGCGCCGATGTGGTCGATGGCCTGGTCCTGGCGCCGGCGCTTGATGCGGGTCGCACCCCCACGGCCCATGCGATGATGCTTGAACGCATCGACGACTTGACCGGTGATCCAGCGGCCGATGATCGGCGCTTCAAAGAGCTAGGAGGCCGCGATCCGGTAATTCCAGATGGCGCGGTGAACGCGGAGCTTCGTCGCTACCTGACCTCGGATTTCGGCCCGGCGGCCGCGGCGCTCGGCGGCGATCTCTTGCTGCGACTGCCGCTTTCAAAGTCGCGGGCCCGAGGTCCGGCCTATCGCGAATCTGGCAAGACCGGAGCGAACTAAGCCCGCCCTTTACGCCGCTTCGCGGATCAGTTCGGGGAGGCTCACCCAGTCCAGCTCGGCCGTGCGCCGCGTCCAGCAAAGGAACGTGTCGAGAAATTCCCAGGCCTGGTCATCGTGGTCCAGGTGGTGGGTCAAAAGACCAATGGGAGCATCCCATTGCCCGGTTTCTCGGCGCCGGCGCAGCTCAGCGGTCAGCGCGCTTAAGAACCGACCACGTCCGCGAAAGCGCGCGCGCCCAGCCCAGCAGAGAAGATCTATGTGGGCGTCAATCCGCGGCAACTTCGCGCGCGGGGCGAGCTCGCCATTGGCTGACCAACCCGCATAGCCGCATGCAGCCAGCGCGCCCTCGAGCATCGGGTGGGCGTCATTCCAGGGTGGGACAAATACGGGCGCGGCCCGCGGTAGGTTCTGGATGAGGTTCCATCCACGGCGGAGCGAAATCTCAAGCTCGGCCTGCGTCAGATCACGCGGGCACTCAAGGCTCACCGGCCCCGAGCGCCTCAGTTGTTGATCGAAGCCATGCTGGCTCACCGACACCAACGGCGTCCGCGCGATCCGTCGCCCCAGACCGGTTAAATCGCCGGCTGGAACCACGGCAAGCGTCACCGGAACCGCGGTCGCGCGCGAGACCTGCAGCAATCGGTCGAGCGCGGCCGATCCTCTGGCAGCGTCATCATCACGCCACCAAAGCCGCGCCTTGCGCCCTGCCTGACGCCACCGCCTCACCTCAAGCCACAGCGAAAAATTGACCAGCATCTCTCCCCCTATGCCGCTCATGCCGAAGCTGACGTCGTCCCCTTGTCTGTCCCGCTAAGCGCGGGTCGCAAACCTGGGCGCGGCCATCAGCGTCCCCTCGACCATATAGACGCCTTAACCTTTCGTTCACCTCAGCAATAAAGCGCTGCCGTGGCGCAATGTCGCAACGGAGTTATGTTGTTTTTATAATGATTTAGACTTGAAGCTGACATTTCCCGCGCATTTCAATCGCAAACGGCTCAGGTTTTCAAACCCACAAAACCATGCCCCCAAGCGCGACCGGCCGCCGTTTACATCCAATCGCTGACCGCCGCGGCCCTTGCGTTAACGAAGCCACAACCCGGGCAGAGTCCACTGGGGGGTGCTTGGCCTCGACATGGCCATCGCCCAAGGCTCAGAACGCGCCTGACCCCGACGCCCCTCGTCTCGCGCTTTGCTTCTGTTCCAGGACTTTCATGCTCAACCTTGAAGCCGCTCCTAAAGCTCCGCTCGTAGGCGAGCCAGAACCTGCACGCAGTCTCGGCCTGGCCTTCCTTGGCCGCGTCGTCTTCGAGGGTGACCAGCTGGAGACGGTCTGGGCTGAGCTCATGACGCGCTTAGTCGAGGACCCGAGCGATATCGGCGCGATGTTTGACATCTCCACCCTGCTGCAGATGCGCGGCGCCCGCGAAAAAGGTCTTGAGGTTCAAGCCGCCGCCTTGGCCCAACAGAGAACCTTTCGCACGACCCACGGCTCAGGACGCGGCCTGAAGATCTTGGCTTTTATGGCCCCAGGCGACCTGATGACCAACACGCCGCTCGACTTTCTCCTCGAAGGCTCGGACGCCGAACTGACCATCTATTTCGTCGAGGGCGCTGCGCCCTCGCCTTCGGAGGTCCCAGAACACGACATCGCCTTCCTGGCGATCAGCCAGGCCGATGACGGCTCAAAAGCCCTGAAGGACCTGCGCTGTGACTTCGAAGCTTGGCCGCGTCCCGTCGTCAACGGCCGCGCCGAACTGATCGCAGCGCTCACCCGAGACGGCGTCGCTGACAGTTTCGCCGGCCACCCTCAGGTCGTGGCCCCTGCGACGCGGCGCATGGCGCGTTCGACGTTGCAGGCCGTCGTGGCCGGTGAGATCGCTCTCAGCGCCCTTCACCATGACCTGCACTTTCCCATTATCGCCCGCCCGATAGGCTCGCACGCGGGAAACGGCCTTGAAAAACTCGACGCACCTGCCGACCTGGCCGCCTATCTGAGCGGTCGCGCCGAGGCCGAGTTCTTCGTTACGACCTTCGTTGACTACAGCAGCCCCGACGGGCTCTTCCGCAAGCTGCGCGTGGTCTTTGTGGGCGGCGAGGCCTTTGTCGCCCACATGGCGGTTTCTCAGCGCTGGATGGTGCACTACCTCAACGCCGACATGAACAACCCCGCCCATCAGCTCGAAGAGGCAAAGGTGATGGCGAATTTTGATGACGGCTTCGCCCGGCGTCACCGCAAAGCCTTCCACGCCCTCGTCCAAACGTTCGGCCTCGACTATTTCGGCATCGACTGCGCTGAAACCAAGGATGGGCGGCTCCTGGTCTTCGAAGCCGATGTCGCGATGATCGTGCATGCGATGGATTCTGAAGCGGTCTATCCCTACAAGAAACCAGCCATGACCAAGCTCTTCGCCGGGTTCATTCAAAGCCTGGAAAATCAGGCCCGCCGCGGGCTCGCGGCCTGACGCCCGAAACGAAGGCCATTCATCGCTCTTGGGGCGCACGCCGGGCTGAGCCAAGCGCCTTTCCTCAGCCCGCCTGCCTTCCCTAAGTCCTGGCCGCCTTCCCTAAGTCCTGATCGAGGAATAGGCTTGGCGCATGGCGGTCGCGTTCACCCGTGAGGAAGACTACGAATCCCAGGCTGCAAACCTGCCGGACCGTCCCGTCTCAAGCCTTCCTAACCTGGTTACGGCCTCCGGGCTCGCCGCGATCGAGGCTGAACTGGCCGCAGCGCGTTCAGCCTACGCCGCAGCCCAGGCCGAAGGTGGAATAAGTGCTGATCGCACAGCTATGGCGCGGGCTACGCGCGACCTGCGCTATTGGTCGTCGCGAAGGGCCAGCGCGCAGCTGACTGAACCGGCGCCTGGCGCCGATCGGGTTCAGTTCGGCCAGACCGTGGAGTTCGAGCGCCAAGACGGTCGCCGTCAGGTCTTCCGTATCGTGGGGGAAGACGAGGCCGATCCCGCCAGGGGCAGCGTCTCCTATGTCTCGCCGCTCGCGCGCGGCCTCCTGAACAAGTCCGTGGGCGATATGGCGACGATCAATGGCGCTGACGTCGAGATCATCGCAATCAGCCAAAATCGCTAGGCGCCGGTGACGCTATTGAATGGCCAGAGCGCGCCCAATGCTCCACGACAGGACGCGGTCCAGGTAACGACCCTGACAACGACCCAGGCAAGGTAAGGTCCCCACTTTTTCTTTTCAGCGCCCTGCATCAGGCTCTAGACGATGCCGATGCCCCGTCTCTCATACGCTCCTCTCCTGGCCGTGACGCTGGCGCTTTTGAGCTCCCCATGCCTGAGCTCCCCACGCCTGAGCGCCCCAAGCCTGGGCGCCCCAAGCCTGGGCGCCCCAAGCCTGAGCGCCAAGCCACGCTCGCTGCTGGTCGGTTTCTATCTGCCCTGGGACGGCGCCTCGAAGTCCTCCTTGCTGGAACACGCAAGCGCACTGGATGTGATCGCCCCAATGTCGGGCGCTCTCGACTCGGCCTCAGGAACCTTAAGGTGGCAAGACGACCCAGGCCGCGCAGAAGCGCTCGCCCATGCCTCCGTCAAGCCAAAGGTTTTTCCCCTCGTCTCCAACGCCCATGACAATGTCTGGGACACCGCCGCAGCCGATGGAGCGCTGCTCGATCCCAATGCCGAAAAGGCCTTCATCGACGGACTTCTGAGCGCAGCCGATAGGCAAGGCTTCGGGGGTTATATTCTCGACCTTGAGAACCTCAGCCCAGGAGCGGTCTTGGGCTATCCGGCGTTCCTGGCGAAGCTGCGAAGCGCGCTCAAGGGGTCCGGCCGCTCGCTTTGGGTCACCGCCGGTTTGAGCGCCGATCCCGGCCTTGTTCAAAAGCTCGCCGCGACCACCGACGCGGTCGTCTTGATGGCCTATGACCAATGCTGGGCGAGCGCCACGCCCGGACCGGTCGCAGGTCAGGACTGGTTTGAGCAATCACTCAACGCCAAGCTGGCCGGCCTGCCCGCCAGCCATGTCGTGGTGGCGCTGGGCGCCTATGGATACGACTGGCCTCAAGGGAAGACGGCGGCGGTCATTTCCGCGCCAGATGCGGCCCGGCTCGCCACGTCGACAGGCCGAACGATCGTTCGCCAGCCTCCCGCTGCAAATCCACACTTCGCCTATGCCGGACCCGATGGCCGACCTCATTCGGTCTGGTATCTGGACGGGACGACGTTTCGCGCTGAACGGGCCGTCGCCCAAGCGCGCAAGACGCGCGGCGTCGCGATCTGGCGACTGGGGCTTGAGGATCCGGCGATCTGGAGCAAGTCCGCAAAGCCGCCGCTAGCTGGCCCAAGCCAGATAGCGCCCCCCGCCTGCACGGCCTTACCTCCGAGCCCCTGAAAGCCGCCCCGCCTTTCAATCAACCATCGTCCCTTGCGGCAAAAAAGCGCCTGACGGGTTCGCTTCGGTCTCTCTTGCGAGCCTCAGCCAGTTCGTCCAAGGCCCTGCGGCATTGATCCGCATGGCCGCATAGCCCGCCACGCGAGCCCTTTACCGACGCGGCGCGGCGCTTCAATAGTCCGGCTGGATTTTTCGGTCAGGGGATTTCTCTATGTTTGCCAGGATGCTCGGCGCGGTGTTGGTCCTCGCCGCCGGCTTTGGGCCCGCTCAGGGCGCAGCAGCCCAGGACCTGCGCCCCGACCAGATCCGCTTTCGTGAGATCTATAAGGAGCTCGTCGAGACCAACACCAGCCTCTCGGTCGGAAGCTGCACGCTCGCAGCGGCAAAGATGGGGGCGCATCTGAAGGCGGCCGGCTTCACCGATGCCCAGCTCACCTACTACGCCGTCCCCGATCATCCGAAAGAAGGCGGCCTTGTTGCGATCCTTCAAGGGACCAGCAAGACCGCCAAACCCATGTTGCTGCTCGGTCACCTCGACGTCGTCGAAGCCAAGCGCGCAGATTGGACGCGTGACCCCTTCACCTTCATCGAGGAGAACGGCAACTATTACGGTCGCGGCGTCTCGGACATGAAGGTCATCGACGCGACCTGGGTCGACATGCTGATCCGCTTCAAGGAGCAGAAATACCAACCCAAGCGCACCATCAAACTGGCGCTGACCTGCGGGGAGGAGACCGTCTCCGCCTTCAATGGCGCCGACTGGCTCGCCAGGAACAAGCGCGATCTGATCGACGCCGAGTTCGCCCTCAACGAAGGCGGCGGCGGACGCGCTGACAAGGACGGCAACCTGCAGACGCAAGGCGTCCAGGTCGGTGAAAAGGTCGTTCAGCAATTTCGCATGGAGACCACCAACCCTGGCGGTCACTCCTCGGTGCCGATCCGCGACAATGCGATCTACCAGCTAGCCCAAGCCCTGCTGAAAGTGCGCGACTATGAGTTTCCCTTGCAGGTGAACGACACCACGCGCGCGTTTTTCGCAAAGGCAGGGGCTGGGCGCACCGACCCGACGGGCTTGGCCATGGTGGCGATTTCGAAGAACCCCGACGACAAGGCCGCAGAAGCTGAGCTCAACAAGGACCGCGGCTTCCACTCCATGCTGCGCACCACCTGCGTCGCAACACTTCTGGATGGAGGCCATGCCGAAAATGCGCTTCCACAACGCGCCGGCGCAAATATCAATTGCCGGATGTTCCCAGGCTCGACCATGGAAGACACCCGCGCCAAGCTTGAAGCGGCGATCGGCGACGCAGGCGTGAAGCTCATCCCGCTGCAGCCGATCCGGAATAAGCCCACTCCGCCGCCGCTTGACCCCAAGGTCATTGGCCCCATGGAGAAGGTCGCAGCCAAATATTTCCCCGGCGTGCCGCTTGTCCCGACCATGTCGACGGGCGCCAGCGACGCCATCTACCTCTCCCCCGTCGGCATCCCGACCTATGGCGTGCCAGGCTTTTGGTCCGGCCCCGAGGGATCAGGCGCCCACGGCCTCAACGAACACATGTCGGTCAAGTCGGCGCTGACTGGCCGCGACTATTTGACGGACCTCGTAAAGACCCTCGCCGACGCCGGCTGATCCCTATGCGACCGCGGCCGAGACTGCGGCGAGCGCCAAGATCGACGTCTGGACCGTAAACGCCAGATGTCGTTCGGCGTCGTCAGAGAGCGCCGCGGAGAATATGATCCGATCCCGGGTCGCTGAAAGCAGGCCCTGGGCTTCAGCATCGGCTAAGAGACGCATGACCTGCGTGCGCGAGACGTTGTTGCGCCGCGCCAGGCCGCTGCGAGAAAGCGGCGAATTCTCCAGCAGGCGCCCACGGTCCGGCGGCTGGCCGCGGGTCAGGTCGCGCAGAATATCCATTCCGCCGTGTCTCTCCATGAAGACCGTTATCGGCGTGCGCGGCCCCTGGAAGATGTCGGGGGCCGTGCTCATCATCAGTCCCAGGCTCGCCAGGAAACCTTGGTAAAAACCTGGACTTTCGAACCGATCAGCCGCCTCCAGGAGCTCAGGGGCGATCAGGCTCATCGCGCGCAGCCGAAGTTCCATCATCCGTTTGATCGGCGCGTGAAAAAGCCCGCTGACTTGCAGCCTGCGCTGGGTCCATGGCTCTGGGCCGTTCGGGATATGGATGCGGCCTTTGGCTTGCCCATACTGGAGGAATGCGACCACGCGGCCGCGGCTGCAGACCTTGCTCGAGGCGGCGCCAGCCATGAGACCGGCGGCTGTCGCTCCGGCTGGAAATACATCCTGGATCGCCAGCATGCCGCAAAGGCTGACACGGCCAAGATCGGCCATCATCCAGCGCATTTCGTCATCCAGCTCACCCAACGCCTGGACGTTGGCTTCAGCGACGGCGTCGCCCGCCTTCACCAGAGCTGGATGTGCGCGTAATGAAGCCAGACCTTCAGCACTGAACGCCGTCGGCAGATCGATACTCAACCGTTCCCCCTTGGCTTGGAATTTTTGCCGGATCAAGGCAGACGCCAGCGTTGTCCGGACAGGATTTCTCTGTTGTCGGCACGCAAATTGCGATTGATTCCCTGCCGCGCTGCGCGCGCATAGTTTGCGAGGCCTCATGTCTGTTCAAGACCGTCGTTTGAAGAAAAGCGAAACGCTTGAAATCCGGCTGCCCTATCCGACGAAGCTCGCCTTTATGGCGCGTTGCCGTGACGAGGGCCGTTCGGCGAGCGAAGTTCTGCGTGATTTCATCGACGGGCGCGTGGATGCGCGCAGGGGCGGCGCGCGCACGCCGCGCAACTCTTGGCGCCTGATCACTGGCGCCATGATCGCCGCCGCAGTCGGAGCGATTGCATTGCCGTCGCTCGCCCATCCCAGCCTGCGCGCTCAGTTCGATCGGCTCGATCGCCATGGCGCCCATGCCCTGAGCCTGGCGGAATTCGCCGCCATGGACACCAACCACGACGGCAAAATCAGCTTTGCGGAGTTCCAGGCCTTCTACGAGGCCCATCCCTAACGCACCCCGCCCCTACCGGATCGGCTTGAAGACGCGCGTCCAGTCAAGCTTGAGCCAGGTCCAGGGCTTGAACACCGAAGCCCCATCGCGCCATGAGATCACCACAGCTTCGGCGCGACCAATGAGGTTTTCTTCGGGTACGAAGCCCACGCCGTTTTCCTTGGGCCAGCGGCTATCGAGGGAGTTGTCGCGATTGTCCCCCATGAAGAAATACATCTTCTGCGGCACGACATAGACCCCGGTATTGTCACCATCTGCGTCGGGCGAGCCTCCATAGGTCAGGTAGCGTTTGCCGTTTGATGCGGTCTCCACGACCCTGGGAACCGGGCGTCCTGGCGCATCGTGGTCGAAACCTGGGCCTTTGAACGCCTGCTCAAGGGGCTTTGCGTTCACAAATACCTGACCGGCCTTAACCTGCACCCGGTCGCCAGGCAGACCGATCAGCCGCTTGACGTAGACCACGTTCGGTTCGCGCGGCAGGCGGAAGACCACCACATCGCCTCTGGCTGGCGCATGGCCCCACAACCGCCCCTCGCCCAGCGGCGGATTGAACGGGATGGAAGCGCGGCTCCAGCCATAGGGCCATTTGGAGGCGACGATATAGTCTCCCGTCACCAGCCCCGGCTCCATTGACGATGTCGGGATGGTGAAGGGCTGAAAGACCACCACGCGGAACATCAAAGTCAGGGCCAAGGCAATCGCCACCGCCTTGGCGCTCTCGATGAATTCACCGCCAGATACTTTTGATTTTACGTCGTCTTTCAGAGTCTTCATGGGATCGCTTTCGCCGCTGCGCACCGCCCATTTTCAGCGATGCCCGACCGGCTTGGCCTTTCCTCAAGCTCAAGCTCAAGGCGCGATGCGTAGGGACGGAACTGAAAAATGTCCGGACAAGCGAATTTGATCTCACAACCGCAAGGTCGGTCGTAATGTGTCGTGATCATGCCCGGCGTCGTCGCGATCCGGCCATCACTCTGACACTGAACCTGACTAACCGACCCTCCAACTCAGGGAGAGCGCGATGAGTATCATGATCCGGATTAAAGCCGCGCAGGATGGATGGAGCCTGCAGGGCGACACCCTTCAGCATGGCATGATGTTCCTAAGCGGAGCCGAAGCCGAAACCGCCGCGCGCGCGCTGGCTCAGCGTTATTCAGCCGCCGGCCAGCCCACCGAGATCGAGGTCTTCCTGCGCGATGGGAGCCTGGCGGGCCGTTACGTCACCGCACCCCAAGCTGGCGAGTTGGTCGAGACCTAGCCTTGGGGTCAGAGCCCTGCGACCTTCATGGCGTGAGACAAGCTAGGCAGCGCCGCCGCAGCTTTTATGAGAAGCCCTACGCCTGAGATCCCCAGGAGGATGAAGGTCACTCTGCGGAAATTGATGTCGGAGAGTGACCGGTAGAGCTTCACGCCCAAGAGCGTGCACGGCAGTACGATCGGCACGGTGATCGCCACCAACCACCAATAGCTCTTGCCGAAAGTCTCGGGCTTGCCCACCGCCAAAAGCGCGATCGATAACAGTTGCAGCACCAGAATATAGGGTTGGACGATGGCGCGGGCTTCGCGCTTGGGAACATGGCGAAGCCCGTTCCAGACGACCACGGCCGCGCCTGGGAAGGCGGTGAAACCGCCGATCACCCCGCCCGACATGCCGACCAGAGATGAAGACAACCACCCGCCTTGCAGCCTGGCGCGCGCGCCATGCGGTTTGGCCAGCGAATAGATCGCATAGATCACCAGGAACCCGCCAAAGGCCACCATCAGGCTGGGCGTTGGAATTGAGCTCAAAATCGCCAAGCCGACCGGAACCCCTATCAATCCACCCAAGAGGTAGGGCGCGGGCCCATTTGGCCACCAAAGCTTGATCGGCTGCAAATCGGCTTTTAGCTGGCGCAATGACATCAGCTGGTTGGCCGCCGACAAGGTCATCAAAAGCGGCACGCCCAGCTTCGGCGGAAGGAAGATCAGGCAGAGCGCTCCAATTGCGGAGAACCCGAAACCGGACAAGCCGCTCATCAGCGCAGAAGCCGCCAAGATCGCCACAAGGCAGGCGATCGTCAGCGGCGTAAGACCATCAATCAACAAAGCACCACCCTTGGATCCGAAGGCTTGGGTCGAAGTCGCACGAAGAGGCCGGGTTGCTAATTTCCCTCAGCGATGCGGCTGGGGCCCGGGCCGAGGCGCAAGCGTGCGATCTCGACGCCCTGGCCATGGTCTCATCCTCCCGCACTGAACGGGGTCGATCATGGCGGCTTCCTGAGCGCCTGGGCAGGTTTGAAAGCCCTGGCCTCGCCCCTAAGCGCTCAGCCGCTCAGTTTCTCAGCAGTCTTGGGTCAAGGCGCCTTTGAAGGGACATTCCGGCGCCTGAGAAACGCGCGGCGCGGGCCGCAGATGGCGCAGCTGCAAGCCTAGGCTCTGATAGGAGCCTCAGGGCCTCCCCCAAGACGCCTCGAGCCTAGTCGTCGCAGCGGAGCCGATACCCGATCCCAGGTTCCGTCGTGAGCAAGTTGGGGCTAGAGGGATCGGCTTCGAGCTTTTGACGCAATTGCGCCATCAGGACCCGCACGAATTGGGCGTCGGCGTTGGTCTCTGAACCCCAGACGGCCATGATAATCTGCTTGTGGGTCACAACCTGGCCTGCGTGCCCCGCCAGGATCCGAAGCAGTTGATATTCCCGCGGCGTCAACCGCACTTCCTCGCCCTGGACCATCACGCGCCGGGCCGGGAAATTGATCTCAAGCTCGCCAAACTGAAACCGCGGCTGAGCTGAAAACCGCCGCTCTCGCCCGCGCAGCACCGCTCGAATTCGCGCGAGCAGTTCTCCGACCCCCACCGGCTTATTGACGAAATCGTCGGCGCCCAGGTCGAGGGCTGCAATCTTTTCGCTCTCCAGATCACGCGCCGAAAGCACGATAATCGGGGCGTCCGACCACTCGCGGATCCGCTGGATCACGTCCTTGCCGTCCATGTCCGGCAGGCCAAGGTCCAAGATGACCACTTCGCTGGGCTCATTCGCCAGCTGCGCCAAGGCCGCCTCGCCGTTCTCGGCTGATGAAACCTCGAAACCCGCCGCGGCCAAGGCGGGCTTTAGCGCACGTACGATCTGCGGCTCGTCATCGACGATCAGCAGCCGCCCCAATTCCTCACTCATAAAGCGCCCCTCAAGACGTCCTGGCCGCCGGCAGCGTCAGGGACAGCACAAGACCGCTTGGTCTGTCTGTCCGCAACTCTGCTTCAGCCGCCCCCCCCCATGCCCTGCATGACGCCGCGCACGATCGATAGCCCCAATCCGGTCCCAGGTGTCCTTTTTGCGGCGGAACCGCGAAAGAATTTGTCGAACAGCATGGGAAGTTCGCTATCGGGGACACCTGGTCCCTCGTCAGACACGCTGACCACGACCTGCTCGTTGCTCAGCATGCTCGACAACGTGATCGGCCCATCCACGGGCGAATAGCGAATTGCGTTTTCCAGGACATTGGCCAGCGCCACTTCGAATAGCACCGGATCACCCACAGCCAGACCAGCCCCGTCGCCAAGCGAACACAAGATCTTGCGTTCACCGCGCTGGCGCTCAAAGCGTCGGCGCGTCCGGTCAACGACCTCGGCTAGATCAAAGGCCGCGCTCTCAGCATCAAGAGCCCCAGATTCCAGCCGCGTCATATGCAAAAGATTGGTCACAAACGCATTTAGACGCTCAGCTTCCTCTTGGATGGTGGTGGTGAGGTCGTGACGCGTCTTGGCGTCGAACTTGTCGCCGAACTGCTGCAGCGAGGTGGCCGACGCCAGCACGGCGGCCAAAGGGGTCCTAAGATCGTGGCTGATGGAGGACAGCAAGGCGTTTCGCAGGTCCTCGGTCCGCGCGCGGGCCTCGGCGCTGGCCTTGCCGACCGCAAGTTGGGCGCGCGCTATGGCCGCAGCGCCAGCATCGGCCAGGATCTGCAGAAGATCTTCTTCCTCGGCCCCTGGCGCAGGATCGGCCCGCCAGCCTGCGACGGCGCCGCCCTGCAGCTTTCGCAAGCGCCAGCCCGCCGCCTCGATGCTGCGACCAGCCGACGTGACCTCCTGGGCCAAGGCGCGCGCGGCGCTCATCACCATGGGCGCAGGCTCAGCCGCGCTCGCCGCGCAAAAGATCTCCCCTTCCAGGATGAAGGCCTGACCCTGTGCGGCCGCCGCCAGATGCTCGGCCAGACGCGCGCGAATGAAATTGGCGTCATCGGAGGCTGAGAACTCTCGCGTCCCTTCGAAGAGCACAGCCGTCGTGCGTGCGCGCCCTTCGGCCCGCTTGGTCTCGTCACGCAGCCGCCCGGTCAGGTTGCCCATCAGAAAGGCGATCGTTGGGAACGTCACCAGGACCGCAAGATCGTCGGCCCGATAGGCGGCCAGATGAAATTCCGGCGCGGCGAGGTAGGCGTTATAGATGAGGAAGGAGACGATGGCCGCGGCATAGCCAGGTCCCGACCCGACCAGGTATGACGTGACCAGGACCCCCACCAGGAAGGGGCCGCCGACCCGCGAAGACCCGGTCAGCTCATGCTGGAGCTCCGAGACGGCCCAGGACATCAGCACCACGCCCAGGGCGACGCAGTAGCGCCCCCATGCGCTTAATCGACCGATCCAAGACGGCGACATTGGGAAACGTCGGGACACTGGCTTCTCACAAGATGCGTGACGGCAAGGCGTTACTGATCCGTCATTCGGCGGCATTCTCCAGGCCTTGCAAGTCTAGACTTTTTATCGGGGGTTTGCGGCAAGCTTGGCGTTCGTGGCCACCAGGGGTGGGCGTCGCTAAGTCGCCGCAAGCTCGGCCATCTTGCCCACTGTGTTCCAATTGCGCGCCGTGCCGCGAAGCTTGAGCGCCTTTTCGATGACGCCGGCGGTGAGTTTCGAGCGGCCGATCCCGTCTGGGTAGGTGGCGTAAAGGCACTGAGGACCTGGCGCCACCTCTTCGCGACCGGCGATCTGATCGCCCAGCGCGCTTAAGGCCTCTGGCGATGGATCTGCATGCAGGAAGATCACCACCAGGTGGCTGGGGTCCTGGAGCGCCATCCTGGGAAAGGGATTGCGCGCCAGGATCGCCGCCAGTGCGGGCCCGTCGCGGACAAAGACTTCGGTCGAATGGTGAAATGTCGCCGAAAGCCCGGCCTCGATCGCAGCTTCAAGGGTTGCATCGGCGGCGCGAGCCAGGACAACAGCGTTTCCAGCCGCCCCAAGCGTTTGGGCCTCGCGACACCCTGCTGCAGCCAGCGCCGTCTTAAAGTCGGTCATCTTAAGGCTCCGTCCCGCCAGGTTCACCGCCCTGAGGAAGACTGCGACCTTCTTCACCTTCAGATCCCTTGCAGCCAGCTCAGGAATTCGGGCCTTTCCAACAGGCGCTCGCAATATTGCCCCCCAGCGCCGAGATCGCCGAAATCTGAGAGCCGCACGCCATAGGTGCGAAAGCGCGTGGCGACGGGGGTGTAGAAGGCGTCGACCACGCCCCACTCAGCCCCGCCCAGCCAAGGCCCGCCGAACCGGGTCAGAAGTCCGTTCCACAAGGCCGTTATCCGCCGGATGTCCTTCTGAGTGGCCGCCGAGAGTGTGGCTGGACGCGGTTCGGCCGCCAGATCCATGGGGCATTCTCCCCTAAGCGACTGGAACCCTGAATGCATCTCAGCTGCGGCGGAACGCGCATAGGTCCGCGCGGCAAGGTCCTGCGGCCACAATTGAGCCTTCGGATGGGTCTCGGCCAGATACTCGCAGATCGCCAAGGAATCTGTGATCGTCAGGTCTCCATCCCTCAAGACCGGAACCAAGCCGCTTGGCGAATGCGCCAGGATTTCAGCTTCACTGGCGCCGTCTTGTTGGCGAAGCTGGATCAGCCTCTCCTCGAACGCTGCGCCCGTCTTTTTGAGAACCAACCAGGGTCGCATTGACCACGTCGACCAGGCCTTGGTCCCGATGACGATCTCCATGACGAGGCTCCTTGAAGGTTTATCCGCGGGCGATAACGCACCAGGAGCGCTTTCCTCAACGGCTTAAATGCACCAGGCTGCCGACAAGTGGCCGATCGGGCCGCGGCGAGGAAGGTGTTCATGGCCGACGTCATTGCCGTCACAGGCGAAGACCTGCTCGACGAAACCCCGCCGCACCCGGTCGCGCCGCTCGTTTCGGCCGCCTATCGCCGCTATGCGTTGTGGCTTCTGCTGCTGATCTATGTCGTCAACTTCATAGACCGCCAGGTGATCAATATCCTGGCCGAGCCCATCAAGGTCGACCTGCATCTTGCAGATTGGCAGTTGGGCCTCCTGTCTGGCTTTGCTTTTGGCGTCGTCTACACCGTGCTGGGCTTTCCGCTCGCCCGTGTGGCCGATCGACATCATCGCGGCTATCTGATCGCGGCGTGTCTGGCGGCCTGGAGCGCTTTCACCGGTGTTTGCGGACTTGCGCAGAACTTCGCCCAGCTGGTCAGCGCGCGGGCCGGCGTCGGCATTGGCGAGGCGGGATGCACCCCCACCTCGCATGCCTTGATCGCCGACTATACCCCCAAGGAAAAGCGCGCCTCGGCGCTGGCCTTCTATGCGATGGGCACCCCGATCGGCACCCTCCTGGGCTTGGCGATCGGCGGCGCGATGAGCGACTATTTCGGCTGGCGCCGCGCGTTCCTGGTCGCCGCCCTGCCCGGCCTGGTCTTGGCGCTCATCGCCGCCTTGACGCTGAAGGAACCGCGCCATCGCCTCGCCGCGGCCGCCAGAGCTGCAGGCGAGGCCACCCACGCGGGCCTGGCCACGCTTTCCGAGACGTTCGCCTACCTCGCCAAGAAGCGGGCTTTTTGGTTGCTGGCCTGGGGGGCCGGCATCCGCGCGTTCCTGGGCTATGGCCATGCCGCCTTCGCCCCCAGCTTCTTTTACCGGTGCCATGGCCCGCAGATCACGGCCATGGCGCACCATTTCCACCTGCGCCCGCAGACCTTTGTCGGCCTGGCGCTAGGCCTGATCGGCGGCGTCGCCGGCACGCTGGGTTCGTGGCTGGGAGGCCAGATCGCCGACAAATGGGGCGCGCGCGATCTGCGGGTCTATGGCTCGCTCCCAGCTGTGGCCGTGCTGATCTCAGCGCCGGCGGCCCTTGTTCTCTACCTGACGCCCTCCGTAGGCCTGGCCCTCGCCCTCGTCGGCGTGACGAACCTGGTCGGCACGCTCTGGTATGGTCCGGTCTACGCCTCCGCCCAGGGGATGGTTCCCCCGCGGATGCGCGCCATGAGCGCCTCGATGATGCTGGTCGTGATCAATTTTCTGGGCCTGGTCATGGGCGCGCTGTGCATCGGAGCGCTTTCCGACCTGCTCAACAAGGGGCTCCACCTGGGTCCTGCCGAAGGCGTCAGATGGGCCCTTCTCGTCTCCGTCCTCGGCGGATTGGTCTCGGCGATCCTCTTCTGGCTCGCCCGAAGCCGTATTCGCGAAGAGATGGTGAGCTAAGGCCCGCTTGCCGGGCCGCTCTGGGTTCGCCGGCGGAAAAGGCCTTTCGCCAGGCTTAGGCGGGGCAAGATTTTTCGCCTGAAGATTTGACTTAAGCCGGGGCTCGACTTCATACCCGCAGGCATGATCCCCCGCTACACCCGCAAGGAAGCCGCCGACATCTGGGCGCCGCGCACGCGCTTTAAGATCATGTTTGAAATCGAGGCCTACGCCGCAGACGCGATGGCCGAGCTCGGCGTGATCCCAAAAGAGGCCGCCCGCGTAATTTGGGAAAAAGGCCGGGACGCGGTCTGGGACGCCGAACGCATCGACGAAATCGAGCGCGAGGTGAAGCACGACGTCATCGCCTTCCTGACCCACGTCACCGAGGTCGTGGGACCGCAGGCGCGCTTCCTGCACCAGGGGATGACCTCTTCAGACGTCAATGACACCGCCCTGGCCGTTCAGTTGAGCCGCGCGACGGATCTTTTGATTGAAGACGTGGATCTCGTTCTGGCGGCCTTGAAGCGCCGGGCCTACGAACACCGCCTTACCCCCACCGTCGGGCGCAGCCACGCCATCCATGCCGAGCCCACCACGTTTGGATTGAAGCTGGCGGGTTACTACGCCGAATTCGTTCGCGCCAAGGAACGCCTTGCGATGGCGAAGTTCGAGATCGCCACTTGCGCGATCTCAGGCGCGGTCGGCACGTTCGCCAACGTTGACCCCAGGGTTGAGGAATACGTCGCCGAAAAGCTGGGTCTGGCTGTGGAGCCCGTATCGACCCAGGTTATCCCGCGCGACCGTCACGCCGCCTATTTCGCGGCGCTGGGCGTTGTGGCCTCCTCGATCGAACGCCTGGCCACTGAGGTCCGCCACTTGCAACGCACCGAGGTGCTCGAGGCTGAAGAGCCATTCGAGGCGGGCCAGAAGGGCTCCTCAGCCATGCCGCACAAACGCAATCCCATCCTGACCGAGAATCTCACCGGACTTGCTCGCCTCGTGCGGTCGGCCGTCGTGCCGGCGATGGAGAACGTGACGCTTTGGCATGAGCGCGACATCAGCCACTCCTCTGTCGAACGCGGCATAGCGCCTGACGCCACCGTACACCTGGACTTCGCCCTTCGCCGCCTGGCCTCGGTGATGGAGCGTCTGGTCATCTACCCGCAGAACATGGCCAAGAACCTCGACCGGTTGGGCGGCCTGGTGCATTCCCAGCGCGTCCTCCTGGCGCTCACCCAAAAGGGCATGTCGCGCGAAGCGTCCTATGCGGCCGTCCAGAAAAACGCCATGCGGGTTTGGCGCGGCGAAGGCAATTTCCTGGACTTCCTGAAGGCCGATCCGGAGGTCACCCTCACCGACGCCGAGCTTTCAGAGCTCTTCGACCTTGGCTATCACTTCAAAAACGTCGACCGGGTGTTCGCCCGGGTGTTCGGCGAAGATGAGGAGCGCAACGCATCGCAACCCTCGAAGATCTCCGCCGCCTGAGCCTCTCCCTGCCAGAGGCTCACGAGGTCACCTATAAGGGCGACCCGTGGTTCAACGTCGGCAAGAAGACCTTCGCGCTTCATTTGCGCGGCCGAACGATCCTGAAGCTCGATAAGGACCATCAGCACTTCCTCTTCGAGGTCCGACCGCAGACCTTCGAGAAGTGCCGCGTCGGCACGAACTATTGGAGCTATGTGGAGATCGACCGGATCGACGAGGCCGAGCTCGCCGAGCTCGTGCGCGAAGCCTGGTCCACCATCGTCCCCAAGCGGCTGAGCCGCCCTGTGCTTGAGGCCGCGGCGAGCCGATCCCGCGCCGCCCCGACCAGCTAAGAGGCTATTTGCCTTCGCGGACGGCTTCGCGCGCCTGGGCCATGAGCTCAGCCATTTTCATGCGCACTTCGCCCTCGGAGATGGCCACGCCGGCGCCTTTCAAGTCCTCGAACACCTTGCGCAGGACATCGTCGTCTTCCGGCTGGTCGACTTCCGACTTGACGATCACCTGGGCGTATTCAACGACATGTTTGTCCGTCAGGCCCATCAGGCCAGCCGCCCACTCGCCCAAAGCGCGGTTTCGCCGCGCCTGAGCCTTGAACTCCTGATCTTGATCGAGCACGAAACGCTTCTCGAAACCACGTTCACGGTCGTCAAAGGTGGTCATGGGGTCCCTGGTCAAATCAACGTAACGGCGACCACATATCCCGCCAGCCGCCCCGTCGCAATCGAAAGGCAGCCCCCCGGCGAGGTTTGCACCCAAGGTCCGCATCCGCTAATTTTGCGCCGCCTCAAATGAAGCGAGACGCCGAGTCGGATCCGCGCGCGAGGGATTGAAGCGCGCGCGTTTTTCGTTGTCCCGAACGGTGAAACCCCTCGCGCGTGGAGTAGGCGCCAAGATGACCCGCCGTAAGAAGATCTATGAGGGCAAGGCCAAGATCCTCTACGAGGGCCCCGAGCCTGGAACTCTGATCCAGTACTTCAAGGATGACACCACCGCCTTTGACTCCACAAAAAAGGCGGTGCTCGAAGGCAAGGGCGTGATCAACAATCGGATCAGCGAGCACATTATGACCAAGCTCGCCTCGATCGGCGTCAACAATCACTTCATTCGCAGGCTGAACCTGCGTGAACAATTGATCCGTGAGGTCGAGATCATTCCGCTCGAGGTGATCTGCCGAAACGTCGCCGCCGGCTCGCTTTCCACCCGTCTCGGCCTGCCTGAGGGCCAGGCCCTTCCGCGCTCAATCATCGAATTCTGCCTCAAGGACGACAAGCTGCACGACCCGCTGGTCTCCGAAGAGCACATCACCGCCTTCAACTGGGCCTCCACCCAGGAGATCGACGACATCATGGCGCTGACCTTGCGGGTGAACGACTTCCTGAGCGGGATGTTCGGCGCCGTCGGCATCACGCTCGTCGATTTCAAGGTTGAATTCGGGCGCATCTGGGAAAACGATTTCGCCCGGGTGATCTTGGCCGACGAGATCAGTCCTGACAGTTGCCGGCTTTGGGATAGCGCCACGAACGAAAAACTCGATAAGGACCGCTTCCGGCGCGACCTGGGCAATGTCATCGAAAGCTATACTGAAGTCGCCCGCAGGCTTGGGATCATGAAAGAGATGCCCACCGTGATCCAAGGAGGTCTCCACTAGTGCGCGCGACAGTTCATGTGTTCCTAAAGCCTGGCGTTCTTGACGTTCAGGGAAAGGCCGTCGAGCAGGCCCTGCACGGTCTAGGATGGACCGATGTGAGCGCCGTTCGGGTCGGCCGAACCATCGAGTTCGAGCTGGCGGCCAAAGACCGCGCCGGGGCCGAGGCTGAGGTCAAGGCCATGTGCGACAAGCTCCTGGCCAATACGGTCATCGAGAGCTACCGCGTGGACGTGGCGTGAGGGCAGGGTCTGCAGCCTTCCTGCTTTCAGTCTCGCTTTGCGCCTGCGCGCCCAAACCGGATGCTGCGCTGAAGGCCGCCCCGCTGGCCCTGGACTGCGCTCAGCCGTTTGCAGCCGAGGTCGCCCGGCTCACCGCTCAGCCGCACCTCGTCGCAGCCCCGCAGGAGCCCGGCGAGCCCTATCGGTTCTATTCAACCGATGGCGGCGCGGTCTCCTATGTCGTCACCGAACCCGGCGCGCCGGGACATCCAGCAATCCTGATGCAGACGGCCAGCGGCGGCCAGATGCAGACCACCGGCTGCCCCTATGGCGACCCAAAGGGGTACAAACGCGTCCTGGCCTATATCGAGGCTTTAAAGACGGTGCGGCCGCGATGAGCAGCTTCCACCTCGCCCAGTTCAACATCGCACGCCTGGCCGCGCCGATCGAGGCGGCGGAAAGCGCAGAGTTTCGCAACGCCCTGGACCAGATCAATGCGCTCGCAGAGGCCTCGCCAGGCTTCATTTGGCGCGCCACCGGCGCGGGCTTCGATGCAGAGGCTCCCGCCCATGATATCGACCCGATGATCTTGGCCAACCTGTCGGTCTGGGAGAACCTCGAGGCCTTGGCGGCCTTCGTCTATCGAAGCGCCCACGGCCATTTCGTCAGGCATCGCAACCGCTGGTTCGCGCCTGCCGCCAAGGCCTATCAGGCGCTTTGGTGGATCACGCCAGGCCAGGAACCCGATCGCGCTCAGGCCTTCGCACGCCTCGAGCATCTGCAGTCCTGCGGCGCTACGGCCTACGCCTTCGATTTTCGAGACCGCTTCGCGGCGCCCTCGGTTTTGGCGCACGCCCAATGAGCCAGTTTCATCTTGCGCAGATCAACATCGCGCGCCTGCGCGCCCCGGTGGACGACCCGATGATCGCCGAGTTTGTCGCAAACCTTGACCGCATCAACGCCCTGGCCGACGCCTCGAGCGGTTTCGTCTGGCGTCTGACCGGCCAAGGCGATAACGCCACTGACATTCAACCTGACCCCAACGATCCATTGATCGCGCTCAATATGTCGGTCTGGGAAAGCCCTCAGGCTCTGGGCGCCTTCGTCTACCGCTCAGACCATTTGGGCGTGATGCGCAGGCGCGCTCAGTGGTTCGAGAAGCTGGAGCTCTATATGGCGCTTTGGTGGACGCCGATCGGCCGCCGGCCCTTGGTTGAAGAAGGGTGGTCCAGGTTGGAGACCCTGCGCCGCCTGGGCCCCACGGCCGAGGCGTTCACCTTCCAACACCCCTTTGCGGCGCCAGACGCCGAAAAGGCCCCTCCCCCTCTCCTGGATGAATGCGCATGAAGGCCGCCGTCATTGTTTTCCCAGGCTCGAACTGCGACCGCGACTGCAAGGTCGCCATCGAGCGGTCCACCGGGGCGCATGTGGACATGGTCTGGCATGGCGACACGGCTCTGCCGCAGGGCCTTGATCTGATCGTGCTGCCGGGCGGGTTTTCCTATGGCGACTATCTGCGCTGCGGCGCCATGGCTTCGCTTTCCCCGGTGATGACCGAGGTCAAGGCCGCCGCGCAACGCGGCGTCGCCACAGTGGGGATCTGCAACGGCTTCCAGGTGCTCTGCGAGGCCCAGATGCTGCCGGGCGCGCTCTTGCGCAACGCGCGGCTGAAGTATGTCTGCAAGCGCGTCGAGCTGGAAGTCACCAACGCCCAGACCCGCTTCACCGCCGGCTATGTCGGACGACGCCAGGTGGCCATGATGGTCGGCAACGGAGAGGGCAATTTCTTCGCCGACGCGCCGACGCTGGATCGTTTGGAGGGCGAGGGACAGGTGGTGTTCCGCTACCTCGAGAACCCCAACGGTTCGGCCCGCGGCATAGCCGGCGTCGTCAACGCCAAGGGCAATGTCTTGGGCCTGATGCCTCACCCCGACCGCGCCTTTGAACCGGAATTGGGATCAGCCGACGGCGCCATCCTCTTCCAAAGCGCCCTCGCAAGCGCTTAAGAGATTGACCATGAAACTCAAATCCCTCGCTCTTGGCCTGCTGGCGATCGCGCTTGGCGCCACCGCTTCACTGGCGCAGACGCCGCCCATGACGCCGGATATTCCGGCGCAGTTTTCATTTCCGACGGTGAAGAACGATTGGATCAAGCGCACCGTGATGATCCCGATGCGCGACGGGACCAAGCTCTATACGGTGATCGTGATGCTGAAAGGCGCCCACGACGCCCCGATCCTTTTGACCCGCACCCCCTATAACGCCAAGCGACGCGCTGAGCGTTTCGCCTCGCCGCAGATCACCGCCGAACTGGCCCAGCTCGACGAGCCCTTCGTCACCGACGGCTACATCCGCGTCTACCAGGACATTCGCGGCAAATATGGGTCTGAGGGCGATTACGTCGTAACCCGTCCCCTGATCGGTCCTTTAAACAAGACCACGGTGGATCACACCACCGACACCTGGGACACCATCGACTGGCTGGTGAAGAACGTTGCCGAGACCAACGGCCGCGTCGGAATGATCGGCTCGTCGTACGACGGCTTCACAACCCTGATGGGCCTGATCAACCCGCATCCCGCGCTGAAGGCGGCCGTACCCCAAAGCGCCATGGTCGATGGCTGGATGGGCGACGACTGGTTCCACTACGGAGCCTTCCGCGAGAAGAACATGGACTATTTCACCGGCCAGATGACGGCGCGTGGCGAGGGCAAACAGATCCCGCGCGAGGGCCTGGACGACTACACCAACTTCCTGCGCCTGGGCTCAGCCGGCGACTTCGCCAGGGCCTACGGCCTCGACCAGATCCCGTTTTATCGCAAAGTCACGGAACACCCGTCCTACGATGAGTTCTGGAGCCTGCAGGCTCTCGACAAGACCCTGGCCGGCCAGCCGCTGAAGGTTCCGACGATGTGGGTCGGTGCGCTTTGGGACCAGGAGGACATGTGGGGCACTATTCACGCCTACATGGCCACAGAGCCCAAGGACGTGAACAATGACATGAACTTCCTGGTGCTGGGCCCTTGGCGCCATTCCGGCGTCAACTACGAACAGCGCCAGCAAAATTCGATCAAACTGCCCGGCGACACCGCCACGCAGTTTCGCTTGGAGATTTTGAAGCCCTTCCTAGACGAGCATCTGAAGACCAACGGCCCCAAGGCCAACACCCCGCCGGTCTACATCTTCCGAACCGGCGCCAACGCCTGGGACCGCCTGCAGAAGTGGCCGCCCGCCTGCGAGAGCGGCTGCCCTTCCAAAATGAAGCCGCTCTACCTCGAACCCGATCAGGCCCTGGGCTTTACGGCCCCGTCCGCCGCCCCAGGACCTGGGGGATCAGGCTCCTCCAGCCTGGGCTATGACGAATACATCTCCGATCCGGCCAAGCCCGTGCCCTATGTTCGCAGACCCGTGCGCAATGATGACGGCGACCAGTGGCGCTATTGGCTGACCACCGACCAGCGCCACGTCGATGGCCGCACCGATGTTCTGACCTATACGAGCCCGCCGCTCGAAAGTTCGCTGCAGATCTCAGGGGCGCCTATCGTCAATCTCTTCGCATCGACGAGCGGCACTGACGCCGACTGGGTTTTAAAGATCATCGATGTCTACCCCGACACCGTGCCCTCAGATCTGGAGCTGGGCGGCTATGAGCTTCCGATCGCCATGGACATCTTCCGCGGCCGCTACCGGGAGAGCTTTGAGACGCCCAAGGCCATCGCGGCCAATAAGGTGGAGAAATATCGCTTCGTCATGCCCACGACCAACCACGTGTTCCTTCCGGGCCACCGGATCATGATCCAGATACAATCAAGCTGGTTCCCGCTTTACGACCGAAATCCGCAGACCTTCGTGCCGAACATCTTCTTCGCAAAGCCGGCTGATTATGTGAAAGCCACCCAGCGCATCTTCCATAGTGGAGCCCAGGCGACAAACATCGAGCTTCCCGTGGTCGAGGTTCATTGATCCTTATTATGAGATCAGTATGTTGCGGCCGCGCTGCATCGCGGTTTGGCAACAAACCGAAATCCTGGCGCCGCGATTTCGGATGACTATGTGAAGTCCAGCGTCAGGGGATCGCTAGGTTCGACGCTCATAACGACCCGCAAACGGGTTGCCTTTTGAATTAGGTCCTGCGGGTGCGTTTCAAGACGAAGCTCTTCAATTGGCCTGTGCTCGTGCTGGCCGGCATGCTTTCGGCATGCGCAGCCAAGGAAGCCAAGAAACCGCCCCGGGTTCCGACGGTGGGCTTCGTGGTGCTGAAGACCCAAGACGTGCCCTTGGAAGTCGAACTCGGCGGTCGCACCAGCGCCTTTGAGGTCTCTGACGTGCGCCCGCAGGTCAACGGCATCGTCAAGTCCCGCCGCTTCGTCGAAGGCAGCGTCGTCGAGCAGGGCCAGACGCTCTATGAGATCGATCCCAGCCTTTATAAGGCCGCCGTCGCCCAGGCCGCCGCCAACCTTCAGAACGCCGAGGCCATACGCGACGCCGCCGTCGCCAAGGCTGCGCGCTATAAGCCGCTCGCAGAGATGGAGGCGGTCGCCAAACAGGACTACACCGACGCCGAGGCCGCAGCGAAACAGGCGATAGCCCAGGTCGCTCAGAACCGGGCGGCGCTCGACACCGCCAAGATCAATCTGCAGTACACCACCGTTCCTGCGCCGATCACCGGGCGTATTGGGCGCTCGCAGGTGACCACGGGCGCGCTCGTCACATCCGGCCAGATGGCTCCGCTCGCCAATATCCAGCGCCTCGACCCGATCTATGTCGACATCACCCAGTCGAGCGCCGACATGGTGGCGCTGCGCCGTTCCGTTTCGAGCGGCGGGGTGACCCCGTCGGCGGCGACGGTTCAACTGACGCTTGAGGACGGCAGCATCTATTCGCAGCCTGGGCGGATCGAATTTTCTGAAACCCTGGTTGACCAGACGACCGGTTCGGTGACCATCCGCGCCCGCTTCCCCAACCCGCAAGGCTTGCTGTTGCCCGGCATGTTCGTCCGCGCCAAACTAAGCCAGGCCACGGCCCGCAACGCCATCTTGGTTCCCCAACAGGGCGTCAGTCGCGATCCGCGTGGCTTTGCGACCGTCTATGTGGTGGGGCCCGGCGACAAGGCTATGCAAAAGACCGTTACGGCCGACCGCACGGTGGGGACGAACTGGCTGGTGGCCAGCGGGCTCGCGGCCGGCGACAAGGTGATCGTCGAGGGCCTGGACCGGGTTAAGCCCAACCAGCCGATCCATCCCGAGCCGGCAGGTTCTGCGCCCAGCCACGCCAAGGGCGGCGATCGCGACAACGCCGGCGCTCGGCAGCGGGGCTAAAACCAGATGATCTCGCGCATATTCATTGACCGTCCGATCTTCGCCTGGGTGATCGCGATCGTCATCATGTTGGCGGGCGCAGGTTCGATCTTCTCGCTCTCGGTCGAGCAATATCCCGATATCGCACCGCCCCAGGTCAATATCCGCGCCACCTATCCGGGCGCTTCAGCCGATGTCCTGGAAGCCAGCGTCACCCAGATCATCGAGCAACAGCTCACCGGCATCGATGGGCTGATCTATTTCCAGTCGACGTCAGACTCGAGCGGCAACGTCAATGTCACCGTCACCTTCGTCAAGGGCACCAACCCCGACATCGCCCAGGTTCAGGTGCAAAATAAGGTGCAACAGGCCTTGCCGCGCATGCCCCAGGAGGTGCAGCAACAGGGGCTGATCGTCGCCAAGTCCAACCCTGACTTCCTGCTGATCGTGTCGATCTATGACAAGACCAACCGCCAATCGAGCGCGGACGTCTCCGACTACGTCGTCTCCAACCTGCAAGAGCCGATCGGACGGATCCCAGGCGTTGGCGACTTTCGTGTGTTCGGGGCGCAATACGCCATGCGCATCTGGCTCGATCCCTACAAATTGGCCCGCGTCAGCGCCGTGCCCGGCGATGTGATCAGCGCCATCCAGGCGCAGAACACCCAGGTCGCCGCCGGCCAGATCGGTGCGCTGCCTTCCGGCGACAGCCAGATGTTGAACGCGACAGTCACCGCCCACTCGCGTCTGACCACGGCTGACCAGTTCCGCAAGATCATCATCAAAACCCAGACCGATGGCTCGAAGGTGCTGTTGGGCGATGTGGCCCGCGTCGAGCTTGGCAGCGAGAACTATTCGACCCTGAGCCGCCTCAACGGCCACCCAGCATCAGGCATCGCCATCAATTTGGCGCCTGGGGCGGACGCGCTGAAGACCGCCGAGCTGGTGCGCGCAGAGATCACCGAACGGGCCAAGGCGTTCCCGCCCAGCTATGAATACGCCTTCCCCAACGACTCCACCGACTTCATCAAGCTATCGGTCCGCGAAGTCGTGCAGACCCTGATCGAGGCCATCATCCTGGTGGTCATCGTGATGTTCGTCTTCCTGCAGAGCTGGCGGGCCACATTGATCCCGGCGATCGCTGTGCCGGTCGTGCTGCTTGGCACCTTCGGCATCCTGGCGATCTTCCATTTCAGCATCAACGTCTTGACCCTCTTTGGCCTGGTGCTGTCCATCGGCCTGCTCGTCGATGACGCCATCGTCGTCGTCGAAAACGTCGAGCGGGTGATGCATGAGGAGCCCGGGATCACCCCGCGCGAGGCCACCATCAAGTCGATGGATCAGGTGCAGACCGCGCTCATCGCCATCGCCATGGTGCTCTCGGCGGTCTTCCTGCCGATGGCCTTCTTCGGCGGGTCAGTGGGCGTCATCTATCGCCAGTTCTCCATCACCATCGTCTCGTCCATGGTGCTTTCGGTCTTCGTGGCGCTGACGCTTTCGCCTGCGCTCGCCGCGACGCTTCTGAAACGCCCCAGCGAGGAGCACCACGACAGCAACGTCCTTGACCGCGTGCTCACCCGTTTTGGCGGCCGCTTCAACGTCTGGTTCAATCGCAACGCCGACCGCTATCAGCGCGCCGCAGCCTGGGTGATCAGCAAGCTTCGGGTCGCAATGGTCGTTTACGCCTGCCTCTTCGCAGCGCTGATCGCGATATTCCTGCACCTGCCGACGAGCTTCCTGCCCTCTGAGGACCAGGGCACCGCCCAGCTTCAGTTCACCCTGCCGCCAGGCGCCACCATGCCGCGAACCTTGGCTGCGGTGAGGCAGGTGGAGAAGTACTTCCTGACCAAGGAGCAGGAAAACGTCACTGCGGTCTATGCGGTGCTGGGTCAAAGCAGCCAAGGCGCGGGCCAAAACGCGGGACGCGGCTTCATCTCGTTCAAGCCCTGGGATGACCGCAAGGGCAAGGAGAGCACCTCGGCTGCGATCACCGCGCGGTCCACCAAGGCGATGGCGGGGCAGCTGCGTGACGCGCAGTTCTTCGCGCTCAACCCGCCTCCGGTGCGCGGACTTGGCCAGTCGAGCGGCTTCACCATGGAGCTCCTGAACTCTGGCGGCCTCAGCCGCCAACAGTTCAAGGCCGAGATGAACGAACTCCTGGCCGAGGCGCGCAACGACCCCTCCCTGGTCGGGGTTCGTCAAAATTCGCTCGACGACAATCCAACCCTCAACGTCAATATCGACGAAGAAAAGGTGGGCGCGCTCGGGATCCCGCAATCGCAGGTCGACCAGACCCTGGCGGTCGCCCTGGGCGGCGACTACGTGAACGATTTCGTCGACCGCGGACGGGTCAAGCGGGTCTTCGTCCAGGCTGACCAGCAATACCGCAGCCGCCCCGAGGACGTGGGCTCTTGGTATGTGCGCTCCTCCAGCGGCCAGATGGCGCCTTTCTCAGCCTTCTCGCAGATCGGCTGGGCCCAGGCGCCCAACACCTTGGGTCGCTTCAACGGGGTCTCCAACTATGAGATCCAGGGCGATGCTGCGCCCGGCAAAAGCTCGGGTGATGCGATGAACCGCATATCAGAGCTTGCCGCCAAACTGCCCGGCGTCTCGATCGCCTGGAGCGGGCTCTCCTATCAGGAGCGGTTGTCCGGCGGCCAGGCGCCGATCCTCTATGGCCTCTCGTTGCTGGTCGTATTCCTCTGTCTTGCCGCCCTCTACGAGAGTTGGTCGGTGCCATTCTCGGTGATGCTGGTGATGCCGCTGGGCCTGCTGGGCGCGGCCCTGGCAGTCGCCGGTCGCGGCTTGACCAACGACGTCTATTTCCAGGTTGGTCTGCTCACCACCATGGGACTTTCCGCCAAGAACGCGATCCTCATCGTGGAATTCGCCGAGGGCGCGGAAAAGCGCGGCAAGAGCCCCTATGACGCCGCGATCGAGGCCGCGCGCCTGCGCTTGCGGCCTATCCTGATGACGAGCCTGGCCTTCATCTTTGGGGTCTTCCCTCTGGCCATCGCCACCGGCGCCGGCGCGCAAAGCCGCATCGCCATCGGAACGGCCGTGATCGGCGGGATGCTGACGGCGACCGTGCTGGCGATCTTCTATGTGCCGCTCTTCTTCGTCATGGTCCGTAGGGTGTTCAAAGGTCGCCATGCCCAGCCAGATGCCGGCCAGGCGGTTATTCAAGAGACCCCGGCATGAGGCGACTTGTCTGCGCCCTGATGATGGGCGCGGCCTTGAGCGGCTGTACGCTTGAGCCGCACTATGCGCGCCCGATCGCGGCCGTGCCACAATCCTGGCCGGTCGGCGAGGCCTATCCGAAGGCGCCAGCCCCGCCCCTGCCGTCGCTCAACTATCGCGACGTCTTCAAGGACCCGCACCTGCAGGCGATCATCGTGCGCGCCCTGGCTGACAACCAGGACCTCGAGGTCGCCATGGCCAATGTGGTCATCGCGCGATCGCAGTACCGCGTGCAACGCGCTGCGCTCCTGCCTCTCGTCACGGCCAATGGCGAAGCCATTCAGACGCACGACAGGATCGAGGTGGCCAAACCCGGCGGCGGGACCACGAGCCAGCCCCAGACCACCCGCAGCTACCTGGCCGACGTGGGCTTCAGCACATTCGAAATTGATGTCTTTGGCGCCATTCGCTCCTTAACCCACGCCGCCCAGCAGCAGTATTTCGCCAGCCAAGCCGGCGTCCATCAAGCGCGCCTGACGCTGGTCGCCGAGGTCGCCGACGCCTACCTGACGCTGGCCACCGACCGCAGTCTCTTGGCGATCGCCAAGGACACCGTCGCCAGCGCCAGCAAGACCACAGAACTCACCCAGGCGCGATTGAAGGGCGGGGTGGCCCCGCGCACCGACCTTCGTCAGGCCCAAACGGTTCTGGAACAGGCCAACTCCGATGTCGCCAACCTGACGACGCTCGTGGCGCAAGATCGCAATGCGCTCGAACTGCTGGTGGGGGCTCCGGTCTCTGATGCAGACCTGCCAGCCTCCATTGAAGCCGTCGACGGCTTTCTGGCCGAGGTTCCGGCGGGTCTGGATTCGAAGATCCTGCTTCGCAGGCCCGATGTGGTTCAGGCTGAATATAAACTGCGCGCCGCCAACGCCCAGATCGGGGCCGCGCGCGCCAATTTCTTCCCCATCATCGACCTAACGGCGCTGCCGGGCGCGGCCAGTCCTGCGCTAGGTGCGCTTTTCAACGGGCAGAACTTCAACTGGACGACCACCGGGTCGGCCACCCAAACCCTCTTCGCCGGCGGCGCCAACATCGCCAACCTGGCTGAGGCCAAGGGCCAAAAGCGGCTGGCCGTCGCCCAGTACCAGCAAGCGATCCAGGCCGCCTTTCGAGATGTCGCCGACGCCCTGGCGCGCCGCGGCACGATCGCAGACCAATTGAAGGCTCAGAACAATCTGGTCGACGACGCCAGCGACGAGTTGACCCTGGCTGAGGCGCGTTATCGCGAAGGGGTCGATCCCTTCCTCAACACCTTGGACGCCCAACGCACGCTCTATGGCGCACGCCAGACCCTGGCGTCCACCCGCCTCACGCGCGCAGACAATCTGGTTTCCCTCTATCGGGCCTTAGGTGGCGACGAACTGATCGATGCTGCGCCCCTGAAGGGGCCGCCCACCTCCGCACGCTGAGCAACGGCGCTTCAGGCTTGTCCGCACAGCTTCGAGGACTAAGCTGCGCGCCGGTTTCGTGAAGGAGACAGCTCATGGCGGACTTTGGCGGCGACCTCGACCTTGAGGATTTTCGCGCCGAGGCGCGCGCCTGGCTGGACGCGAATTTCCCAAAGTCCCTCGCCGGCAAGGGTGCGCTCGCCATGTCTGAGCGTCAAAGCCAAAGCCCCAAGCTTGCAGCCTGGCGCGCGGCGATCGGGGCCAAGGGCTGGGCTACGCCGACCTGGCCTGCCGAATATGGCGGCGGCGGCCTGTCGCCCGCCCAGGCCCGCGTGCTCGGCCAGGAAATGGCCAAGGCCCAGGCCTTCAACCCCCTGCTCTTCGGCATGGGGATCACCATGATCGGCCCGACCATTCTCGACTATGGAACCGAAGCGCAAAAAGCCCAGCACATCCCGCCAATCGTGCGCGGTGAAGTTCAGTGGTGCGTCGGCTATTCCGAACCCAACGCCGGCTCCGACCTGGCCTCGCTGCAGACCAAGGCGGTCGATGCGGGCGACCATTGGATGATCAATGGTCAGAAGACCTGGACGTCTGGGGCGCAATATTCCGATTGGTGCGGCCTTCTCACGCGCACCGATCCGACGGCCAAGAAGCATGACGGCATCTCGTTCATGTTGGTCAATATGCGCCAGCCCGCCATCGAGACCCGACCCATCGCGCTGATCGCCGGGGCCTCGCCTTTTTGTGAGACCTTCTTCACCGACGCGATCGCGCCAAAAGACGCCCTGCTGGGGCAGCTCAATGTCGGATGGACGGTGGGAAAGCGCCTCCTTCAGCACGAGCGCGCCAGCCAGACCGGCGCGCTTGGCCAAGGTCGCCAGGCGCCCTTACATCAGATCGCCAAGCGCTACGTCGCCCTGGACGCCCAGGGGCGTATCGAAGACCAGGATCTGCGCTACCGTCTCGTGCGCCACGAAATGGACGCCAAGGTGCATGCTCTGACGCTGGCCCGGGTCATGGCCGAATCCAAGGAAGCCAACGGCGCGACCAACGGCGCCTCGGTGCTCAAGAACTCCGCCACCCACGTCGCCCAGACCCGTGCGGAGCTGACGCTTGAGATCATGGGCGCCCAGGGCCTCGGCTGGCAGGGCGAGGCTTTCGTTCGCGAAGAGATCGAGACTGTGCGCGGCTGGCTCTCGGGCAAGGCCATGTCGATCTATGGCGGCTCGTTCGAAATCCAGAACAACATCATCTCGAAGCGGATTTTGGGTCTGCCGGACAACACCCAGTCGACCTAGCAGGCTGTTCGTAATCGCTGTCGGGCGCAGCGAAGGCTCGGCTCAACTCCGCCTTAAGCCGGTCAGACGCCTCATCGTCGGCGCGGTCCTTGTCGCGCCGGATCAGGTCTCGAACATATTCGCTCTCGCTTCCCAGACGCGCCCACCGACATCCAGACTGGCGACCCAAGAGTGCTTTCGCACCCATGCGTGACGTTGAGGAAGTCACAGGGTCCAACGAGTTTGTCAGAAACCTGATTTCATGAGGTCAGGGATGCGGACAACCATCGCCCGGCGAGGATCGTAAGGCAGCTCCTCGAATCCGAACTTTGCGTAGAAAGACCTCACCTTGTCATCGAGTGGGTGTGTCACAACGCAGAAGCAGCCAATCTCCTGGGCTAAGTTCACCGCCGTCGTCAGTGCGAAAAAGAGTAGGAGCCTGGAGAGCCCTTGCCCCTGGTAGGATTGATCGATCGCAAGCTGGGCTAAAAGGATAGCTGGAATGGGATCCGGCCGATTGCGCTGCGCGGACTTCAGGTATCCGCGCTCGATCTGGGCGGCGCTCAGCGAGACGTATCCAACGATCTCGCCGGTCTCGTCATCGCAGATGATACTCGTGCGCGTGAGGTTGGAGGCCTGGTTGTTCCAGGCATGCCGACGAAACCACTGATTCAGAGAGTCACGGCCGCAATCGAAGCTGCTTCGGTCATCCTCGGCCAACAAAGGTCGAGGCGATGTTACTCCCGCCATGCAGGCCGATACGTCGCAAGATCACGCAGCTGGGGAATTTCCTTGGCGGGTTGGTTGACCCAGGCCTCAAACTTTTCCCAGTCACCCGCAGGAATGGTGATGACGGCCTGATTCAGCACATCCATTTCGGCCGCTTCGAGCGCCTTTCGGCGCACGAAATCGCTCAGGTTCGTGTGCGAATGCTCGGCGGCGATCTCCAACAGCTTGCGCTCGTCCGCACTCATCCGCACGCTCACGACCGGACTGGCGCTGGACATGGACGGTGCCTTTCAATTTTGTATGACAATGTCATACAATGGTCTGGTGTCCAGATTTGTCCATGCGACGAGCCAAACGGACGTTCAGTGCGGGCGCTCGCTTTGTGGACCGTCATCTCCAGCCCGCAGGAAGTCTTCCACGCGAGCCAACTTGAACCAGTCCGGCGTCGGCCAGCGGTCCGGGAGGTGCGCCTCACCCCAAGCGGACAGGGCTTGGAGCACCGGCAGGAGGTCAGCGCCGGCAGGAGTCAGCCGATAGGCCTTTCGAACCTTGCCCACGCCACGCCGCGCGGTCGAACTGACAAGGCCTGATGCCTCCAGTCGGCCAAGGCGCTCGGCCAGGACGTTGGTCGCGATCTTCTCGGGCGCTGCCAGGAGGTCGCTGTAGCTGGTCGCGCCCGCCATCAGCGTGCGGATGACCACGAGGGTCCATCGGTCTCCCAACAGGTCGAGCGACGACGCGATGGGGCAACGTGATCGGAACTGCGCATCCATGACTCAATGCTAACTTGCACTCTGCAATTTAGCAAAGCATCGTACGCGCCAACCGTCGCTGAGCCACACCAAGTGGAAGAGCGCACGCACCGGGGGAGAGAAAATGGCGCGCCTTGTCTTTCGCATCGCGGCTGGGCTGGCCGCCCTGATTTGCGCCGTCCTTCTGACAACGGTGGCGCGGTTGGCCTGGCCGCCCTCGACACCGGCCTTCCGCGGCCCGGACGGCGCGCCGCTTCCACAGAGCGTGGCTACCATGGAGCGGTTGAACGTCAACGGCGCGCCGCAGTCCGTGACGATCCGCGGGCGCGACCGGCGCAACCCGATCCTGATCTGGATTCACGGCGGCCCCGGCTCCAGCGAGACGACGGCGCTACGCCACTACGACGCAGGCCTCGAGGACCATTTCGTGGTGGTCTATTGGGACCAGCGCTATGCCGGCCAGAACTACAACCCGGGCGCGCCGAAACCGGCGACGCTCACCATCCAGCAGTACGTGGACGACTTGAACGTCGTGGTCGATAGAGTGCTGACGCGCTTCCACGACCGCAAGGTGGTCTTGGTGGGGCACTCGTGGGGCACGGTCCCCGGCGTGCTCTACGCCCAGCAATATCCCGAAAAGGTGGCGGCCTATGTGGGCGTCGGCCAGGTAGCAGACGTGCCGAAGAGCGAGAAGCGCTCCTATGCTTGGGCCGTGGCGGAGGCCCGCGCGCGCCACGACAAGCGCGGCGAGGCCCAGCTCGCGGCCCTCGGACCACCGCCGCGGTCGGGCCAGCCCATCTTCACACCCCGCGACCTGATGATGACCTACGGCGGGTCGTTCCACCGACAGATGGGCTACGACGATCTGATCCTGGCCGGCTTGCGCCATTCGGAGGCGAATTGGCGCGACTTCCTGGCCTTCCAAGGCAGCGGCGCCTTCAGCAACCAACTCACCCAGGGTGAGTTCTCGCGCTTCATCATCGACGACCGGCCACAGGTGTTCGCGACGCCGATCTTCCTGCTGTCAGGACGCTACGATCATCAGTCTGAGGCCAGTGTCGCACACGACTTCTACGATCAGGTCCGCGCGCCGCGGAAGGCTTTCGTCTGGTTCGAGCAGAGCGCCCACAATCCTCCCTTCGAGGAGCCGGCGGCCCTCCAGAACTGGATCGTGCAGAACGTACGACCGCTAGCGATGGCTGGGGCGAACTGATGGCGAACACCGACGGCACTGCGCCAGCGGAACTCGCCCGACGGCCCGGAATCAGACTTTGTGATACCGCAAACAAGCGCTGCTCCAGCCGCCCTTGCATTCGTCTTGCCAGACCGTCCCGCCGGGGGTGAGCGGTTCAACCCTTGGCGACAGGGGCCGCCGGCGGCGGGGGCAGCTCCCCAGGTGCGGGTGGAGCGTGGGGTGAAGCGGGCGCTGGAGCTTGCAGTGGCGCGGGTGTCGGCGCTGGGGGCGGTGCGGCGGCCGGGATAGATGGCGTCACCGGCGCCGTCGCGATCCCGTCCAACCGCCACTCGAGCTTGGTGCGATCGGCCTCAACCTCAAGGGCGGACTCGATCATTGCCTCCACCCGATCGGCTTGGTCGTCGTATTGGCGACGCGCGTTGACGCCTGGCGGTGTGGCCGGCGCGCCCAGCAGTTTGCCAGCTGCGTCGGTGTCGGTGCCCTGATTGACGGCGTCCGATAGCGTCTCGCCGTCCGCCCGGAGTTGGGTGATCGCATCGTCCAGATCAGCGACCGCTGGAGGCTTCACGATGACGCCGCCGACATAGACAACCTGGGAGAGGCCCAGCACTCCCAACAGGGTCGGTGGAACTGAGAAGGTCGCCAGATGGGAGGCGCCCCCCACCACAATTTCGCAGGCCACCACCAAGGTGAAGATGATCGTCTGCAGCTTGTAGACATCATACTCGCGGTTGGTCATGACCAGGTCGCGCCAAGCCGGCGCGTCCGCGCCATTCGCCTTGATCACCCCGCGCTTCTGCAGCCAAGCCCAGTTGTCGAAGCTGAGCCGGGTCTTCTGTTGATAGGCTACTTGGGCGGTCGCCGCCCCAATCCCTGAAATTCCCAGCAACCCTACGACCGTGTACGACAAGTCCACGAGCGTGCCCTTGCTGAGGGCTAGATAGAGCAACAGGCCGCCGATCAGATAGGAGAATAGGAACACCTGAGCCTTCTGGACGCTCGCCTGATTGAAGGCGTTGGCGATCATGTGCAGCGGGCTGAGCGGCGGCCACTTGAACGGCGCGCGGGCGAAGATGGCGGGATAACGGGTCGCCAAGCCGCCTGGGACCGGCTTCTTGCGGGCAATGAAGATCCACATCTGCGAGAGGAAGTAGATTGTCGCACCGACGCCGAAGCAGATCCAGATATTGGTCGTCGGATCGCTAACGTGAACGGTGATCGTGCCCCAGCCGCTGACGTCCTTGCCCTCACAGGCCACCACCGCGAAGGAGCGGATCGCCCAATCCGTCTTCGCCGGAATCGTGACGGTAAGCGCCGTACTGTCGATCGGCTTGAACTTACCGTCCGAGGAGGCGTCGGCGGGCTCGACCGCCGTCACCAAAAGCTCGTCGTCGACGGGCTTGAGCTGTGCGGCATTGGTGCCGGCGACCTCGAAAACCCGGAAGGTTCGCCCGCCGGCGTCAGTCCCCATCGGCTGCTTGACGTTGATCCGCGCGCCGCCATCGCCGGGAAGCAGCATCGTCGCCGGTGCGGTGGCGATCTGGCCGTGCGAACTCAGGTATCCACTCTGGAGCTGTTGAAAGGTGTCTGACGGGCAATTGGCGGCCGGGACGGGGCCGGCCTTCTGAGCATCCGCCACATTGCGGGGTTGCGGCTGGGCCTGGGGCTGAGCCGGGTTCGTGGCGGGGCCGGACGCCTGGGTCTCGGCCTGGGCCGCGAATGCCAGCGCGGTCGCGGCGAGCGCCGCCAGGATGGTGACAATGCGCATAGCCAGGTTCCCGACCGAGCCCAGGGCCGTTCCCGGGGCGCCGATCGAACCCTGGTATTTGATGCTGGACTCAGTCAACCAAAAATTGTGAAGTCAGATTGTTCTCGCAATGAGCACAGTTGTGAGGCGAGGCGAGCGGGGGCAGGTCATGGGCATCGTGCGGTTGGGCTCAAACGGGGAGGTCGAGGTTCTCGAGCCTGGCCTTCCTGAGAAACAGACCGAAGCCCACGAGACGCTGATTGAGACCGCTCGCGCCCTCGACCACGCCGCGGCGGCGCGTGACTATGCTGAGGCCATGGTGGCCGCGCAGACGCGCAAGGCCGAAACCGAGATTAGGCCGTGACCTTCCGCGTCACCGCCTCGAGCCTCAACGTGCGCGATGCGCCGAACGGCAATGTCGTCGGGACGTTGACGCAGGGTGCCGAAGTCGAGATCCAGGCGCAGCAGGACGGCTGGGCCCAGGTAACGCCGGATGCCGCCGGCGCTGGCGGCTGGGTCGCGGCGCAGTACCTGGCGCAGGCGGGCGCCGGTGGGATGCCGCAGGCAGACTCGCCGCAAAACCTGGTGACCGTCGCCGGCGGCGACGCGGTTGGCCCCGATGGCCAGGTGTTCGCCCACAGCCATGCCTTGGGCTTCTACACCACGGGCCTCACCAGCCTCGCCGACTGGCTTCAGACGCCTGACGGCGCAGGTGCGACGGTGTCGCCGTCGCGGGTGCGGGTGGTGCGCGCCGTTTCCGCCAACGAGGGCAACCTCGAGGCCATCAATACCTGGGACAACAGCTTCCTGAGCTTCGGCCTGTTCCAATGGACCGCCGGCCCGGATGGCGCACCCGGCGAGCTGGCCGCCTTGGTCGCGCAGGCCAAGGCCGCGGACGCCGGCGTCTTCCAGGACTGCTTCGGCGGATACGGCCTCGACGCCCAGGTCTCTGGCCCGGCCGCTGTCAGCGGCTTCCTGACCCTGAACGGCGCGCGCTTGGTGACAGCGGCGGACAAGACGCCGTTGCGCGACGCCGACTGGGCCTACCGGTTCTGGCGCGCCGGGCACCACCCGGTGATCCGCCACTGCCAGTTGGCGCTCGCCGCCTCCCGCATCGACCGGTTCCTGACCCTCCCCGTGGCGGGCCAGCCGCTGAACGCCTGGCTGAGTTCCGAGCAGGGTATCGCGCTGATCCTCGACGAGCACGTCAATCGCCCGGGACACGTGCCCGGGACCCTCGCCACCGCCCTCGCCGCTGAGGGCCTGACCGGCGCCAACCCGAGCGGCTGGACGAGCGCCGACGAGGCCAGCCTGATCGCGGCCTACCTGACGGCGCGCGCGCCCACCTCGATGACCGATTCCCAGAAACGCGCCGACCAGATCGCCGCTTGTGTGGCCGCCGGCGTGCTGTCGGGCGATCGGGGCTCGTTCATCCCATGACCCCCAACGTCTAATTCGAGCAACCTTATCTCGGTTTATGCTTGGTGCATAATTTGGGGTAATTTCCCTCTAAGCAACATCGACCATAGCGTATGTCGCGAGGAGATTCAGTGACCGCCGCAGATGGCGACGAACGCCTCAGTGGTCTTGGCTCTGAGCTTGGCTAGGGCCTTGGGGGTCACCGTCGAAGCGCTCTTTAGCCTTAGGGAAGATTGATCCTTACGCTTTCGACCCACGCAGCACTCTGGGTCGGACGGCGTCGTCACCTTACAGCGTTAGCTGAGAATCTTCTCCTGGGCCTGTTTACGTGAGCCAAACCCAGGGCCTATCGTCCGCGTTCTTTTGGGTCGGGGTCTGATTTCATGCGCTTATGGACATGGGCGGTCGCGCTCGTCGCGGCTCTGACAGTAGCGGGGTGTGCAACGACGGCGCCTGTGGCCAAGGGCGGCGAAAAGTCCGCTGAAGTCGCCCCGGCAAAACCCAGACCTCTACCGCCCGGGCTCGACCCGATGGTTCGCGCCGACGCCTTCCCCTCGACCTATAAGCCGCTCCCCAGCCACCCCACCGCCATCGTCGGCGCTCAGGTCTTCACAGGCGCAGGCCAGCTCATTGAAAACGGCGTCGTCCTCCTCAAGGACGGGAAGATCGAGGCCGTCGGTCCAGGCCTTGCGGTCCCGGCCGGTTACGACGTCGTTCAGGGTAAGGGAAAATGGGTGACCCCCGGCCTGATCGACGCCCACTCGCACTTGGGCGTCTATGCATCTCCCAGCGTCTGGGCCAATTCGGACGGCAACGAACTCACCAACCCGGTCACCGCTGAAGTCTGGGCGGAACATTCCGTGTGGCCGCAGGACCCGGGCTTCAACACCGCCCGGATCGGCGGCGTCACCTCCCTGCTGGTCCTGCCTGGTTCTGGCAATCTGATCGGCGGCCGCGGCGTCGTGCTACGCAACATTCCAGCCCGCACCGTCCAAGACATGAAGTTCCCCGAGGCGCCTTATGTGCTGAAGATGGCCTGCGGCGAAAATCCCAAGCGGGTCTATGGCTCAAAGAACCGCGCGCCCTCTACACGTATGGGCAATGTCGCCGGCTATCGCGCGGCCTGGATCAACGCGGCGGACTATCAGCGCAAATGGGATGAATACCGCGCCAAGGTGGCCAAGGGTGAGAAGGCCGATCCGCCGAAACGGGACTTGGGGCTGGACACCCTCTCGGGCGTGCTGCGCGGTGAGATCTTGGTCGAGAACCACTGCTATCGGGCCGATGAGATGGCCCAGATGATCGATATCTCCAAGGAATTCGGCTACCACATCGCAGCCTTCCACCACGCCGTTGAGGCCTACAAGATCGCCGATCTCCTCGCCGAGAACGGGATCTGCGTCGCCACCTGGGCCAATTGGTGGGGCGAGAAGATGGAAATGCTCGACGGTATCGAGGCCAATGCGGCGATGGTCAACGCCGCCAAGGGCGGCTGTGCGATCATCAAATCTGATGACCCCGACCTCATCCAGCGGCTCAACCAGGAGGCCGCCGAGGCGCTGGCCGCAGGCCGTGCGGCGGGCTACCAGATCAGCGAAGCCGAGGCCATCAAGTGGATCACCTCAAATCCCGCCAAGGCGATCGGCATCGCCAAGCAGACCGGCAGTCTTGAACCCGGAAAGCGGGCGGACATCGTGATCTGGGACCATGATCCGTTCTCCATCTACGCGCGCACAGAACGGGTCTATTTGGACGGCGCGATCTCCTACGATCGCTTCGATCCGCGCTATCAACCCCGGTCCGACTTCGAGCTCGGCCAGACCGCCGAAGGAGCCCGCTGATGCGCAAGGCCTTATTGGGCGCCTGCGCCTTCGCCGCCCTGGCGAGCGCTGCGCAAGCTGAAACCATCGCCATCACCCACGCCCACATTCTCACCGCGGCTTCGCCAGGCGAGATCGCGGACGGAACCTTGGTGATCCGCGACGGTAAGATCGCAACGCTTGGGACGGGCGCCGCCGCGCCAGCCGGCGCGCGCGTCATTGACGCCAAGGGCGCCACGCTCGCGCCTGGGTTCTTCGCGACGAACTCCTCCTTGGGCTCGGTTGAAGTAAACTCCCTTGGAAACGACCTCTCGGTCGACAATCCCGAGATCGGGGCCGCCTTCGATATCCAGTACACGCTCAATCCGGAATCGATCCTCTTGCCGGTGGCCCGGCTTGGCGGTCTGACCAGCGCCATCGTCATGCCAAAGCCTGGCCGCGGCCGCAGAGGCGCTGAGGATGACGATGAGACCTCCAGCTTCACCGCCGGCGCGGGTTCTGAGAGCAATTCCCACGCGCTTTTTGCAGGCCAGGCGGCGGTCGTTCATCTTGGCAAGGGCGATAACATCGTCACCCGCGCCAAGGTCGGCATGGTCGTCCCGTTTGGCCAGGCTGGCGCAGGCGTCGCGGGCGGAGCGCGAGGCGCCGAATTCGTGGCCCTGAAGGCCGCCTTGCAAGACGTGCGCGACTACATGAAGAACAAGGCCGCCTATGACCGGGCGGGCTTTCGCCAGCTGCCGCTCTCCAAGGCTGACCTGGAGGCCCTGATCCCCGTCGTGCAGGGCAAGATGCCGGTCATCGCCGACGTTCACCGCGCCTCCGACATCCGGGCGGTTCTCAAGCTTGCCCACGATGAAGGCTTCAAGGTCATCCTAGATGGCGCTGAAGAAGGCTGGCTTGTGGCCGCCGACATCGCCAAGGCCGGCGTTCCGGTTCTCCTGAACCCGACCAATGACCGGCCTGAGAGCTATGAAACGCTGGCGGCCACGATGGACAATGCAGCCCGCCTCCAGGCCGCCGGCGTGACGGTGGCCCTGGAATCCGAAGGTGGCGACTATCGCGCCCGGGAGACCCGCTACGACGCCGGCAACGCCGTCTCCCATGGCATGCCCTATGCCGCAGCGCTTGCCGCGGTGACCATCAATCCCGCCAAGATCTTTGGCGTGAGCGAGCGCACAGGCAGCCTGGAGCCCGGCAAGGACGCCGATCTCGTCCTATGGACGGGCGATCCCTTTGAACCGCTCAGCCAGCCGGTGGCGATCTTCATCCAAGGGGTCCAGCAGACGATGACCTCTCGCCAGCTTGAGTTGCGCGACCGTTATAAGGATCTCGCGCGCCCCCTGCCTCCAGGCTACACCCACCCCTAAGGCAGGGCGTCGGGGGCCTCCCTTTGGGACGCCCCCTCCGGGGTTCGCCCGCCAACCAAGGCCTGATTGCGAAGAAGGCAGCCCTTTCGGGCTGCCTTTGCCGTTTCCTCTGACACCGCGCAGGACCGAAATCCTGGGAAACGCCGCGGGGCCCCCTGCCCCGACAGCCAAAATGATCGGCCGCCGTTGGTAAAAATGTTTGCGCGGTTGAGCTTGGCTTGCAAGGGGGCGGACGGCGAGATCTCGCTGTTCTCCTGGCGCTGTGGCTGCAACACAACGCCCCGAAAAGGCCCCAATGGGACCCAGTGCTGGCCACATCTGGACGGTTAAAGGCTTAGGTCGGCTGATCGGCATCCGGTCCGGATCCTGAACAGCCCCCCCAGCCCCCAGATTGGGCGCAGGTCGGCCGACGCCTTTTTTCCCGACATCATGAAGAGATCGCAGCGTGCGTCGCCGCGCGCCTATCGCGCTCGGTTCCGAACCCGGCTAGAAGCCCGCCATGAGCGCACCGCTATCCAAGACCATGGCCGAAACGGCCGCCGAATTTGGCCTGAGCCCGGCGGAATACGGCGTCATCCTGCAACGCCTCAATCGCGAGCCCAACCACGTTGAATTGGGCGTCTTTTCGGTGATGTGGTCGGAACACTGTTCCTATAAGTCGAGCAAAAAGCAGCTCGGCAAATTCCCGACGACCGGCCCCAAGGTGATCTGCGGGCCCGGCGAGAACGCCGGCGTCATCGACATCGGCGATGGTCAGGCCTGCATATTCAAGATGGAAAGCCACAACCATCCCTCGTTCATCGAGCCCTATCAGGGAGCGGCGACCGGCGTTGGCGGCATCATGCGCGATGTCTTCACCATGGGGGCAAGACCCATCGCGCTTCTCAACGCTCTGCGCTTTGGCGACCCAGCCCACCCCAAGACCAAGCGCCTGGTGGCCGGCGTGGTGGCCGGCATCGGCGGTTATGGAAATTGCGTGGGCGTGCCCACCGTCGCAGGCGAGACCAACTTCCACCACGGCTATGACGGCAATATCCTGGTCAACGCCATGTGCGTCGGCCTCGCCGACGCCGACAAGATCTTCTATTCAGCAGCTCCCGCGCCAGGCCTGCCGGTCGTCTATTATGGCTCCAAGACCGGGCGCGACGGAATTCATGGCGCCACCATGGCCTCCGCCGCCTTCGACGACGCCTCCGACGAGAAGCGTCCAACCGTTCAAGTGGGCGACCCTTTCGCAGAAAAGCTGCTGATCGAGGCCACGTTGGAGCTGATGGCCTCCGGCGCCGTTGCAGCGATCCAGGACATGGGCGCGGCAGGCCTTACCTCATCGTCGGTTGAAATGGCCGGCAAGGGCGGGGTCGGCATCGAGCTTGATCTCGATGCGGTTCCGCAACGCGAAGCAGCCATGAGCGCTTACGAGATGATGCTTTCGGAAAGCCAGGAGCGGATGCTGGCGATCCTCAAACCCGGGCGCGAAGCTGATGGAGAGCGCATCTTCGCAAAATGGGGCCTGGATGCGGCCACCATCGGCAAGACGACCGACACCGGCCATCTGGTCCTTAAGCATGGGGGCGAGACGGTCTGCGACGTGCCGCTCGCGCCGCTCTTCGACGATGCGCCGCTTTACGATCGGCCCTGGAGCGAGCCTAAGCTCCAGCCCAGGCTCGACCCGGCCAGCGTGCCGGCGCCAAACGACTGGGCAGGCGCCATTCGAACCTTGATGAGCGCCCCGGACATGGCCTCAAAGCGCTGGCTCTGGGAACAGTACGATCGCCACGTCATGGCCGACACCTTGGAAGACAGCGCCACCGGCGCTGACGCCGGCATCGTGCGCGTGCATGGGTCGAAGAAGGCGCTCGCCATGACCTCAGACGTCACGCCGCGCTATGTCCAGAACGATCCCTTCGAGGGGGGCAAGCAGGCGGTTGCAGAAGCCTGGCGCAACCTTATCGCGGTGGGCTCAAACCCGATCGCCATCACCGACAACCTCAACTTCGGAAACCCCGAGCGCCCGGAGATCATGGGCCAGATCGTGCGCGCCACCGACGGCATGGCCGAGGCGTGCCGCGCGCTCGACTTCCCCGTCGTGAGCGGCAATGTGAGCCTCTATAACGAGACCAATGGCGCGGCCATTCCGCCGACGCCTACGGTGGGCGCGGTCGGACTGATCGGCGACTACGCGCGGCGCGCAGATTTTTCTTCCATGAGGTCTGGCGATGCGCTGGTTCTGGTTGGCGAAACCAAGGGCGAGCTTGGGGCCTCGATGTATCTACGCGCCTGCTTGGGTCGAGAAGACGGCGCCCCGCCGCGCGTCGACCTTGTTGCGGAGCGGCGCAATGGAGACTTCGTACGAAATCTCATTGAATGCGGACAAGTCTCTGTTGTTCATGATCTTTCCGACGGCGGATTAATCGCCGCCCTGGGTGAGATGGCGCTGGCCTCCAATATGGGCGCCCAGATCCTGGTGGATTTTGACCTGCCGCCTCAGGCCTGGCTGTTCGGCGAGGATCAGGCCCGCTACCTCATCGCCACTCCCACACCCGACGCGCTGGTGGCTGCAGCTGAAGCCAGCCGCGTCGCCGCTCGCATTATCGGTGAAGCCGGCGGCGACGTGCTGGCCCGCCCCGGCCTTTTCAGTCTCGACCTGGCCGCCCTTCGCAGCGCCCACGAAGGTTGGCTGCCGACGTTCATGGGGGGGTGATGGTCGCGCGCGCAGCAGATATCGAACTGATCGGAAGACCAGGCTCGCGGGGAGCTATTCCAACCCCTGCCGCGCTCTTGGATCTCGACGCCTTTGAGCGGAACCTCGCCAAGATGGTGCGCCGCGCAAAGGCCGCCGGCCTGGCGCTTCGGCCCCACGCCAAGTCGCATAAATGCTCGGCGATCGCGCGACGCCAGATCGAGGCCGGCGCCGTTGGGATCTGTTGCGCCAAGCTCGCCGAGGCCGAGGCCATGGCTTTGGCTGGCATAGGCTCGATCCTGGTCACCTCGCCGATCGCAGGCCCAGTCCAGGCCGACCGCGCGGCGAGGCTGGCCCAAGACCTCGGCGATTTTCGTATTGTCGTCGACCATGTGGACGGTGCGACCGAACTTGCGGCGGCCGCCTTAAGTCCCATCGATGTACTGATCGACATCGACCCCGGCATGGGGCGAAGCGGGGTGCATGATGCGGCCCAGGCGGTCGAACTCTTCCACGCCATCGCCGGCCAGCCCAACCTCCGATTGCGCGGCGTGCAATGCTACGGCGGCCATTGGCAGCATATGGAAGGCGCCAATACGCGCGCCGCAGCTGTCGGCGACGGCATGACCTACCTTTCCACAGTGATCGCAGCGCTTCGCCAGGCCGGCGCGCAGATTGACGTCGTAACGGGCGGCGGCACGGGAAGTTTTGCCGCCGACGCCGCGCAAGGCGTGCTGAGCGAGGTGCAGCCTGGATCCTTCGCCTTTATGGACCGGGAGTATCGTGACGCCTTGCGGGGCGATCCTGACGGCGACTTTGAGCAAGCCCTGGTGGTCACCGCCACCGTGATCAGCACAAACCACCCCCAGTGGGTGACGGTGGACGCCGGCTTAAAGGCCTTTGCGACAGATGGCCCGGCGCCCATGGCGGCCAGCGCCAAGTTCATGGATTGCGCTTATCGGTTCTTCGGCGATGAACACGGACGCCTGATGCGGCCCAACACCCAGGCCGTCGCGCGCGGCGAGCGCATAGACTTCGTCCCGCCGCACATCGATCCAACCCTTGATCGCTACGACGTCATCCATTTCGTTCGCGGCGACACGCTCTTGGAAATTGCCCCCGTTGAGGCCCGCGGCGCCTCGCAATAGCGAAGCCTTGAGCCTCGCGCCTTAGTTTGCGCTCGCGCCGGCAGAGGCGCCGCGCAACTGCGGGCCCGCCAGTTCTATATGCAGGTGAGGCCCCTGGCCGCCGTGCGGGCCTTCAGCCACAACCCGCAAGAAAGCGCCGCCTTGGCGCTTGAGCTTTGCTGCGGCCGCGCCTGGCGCCATGTGGTCGACAACCGCGTCATAAGCCCTGGGCGCGTCGGGCCCGCCTATTGAGTGGAGCGACGTGTGGCCCGGGGCCACAGTCCCAGCGCCTTGCCTGCGAAGCGCGTTTTCCTGGGCCTCAGATCGATAACCGCCGGTCAGGCGCCATCGCCCCTGGCCAAAGACCCGGTCCATGGTCGAGGAAAAATCCTCGCCGGCGGGCTTTGCGACGGGCCGCGGATGGAAGGCGGCATATTCTGCGTCGGCGCTGACCACCTGCATCGGCTCGGCCGCGCACGCTGGGGTTACGCCAAAGAGGGACACCCAGGCGGCCAGGATCAGAAGGACCTCGCGCTTCATGGGGCTGGATCCGATGACAAGCAGCGTACTTCCTAGAAAAAAGGGCGCGTTTGGCGCCCCAAGGGTCAGTCCTTCTTACCCCCAGAGACTTTCCAGAATGTTCAACTGCGGCGTTTGCGCCCCCTCAGGCCCCACCGGTCGGTCTCTGCTCGGCTCGTCCTGGCGCGGAAACGATCTTGCTGGCGCAAACTTGAACGGTGATTGTGCAAGCTTGCGGCCCGAGCAAGGCCGCGCGAGGTTTCTGATTGCACTTTGACAAACCCCGTCGCCAACTTCGCAGCAGCAATTGGACCGGCTCGCGGCCTCGGCTTAGCGACCACGCGTAGAGGGAAAACTCGACGATGAGTGAAGCTGCCGCCGACCAACCGATGATGGGCCGTCGTTCCTTCCTTTGGGCCACAGCGCTCGCCACTGCGGTTCCGATCCTGAGCGAGGCCGATCTTGCCCATGCCAAGCTGGCGTCTCAGATGTTGGGGGTGCTTCCACCGGATGCGGTGATCATCAACGCCAACGAAAACCCGCTTGGCCCGTGCAAAGCCGCGTGCGAGGCGATCACCAAGATCCTGCCGCTGGGCGGTCGCTACGACAGAATGGGCGAGCTTACCGCCCTCACCGACGAATACGCCGCAATGCACGGCTTGAAGCCGGAGAACATCGCCTTCTACGCAGGCTCCTCCGAGCCTTTGCACTACACCACCTTGGCCTTCACTTCGCCTTCGAAGGGTCTGGTCATGGCCGATCCTTCGTATGAATCAGCCAATATGGCCGCCCAGATCTCCAAGGCGACTGTGCATAAGGTCCCGCTTTCGTCGACCTACGCCCACGATGTGAAGAAAATGGTCGCCGCCGATCCCAACGCGGGCCTGATCTATATCGTCAACCCGAACAATCCGACCGGCACCATCACCCCGCGCCAGGACATTCTTTGGGCGCTCGCAAACAAGCCCGCCGGCGCAATCCTATTGGTCGATGAAGCCTATATCCATCTCTCGGACGAACAGACCGTCCTGGATCAGGTCGTCGCTGGAAAGGACATCATCGTCCTTCGGACCTTCTCGAAGATCTATGGCATGGCTGGCATCCGCTGCGGCGTTGCGATCGCCAGGCCCGACCTGCTCGAAAAGCTGACGCCATATTATCAAAACGCCATGCCGGTCACAGCGCTCGCCGCGGCGCGCGCCTCGATTGCGGACAAGGACCTGATCCCCACCCGCAAAAAATGGATCGCCGACAGCCGCGTCGAGACGATCGCCTGGCTCACCTCCAATGGCTATAAGCCGATCGGCGCGTCCGTCTCAAATTGCTTCATGATCGATACCGGCCGACCTGCGCAGTCGGTGATCTCTGCGCTGCAGAAGGAGAAGGTCTATATCGGGCGCATCTGGCCGGTCTGGCCCAACGCCGTGCGCGTTTCGGTGGGATCGCCTGACGACATGGCCAAGTTTCGCACAGCGTTCAAAAAGGTCATGGATGGGCCTGCGCTCACCGCCTCGGCGGCTGACGTCACCTCACCTAATGGTCGCATCGCTGGGACCGGCGGAAAGGCCTTCATCTCCTGACAGCACGCGGCGCACGCAGGGGTCCTAACCAGCAAGCTTAGCCAAACACCTTGAGCAGGGTCACAAAAAGTTACCACCAAACTTCGCGAAGCGTCCTTCGAAGAGGCCTATAGTCCCACCCGGTCGGGGCAACCTCAGAGCAAGGGAGCTTCACTATGGTAGACCCGCAAGCCCATACTGACGGCGAAGAAACCAATAGCGCGCGCAAAAGACCCGATCGCGAAACGGCTCCAGGCCTAGCCCCTCAGTCCCGCTCGTTCGCTGCTGCTGAGACAGCATCGCGTGGCGGCGAGCCTGAAGGTCTCGCAAACGCCAAGGAATTCTCCAACATCGCCGCCAGAGCAACCCGTGAGGTAGGGGAGCAGGGACGCCAGGTGACCCGCGAGGCCGTGGCCAGCTGGCAAGGCGCCGTTGAGCCTTTCATGGCCATCCATATGGAGCTCAATCGCCTCTTTGACGACCTTTGGCGTCAAACCACTGGGTTTGGGATTGTGCCGGCCATGCGCACGGCGCGGCCTTTTTCAAGCCTCGGCGCGGCGACGATGTTTGGCTTACCGCCGACCGATCTTAAGGAGAATGACAAGGGCTACGTGCTTTGCACCGAAGTTCCTGGCCTTACCCGCGGTGATATTGAAATCCAGATCCAAGGCGATACGCTGATGATATCTGGTAAGAAAGCCGAAATAAATGAGGATCTTGCGGCCAATTACCGGCTCAGCGAACGCCGCTTCGGCCATTTCGACCGAAGCTTCCCTATTCCTCCCGATGTGACGCGCGAGCGGATTACCGCGCAGGTTCGCGACGGCGTCTTGAACGTGAACCTGCCCAAGTCAGCCGGCGCTGAAACCAAGCGCACCAGAATCGAGGTTCAAGGCTAGCTGCGCTGCGATCTGGCGGCGATCACGACGCAGCTGTCGCTCGCCTCAGGAGATCAAGCGCCGCAGCGGCGAAGGCGGCCATGTTGGCGGCGCGGTCGCTTTCGCCGGTCTCAAGCGTCACGGCCATCTCCACGGGTCCGCTGACCGCGATGCAGGTATGGCCGGCCGCGTCGCCATAGCCGTTGCCGCCAGGTCCTGCAGCGCCCGTCTCGGAAAGCCCCCAGGTCGCGCCGAAACGTTCGCGCGCCGTGCGCGCCAGGAGCAAGGCATAGGGCTCGCTCGCCGAACGCATATCGACCACGGCTTCGCGCGGCAGGTCCATCAAGACCATCCGCGCCTTGCCGGTGTAGACCACAGCCCCGCCCAGATAATATTTCGAAGCGCCGGGGACACCTAAGAGCGCTGCCGAAATCAGGCCGCCGGAGGAGCTCTCCGCCACCACCACAGTCTCACCGCGCGCTTTGAGGATCTCCCCCAGCTTGGCGGCCAATGCGTCCAGCTCCTGCATCGCAACGTCCCTTATCCGGAGGCCTGGGCGGGCGGCTCTCCAACGTGGCGCCAGCCCATGGCGAAGTCGCCGGAGTTCTTGATGCAGGTCCCTCACGCCGCGATCAACAAAATCTCCTCTTGGACGGACCGCGCTAGACTAACGCGAATGACTTGGCGCCTGATCGGTCGCCGCCCATGATGGTGACCAATTAGCACCCACGCCAATATTCCGGAGGAGATTTCATGGACGCCCAATCGCAGTGGACCGGTCTTGACGCCCAACGCCTGGAGCGGATCACCGAGCACCTGGAGCGCAATTATATCGACCCAGGCAAGATCACTGGCTGCCAGATCAACGTCGCGCGGCACGGACACCTGGCCTACTCCCGCTCGTTCGGCCAGATGGATCGCGAACGCGCCAAGCCCACGGCCGACGATACGATCTATCGCATCTACTCCATGACCAAGCCGATCACCTCCGTGGCGCTGATGACCCTTTACGAGCAGGGATATTTCCAGCTCAACGACGCGGTCAGCCGCTATGTCCCGGCGTGGAAGAACCATCGCGTCTGGGTCTCCGGGGAGGGCGCGGACATGAAGACCGAGGCGCTTAGCCGGCCCGTTTCGTTCCGCGACGTTCTTTCCCACACGGCAGGCTTCACCTATGGCGGCGGCCTGCCCGGCGTCGGTCTCCAGCACCCCATCGACAAGATCTATCGCGAACTCAAGGTCCGCTCGGTCGGCGGCGCCGACACCATGGTGGAGTTCCTCGATAAGCTCAGTCAGGTGCCGCTGCGCTACCAGCCGGGAACCCAGTGGATGTACTCGCTGGCCACCGACGTCTGCGGCGCCTTGGTTGAAGTGATCTCCGGCGTCCCCTTTGCCCAATACCTGCAGGACAACATCTTCGGCCCGCTTGGAATGAAGGACACCAGCTTCTTCGTCGCGCCCGACAAAATCGAACGCTTCGCAGCCAACTATCAGCGCGGGGCCGACAAGAGCCTCAAACTCATCGACGATCCGGTCACAAGCGACTTCACCAAAGACCCCGGCTTCAAATCCGGCGGCGGCGGCCTGACAGGCACCAGTGCAGACTACCTGCGCTTTTGCGAAATGCTGCGAAGGGGCGGCGAGCTGGACGGCGCCCGGATCTTGGGACCGCGCACGATCGAGCTTATGCATATGAACCATCTGGCGGGCGGCAAGGACCTCACCCAGCTTGCCTTGGGATCCTTTTCCGAGACCGCTAACGAGGGTGTGGGTTTTGGCCTGGGCCTGGCCTCAACGCTTGGCCAGGTGCAGACCGGAACTCTTGGCGCCGGCGACTACTACTGGGGTGGTGCGGCTTCGACGATCTTCTGGGTCGACCCGAAGGAAGACCTCTCCGTAGTCTTTATGACCCAGTTGATGCCATCAGGGACGTTCAATTTCCGCGGCCAGTTGAAGAGCATCATCTACTCATCGATCATCGACTGAGGTCTGGCCCAAGGCCAAGCCAGGCCTGCTGACATGAAGCTGTCAGCAGGCCTTGCGTAACTCTTTCCCCCAACCCGGGGAGAGAGCCATGAACGCCTTTGCGATGATCCAGGACGGACGACGCGACTTCGACTTCTTCTGTGGCGATTGGCTGGTGCGCCACCGCATGCTGAAGCGCCGCGGCGCTTCAGCATCGGAATGGATCAGCTTCGCCGGCGTCTCGGTTTGCCGCAGCCTCATGGGCGGGCTTTGCAACGTCGAAGAAGCCGACATGCCTGAGCGCGGGGTCCAGGGGGTGGCGTTCCGGTCCTTCGATATCGCGCGCCGCACCTGGTCGATCCACTGGGTGAGCAGCGCCGATGGCCTCGTAACCGAGCCCGTGCACGGCAGATTCGACAAGGGCGAGGGGCGCTTCTACGGCGTCGATCTCGACGATGGGCGCCCAGTCAAGGTCGCTCTCCTTTGGAAGAACATCACCGCAGCCTCCGCCCAATGGTCACAGGCCTTTTCTTATGATGAGGGCAAGACCTGGGAGACCAACTGGATCATGGATTTCAGCCGGGTTGGAGCACGACCGGCGTGAACCCAGCCGGGGTCCTGATGGCGGTCTTCGGCGCACAGGGTCCTTCGGTCCCTGGGCCCTATAGAGGTCTTTGGGCGGTCCTTGCGTCTTCGATTGAGCTTAGGCGCGCGCAGGGGTAGTGAACCGTCATGCCCATCGCCCAATCCGAGCTGGAAGCCATTCTGAAGGATGGCTTCCCCGACGCCCAAATCATTGTCGAGGACCTCGCCGGCGACGGCGACCACTATAGGGCGCGCATCGTTTCCGCCGCCTTCACAGGCCTTCCGCGGGTGCGTCAGCACCAGCTTGTCTATGCCGCGCTCAAGGGAAAGATGGGGGGCGAACTTCATGCCCTGGCGCTAGAGACCGCGACGCCGGCTTGACCCGGGCCCTTGGGCTCCCTAGCTCTGGGGCTGCAGATTAGCGCCGAAGGGCCACCCAATGACTGAGACCAAGACCGCTGACCCGATCCATGACTTCATCGCCAGCGCCGTGGCTGACCACGCCGTTGTGCTTTTCATGAAGGGCGTGCCGGAACAGCCTCAGTGCGGCTTCTCCGCAGTCTGCGTGCAGATCCTCGACCACCTGGGCGCCGATTTCGTGGGCGTGAATGTCTTGCAGAGCGACGAGCTGAGACAGGGCATCAAGGCTTTTTCAGATTGGCCGACCATCCCACAGCTCTATGTGAAGGGTGAATTCGTCGGCGGCTCCGACATCGTGCGCGAGATGTTCCAGTCCGGCGAACTCAAGACCATGCTCGAAGAAAACGGCCTCCTCGACGCCTAGCTTGATCTCGGCCTCGAAGCGAAAGAGCTCGCGTTGAGCGCGCTTCTTGAACCCCCGCCCGGGCGCAAGGTCTTCCAGCTTAAATTCACCCCTCAGGCCTTCGACATCGATGAAAACGGCCACGTAAACAACGTGGTCTACCTGCGTTGGGCGCAAGACCTTGGCGTGGCGCACTGGCAGAGCCTTGCGCCGGCCGAGGCGCAAGCCGCCTGGGCCTGGGTGGCGCTTCGCCACGAGATCGACTATCGCCGTGCGCTTTTGCCGGGCGAGACCGGGCATGGCCGCACCTGGGTTGCGGAAAACACCCAAGGCGCCCGTTTCAACCGTTTTATCCGGATCGACGCCGAAGACGGCGCCATGTGCGCCCAGGTGCTAACCACCTGGGTGCTCATCGAGCAGGCGAGCGGGCGTCCAAAGCGGGTGCCGCCATGGATGTTGGATCTCTTCGCCTGATGACGCCGGGCCCGGGCCCGGCGCTTCAGGATCGGACTTTCACGACTGCGGCTTCAGCTTGCGATTGAAGAAATCCAGCGTCGTCTCGGTGCGGTGCTTGAGAGGCTTGGAGGTCCAGCCGGTGCGATGGCGAAGACCAGGATAGGTCATCAGTTCAAACGGGATCGCCAGTTGCTGGAGGCGATAGATCACCCGCGTTGAGTTCTCGAAGATCACGTTGTCGTCGGCCATGCCGTGGACCAGCAGCAAGGATCCCGGACGCAGGTTTCCCAAACGCGAGGTCACTTGCGAGAGCCGGTAGCCCTCAGGGTTGTCGGCCGGCGTTCCCATATAGCGTTCCGTGTAGGCGGTGTCGTAGAGCGTCCAGTCCGTGACGGGGGCGCCTGCGACGCCGGCTGCGAAGGGCGAGTTGGGGACGGTCAGCAGCATCAGCGTCATATAGCCGCCGTTCGAATAGCCGGTGACGCCCAGGCGCTTGGGGTCAACATAGGGCAGTGATTTCAGGAAGGCCGCGCCGGCCAGCTGGTCTTCGACATCCGGACCGCCGGTTCTGCGATCGATGGCGGTCTTGAACGCCACAGACCGATTGGGGGTGCCGCGGTTGTCGATGCTGAAAAGAATATATCCCGCATCAAGCCAGAGTTGGTCAGCCGGTGCGTTCCAATGTTGGGCGACCAGAGCCGAAGCCGGGCCGCCATAGACCTGAACGATCACCGGGTATCGCTTCTTGGGGTCAAATCCTGGGGGCGTGCGCATCGACCAATGCAGCGCCTGACCATCTGAAGCCTTGATCGTGCCGAACTCGGGCGTGCGCAGATGGCTGAGGTAGGGATAGAACGGGTGGCCTGCGACCAGGGGATTTTCTTCGATCCACCGGACCAGCGAGCCATCGGCCTTGAAAAGGCCGGTCCGCGGCGGGGTCTTGGGGTCAGAATAGGTGCCTGCGAAGGTCCCGCCGGTCTTGGCGACGTCGGCCGACCACCAGCCGCCTGCGGAGGTCAGCGCCTTGGGCTCGCCTGGATTGGCGTAGGAGACTTCATAGAGCCTGCGCTCGATCGGGGTGTCCTTACTGGCTGAGAATATCGCCACCTGGCGCGGCTCATCGACGCCTTCAAGATCAGCGACCGGCCAGTCGCCGCTGGTCACCTGATGCAGCAGTTTTCCATCGCCGGCGTAGAGATAGAGGTGCTTTTCTCCGCTCCGCTCCGATGACCAGAGGAACGCGCCATCCTTGAGCGGTTTGAAATCCTCGCTCAGAGCCACCCAATGGGGGCTGGTTTCCGTGAGGATCACCTTGGCGGCCCCGCTCGAGGGGTCGACGGACAAGAGATCCAATCGCTTCTGATCGCGCGTGAGCCGCTGGACGTAGAGGGTCTTGGCGTCCTTCGACCAGTCGGCGCGCGCCAAATAGATATCGCTATTCGGCCCCAGATCGACCTTGACCTGAGCCCCCGTCGCCACATCGGCGACATAGAGCTCGACAACGGCGTTAGGCCGTCCAACCCGGGGATAGCGTTGATGGACGACCGTGCCGCCCTCCGCTGCGATATCCACCCGATCGATGACATCGACGCCGGTTTGATCGACGCGGGTCATGGCGATCTTCGTCTCGTCGGGCGACCACCAGTAGCCGGTGAAGCGCTGCAGTTCTTCTTGGGCGATAAACTCCGCCGTGCCCCAACTCTTAAGCTCCGTCCCCCCGCTCGTCAGCGCGCGTTCGGGTCCCCCAGCGATGGGCGTCACGAAGAGATTGTCGTCGCGCACGAAGGAGACGAAGCCGCCCTTGGGTGAGATCTTGCCGTCGATCGCATCGCCGGCCGATTTCGTGAGACGCCGCGTCTGACCGCTTGCGCGCTCATAGAGCCAAAGGTCTCCCTGAACCGGGGCCAAGATGTATTTTCCCTGATCGTCCCAGTGGTATTCGACCACGCCGCGGGTCCGAAAACCCCGCCGCTCTCGCCGGCTCTTCTCCGCCTCGGAAAGCTCACGATTGTCTGGCGAGAGCGCACGTCCGTCGACAAGCATGCGGGCCGCCCCGCCCTTCACATCGGAGATCCAAAGATCGGTGACGTCCACATCGTCGGCCTTGGCCTTCAGGTAGGTCACCGCTGAGCCATCGGGGGCCAGGGCCACGCCGCGGGCCTGGGGGCCGGAAAGGTCGGGGCTTGCGAAGACGCGCTCCGGGGTGAGGACGTCTGCATGGGCTAGGCTCAAGGACATGGTGGCTGCGACCGCGGCTAGAATAAGTTTCATGGAATCCCCGGAAAAGTGCGCGCCGACCACACCGGAAAGTCGCTGACTTGCCAAGGGGCTTCAGCTGGCGGGAAGGCTGGATCCGGCAAGCGGGTTTAAGACGAGGACTGAGGCCTTGGGTGAGAGACCAAGTTCTTCCCAGCTAAAGGTCAAAGCAGTCTGGAGTTTTCTGGAGGATTTGCAGGTCTCAACGTGCTTGCGCCCAAAGGCCAGCGCCGGCGGCTGGCTCAGCCGTTCCAGGAAGAAACTGAAATCTGCTTTCGTCGTGCAGCCGCCTGAGGCGACCTCGATCGTCAACCCTTCAGGGTCTGACTTCACGCTATAAAGCGGCTCGAGTTCATCCAGCACCCTTGGTCCAGGCGCCACTGCGGGTCCACGCGCGATCGTCGCACAGCCCCCCAGGGCAAAAGCCGCCAGCACGAAATTCCTGCGATCCATCGGACGCACTCAGCCACACTGGCGGACTTCGCAAAAGGCCCCGGAGTGATCCGGGGCCTTGGCGAAGGGTAATCCTGCCTCCTGACGCCTTAGGAGGCGTAGAATTCGACGACCAGGTTCGGCTCCATCTTCACCGGATAGGGAACTTCGGAAAGTTCCGGGATCCGGATGAACTTGGCGGTCATGCCCTTGGCGTCCATCTCGATATATTCCGGCGTGTCGCGTTCCGGCGACTGCAGGGCCTCCAGGACGAGGGCCATGTTGCGTGACCGCTCGCGAACTGTGACCACATCGCCCGGCTTGACGCGATAGGACGGAATATTCACCCGCTTGCCGTTGACCAGCACATGGCCGTGATTGACGAACTGGCGCGCCGCAAACGGGGTCGGAACGAACTTGGCGCGATAGACGATCGCATCCAGCCGGCTTTCCAGAAGCCCGATCAGGTTTTCGGAGGTGTTGCCCTTGCGCCGCGCGGCCTCGTCATAGATGCGGCTGAACTGCTTTTCGGTCAGGTTGCCGTAGTAGCCTTTGAGCTTTTGCTTGGCGCGCAGCTGCAGGCCGAAATCGGAAACCTTCTGCTTGCGGCGTTGACCGTGTTGGCCAGGACCGTAAGCGCGTTTGTTGATCGGGGATTTCGGGCGACCCCAGATGTTTTCGCCCATCCGGCGGTCGAGTTTGTACTTGGCGCTGTGGCGCTTGGACATATCGTTCTCTTCTTCGACCCGAGCCGGCGCTTCCGAAGCTGGAAACGCGATTGCAACGGCGGCTTTCGCGTCAACCCGTCATAGCTCCACGACCGCGCAGAAACCTGGCGGCGTGGAAGGGGCGCTCTATGCCTATCTGACCTGGCGGAGTCAAGTTTTGCAGGCCTCGTAGGGCTCGATCGGCGCCAACCGATACCGGCCTTCCAGCAGTTGCGGCTTCGGCAAATAGGCCCGCATGAAAAGCGCAAAGGGCCCGGCGGGCGCGGGCAACCAGTTTGAACGGCGTTCGCGGGCCGGTTCTTCGTGGCTCATCCAGATATCCAGGGACCCGTCGTCGTTGCGAGCCAGGCCAGGCGTCCTGTCGCCGATGGCGTAGCGGTTGAGCGGGTTGTCGGTGAAAAAAAACTGTCCGTCCTTGGTCGCCTCATAAAGGCTCAATGACCAGAACCCATTGACCGGAAGGTGGTCATCGGCCGGGAAATGCAGTCGCCAGAGCTTCGCGCCATCGAAGAGGTCGCCTTTGAGGTCGCCTTGGGCGCGCATGTACATCGCCTCAGCCGGCGGCAGCGCGGCCAGGCCTGAGAGCGCGACTGCGGCGCGGTAGGCGTAGTCCTGGCCAAAATCTCCCAGGTGCGAGCTCGGATAGGACCATCCCTCAATAAAGGCCTCGCCGCCCAGGCCGCCCTTTTTCGCCTGGGCTTGCGCCTGCGCCACGCCGGCTTCGATGTCAGCGACCTGCGCAGCTGAGAACCGGGTCGGATCAAACCCCTCAAACAAGCCAAGCGGTGCGATCCGCCGAACGAGCGCCAGGTCCGAAGCTGGCGCAGGGTTGGCCGCCATCAGGGCTGCAGCGCTCGCGAAGTATTGCGGCCAGTCCGCGGCACGCGATGCATAGGGTCCTGGCGCGGGGCAAGGCGGCCCCTGCGCGCTGATCCCCGCCTGGACCTGGCGGGCGGCTTCGAGATCGTCAGGCCCATCCACCAGGATCCTAGCCAAGGCCCAGACGTGATTGGTGGGTGAGCGCAGGACCTGGGTTCCGTCGGCCAGGTCAGCGGGCGGCGCATCATCAGGCCCCACCAGACGAAATGTTCCGCCCTCTTGCCCCGTGGTCCGGGTTCCCAGGATCGCAAAGTTATTTGTGTAGGCGTCCATGAGCGCAAGCGAGAGGTAGCGCTCGCCAGCCGCAGGCAAGGTGAGGCTGAAAGCTCCTGCGCTGAGATCGATCTGGGCCGTGGAATAGAGCGTGTCGTTATTGGGTGTGGTGACCGCGCGGTGGCGGGGATTGGCCAAGGACCGCACATGGCTGAAGGCCCCCATGCTGTGTCCAAGCGCCTGACCACGCGCACGCGTCGTCGCAATCTCGATCAAGGGAAGGGCGTAGAGCCAGGCTTCGCGGGCCGCAGCGGTCAAATCGCGCATCAGGCGTCCTGCCCCCTCGCCATGATCTGCATCGCCAGCACCTGGGCGGTCTCCTGGGCTTCAGACCACCAAGCCTTGACCATTTCGCCTGCAGAGCCGGACTTGGCGAGCTTTACGGCCTGGCCAGCCCAGACCGACATGAGCTCGCTATCACCAGCCTTATCGGCCGCCGCGCGCATGGCCTGGGTGAGACGGTTTTGCATCGGATAGGCCGGAACATCATCCTGGACGGCGGCCATTTCGCGAACGAAGCGGTTTTCCAGCCCTCGCGCGTATCGGCCGGAAAAGGCGCGGGTGAGCCGGGTGGGGTCTGAAGGCGCTTCTTCGATCGCCCGGCGCCATGTAGCTCCAACGATCGCCTCATCGGCCAAAAGGAAGGCGCTGCCCATCTGCACGGCGCTTGCGCCAAGGGCCAGGGCTGCGGCCACACCGCGACCGTTCATGATCCCGCCCGCTGCGATAACCGGAATGTCGACGGCTTCGAGGACCGTGGAGACCAACGCCATCGTCCCGACCGAGCTTGCCTCGACGCCATCTAGAAAATAGGCGTGATGGCCGCCGGCCTCGAAGCCTTGCGCACAGACGCCGTCAGCTCCAACCTCAGCCCAGGCCTTGGCCTCCGCGACCGTATTGGCGGTCCCGACAACGAAGCTGCCGGCCGCATGCAAGGCGTCAACCTGGGCCTTGGTCAGGATCGAAAAGCTGAAGGAGGCGACTGGCGGGGCAGCCTTGGTCAGAGCCGCCAACTGCTGGCTGAAGTCCTGGGAAAACCGGTTGGGGTGATCGGGCAGGTCCAGGCCCAGTTCGCGATACCAAGGCGCAAGTCGCGCCAGCGCCCGGTCTATTTCGCCTGCGGCCGGCCTCGCAGGCGGGGCCATCAGAAGGTTTACGCCAAAAGGGGCGTCGGTCCGAGCTCTGATGGCCGCGATCGCTGGGCCAATCTCCTCGGGCGCAACGCCGGTGGCGGGGAGTGAGCCCATGGCGCCGGCGCGACTGACGGCGACGGTCATCGCGTCAAACGTCGCGCCTGCCATGGGCGCCTGCAAAATGGGTATCGCCAAGTTTTCGAGCAGCGAGCGGAAGCTCATTTGTCGTCCTCCGATCGCACGGCCTCACGGTCCTGACTGGCCGGCGCCTGAGCGCCCAATTCGTGATTGGCCAACTCCTGATTAGCCAACTCCTGCTTGGCCAGTTTCTGGTTCGCCAACTTCGCCAAAACCCGTCCCCTGCCCTTTGAAAGCGCAGTGACCACGCCACGAAATGTGCGCACTTCCTGGTCAGAGAAACTGGCGCGGCCAAGCGCGGAACGCAGGTTCTGAACCATCGAGGGCCGTTTTTCCGGCGGATGAAAAAAACCAGCGTTGTCCAGCTCACGCTCGAAATGTTCGAAAAGGCCCAGCATGGCGGCTCCGTTGGCCGGCGGCGGGCCCTGTCGAAAGGCCTGCGGGACTTCATCGGTGACGCTCATCCGCCACTCATAGGCGTTGATGGCCACCGCCTGGGCGAGGTTCAAGGATCGAAAGCGTGCATCGACCGGCAAGGTCACGACCGCCTGGCAAAGCGCAATATCGGCTGTCTCCAGACCTGCTCGCTCGCCTCCGAAGAGCAGGCCTGCCTTCAGGCCCTGCGCAATCGCGCTCCCCAACGTCTGGGCCGCCACGCGCGGGGTCAGCACTGGCAGTTGCAACTCTCGCGGCCTGGCGGTCGTCGCATAGACGAGATTGAGATCGCAGACCGCATCTTCCACCGAGGTGAAGATGCGCGCGGCGTTGAGCGGCCAGTCGGCGCCGGACGCTGCGGCCCAGGCCCGTTCTTGCGGCCAGCCGTCCCTAGGATTGACCAGCCGCAACTCCGACAATCCGAAATTCGCCATCACCCGCGCGGTTGCGCCGATGTTCTCCGCGAGCTGTGGCGCGTTCAGGACAATGACAGGTGTTGCAAGAGAGGCTTGAGCCATGTCCCGGTTACAGTCGCTTGTCGGCCGAAGCGCAAGTCTTGGCCGACGTCACGTGCTCGTTGGCGGCGTTGGGCTGACGCTCGTGGGCTGGCGTCGAAGTCTGTTCATGTCGGCTTCGCGCACGCCGCGGCTGAACATGAAGCGGCTCAACGCTGGCTCAAGCTCGATTGCGCAGCGCGCCAGGCCGGGCGTCCTGGGCTTTGGCCTGATGAACCTGGAGAGCGGCGAGTTCTTCGTGGAAAATGGAGACCGAACGTTTCCCATGGTGAGCGTCTTCAAACTGCCGCTGGCCGCAAGCGTGCTCTCAGAGGTCGACGCGGGCGCGCTCAATCTCGCCGAAATGGTGACTTTGCGCGGCCTCGACCTTTCTCCGCCGTTCTCGCCGATCGCTGATGCTTGGCCGATGCGCTCCACCTATAGCCTCGGCGAACTTTTCACCGCGGCTCTGCGCGATAGCGACAACACCGCAGCCGACGTCCTGATGCGGCGCATTGGCGGACCCGGCGCGATAAGCGGTTGGCTACAGAACCGGAAAATCCAGGACGTGCGCGTTGATCGCTATGAGCGGGAGCTGGCGACGGACACGCTTGGCATGGCGTCCTTTCGGGCGGCCTGGAAGGGCGCTGCGGCGTTTGACGCCGCCATCGAGACTGTTCCTGCGGCCCTGCGCCGCGCTGCGACCTTGCGCTACATGGCCGACCCACGCGACAGCGCAACGCCGCGCGGCATGCTGGGGCTGTTGCGAAAGCTCGACGACGGCGAGCTCTTATCGCGCGCCTCCACCCACCTCATCTTGAAGACCCTCCAGGAGACCGAACGCGGGGCCGACCGCATCAAGGCAGGCTTCCCGCCCGAGGTAAGCTACGCCCATAGGCCCGGAACCTCGGGCGCCGACCAAGGACTGAGCGCAGCCTTCAACGACGTTGGGATCTTCGTGCTTCCCGACAAACGGCGTTACGCGATCGCCGCCTTTCTGACGGGTTCGACGGCTCCTGAGAAGGATCGCGCGGCGCTATTGGCCGAGCTTGGGCGACTGGCGATAAAGAGCGTCGGCTAATTCGCTGACCCGACGCTGACTGCAGCCTTTGCGTCCGCCGCAGTGAAGGCTATACGGCCCCAAACCCAGTTTCGCGCGGAGCCCCTGCCCCACATGGCAAAGATCAAAGTCGCCAACCCGGTCGTCGATATCGACGGGGACGAGATGACCCGCATCATCTGGCAGTGGATCAAGGATAAGTTGATCTTCCCCTTCCTCGATATCGAGCTCGATTACTACGACCTGGGGATGGAGCATCGCGACGCCACCGACGATCAGGTGACGATCGATGCGGCGGAGGCGATCAAGCGCCATGGCGTCGGCGTCAAATGCGCGACCATCACGCCCGACGAGGCCCGCGTGAAGGAATTCGGCCTCAAGCAGATGTGGAAGTCGCCAAATGGCACGATCCGCAACATCTTGGGCGGCGTCGTCTTCCGCGAACCGATCATTTGCAAGAACGTGCCCCGGTTGGTCCCGGGTTGGACCCAGCCGATCATCATCGGTCGCCACGCCTACGGCGACCAGTACCGCGCCACCGACTTCAAGGTTCCAGGTCCCGGCAAGCTGACGGTCACCTGGAAAGGCGACAACGGCGACACCATCGAGCGCGAGGTTTTCAACTACCCCGGCTCAGGCGTCGCCTTGACGATGTACAACCTCGACGACTCGATCCGCGACTTTGCGCACGCCTCGTTCGGCTATGCGCTGGCGCGAAAATACCCCCTCTATCTTTCGACCAAGAACACCATCCTCAAGGCCTATGACGGGCGCTTCAAGGATATCTTCCAGGAAGTCTATGACGCAGCCTACGTCGACCAGTTCAAAGCCGAAGGCCTCACCTACGAACACCGCCTCATCGACGACATGGTCGCAGCCGCGATGAAATGGTCGGGCGGCTATGTCTGGGCGTGCAAGAACTATGACGGCGACGTCCAGTCCGACACCGTAGCCCAGGGCTTTGGATCCCTGGGCCTGATGACCTCGGTTTTGATCACGCCCGATGGCAAGACCATGGAAGCCGAGGCTGCGCACGGCACCGTTACGCGCCACTATCGCCAGCATCAGAAGGGCGAGAGCACCTCGACCAATTCCATCGCCTCGATCTTCGCCTGGACCCAAGGCCTGAAGCATCGCGCCAAGCTCGACGACAACGCCCAACTGACCCACTTCGCCGACACCCTCGAGCAGGTCTGCGTCTCGACGGTGGAGAGCGGTTCGATGACCAAGGACCTAGCCCTCTTGGTCGGCGACACCCAAGGCTGGCTGACCACCGAGGGGTTCATCGACAAGGTGGCGACCAATCTCGAAAAGGCGCTCGCCTCCTAAGATCGGAAGTTCTTGTTTTGTTCACATCCTACGCTAAGCTATCCGCCTAGCGGACGAGGGATGAGACATGACCATTGGATACATCACCATAGGCTATAATGATGAAGCCGCAGCGACAGGCTTCTATGACGCCGTCTTAGGCGCCATCGGCTACGAGCGCGGCCCAATCGAGGGCGGGTGGGCGTTCTACGGCAAGGGCGATGCGCCTGGGGTCGGCTTGTGCAAGCCCTTCGACGGGCGAGCGGCGCATGGCGGCAATGGCGCGATGACCGGGTTTAAGACTGAAACGCCGGATCAGGTTAAGGCCGCCTACGCCGCGGCGCTTTCTCACGGCGGAACCGATGAAGGCGCTCCGGGTTTTCGGCCGCCAGAGGCCACGACAGGCTTCTTTGGCGCCTATGTACGCGACGCAGCGGGCAACAAGCTCTGCGTCTACGCAAACGTCGATTGACCTCTGATCTGAGAAAAAGGCCGGGCAAGCCCGGCCTTTTCCATAATAGCTCTGTCGACGCGACTTAGGCGGCGAGCGCGCTACGACGGCGACGCAGCATCGCGCCTGTCATACCAAAGCCGCTGATCATCAGCGCCCAGCTCGCCGGTTCCGGCACGCCTGCAGTGATCGTTTGGGTGAAGGTCGCGGTTACATCAGCGACGTCAGGGGTGACGGAGCAATCCTCATGGTCGTGCTCGCACTCATCCTGAGTGGCGAAGTTGAAAGTCGCGTTTCCGAGAGCAACGGACAAGGTCTCACCGCCAAAGTTGATAGTGGTGGGCGTGGTGCTCCAAGTAACTTGACCGATTGGATTGAAGAACCCTTGGAAGAAAATGCCTGTTTCACCGGTGACAGTGCCGGTGTGAGCGCTCGGCGCAGTGAAATTGAAGGCAACACTAATAGGCTGAGCTGACACATCCGGAAAGTCGAATTCAGTCTCTGGCGTCCAGATATCGAAGAGATTCATAGTCGTGCTGTTGCCCGGACCGGTGGATCCGGTCAGCGAGAAATTCACACTTCCGCTGGTCGAGTTTGTACCCCCCTGATCCGACTGGGTTGCAATCTGCAACCCCGAACTATTCGCATAACTGATCGTGAACGCGGCGGCGTAGTTTACGGGCGTCGCAGCGCTCGCAGACGTCGCAAGACCGGCCGCCAAAACGAAACCCGCGCCGAGCGCTGCAATTTGAAAACACTTCTTCACTGACAAACCCCATACAACCGCTGGCGAATTGGTCCCGGCGACGCCACTATGCCGTGCGCTGAAAGGCCGAATCCGCCCCCCCACGAGAACCCGGATAAGCTGCGCCGTAGTCGGCCGCTACAGCTTTCAACCTGTGGGTGAATTGAAAATGGATTCCACCTCGACCGGGCGTGCTCAAAGCCGCAGGATGGGCGCGCTGGTCATCGGTCAGAATTCGGCAGGCCGTGTTTGGCAGCCAAGCTTGAGGACCCCTTATCCCAGGTATTTCATTTGGCCAATTCGGATTTGATAGCGGCAAGCCCCTGGGCGGCTTTCCCCCCATCGGGGGCGCCGCCTTGCGCAAAATCAGGCCGGCCGCCTGCGCCCTGACCACCCATGGCCATGACTGCAATCTTGGTGAGCTCGACGGCGTTGAAACGCGCTTGCGCCGTTCCGGTGACCGCCACTGTGACCGCGGCTTTGCCCTCAGCGGAACCGATGAGGGCGATAACCGCATCCGGCAGCTGCTTCTTGAACTCCTCGGCGATGGGACGAAGATCCTTGCCGCCCACGCCTTCCATCACCCGCGCCAGGACCTGGACGCCGGCGATTTCCTCCGGCCCTAAGGCGCCGCTTGCAGAACCTGCACCCATAGCCAATTGGCGCTTGGCCTCGGCCAGTTCTTTTTCCAATTGACGCCGCTGAGCCTCCAAGGTGGCGACCCGGGCTGGCACGTCGGAAACAGGAACCTTGAATTGATCAGCCAAGGCTTTGGAAACCGCCGCCTGCTCCAAGAGCCAGCGCCGCGCCGGCTCTCCCGTCAGCGCCTCAATGCGGCGCACGCCAGCTGCGACGCCCTGTTCCTGCACGATTTTGAAAATGGCGATATCGCCGGTGCGCGCGACGTGAGTGCCGCCGCAGAGCTCCACCGAATAGGCGCCCTGCCCGGCCAGGGATTGGCCGAGCGTCAGGACCCGAACGGTGTCGCCATACTTTTCGCCGAAGAGCGCCATGGCGCCGGCGGCCATAGCCTCCTTGGGCGCCATGAGCTCGGTTTGCGCGCGAAGATTTTGCCGAACCACGGCGTTCACTTCGGCTTCAATGCGATCAATCTCGTCAGGGGTCACGGGCGCGCCGTGACTGAAGTCGAAGCGGATCCGCTCCCCATCGACCATCTGGCCCTTTTGGGTGACGTGGGGTCCCAGCACATTTCGCAGCGCGGCGTGCAGGAGGTGGGTCGCCGAGTGATTGGCGCGGGTTTGGGCGCGACGCTGCGCATCGACGGCCAAGCGCACGCGCACGCCTGGCGCTAGCGAGCCCTCGAGGATTTCAAGGTCGTGGACGAAGAGATCACCGGCTTCTTTCTGGACGTCGGTGACGAGGCCTCGACCGCCAGGCCATTCAGCTTCGCCCTGGTCGCCGGCTTGCCCCCCGCTCTCTGCATAGAAGGGCGTGCGGTCGAATATGACCTGGACGCTAGACCCCGCAAGCGCGCCATCTATCTCACGACCGCCTTCGACGATTGAAAGGAGCTCAGCGGTGGCTTCGATCTCTTCGTAGCCTATGAACTGCGTGGGCCCCAGGCGGTCGCGGATCGCGAACCACTCCGCGGCTGCGGCGACCTGGCCAGACCCCGCCCAGGCTTCGCGCGCTTGCTCGCGTTGGCGCGACATCGCAGCGTCAAAGCCTGGAAGATCCACCGTCAGACCCTTTGCGCGCACGGCGTCTTGGGTGAGGTCGAGGGGAAAGCCATAGGTATCGTAGAGCTTAAAGGCGGTCTCGCCGGAAAGCACGTCGCCTTCGCTCAAGCCGGCTGTGGCTTCGTCTAGAAGGCTCATCCCGCGGCCGAGCGTGCGACGGAAGCGCTCTTCTTCCTGGCGAAGGGTGTCAACGATTGCGGCTTCCGCCCGCTTGAGCTCCGGGTAGGCGTCGCCCATCTGCTCAACAAGGGTTGGCGCAAGACGATGCATCAACGGGTCTGCGGCTCCGAGCAAATGGGCGTGACGCATGGCCCTGCGCATGATCCGGCGCAAAACATAGCCTCGGCCTTCATTTGAGGGGGTGACGCCGTCGGCAATTAGGAAGCTCGATGAGCGCAGGTGGTCAGCGATTACCCGGTGTGAGGGGCCATTTGAGGCGCCGCCCGCACCGCCAACCAAGTCACGGCTGGCCGCAATTATCGCGCGGAAGAGATCGATATCGTAATTGTCGTGAACGCCCTGCAGGACCGCAGCGATGCGCTCCAAGCCCATGCCGGTGTCGATCGAGGGCTTGGGCAGGTTGGTTCGCTCACCGCCGGCCAGCTGCTCGTACTGCATGAAGACCAGGTTCCAGATTTCGACGAAGCGATCGCCGTCTTCATCGGGACTGCCCGGAGGTCCCCCTGGGATGTGCGAACCGTGGTCGTAGAAGATCTCCGAGCAGGGTCCACATGGCCCGGTGTCACCCATCGACCAGAAATTGTCAGAAGTTGCGATGCGGATGATCTTTTCTTCCGGGAGACCCGCAATCTTCTTCCAGAGCCCCGCGGCGTGGTCATCCTCGGCGTAGACCGTCACCAGCAGCTTTTCGACCGGGAGTTCAAACTCCTTCGTCAGCAGCTCCCAGGCGTATTCAATCGCGCCTTCCTTGAAGTAGTCGCCGAAAGAGAAATTCCCCAGCATCTCAAAGAAGGTGTGGTGGCGGGCGGTATAGCCGACGTTGTCGAGATCGTTGTGCTTGCCACCGGCGCGGACTGACTTTTGCGAAGAGGCTGCACGCGGCCAAGGCGCGGCTTCGGCTCCAGTGAAGTAATTCTTGAACGGAACCATGCCCGCATTGACGAAAAGCAGTGTCGGGTCGTTTTGCGGCACCAGCGGAGCTGAGGCCACGACGGCGTGATCCTTCCGCTGGAAGTAATCCAGGAAATGACTGCGGATCTGGTTCAGGCTCGCCATGGATTGCGCTTACTTCAAAGACAATGATCAGAAGAGATCATCTCCTCCGCCGCCCTACGTAGGGAAGGAAGTCCGTTTACGGGACTCGTCGGCAAAGGAAAAGGACGCCCGGGAGAACCCGGGCGTCCTTGCTCCGAAACGAGTGTCGGCGTGGGGAGCGCGGTGGGCTGGTTGGCGGAAAGCCTACCGCGCTTGCGACGCCCGTCTTTGGGAGAGCCTTATTCGAATTGTGGTCTATTCCTCATCGTGCTCCGGACCGCCGACCAGCAACTCTTCTGCGATTACGGCCTTAGCGCCGCGAACAGCCTTCTCAATGTCGGAGGCGATATCAGGATTGGCTTTCAAGAAATCGCGGACATTGTCTCTGCCCTGACCAATTCGTTGGCTGGAGTAGGAGAACCAGGAACCTGATTTCTCAATGACGCCGGCTTTAACGCCTAAGTCGATGATCTCACCCAACTTGGAGATGCCTTCTCCGTACATGATGTCGAATTCGACTTCGCGGAACGGCGGGGCGACCTTGTTTTTGACCACCTTCACTCGGACGTTGTTGCCGATGATTTCATCAGCGCGCTTCACCGATCCCGTACGGCGGATATCGAGACGGACGGACGCGTAAAACTTCAGCGCATTGCCCCCCGTCGTGGTTTCCGGCGAACCGTACATCACACCAATCTTCATGCGGATCTGATTGATGAAGATCACAAGCGTATGGGTCTTGGAGATTGATGCGGTGAGCTTTCGAAGCGCCTGACTCATCAAGCGGGCCTGCAAGCCTGGCAGGCTGTCACCCATTTCACCTTCGATTTCCGCTCGTGGGGTAAGCGCCGCCACGCTATCGATGACGATGATGTCCACAGCGCCGGAGCGGACCAAGGTGTCGGTGATCTCTAGCGCCTGTTCGCCTGTGTCGGGTTGCGAGACGAGGAGCTCATCCAGATCAACGCCCAACTTGTGCGCATAGGAAGGGTCAAGCGCATGTTCGGCGTCGACAAACGCCGCTGTGCCACCCGCCTTCTGAACTTCGGCCACCACGTGAAGAGCGAGGGTCGTCTTTCCAGAGCTTTCGGGACCATAGATTTCGACGATCCGCCCTTTGGGCAGGCCACCAATACCTAGAGCCATGTCGAGTCCAAGCGATCCCGTCGACACGGACTCGATCTCCACGATCTTGCCCTTGTCTCCCAGCTTCATCACCGAGCCTTTGCCAAATGCTCGATCAATCTGGGTAAGCGCTGCTTCCAGAGCGCGCTGCTTATCGCCTTCTTCTTTACCCACGAGCTTCAACGCCGTTGCCATTTCCTGAACCCTCTATCCCACGATTCCGCCAACCGGGCTCCAAGCCACGGCAAGACTCATTCGTACTGCTTTTGTTCCGTGTTCGCAAGATGTTCCAAAATTCGACGATGGGGGGATAATGCTTTGGGGCCGCCTTTTGATTTTGTCAGTGGTGCAGGTGGCTCCGGGCGAAGAGACCTCGGCGTGTCAGCGCGGCCTCCGGTTCGGCGACCTTGTCGCTTTCATGGTGTCGGGGACGCCCTCGTCTCACGGTTCGCGCGGCGTGATCTCAACGGTTCCGGTCACCCCCTCGTAGGTCATGCAATAGGGTCGTAAGAACGATCGCCCCAAGATTACACGATGCCATTGCTCGCCTTGCTCCAATTTCACCCCCGTGAACGGCTGGAAGAGCAGGCGCTTAAGGCTGGGGACGTAGAGCCTCGCTGTGTAGATAAAGGCATTGTGCTTGCCGTCGACGCCGCTGATCTCGCCTTCATCGGTTATGGGCAACCGCAGCGACTTTGCGAGTTCATCATCAATGCAGTCGCCGCCAGCACCGGTGTCGATTAGTGCCCGAAGGGCCTTGAGTTGAAGATCAGGCGCGTCGCCGGGCGCAGCCCGAGATTTCAGCCCTATCAACGAGCAGCGTTGGACCAAGTTCGGCGAGAAGGTCGGCAGGGGTCTTTCCGGCCTTCCCTTGCTTAAACCCCGCCTGAGCCAAGGTTGTGGGCCGGTGTAAAGATCATGCCCCCCGGCAATTGCACCGGTGGGCCCCCAACTTGCCGGATCAAATAAGGGCCCGCGTCGAATCGTTCCACAGCGGTCGAGGCTGCAGCGTCAAAATCAGGAAAAGCGTCTACGAATTGTCCATGATGAAACACGACCCATTCTTGGTCATGCTCGGCTTCCAACTGCGGCCTCATTCGGTCGAAGGCCACAATGTCGTCCCGAAGAACGGTCATTGGTGATTCCCCAATCAGCTGACCAAGTGAAGCATCCTTAGCGCCGTAACGCCAATCACTCCAAAGGCTGCGTTGAGACTGAGCTGAGTCCCGACCGGGTGGGTTAACGGGTGAGGCGGACGAGTGAAGCCGAACGCAGTCGGTCGGATCAGCGATAAGCTCGATAAGGCCTCCAATCTCGACCGGGGCGATTGCTATCAGCTCAGGCCCCTGACCCCCGCGACGGAATTAGGTCACGTAGCTCCGAGTGAAGCGCGCTCGCGATGCGCACCATGACGAGCAGGCTGGGGTTTCGCCTGCCCCGTTCAATGCCACCGATGTAAGTCGGATCGATCTGGCCGCGGAAGGCGATTCAGCGAGATCTTTGCGGCTGCAGGATCGCAGGGCATCACGGTCTGCGTCGGGAGACCACGGCGCCGCCGACCTTCCGGCGGACCAGTGGGATCAGAACATCCACGTTGACCATCCAGCCAGCGACCCGATGGTGCTGGGATGTGGCGGCGCCCAGATCGATCAGGCTGGTGGCCCGGACGTGATTTGGAACGACGGGACGCTGTTCAACGTGAACACCCCCGATGGCGGCGGATGGGCCAGTGGCGGCGGCATCAGCGTCGTGTTTCCCGTGCCGTCTTATCAGACGGGTCTACCCAAGCCCGTATTCCTCGTGACCAACCAACCGGGGCGCGCGGTCCCAGACATTTCCATGAGCACGACGAACTACTTCGAACGGGCCGACGGGCAGGAATTCGCGGATGGCGGTACGAGCGCGGTGGCGCCGCTCATGGCCGCTCTTGTCGCCCCTTTGAACCAGAACAGAGGCACGCGGGTCGGCGTCCTCAACCCGCCACTTTACGCCAACGCGGCGGCCATGAGCCATCCGATCGGGGCAGGCGCCGTAGGGACCAACGGCATTGTGGGCACGGGTGCAGGGCTACAATGTCGGGCCTGGTTGCACCGGTTTGGGGACACCTGATGGGACCGCGATCCTCAATGGGCTCTAGACTTCCAGCGTCGGCGGCTCGCACCGGGAAAGTCTGCAAAGGCCGACGGTAATCGCCACTCCCAGCCGATTATAATCGCCACTCCCAGCCGATTGATTTCGCCACCTCTGGCCGACGTATTCGCCACCCCCGAGCGCGGGTGGATCCGCGACTGACACGGAAGTCATCAACAGTATTGTCGCGTCCTTTTGCCGAGCGAGTGACGATGCCGAGACCGAGGTCGGAGATGCGGCGGATCAGAGAAGTTTTGCGGCTGAGGGCGCTGTTTGGGGAGAACCTGTCGGCGATCGCCTCTGGGTCGGGTTGGCCCGCTCGACGGTTCGGACCTATCTTCAGCGGGCCGACCGCGCCGGGCTGGACGGAGCCCGCCCGCTGGAGGACTGGACTGATGAGGCGCTGGAGGCGGCGCTTTATCCGCCGCCTGTGGCGAGCGACGCCAAGCGGCCATTGCCCGACTGAGACTATGTGGCTCGAGAGCCGCGCCGCCACAAGCACTTGACGCGTCGGCTGCTTTGGTTCGAGCACCGCGACGACCTGGTCGCAGAACAGCGGCGACCAGAAGGATGTGGCCCGCCGCTTGCAAGTTCGCGAATTACGCCTATGTTACATGTAACAGGTATCGAGGAAATTCTACGTTGCCGACGCCCATAAATCAGAGAGTCCAGAAGCGCCGCGACACGCTGCGCGCGGCCGGTTTGCGACCGATCCAGATATGGGTGCCTGACATCCGGCGACCGGGATTCGCGGAGGAGTGTCGGCGGCAATCGCGGATCGTGGCAGCGGCTGACGCGGCAGATCACGATCTTGATGCTTTCATGGACGCCGCCCTTGTTGATCTTAGTCCCGAGGGGGAGGCGTGAAGCGAGGCGACCTCGTGACAATCGCCCTGCCCGGTGATTTTGGAAAACCGCGCCCCGCCCTGATCATTCAATCCGACCAGTTCGACGAGACTGCCACGGTGACGGTGCTGCTCCTGTCGGGGACGCTGGTGGATGCGCCTCTGATCCGCACGACGATCGAGCCGACAACGACCAACGGATTGAGAAAGCGCTCCCAAGTGATGGTGGATAAGGCAATGTCAGTGAAACGCGACAAAGTCGGTGGAGCGATAGGACACCTCGACGCTGAAGCCATCGTGGCAGTGACAAGGGCGCTCGCGGTCTTCTTCGCCATCGGTTGATTGGATCGCTCCAGGTCGCGTTGCGGGACCATGCTACGGCCACCGCCGCGGCGCTCAGCGCGCCAATCTTCGCAAGAGCCTGGATACCTGAAGCGCTTCCAGGATTGGGACTACCCTGGCTCGGAGCGATCCGCAGGCCGCCGAATCCAGGGACTTTCGTTGCGATCGTTCGGCGGGGATCGGTTGAATGGGGAATAGCCCCTGACTAGCTGATGTTTGGGCGCACTCGACGGAGGCCGAACCATGACCGCTCAGCTCAACCATACAATCGTCTGGTCGACCGACCAGGCGAAGTCCGCAACGTTTTTGGCCCAGATACTGGGTCGCCCGGCGCCCACCCGCTTCGGCCACTTCGACGTCGTGGAACTCGACAACGGCGTCTCGCTCGACTTCGCCGACGCCGAGGGCTCGATCCAGCCACAGCACTACGCCTTCCTGATCGATGAGGCCGACTTCGATGCTGTTCTGGGTCGCATCCGCGAACGCTCGCTCGACCATTGGGCCGATCCGATGCGCCGCCGTCCAGGGGAGATCAATCACAACGATGGCGGCCGCGGCGTCTACTTCCCCGATCCCGACGGCCACTACTTGGAAGTAATCACCCGCCCATATGGGAGCGGCGCTGGCTAAGCCGGGCGCGCAAAATACGCACGACTGAGTGAGGGCCCCCAAGGCGTCTCCGGCGGATCTCGAATTTCGCCCAAGGCGACAACCGTCCTTCGAATGGGTGGCGGACAAAGCGAAAGGTGGAAGACGCCCGCCAACAGGCAGTTAGTAGCGGGAATCTGCCTCGCCGAGGCGGTGACCTTCGCGCGCCACTTGCCAACGCTTTTTAATCCCCGCGATATTCGGTGCTGGCCTGTGGGGAAATGCGCGTCGAAGTCGGGTGGGCCGAAATCGAGGCGCGACGCCCCCCTTCCACTCGGGTTGCATGGGGCATCTCGAATGCCTCGTGGTTTAGGTTTAGGCGGAGAGCAGCATTCCCGAGACCCGCACCGCAGCGCATCACCGTTTCCGTTTGCGCTTTCCTATGGCTTCCCCCTTCCTCGGAGTTTCCATGCCTTGCATTTTTCGGGTGACTGCAATTTGGCGGGCCACCCTGATCGGCGCGCTGGCGTTGGCCTGCATTGGCGCGCCGCCGGCGTTTGGCCAGGACCGAAAATTCATGAGCGGTTATGCCGGAAGCCTGCCGCACGCGCCACGGGACCTCGCGCGCACCTATTTTGGCGACAAGGCGGTGCGCGGCTTGATCTATGACCTGGAAGCAGCGCCGATGCCGCGCGCCAAAGCCGAGGCGCAGTTGGCCGGTTCCGGCGCCACGCTCGACGACCTGATCCGGGTGCGCTTGATCCGTCCGGACGGCGACCTCGTGCGCTTGGGGTTCAGTTACTTCACCGCGGCCGATATGGAGCTGATCCACGGCATGGTCGCGCGATACGCGCCAAGCCTGGTCGCCGCCTATGTCGGCGATGCGCCCCGCTTAAATTCGATTTTCGCAGCGTACAACGTCCCCACCGTCGACCCAAAACGGCTGGCGTTTGCGTTGATCGTGGGCGTTGGACTGAATTGGCAGGGGCTCGATCTGCTGTTCGACACCGGCTACCGAAAGCCGATCCTGGTTGAGGGCCCGGACTGGAAGTACAGCTTCTGGGCGTCGGAAGAGCAGGCCAGTTACGACTACCGCGGCTACTATTGGGGCAGCACGACCTTCCCCGCCGGGGCCGCGAACCTCAACCCAAATCCGGTTGACTACGCCTTCGCCTCGTTCGGCGACCCGATGAGCGATCCGCGGATGAACTTCCCAGATCTCCTCGACACCCATCCAGATCAGATGACGGCTCCCGTCCGGGCCGCTGCTGAGGCGATCGGACTGCATGACGACCTGCAGTTTGGCGAGACGAATGTTCTCACCGCAGAGTTTGCGCGTCAGCTTGGCCCAATACTGTTCGCCCTGCGGGCTCAGCCGCAAGACGCCAAGAAGCTTGCCACGACGCTTGCGACAACGCCGGGGACCGGCGATCTCGCTGGCCTGGAGCGCGACCTTCAGCTCTTGGCTGTCACCGGCTACGTCGCACATGGGCGTGACGGTCGCTGGACGCTGACGGCGCCGGTGCTCGACCGGCAGGATAAAGCGATGCTGAGCGCGGCCCTCGCTGAGAACCGCGCTATCCTGGATCGCTGGACGAAAGGCCATTACGCCGCGATGCGCGCGGACCTGACGGGCCTTACGGCCTTGCGTCAGGGCGTCCCTTACGAGGCCCTCTACACCCAGATCTGGCATGAGCTCTTCGGCCGCGTCACGCGCGAACTTGTCGAGCGTGGGGTCGTGGCCGATCCCCACGCCCCCGGCAATCCCTCACCTGGATCGCTGCCGATGGTTTGGCGGACGTCGATCTACAATCGCGTCTGGCAGTGAGCAGCAGGCACGGAGCGCTCTATAGGGCCCCAAGAGCTGGAGCAGCCGCGCTTGGCGGCTTACTTTGCTTTGAAGCTAGCGCACGACCAGTGAGACGCCGCGCGCGCGTGGGTCAGAGGCCGGCTGCGGAAGACCGCCAACCACCTGAACGGCTTCCATGTCGCCGTTGAAGCCCTGCTTTTCCACCCGGTATCCGCGGGCTTTCACCTGGGCCGCCAAGGCGGGTGGAAGTGATGCGTAGGGCTCGGTGAAGATGGTGTTCTGCGGCAGCAGCTGGTGGTGAAAACGCAACGCCGCCATGGCCTTGGCCAGAGGCAGGTGGAAATCATATACGTCGGCCAGCACCTGGAAGATCGAGGTGAAGATACGCGAGCCCCCCGGCGTGCCAATGACCATCGCCAGGTTTCCGTCCTTGGTCAGGATGGTCGGCGTCATCGACGAGAGCGGTCGCTTGAAGGGCGCGATTGCATTCGCGTCACCGCCGACCACGCCGAACTGGTTGGGCGCGCCGGGCTTTACGGAGAAGTCGTCCATCTCGTCGTTCAGCAGGAAGCCTGCGCCCTCGACGATCACCCCTGAGCCATAGTCGCCGTTCAAGGTGTAGGTGTTGGAGATCGCATTGCCCCAGCGGTCGACGACGGAAAAGTGCGTGGTCTGGGGTTTTTCAGCGCCCAGACCCGGTTTCGCGCTGGCCAGCACCGAGGGTTTGGCCGGATCGGCCTCGCGGGCGCGGCGGGCCATATAGGCAGGATCGGTCAGCGCAGCGACCGGGACTCTCCAGAAATCCGGGTCACCGAGATATTCCGCGCGGTCGGCGAACACGCGTTTTTCAATCTCCGAGATCAGGTGCAAATATTGCGCGCTATTCAGTGCGACGCCCTTGAAGAGCGCAGCGTCATCCGCCTTCATCGCCAGCAATTGCAAAAGCGCGATGCCGCCAGAGCTTGGGGGCGGTGCGGTGATCAGATGAAACCCGCGCCATTCGCCCTCAAGCGGCGCTCTCCAGACCGCCTTATAGCCGGCGAGGTCGGTCTTGCTGATCAAGCCTTGGCCAGGCCCGCGGCCCATCTGGGCTACGATCAGCCCGGCGGTTCGGCCCTCGTAGAAGTCCTTGGCGCCCTCTCTCGCGATACGCTCAAGCGTGGCGGCGAGTTCGGGCTGGCGGAATGTGCGCCCCGCAGCCATCTGCCCGAAATAGCGGTTGAAGTTGGTCTTGGCGAAATTTCGGCTGTTGGCGTCGCGCAGGCTTATCTCGTCGCGCGGCGCGCTGAAGCCCTGGCGCGCCAGGCGGATGGCCGGCGCCAAATCCTGCGCCCAGGAGAGTTTTCCGAAACGTCGATGCGCCTCAGCCATGCCGCGCACCGTCCCGGGGACCCCGGCGGCCAACGGCCCCACCAAACTCGCCTCGACAATCGGGCGACCCTTGGCGTCGAGATACATGCCCGCACTGGCCCTGCCCGGCGCGGTTTCGCGATAGTCGAGGAAATAGGGCTTGCCATCGACGTAGAGGGTCATGAACCCGCCGCCGCCCAGATTGCCGGCCTCCGGATAGGTGACGGCCAGAACAAAGGCCACGGCGACGCCGGCGTCGACCGCATTTCCGCCGGCCTTCAGCACCTCTTGGGCGGCCAGCGCGCCATAGCGATCCGGTGCGGCGACCGCCCCGGCCTCAAGCGTTCGCGGGCCAGCGGCGGCTTGCGTCGCAACGATGAACGCCAGGGCCAGCCCTGCTAGGAGGTTCGAGGTCCGCAAAGGCTGATCCGTGGGCTTCGCGGGGCCGGCAAGTCCAGGTTCTCAACTTGCCGGACCGCTTGTTGACGTCGTGGGTCCGTGGATGCTTTTTTGCCCGTCTCTCAGAGGCCCGTAAAGGTGAAGCTCGATCAGCCTTCCTGACCGACAGGCCGGGCGTTGAAGCCGTCGGCGTCTTGGCCGACCGCTCAAACTCAAAGATGCGCAAGCACGGTGTGTACGAGCCAGGTGGCGAGCAGGGTTACAATGGTCCCAGCGATCATGCCACGCGCAAACGATCCGTGGCGATCCCACCAGATGCGGCGGCTTCTTAGAGTTTGAGCGCGGTCGGGTCGCCTGCGGGCCATGGCCGTCCTGTGCGCGATGATTGCGCCAAGGGCAACCACCGTTGTGCAATCAACCTGCGCCGCGCGGCGCTAAACCGGTGTCTTGCCCGAGAAACGGAGTTTGATATCGGAAGATCCGGCTTTTCTGGTATCCTAGGATGAAATCTTGCAGTCATGACCCGGAGGTTGCTGATGGTCATCCGTCTTCTTCCGATCGCAGCAGGCCTTATGGTCGCCGCGATCACCTCGCAAACCGCCAACGCCGCGCCTGATAAAAAGTCGGAAGCTCCCTGTTTCGCCAGCAGCACCTGGCAAGGTTGGAGCGCGCCTGGCGATGGGTCCTTCCTCTATATTCGCGTCGGCCAGCATGACATCTATCAAGTGGGCCTCCCCAAGGGGAGCCACGTGCGCAAAGACCTAGACGTCGTCCTTGTTGACGAGGTTCGCGGATCAGACTGGATCTGCTCACCGCTGGACCTCGACCTGACCCTGAACGATCACGGCTTTCGCGAGCCGATCATCGCAAAGTCGCTGCGCAAGCTCACCCCCGAAGAGGTGGCGGCTATCCCGCGCAAGGACTTGCCCGACTAGAACTGTCCCCTAGCACCGTCCCATAGGGTCGGCGACGCAAAGGCGCCTTCACTGACTTCGCGGGCGCGCCGCAAAACCTCGAAGCTCGCCTGGTCCAGCTGTGCAATGCATTTCAGGACCTCATGGGCGCTCACGAGCGCCCACGCTGGGCTTTGCAACCCCTGTCCCGGAAGCCCATTGAAGTCCTTGCTCAGCAGAACCTTACGGCGCCTATCGGCGCGTCAGCTCAACTTTGAAGGAACCTTTCCAAGCCTGACACGTAAGGCGAGCCGGGAAGGCTGAGGGCGCTTTAAGGACACTTGGTCGTTTTACGTTTGTCGCCTCGTAAGGCCGGGGTCGGGCTCAAGCCAGCGATGCTCGCAGGCTGCGCCGTCGACGTCCGCCTGGCAGCCAGTCTGCGAGGAGGCGCACGTTCGTGGAGGCCGGGTCCAAGGAGGAATGAATATGAATAGACCTTCGACGTTGTTGGTTGCGTGTCTTTCTATGGCGATCCCAGCTGCGGCGCTTGCCGCGGGACATCCGCCGTCTGGACCGGCCTCGGCTGCGCGCGGTGCTCCGGCGGCGACAACCTCCGCCTCCGCCCCACAGACATCAACCACGCTTCGGGGCCCGGCTACGACCGGTCAACCCAACCAAACATGTGGCAGCGCAACTGCGCCCTTGACGCCTGGCGGCGCGGCCGCCTCGCCAGGTTCGCCCTTCAATCCGAACGGAAAAGCCGGAACGGTTTATGCCGGGCAGCAACCGCAGAACTCAGGCAATACCGCCTCGGTTGCGCAATACGACGTCGCCTGCTCACACCAAAGGTGATGCGCGCGCACCCCGCGCCTCGGGTTCTCTGATCGCGCCAGCCTCGCTTTAGCCAAGCGCGTGTCGGCCGTGGCTCGGCTGATGACCTCTATGAGGACATCAAGTTCGGGTCACGGCAGGCATGCCGGCCAAGGTGTCGGGTGTTTGAGCCGGGCCGCGGGTACGGTGAGACGTTGAGCCCTGATTGTCCCCAAGTCGGCGCCGTCCAATTCGCCGGGACGACGATCACACCCCTTTTGCCTGGACGCTAGGCGCCTGGTGTTGAACGTCGTGCGGACTTGGGTGCGGGGCTTCAGCTCGCCATCGAAGCTGCGAATCGGCGGGCTTGTCGCGGCCGGAACAGCAAAAAGCGCCGCGCCGGCCAGAAGGGCCGTCCGCGCAGGGTGAAAATTCATCTGCACGCGCGTCCGAGGCGTCATCGCCTCCGGCTTTGGCCTGCGCTCGGCGTGGATTTGTTCAATTCCAGCAAATCGCAGGAGCTCAAATTAACGGCCCGGTCGGCGGGATGACTTCTCTGCGCCGGATCGCTATCACCCTCGCCAAAGGCCCGGTTCGTCGAGTTTCCTGGAGACGTTGGTATGCACAAGGGTTCCTGCCTCTGCGGCGCAATCACCTTTGAGGTCTCAGGAGCCTTGCCAGGGCCCGATGCGTGTCATTGCACCATGTGCCGCAAACATTCCGGACACGTCTTTGCATCGACCGATGTCGCCAGATCAGCCGTGATGATCCAGGGCGAAGAGCACATCACCTGGTTCCAGTCCTCGGAGAAGGTGCGGCGGGGCTTTTGCGCGGTCTGCGGATCTTCGCTCTTTTGGGATAACCAGTCCAAGGACGTGACCGCCATCGCCATGGGGGCGTTCGACACGCCGACCCAAACCGAGCTTGCTGTGCACATCTTCATCGCCGACAAGGGCGACTACTACAGCATCAGCGACGGCGTCGCGCAGTTCGAGGCTGCACCGCGCGCAGCGCCGTAGCGTCAAAGCCCAGGCTTGGCCTTTACCGCGTTGCGAAATTCGTTACCGGTCAGGTCGGCCCAGGCCCAGGCCATTGTGGTTTCGCCCGATTGGAGAAGAGCGCAATGCAGGTAAAAAGGCTCGCCGGTTTGGCCGCCCTCAGCTTCGCCCTGGTCGCAGCCCCCGCGGCCTTTGCGGCGCCTGGGGATAGCGATGCGCGCTTCCAGGCGATCTACAAAACCGAATGGGCCTGGCGTAAAGGCGAGTTCCCCGGAAATGAGCGTGGTGAAGCTGCACTTCCCGACCATCTGCCGCGCGTCGACGCCGCCGATCAGGCGCGAAGGCTGGCCTACTGGCAAGATGTTCGCCATCGCCTTGACGGCGTCGACAAGGCTGACCTTTCGCAGGCCGAAGCGGTCAACTTCGAAGTCTACCGCGACCAGCTTGACACCCTGATCGCGCAGCAGACATTCCGCGAATACGAAAAGCCATTCAATTCGGACTCATCGTTCTGGGCCAACCTGGGCTTTACCGCCTCGCGGACATTTCACTCGACGAAGGACTATAAAAACTACATCGCCCAACTAAACGACATACCGCGCTATTTCGCCGAGCAGACGGTGAATATGCGCGCAGGCCTGAAACGCGGGTTCACCCCGCCAAGGGCGACGCTTAGCGGTCGCGACGTCTCGGTCTCGATGATCGCCGAGGCCAAGGGCGCTGAAGCAACGCCCTTCTGGAAGCCTTTCAAAGCCATGCCCGCATCGGTGCCCCCAGCCGAGCAGGAAGCCTTACGCGCCCAGGCCCGCGCTGCGATCGAGGGCCAGGTGCAGCCGGCTTACCGGTCTTTGCTGAGCTTCCTGCGTGAGGACTATATTCCCCACGCCAACCTTGCGCTGGCGGCCGAGGACCTTCCTGACGGCAAGGCCTATTACCGCGCTCAGATCAAAGAGTTCACGACCCTCGACATGGATCCCGAGGCGATCCACCAGCTTGGGCTCTCAGAAGTCGCCAAGATCCACGCCCAGATGCTGGTGGTCATGAAGGAGACCGGCTTTCAGGGGGATTTCCCGGCCTTCCTGAACTTCCTCAGGACCGACCCCCAGTTCTATGTGAAAACCCCACAGGAGCTCCTCAACCGCGCGGCGTGGATCGCAAAGCGGGTCGACGGCAAGCTTCCGGCCTTCTTCGGGTGGCTGCCCCGCAGTCGTTTTGGGATCGAGCCGGTGGCGCCCGACATCGCGCCCTTCTACACGTCAGCCCGCGGCGGGGCCAAAACCTATCTTCTGAACACCTACGACTTGCCCTCAAGGCCGCTCTATAATCTCACCGCCCTCACCTTGCATGAATCGGCCCCAGGCCACGCACTGCAAGGCGGATTGGCCGAAGAGCAGGAGGCTCTCCCTGACTTCAGGCGCGACGTCTACATCTCAGCATACGGCGAGGGCTGGGCGCTCTATTGCGAGCGGCTTGGCGTCGAGATGGGCCTTTATGACACCCCCTACGATCGCTTCGGAATGCTGACGTTCCAGATGTGGCGCGCCGCCCGTCTCGTCGTGGACACCGGCATTCATCACAAGGGTTGGACGCGGGCTCAGGCCATTCGGTATCTGCACGACAACACCGCCTTGGCCGATCATGACATCGAGATCGAGGTTGACCGGTATATCTCCTGGCCCGGTCAGGCGCTGAGCTATTACCTGGGCATGATGGCGATCACCGAGGCCCGCGCCAAGGCCGAAGCCGCCCTTGGTCCCAAGTTCGACATTCGCGCCTTCCACGACACGGTGCTTTCACTGGGCAGCGTCCCGCTGCCGATCCTTCGCGCCCGCATCGAGCGCTTCATAGCCGAAGACGGCCGCGATCCGATGCCGGTGGCGTGGCAGAAGAATAGGGCGAACGCGCCATGACCAAGCCTTGCCCCCACATCCTGGTCACCGGCTCCACGCGCGGGATCGGCAAGGCGATCGCTGAGACGCTGGATGAGCGCGGCCAGCGCTTCATAGGTCATGGCCGCAGCGACGCCGATCGGGTGGTGGGCGCCGACCTCGCCCAGCCTGCTGCGGCCGACCGGCTCTGGGAGCGCGCGCTCGACCAGCTCGAGGGGCGCATCGATGTCCTGGTGAATAACGCCGGCGTCTTCGAGCCCATAGCCCTGGAAGCCCCAGACGAGGCCTGGAGCCAAGCCTGGGGCAGGACCTTGCAGATCAACCTGCAAGCCTCGGCCGATCTTTGTCGACGCGCGGTGCTGCACTGGCGCGAGCGCGGCCAGGGCGGTCGCATCGTCAATGTCGCGAGCCGGGCCGCCTATCGCGGCGATAGCCCGCTTCACTGGCACTACGCCGCCTCCAAGGCCGGCATGGTCGCCATGACCAAGTCGATCGCGCGCGGTTATGCAGGCGAAGGCGTCCTGGCCTTTGGCGTTTGCCCAGGTTTTACGATGACCGGCATGGCCGAGGACTATTTGGCGAGCCGCGGGGGCGACAAACTGCTGGCCGATATCCCGCTTGGAAAAGTGGCCGATCCAGAAGAAATCGCAAATTGCGTGGCCTATTTGGCCCTGGAAGCGCCCGCCTCCATGACCGGCGCGGTCATCGACATCAATGGCGCCAGCTACGTCCGATAGAAAACCGCTACTATAGGGCTTATCGCCTCAAACTGGGGGACGACCGCAGATGTTGAGCCCAGACCTCGCCCCGGTCCTGACGACGATCGTTCGATTGGTCGCAGCGTTCGCCTTGGGCGGCCTGATCGGGCTCGAGCGGCAGATCCGCCAACGCAACGCCGGCCTTCGGACCATGGTCCTGGTCTCGGTCGGCACCGCGGCCTTCGTCCACCTGGGTGATCGGCTGGCCGGCCCGGGCGGCGAAGCCAATATCGTGGCCTATGTGGTGACCGGCATCGGGTTTTTGGGAGCCGGCGTGATCATGAAAGAAGGAACCCAGGTCCGCGGCCTCAATACGGCCGCCACGCTTTGGAGCACCGCCGCAGTCGGCGCCTTCGCCGGCGCAGGGCTGCTTGGCGAGGCCGCCGCGGTTGCAGCCCTGGTGTTGGGCGGCAACACCTTGCTTCGCCCCCTGGTCGACTACGTCAACCGCCGGCCGATCAAGCCTGGCGAGACCGAGGCGCTCTATCAGATCCATGTGACCTGCGCGCCGGCCGAAGCGCCCAGCGCGCGCGACCTCATCTATGATGAGCTTGAGCGCTACCACTACCCCGTTCGCGAGATCGAGGTGGTCTCAGAAGGCGACGAAATCGTCGAACTGGCCGCGACCCTGGTGCCGACTACGGCCAACGCCGACGACCTCGATGCGATCACCAGCCATTTGGAAGCCCATGCTGAGATCCAGGACGCCACATGGTCGGTGAGCACGACGTCTTGAGGCCCAGGCCCGCCTAACCGCCTGAGCGGTTCAAAAGCTCGGCAAGATCATTCTTCCAGAACACCGCCCAGGTATGGGTGCCGTGGCCATGGGTGTCGGGTCCGAACGGAATGAGGACAAAGCGCCCGGCCTTGATGCGTTTGATTTCAACCTGGGCGAGGCCCAGCTCTGGAGGATTGATGAAGTCATCAGACGAATTCACCCAGGTCAGCGGCGCCTTGATCTTCTCCAGGTCCTTCGAAGGGTCATAGGTGCGCGAAGCTTCCAACTGATAGATCAGGTCGTTGGCCTCGGCGGTCTTGATGCGCTCAGGAATCTGTGCGGCGTACCAGGCGTCGACCTGCTCGCCCCTGGGCATGGCGACCTGCATCGGCCAGGCCGACTGGCCGGCCAGGAGCAGCAGGTTCTCCGCACCGCGTAACCCAAGCTGGGGCTCGCTGGTGTAGTCGCCGCCTTGCCAGGCTGGATCGGCCTTGATCGAGGTGACCGCCATCTCGCGCCAAAGTCGGTTACGTCCCCCAAGCGCCAGGGCCTGACAGGCCAATGGCATCGCTGCGCGCGCGCCGTCTGGATACATCTCAGCATAAAGGAAGGTATGCATGCACCCCATCGAGGTGCCCATCACCAGGCGAAGCTGCTGAACCCCCAGGGCCTGGCTCACCACCGCGTGCTCGCCTTCGACCATGTCGGCGTAATCGTAGTGCGGAAAGCGCATGTGAAGGCCGTCGGAGGGCTTAGACGAGGCCCCGTGACCGATATCGTCGGGCATGATCAGAAAATACTTCGCCGGGTCGAGCAGTCCGCCTGGCGCAAAGAGCACGTCGGCGAACTGCGGCGCAGCGAACTGGCGGCCGGAGCCGCCGGTGCCATGCAAGATCAGGACCGCGTTTGTGATGTGACCCGCGGCGTCCTTCTTCGGTTGACCCAGGGTGTAATAGTGGAGCTTCAGCTCCGGCAGGGTCTCTCCGGACCGAAAATGGAAGTCCTTGATGGTGAAATCATGCGGCTCGAGCGAAGGCGCAGCTTGCGCCGCCGTTGAGGCCGCCAGGCCCGCCAAAACACCGACAACCAGACCCCGTAGACCCTGCATTCTTAGCTCCCCTGATGATCCCTGACCCTAGCCGGCGCCGGCCGATTTCGGAACCTTAGCCGCTAGATAACGTTTTCAGTCCAATGGCGAGGGACTAATCCCACACCAAAGGAGATAGTTCATGCGTAAGCATTTGGTGGCCGCTGGCGTCGCTGCGGTCGCACTCATACCCTCACTGGCCATGGCGCAGGAAACCTGCGAGCAGCGCAGCGCTAACCGCGCAGCAGGTACGGCCCTAGGTGCGGTCGCCGGCGCGCTCCTTGGCAGCGCCGTCGCCGGCCACGGCGAAAAAGGCACTGGCGCGATCATCGGCGGCGTTGGCGGCGCAGTCATCGGCAACCAGGCCTCGCGCGGCCCGCGCGACTGCGCCCACGCCTATGGATTCTATGACAATGAAGGCCGTTGGCATGACAACCGCGCCGATCGCTCGGTCGCCTACGGCTATTACGACCGCGAGGGCGCCTGGATCGATGGTCCGCCCCCGAATGTCGGCGGCTATAGCGCCAACGCCACCTACGTCGGCCACGACAGGCTAAGCATCGAAGATCGCATCGCCAGGATGGATGAGCGCATCCAACGCAGCCGCGCTGACGGTCGGCTCTCCAAGCGCGAAAGCAAGGATGCGGAGCGCGCCCTAAATGACATCCGTCGCGATGAATACAATCGGACAAGCGGCGGCTATCTGAGCGATCGCGATCGCGACGAACTCGAAGCACGTCTCGACCGCCTGGCCGCCCAGATCCGCTACGATCGCGAAGGCTAGTCGCTTAAGTCAGCCACAGATTTTGCAGCCCTCGGCCCAGGCCGGGGGCTGTTTTCTTGGGGCCAGGCGCCAAGTCAGTGGCCGTAAGGCTTATAGCCACCGCCGGTGAAGGCGCGAATAAGCGCGCCGCCCAGTCCGTGCTGGCGAACCTGCTCGCTCGAAAACAAGGCCACGACAAATCCGAAGGCCGCGGCCGCGCCCACAAGCATCAGCAGAACGACAAAATTCGGGTCCATGATGGTTAATAAACACCTAACCTTGTCCGCTGCATAGCGCTCTTTTCGCCCATCCGAGGATGCAGGCCGCGCCGGGCCAGCCCTTAGGCGGCGTCAGTAACGCTGCTCGACGGGGGCTACGCCCCACTTGGGAGCTGGGGCGACGTAGGAGCCAAACGCCTGAAGCGCGGCGGCCGTGGTGTCGGCGTAGATCAGCATGTCGACATATTTTTGAGCCAAGAACCCCTTGTCGGCCATCTGTTGGACCGTAGAGCGCAATGGATCGTAATAGCCGCCGACATTGACGAAGCCGCAGGGCTTGGCGTGAAAGCCGAGCAGCGCCCAGGTCCATTGCTCGAAGATCTCCTCGAAGGTCCCCGGGCCTCCAGGCAGGCATAGGAAGCCGTCGGAAAGCTCGGCCATCGCCCACTTCCGCTCGTGCATGGAATTGACAATCTTCAGTTCCGTCAGTCCCTTGTGGCCAATTTCCTGATTGACCAGATCAGCTGGCATCACGCCCACGACCTTGCCTCCGGCCGCCAGCGCCGCATCGGCCACGGCACCCATCAACCCCACCTTGCCGCCGCCATAGACCAGCGTGAGGCCCTGCTTGGCGATCAGATTGCCCGCGATGATCGCCTCGTCTTGGAACGCCGGATCAACGCCTAGGGCCGAGCCGCAATAGACACAAATACTGTTCAAGGGAGGTCTTCGCGCCTTGCAGGGTGGGATTCGAAGGCCGCTGAAATAGGCTGATTGCGCTGTTCTGTCACGGCGCCGCTGGCCTACTGGCTCTTCGCCCGCTACATAGCTTGCACGGATCGTCAAATTCGACGGCCGGACGACCCGCGTTTTTGCGGGCGTAAGACTCTATCTCGGTTAGGTCAGGCGAATGGCGAGCGGCACGGTCAAGTGGTTCAATACCGCTAAGGGCTTTGGTTTCATCCAACCGGACGACGGCGGAAGCGACGTCTTCGTCCATATCTCAGCAGTCGAACAGGCGGGCCTTCGGGGCCTGAATGAAGGCGATCTGGTCAGTTTCGAACTTGAGCAGGACCGACGGTCCGGCAAACTTTCGGCTGGCCAACTGGTGGTCACCGGACACGGTGAAGCGCCAGCACGCGGCGGCGGCGGCGGTGGCGGCGGGTTCGACCGTCCGCGCGGCGGCGGCTTCGGCGGCGGCGGCGGCGGTTTCGACCGTCCGCGCGGCGGCGGCGGGTTTGGCGGCGGCGGTGGCGGCGGACGGCCTGCGGGCGATCCGGCTGGCGCCGGGGCTGGCACCGTGAAATGGTTCAACCCGACGAAGGGGTTTGGCTTCATCCAGCCCGATTACGGCGGTCAAGATGTGTTTGT
>Ga0209166_10000105_pt1 | contig 110473 bp, 108 predicted proteins | sample Coa_R1_3_FD_187151 | JGI IMG/M metagenome (GOLD analysis project Ga0209166, IMG submission 187151) | Surface soil microbial communities from Centralia Pennsylvania, which are recovering from an underground coalmine fire - Coalmine... | ecosystem: Environmental > Terrestrial > Soil >... | reverse complement strand
AGCTCTCCTCGCGCGCTCCCGGGCGCAGCCTGGCCATCCAGATCCGCCAAGCTCTGCTGCTCGGTCTTGCCTATAACCTCTACCGCCTGAGGCATCGGCTCGCTCATCCAGGATGTCAACAGAGCCAGTTTAAGTCTAATGAATTCACAAGTGCGGATTCTAAAGGTGTTAGGGACGGATTATGTGGAAGTGCGGATTGTAAAGGACTTAGGGGCGCAGAGAGTGCGCGGCAGGGAATAGATGGTAGAGGATATGGAGAATGAAGAGGGACAGAGATTTGGCAATCGAAAATCACATCATATTATAGCACGTTGGTGCTGTTTGTCAATAAGTAACTAGCAAGTCCTTTTGCGGGAACAACTTAACCGACCCGGTTCGAATTGACGCTCTCTGGGAGGGGATTGCTAACCCCCAGAAGCGAAGGATGCAAGATTTGCGCCGGGGTATGAACTTGCTCAGCTCCAGGCCGATCTTGCGGATGTGGCGAACTGACAGGGCAGACGACGTTGGGCGATTGAGAACATCCTGGATATCTCGAGCGAGCAGAGAAGGGCCACAAGCCGCGCGTTGTGTATAATTGACTCTTGGGGATTTAGCGGATTTCATGCCCGACGAATCAAAACCAGTAAAAGCTGGCGCGGAAGTGCTGCGCGAGCGGCGCCGGAGGTTCCGCCGGACGCGTGCGCGCGAGTTGAAGATGATCGCCAAGGCGCTGGCGTCAACGAAGCATCCCATCCTGGTGCACATCATTCCGATGAGGCGCTGCAATCTGGACTGCGGGTACTGCAACGAGTACGACAACGTGTCGAAGCCAGTGCCGCTGGAGGAGATGAAGAAGCGGCTGGATATTCTGGCGGACATGGGGACGTCGATCATCACGATTAGCGGCGGCGAGCCGCTGATGCATCCGGAGCTGGAGGGAATTATCCGGCATATCCGGAAGCGCGGGATGATCGCGGGGATGATCACGAACGGATTTTTGCTGAGCAAAGAGCGGATTGGCACCCTGAACGAAGCCGGCCTGGAACACCTGCAAATCAGCATCGATAACCTCGTGCCGGATGAGGTTTCGAAAAAAAGCCTGAAGACGCTGAATACGCGGCTGGAGTGGCTTGCGGAGTATTCCGTATTTCAGGTGAACATCAATTCGGTGCTGGGAAGCGGCGTGAAAGACCCGGAAGACGCGCTGAAGATTGCGCACCGGGCCGTGGAACTGGGATTTACGAGCACGGTGGGGATCATCCACGACCACAATGGGCAGTTGAAGCCGCTGGGGCCGCGCGAGCAGGAGATTTTCGAAGAGATCATGGATCTGGGTAAGCGATCGTTCTCGAGATTTAATGATTTCCAGCACAGCGTGGCGCGGGGCAAAGAGCATGAGTGGCGGTGCCGTTCGGGGGCGCGATATTTGTACATTTGCGAGGACGGGCTGGTGCACTGGTGCTCGCAGCAGCGAGGCTATCCGGGAATACCACTGACCCAATACACGGACGAGATGCGGCACCGCGAATACTACACGGAAAAGCATTGCGCGCCGATGTGCACCGTGTCGTGCGTGCAGCAAGTGGGGATGCTGGATAATTGGCGCGGCCCGCAGACGCTGAAACCGAAGCCCATGGCGCAGCCCGCGGCGGCACAGCCTGAGCTGGTGCAAATCGGCAGTACACGAAGCGACGCCTGAAGGTAGATTGTTTTCCCGCAGGCCACGGACCCTGTAGTTTCTCTCCGCGCACACGGCTAAGTGTGCCGCATTGACGATTGGGCCGGGCTTCCCAAGAATGAGAGCATGCCAGGCGCAGCGATAGAGATTGAAAATCTGACCAAGGACTACCCGTTCGGGTTCCTGCACCTCAAGAAAAAGAGATCGCTGGAAGGCTTGACGATGCAGGTCGAGACCGGCGAAGTGTTCGGATTTCTCGGGCCCAATGGAGCGGGGAAATCTACGACGATCAAGTTGCTGGTCGGTTTGATCTTTCCGGAAGCCGGCACGGCGCGCATCCTGGGGAAACCGATAACCGACATTGAAATGCATCGCGACATCGGCTACCTGCCGGAGCAACCGTATTTTTATGATTATTTGACGGCGGCGGAGGTGTTGGATTACTTCGCGAGATTCCACGATTTGACGGCGGCGGACCGGAGAGAACGCGTGACGCGCATGCTCAAGAAAGTAGGACTGGAGACAGCGCGGAAGATTCAGCTGCGCAAGTATTCGAAGGGCATGCTGCAGCGCGTGGGGCTGGCGCAAGCGATTTTGCACGATCCGCAGGTAGTGATCCTCGACGAGCCCATGTCCGGGCTCGACCCGCTGGGGCGGCGCGAAGTGCGCGACATCATTCTGGAATTGAAGAGGGAAGGGCGGACAGTGCTTTTCTCGACGCACATCCTTTCGGACGCGGAGATGCTTTGCGACCGGGTGGGAGTGATCGTAGGGGGGAAGTTGCGAGGCGTCGGAGCGCCGGGAGAAATTGTCGGAATGAAGGCGCATGGCATGGAAATACTCTTCGAAGCGCCCGAAGACAGCCCGGGAGCGGCGGCGATTATAGCGAAGGCCATGAAGACGGGCGATCGCTATCGCCTTCAGGTTGCTGAAGAGGAGCTCTACCAGGCGCTGGAACAACTTCGCGCAGCGGGAGCGAAAATCCTATCCGTCGCCCAAGTGAAGGCGTCGCTGGAAGATTATTTCATGCACCTGATCGAAGCGGATCGCGCGCAAGGGGCGGCGGTAGAGGTGAGCGGGAAATGAGGCGCGCGGGCGCGGTGGCCCTGAATACTTTCCGTGAAGCGGTGCGCGACCGCGTGTTGTACAACCTCGTTTTTTTCGCGCTGCTGATGATGGCGGCGGCGATCCTCGTCGGCCAGATCTCCATTGGAATCGAAGAGATCGTGATCAAGAGCCTGGGATTGACCGCGATTTCTGTGATTGGGTTGCTCATTGCGGTGTTCACCGGGGTCGGGCTGGTCTACAAGGAGATGGACAAGCGGACGCTGTATGCGCTGCTGGCCAAGCCGGTGAGACGGTGGGAATTTCTGCTGGGAAAATTCGCAGGGCTGGTGCTGACGCTGGCGGTAAACACGCTGGCAATGGCGGCGGGATTATTCGCGGCGCTGGTGTACGTGAAGCCGCATCTGGAGCGCACGGATGCCGCGCTGCTTATCGCCGTCTACTTCATACTACTGAAACTGATGCTCGTAGTTGCGCTGGCGCTTCTGTTTTCGTGCTATACGACGCCGCTGCTGGCGATTCTCTACACGTCGGCCCTGTATGTCGCCGGATTGTTCGTCGGTGAAATGAGAACGTTTCACCTGGCCACGGCGAGCCCGGAGATGGTGGCTTTCATGAGAGGACTCTCTTACCTGCTGCCGAACTTTGAAAATTTCAACGTGATGGCCGCCGCTGCGCACGGGCGCGAGATACCAAGGATATTGATTTTGCAGAATACCGCTTATGCGGCGGTATATTGCGCGATCGTGCTGCTGATCGCGGCCGCGGTCTTCTCCCGGCGAAACCTGAAATGAAGCCGCGGATTTCCAAGAATTTGCTGCTATTGGTTTTGCTGCCGCTGGCATTCGCGGTTGTCTGGAAACTTCAGCACCGGATTGACGCCCAGCAGGCCACACTCCACCAGGATCGCGACGAGATGGTGCTGCGGTCCGGGAAACTGGTGAAGGCAATAAGCCTCGAGTACGCGCCCTTGGCGGCGGATATCTACTGGACGCGCGCCGTGCAATACTACGGAGACAAACGCGCGCGGCACGACCCCAATTTTGAGCTTCTCTGGCCGCTTCTGGATCTCACAACGACGCTAGATCCCAACTTGCTAGTCGCGTACCGTTTCGGCTCGACATTTTTGAGTGAACCCTCGCCGCGCGGGGCCGGCCATCCGGAGCTGGGGATCGAACTGCTGGAACGTGGGATTAAAGCGAATCCCGAACAATGGCGATTGTATGAGGATCTCGGCTTTATCTACTATTTCGAACTGAAAGACTACGCGAAAGCTTCGGCTGCGTTTGCGGAGGGGAGCAAGAATCCCGACGCACAGGTCTGGATGAAAGTGATGGCCGCCAAGATTGCCGCTGAGGGCGAGTCCCTTTCGACATCGATCTTCTTGTGGAATGAGATCTACCAGTCTACGAAAGATCCACTGGTGAAAGAAAACGCGTTGAAGCATCTGCACTTGCTTCAGGCGGAGACGGAGTGCAAACAGATCGACGCACTCGCGGATGAATTTCAAAAGCGAATGGGTCGGCGTCCCGCACGCGTGAGCGAACTTGTGCAGGCCGGCCTGCTGCAAAGGTTGCCGTTAGATCCATTGGGTTATCCCTACATGTTTGGGCCGGATGGCAAGGCGGCGCTTAACACGGACAGTCCGCTTCTCGAGCAACAATTGCTTCAGAAGAAGTAGAAGCCGCCTCCACGAAACCAAGCGCTTACTCTTGAGTTTTTTCCGTCTGTCCGCTGAAGCATAGGAGCGTCATCTGGGGATCGATGATGAGCTTGTGCGGCGCAACCTTAGTGACGAAGGAGAAAGAAGTCTCCGGCCCGGCCGCGACGACATCGCCCAAAAAGACGCTGTGCCCGGAGCCGTTATTGGCAAAGAGCGGGACGCGGGTGATGAAATAACGCGGTACGTCTGTCTGGAAGAGCTTTCCGCGCACGAGTTCGCCCTTCTCCGTGTGATGGGTCGAGAACTCGACCCGAAAGTGGGGAAGGCCAGTGCCGCGCACCCACTCCTCGAAAAACCATTCCATGGATCGTCCGCCCTCTAAATCCATGGCCGGCGTCATAACAGCTTCTATTTCGTGTTGGAGATCGCTGGTGGAAAGCGCCCTGTAGGCATACTTGGTGGAAAGGGTGCGAAGCAAAGCCACGAATCGCGCATCGGGATTCTTTGTGCCGGGCTGACGCAGCATTTCCCGCAGCATGTGAATCACCCAGGAGCCTTTGCTGTAGATCACATCTTCGAAACCGGCCGGGGACTTCGAGGAGTTCAACCTGTTGCCGAGGATCATCGCTCCAATTTCGTCTCTGGGGATTTCCGAACCGGGTAGTTTCTCCTCGAGCTGCTTTCGGTAACGATCGAGCCAGACACGTAGCTCGTGTTCCGACGGCTTTCTGCTGTCGGCAAAGAGCAACGCAAGATAGTTGGCGATGGCTTCGTCGATCCATTGATCGCGGTAACTGGACCAGCCGACGACATTTCCCCACCACTGATGCGCAACCTCATGATAGGGAACGATGTCAGTAAAGGCTTGCTGGCCTGTGGAAGAGAGTCCGGCGCGATGTTGCGCTGCGGGGGATAAGAAAGAGAACGTGGAGAGATAGAGCAGTCCGGGCCAGCCTTGTCCGAAGGTGCCGGGAATTTGCGAGACGCTCAGCGTGCGAAAAGGGAAGGGCCCGCTGTAGGACTCGTAGAAGTGGATTGACGAATCAATGTCCTTGGCAAGCTGTTTGAGGGCGTCGGCAGGGTTTGGGGGAGGAAGCTGCATCGCGGCGCGGTTTCGCTCCGCGGGCGAACCATAGGGAACAGAGATCGAAGGAAGCTGATCCGGGCTGCCGGAATTCAGGCGATTGCTGAGGGCTTGCTCGAGCTGGCGATTGGCATAGAGGTCGATGGTGCGGGCTTCGTCAGTGATGGAGCTGGACGCATATTCGCCCAGATTGAAACCGGCAATAGAGAGAGTTTGAGCGCTTCGCCAATGGCCTACGCGAAAGTCACCAGTCGTTTGTTCATCAAGTTTGGCGCCGGTGGCGACGAGTTTCAGGTGACGGGGCCAGCGCATGGTGAGGTCGTAGGAGGCGAATTCCGCCTGGTCGCCGAGATGTGGATACCAGCTCTCGCGAGCCCCGACAAACAGAACGCCATTTCCCGCGTTTTGAATGACGCTGCCACGATAATGGAACCTAAACGTAAATTCCTGCTTTTCCTGGGCTGGCTGGGGCAGCACGACCTGAATGAAGTCATTGCCGCGAGTGCTGCGGTCCTGCAGGCTCATCCCTTCGTTCTGAAAAAAGACGAGCCGCTGACCGTGCTCATCATTCACAGCATCTGTCTGGAGAGCGCGGGATAGCTGGAAAGCTAGAACTTGCTCGCCAGGAAAATCGGACCGTACGTGCACAGACGTTGTCGCGTCCAGGGAATTGTCCGGCATGACAGTGGTATCAATAGCGTAGTCCAAAGCATGGAACCGGACTTGAGGAGGAACAGAGCCTGGGACGCTGTAAGACGCCCAGACATCGTAGTAATAGAAATCTCCCGATTTCCTGCGCTGGCCGAGCAGGACTTGTTCTCTGCGCCGCGGGTCAAAAAGAAAATCGAAAGGGCCGGTTTGGGAGTCTTCTAACGCGGCATAGAAATACGGCTTGGGATCTTGCGAAAGGCGGTCCTCAAGAATACGGATGGACTGCGAAGGATTATTTTGCGCGACAAACTGGTCCGAGAGCGAAGCAAAGGTGGAATCCGTTTGCGGCACAAGATTGGCTGCATGGAACTGCCTGAGAAGCTCTTGCGCCGCGTCATCGGTAAAGCGGACGTAAGCGCCAAGAAATTCCTGATCCAGAACGGGTGCGCCTAGGAAACGAGCCATCTGCTGCTTTTCGGCAACCTCGCGGGGGAAAGCCAGGGCATGGCCCCGCCCGGAGAAGACAAAGCCGGTCACGCGGCCATCGATAGGGGCAAAAAAAGCTAGCTTGCCTTCCTCGAGGTATAGCTGCACGTCGCCCCGACGGAGCTCGATGCGGTTGGAGTTGACGATCTGATAGGTGGCAGCGGGATCCAAGCGAAGCGCATTCAGCGCGTCGTAGAGCTCGCGCGGCGATTGCCCGGGGGCGGCATAAACCGCGGCTTGCAGGAAGCACGCTATTACCAAGAATGCCGCAGCTTGCCGCATTCCAGAAGTGTAGTCACATTCGGCATCGCGGAACAAGGCCGCGAGTGGCTCCCAGCCTCAAGCCGATTAGAATAAGCAAATGAAGAAAGTTTCAAGAGCGAGACGCTGGTTGCCGCTGGCGGCGGCATTATTTCTGGCCGCGGCCGTGGCGCAGGCCGATACGATTGTCCTCAAGAACGGACGGCGGATTGTCGCACTCAACGTGAGAGAAGAAGGCGACAAGATAAAGTATGAAACGTCTGCCGGCGAGTTGAGCATCCCTAAGTCGATTGTCGACCACATCGAAAAAAACGGCGCGATGCCAATGGGAGATTCTCCCGCGGCTGCGGCGGCGAATTTGGCCATCACGCCTCCCGCGGCGGAGCCGGCCGGAGCGAGCGCAGAAATCGAGCATGGAGCGGTTCATGACGGCTCGATTGATCGAGATTACATTGCAAAACTAGAGGGCGCAGCGCGGGGCGGCGGGCGGCTCGCCAATTTGAGCGCGGCGCTGGCTCATCACGCCGCGGCGCAATTTGAAATATCCCGGGGCGACCTGGAGCACGCGCTCGCGGATGAACGTACAGGGCTTACATACGCGCCGGAGGAACCAACACTGCTGATGAACGTGGCTTACCTTCATCTACGGCGAAGCGAGTTCAAGGAATCGTTGGAATATCTCGAACGGGCTCGCCGCGTTGAGCCGAACAATCCGGATGTGGCAAAGCTCGCCGGCTGGGCCTACTACGGCATGAACAAGATGGATCAGGCCGTCGCCGAGTGGAAACGCGCTTTGGCTTTGCGTCCCGACCCGGAGGTTCAATCGGCTCTTGAAAAAGCACAGCGGGACAAAGCGGAGGAAGAGAGCTACAAGGAAAATGAGAGCAGCCACTTCACGCTGCGCTACAGCGGCGCAGCACAGCCGGAGCTGGCCCGCGGAATCCTCCATACGCTGGAGGCGCATTACTCGGCTATAGAGTCCGAACTGAATTTCGCGCCAGCCGACTCCATCGGGGTGGTTCTTTACACGCAACAGGCCTTTGCCGACATCACGCGCGCGCCGGGTTGGGCTGGAGCGCTGAACGACGGGCGCATTCGCGTTCCGGTGCAGGGATTGACGAGTGTGACACCGGAACTCTCGCGTGTGCTGAAGCACGAGTTGACACATAGTTTTGTGACGCAGAAGACGCGTGGCCATGCACCCACCTGGGTCCAGGAAGGATTGGCGCAATGGATGGAAGGACTGCGCAGCCGCGACAATGCCGAAGATCTTATGCAGGCCTATGGGACGGGGCATGCGGATGGATTGGGCAGTCTGGAAGGCTCCTGGATGAGATTGGCGACTCCGCAAGTGGCATACGCGTACGCGTGGGCGCTCGCCAACATTGAAAATATCGTCGAGGCAGATGGCATGGGAGATATCGAGCGCATTCTCGACCGCATAGGCAGCGGCAAATCTACCGAAGAAGCGCTGCGCGAAGTATTGCACAGCGATTACAACGATTTGATGCAGTCGACGGCGGAATATCTGCGGAAGACCTACGGCCGATAACGAGACGGTCTCGTCACAACCCCTCAGCAGCTCACAAGTAACGCGGCAAGTAGAGCCGAGCGTGCAGGCATGGTGTTGATCAAGATGTGCTCTTCAAGGGAATGGGCGCCATGGCCGACGGCGCCGAGACCGTCGAGCGTGGGGACGCCCAGCGCGGCGGTGAGATTGCCGTCCGATCCACCACCCGCAGTGCATTCTCCGAGAGACAAACCCATTTGTGCGGCTAGGGATTTTGCTCTGGCAAAAAGTGGCGCGCTGAATTTGCGTTCGAGAGGCGCGCGATTGAAGCCGCCGCGCACTTCCAACCGCGCGCCGGGATGAATCGGACGAAGAGAGTGCAGCCGGTGTTCAAGCCGACGCATATCCGCGACGCGCAGAGCGCGGAGGTCGAGGACCGCGCGGGCGCGCTCGGCGATGACATTTACGCGAGTGCCGCCCTCGATGACATCAGCGTTGACGGTGACTCCGCGGCGCGAGTTGTTCCATTCCTGAATGCGCGCGAGCTGCCGTGCCAGCTCGTGGATGGCGTTCACGCCCTCCTCGGGAGCCAGCCCCGCGTGAGAAGCCCGGCCATGCACGAGAAGCTCCGCTTCACCAACGGCTTTGCGGGCCGTTTTAAGCAAACCACGCCGGCCGAGCGCCGGCTCGAGCACAAAGACCGCATCGCTGCGACGTGCCTCTGATTCGATGAGTCTTCGCGAGGCATCGCTGCCAATCTCTTCGTCGGAGGTCCAGAGGAATACGAGCCGTTTGCGAAGAGAAGCTTTGGCCTGTCGTATAGCGTGAAAGGCGTAGAGGGCTTGCACCAGGCCGGCCTTCATATCGAAGATTCCAGGTCCAAAGGCTTTGCCTCCGGAAATTCGAAACGGCATTTTTTCCAGACTGCCCGAGGAGTAGACCGTGTCGTAATGCCCAAGAACGAGCAACTGCCCTGCGGGCTTCCCGTTGTGTGGCCACCAGGTCACTCGAAGCTGATCGCCGCGAAGTTTCTGCTGGATTCGCTCGACGCGAGCACCCCGCTTATGCCACTCCCCGGCGAGGACATTGCAGCAGAGATCGGTTGGCGATTTTTCCAGGCTGGGAGATTCCGCGCGGATGAGCCGCCGAAGAAGGGCGAGCATCTCTGGCAATCGAGGTTTCAAGAACCTCAAGAATTCTCTTGTGTAGTTGGTATCCGGCATGGACGGGACATGCTAACAACGACGCGCATCAGGAGCAACGATGCAATCAGAAATTGCCGCGAAGCACGGGGACTTGAAGACGTCAAGGAAGGAGGAACAGCGCATATCCCGGTTGGCTTGGCTTCGCATATAATAGAAAGTTTGCTGGAAAAGTGTGAGCGCCGCAGGGAGGACGAGCGGCGCGACGGGGAGCACGGATGATACTCGACGTAGTGGAAATCCAGAAGATCCTGCCGCACCGCTATCCGTTCCTGATGGTGGACGCCATATTGGAAATGGAGCGCCTAAAATATGTCGTGGGCATAAAGAATGTCACGATCAACGAATCTCATTTTCAGGGACACTTTCCGGGCAAGCCCATCATGCCGGGCGTGCTGATCATCGAAGCGATGGCGCAGACCGGCGGACTCCTGCTCTTGCTCGAGATCCCGGACCGTGACAACAAGCTGCTGTATTTCGTGGCGGTGGACGGAGCTCGCTTTCGCCGGCCGGTCGTACCTGGCGACCAGTTGCGACTCGAGGTTACGGTCAAATCCTGGCGCGGCGACTTCTGCAAACTGGAAGGTAGGGCCACGGTGAACGGACAATTGGCTGCAGAAGCAACGCTCATGTGCAAAATGGTGGATCGCGACCTTGGCGCGAAGGCGGAAGAATCGACGAAATGAGCAAGCCGGAGATTCATGCCCAAGCCATCGTGGCAAGTGGCGCGAAGCTTGCGCCGGGAGTAAAGGTCGGGGCCTACGCGATCGTTGGGGAGGAAGTAGAACTCGGCGAAGGCTGCGTTGTTCATGCGCACGCAACGGTCGGCGGACCCGCAAAGTACGGGCGCAATAATGTGTTTTACTCGTTCTGTGCGATCGGTGGCGACCCGCAGGATTACACCTTCCGGGGCGAACGGACAGAGTTGGTCGTGGGCGACGGCAATATATTCCGCGAGTACGTCACGGTAAGCCGCGGCACAAAAAAGGGCGGTGGCGTCACGCGGGTTGGCAACGAAAATTTTTTCCTGGCCTATTCGCACGTAGGACACGACGACCAGATTGGCAACCAGACCCTATTTGTGAACGGCGCGACGCTCGCGGGCCATGTGGCCGTTGAGGATTTTGCGGCGATCGGATCGTTTTCGGTCGTGCACCAGTTTTGCCGAGTGGGGCGCTATGCCTACGTTGGGGCCTGCACGGTGATTACGCAGGACGTGCCGCCCTTCTCGCGCGTCGTCACAGAACGTGAAACCCGGAGCTATGGCGTCAATACGATCGGGCTGGAGCGCAAGGGCTTTTCAAAGGAGCGTTTGCAGTCGCTGGCCCGCGCTTTTCGTTTGCTGAGCCGTTCGAAGATGAACACCACGCAAGCCATCGCGGAGATGCGAGCGAAGCTATCCGGCTCGGACGACGTGCAGGAACTGATTCGATTTATCGAGAGCGCGGAGCGCGGAATCGTAAAGTAAGTATCGTAGCCCACCTCACACACCATGCCTGACACCAGCGCAAATAGGAAAGGTTGGGGACTCATCGCCGGAAACGGGCGTTTCCCGTTTCTAGTGCTGGAAGGCGCGCGCAGCCAGGGAATCGAAATGGCGGTGATCGCTCTGAAGGAGGAAGCCTCGCGCGACCTGGAAAAAAACACTACGCGACTGCACTGGGTGGGTCTCGGCGAGTTGAGTAAGGCCATCGACCTGATGCACCAGGAAGGCATCACACAAGCCGTGATGGCCGGCCAGGTGAAGCACAACAAAATTTTCAGCGCCATCCGGCCAGACTGGAAACTGGCGAAATTGCTTTTTTCGTTGCCGCGAAAAAACACCGACGCGCTGATCGGAGGAATTGCCCGGGTACTTCAGGACGAAGGGATTGAGCTGGTGGATTCGACGCTTTTTCTGAAACCGCTTTTGCCTGAACCGGGCGTACTGACGCGCAGGGCTCCCAACGAACAAGAAAGCGCCGACATCGCGTACGGTCACAGTGTCGCCCGGCAAATCGCGGGGATGGACATTGGGCAGACGGTCGTGATCTCCGATCAGGCTTGCGTGGCCGTCGAAGCCATGGAAGGTACGGACGAGGCCATCGCGCGCGCGTCCCGTATTGCGGCCGGAAGGCCGCTGGTGGTCGTCAAGGTTAGCAAACCGGGACAAGATATGCGCTTCGATGTACCCGTGGTTGGTCTACCAACCATCGAACAGATGAAGAGCTCCCAAGCTACTGCTTTGGCGGTGGATGCGGGACGCACCCTGTTATTTGACCGTCCCAAATTGATTGAACTGGCAGACGCTGCGGGAATCGCCATCCAGGCGTTCGTGCCAGATACGGGTGCGGAACCGAAGCGTAATTCCGAGGGAATAAATAAAAAATGAGCGGAGCGGGACAAGAAAAGAGACGAATCCGCGCCGCCGTTGTTGGAACGGGGGAATTTGGGCGAAACCATGCGCGCGTGTATCGCGAGCTGGAGAGCGCGGAACTAGTGGGCGTTTACGACTTAGATTCACAACGAGCGGCGGCGGCCGCTGCCGAGTTTCAAACCAAAGAGCTGCGAAGTCTCGAAGAAGTTCGTGAATCTGCCGAGGCAGTCAGCGTGGCAGTGCCAACCGTAGCCCACTGTGAAGTTGGCTGCCGGCTGCTCGAAAGCGGGCTAGACGTGCTGGTCGAGAAGCCCATGGCAGCGAATCTGGCGGAAGCGGATGCGCTACTCGAGGCGGCGCGGCGCACTAAGCGGATTTTGCAGATCGGCCACGTCGAGCGTTTTAACCCCGCCGTTGCCGCAGTTGAACCGATCCTCAACCGGCCGCTTTTTTTTGAAGTACACCGCCTGGGAGTGTTTACCCCGCGGAGTTTGGATGTGGAAGTGATCTACGACCTGATGATCCACGATCTTGACATTTTGCTGGCGCTTGTGAAGGAGCCCGTGACGGAATTGAAGGCCGTTGGCATTCCCGTTCTCACGGACAAAGTGGATATCGCCCATGCGCGGCTGGAATTCGCGGGTGGCGCCGTTGCCAATGTAACTGCGAGCCGTGTTTCGACGGAACGCGTGCGCAAAATGCGCTTTTTCCAGCAGCACGAGTACATTTCGCTTGATTACGCGCGGCGCGATGCATTGCGCGTCGGCGTCAAGCGGCCAGGGCCGCAGCCGGAGTTCTCGTTTGAAAAATTACCGGCGCCAAAGGTAGAGCCCCTGCACGCGGAACTTGAAGCATTTCTTGACGCTGTCCGCACCCGCCAAGAACCTCCAACGAACGGAGCTGCCGGCCGGGCAGCACTGGAGCTGGCTAGCCGAGTTATGACAAGCATCCAGGAACATGGAGAACGCGTCCAAGTAGCAGCGTTCGCCTCGAGGGAGAAAGCTGGCAAATGATTCCCCGGACACTGGTCCCGCTTGGCTCCCGCCTGCCTCCCGCGGATTCCACCGCAACGCAGAGGCGTCGCCCGACCACGTTGGATGAGCGCACGCTCGTTCCCGCCATGCTGCCGATCATTCCGCTCAACGGCCACTCCAACATTCCCCGATCGCTCCCCCTCGAATCCATCGCCGCCCGCGTGGTAGTGCCGCGCGACATCAATCAGGAAGCGTATAACGTCGTCGAGGAAAACAGCTCGATTCCGCTCCAACCCACGGACATGGACGAGCGAATCGCCATCCCGCAAGGCGCGGCACCACCGGAAATAAGCGAAGCGCCTTCGATTCCACCGGCTGACCTCGTTGACCTCGACGTGTTCATGACCGGCGAAGTGAATCTCCTCTCCACGCCGCAAACGGTAGAAAAAACAAAATGGGACCTGATCACACGGGTCTCTTCTTTCGCGTTCCACGTGTTGCTTTTCGCCACGATTATCCTGTGGGCAAAAATCTTTCCGCCTCACGCGCCGACGCAGCAGGAACTGGAACTCGCGAACAGGCAGTTGACGTGGATACCCCCGGAAAGTTCCTACAGTCCTAAACCAAAGCCGCAGCCGCGTGCGGTTCAGCCGCCCGTGGTGCGCGTGGACCCGCGCGTCCTGCGCGATGTCGCTCCTCCCGCCCCGCAACCCGTGCCTCGGCCCGAACCGGAACGCCCCAAGAAGGATTTGCCGGATGCTCCCACGCCAAAAGCCCAGATTACTCCGCCTGAAGTGCAGCCACCGGCGCCCAAGCCGGACACACCGAAAGCGCCGCCGAAGCTCGAATCGCCTGATACTCCAAAGCCGCAACCCGGGCTGGTGTTGCCCAAGAACCTGTCGCCAAGTCAAAGCATCCAGGATTCGCTGCGAGCCTCACGAAGCGAGGGACCGCGTCCCATCGCGGGTGGCGGCCAGATTCCTGGCAGCGGCATTCCGGGTTCGAGCGGCAGCGGCGGCACGGCGTACGGCGGGCTCGAAATGCTCACGCCGGATCAAGGCGTGGACTTTAACAGCTACCTCCAGCGCGTGTACGTCACGGTGAAGAGGAACTGGTTCGCGGTGATGCCTCAGTCTGTCGAGCTTGGTGAACGAGGCATTGTCGTCCTGACGTTCAAGATCATGAGAGATGGCGGCGTTCCGAATGGTGAGCCCGTCATTAATCGCAATTCGGGTAAGGAACCTCTCGACCGGGCTGCCTTTTCATCCGTGCGCGCTTCCAGTCCTTTCGAGCCGCTTCCCACGCAATTCACCGGGCCTTATATTGAATTGCGTTACACCTATCTTTACAACGTCCCGCCGGAATACTTTAATCAGCAAAAGTGAAGATCATGCGCCAACCGGTTCTCGGCAGTCTTCTGCTTGCTTTGCTCGTCCTCGTTGTACTGTTGATTCGCGCCTGGCATATTCTCTTTCGATGAATCCCGCTGAACCGGCATTGCCGCTCGTCGCCGTCCTGGGACCGACAGCCTCGGGCAAGTCTGCGCTCGGGGTCTGGCTCGCGGAGCAATTCGGCGGAGAGATTCTGGCTTGCGATTCCACACAACTCTACCGTGGCTTCGATATCGGCACGGCCAAGCCGGGACAAGAGGAGCGACGGGGCGTTCCACACCATCTTATCGATGTACTGACTCCGTTTGAAGAAGCCACCGCCGGCGGGTACAGGGAAAGAGCCTTGAGAGTTTTGGAAGAATTGCGGCGCCGCGGACGGCTGCCGATTTTTACAGTCGGGACGGGACTGTATTTGCGCGCGTTGCTCGAGGGATTGGCCGACGTCCCGCAGCGCTCCGAAGAATTGCGCGAGAGGCTCCGGGCGAGCTCTCAAGAACATGCGCGGGGCTACCTGCACCGGATGCTCAGGCGGTTGGACCCGGAAGCGGCGGGCAAGATCGGGACAGCGGATGAACAAAAACTGATACGCGCCATCGAGGTGTGCGTGCTTACCCGGCGGCCCGTTTCGCAAGTGCATCGGACGGGGCGCACGCCACTCGCTGGCTGGCGCGCACTGAAAATCGGTTTGCTGCCGCCGCGCGAATTGCTCTACGAACGCATCCATGCCAGGACGGACGCGATGCTGGAGCGGGGCTGGATCGAAGAAGTGCGGGGGCTGATGGAATCCGGGCTGCCGGAAAATGCCAAGCCCTTCGATTTCATCGGCTATTGCGAGCTGCGCGAAGTTCTTCGCGGCGAGAAAAAGCTGGAGGACGCGCGCGCGGCCATTCAACAAGCCACACGTCGCTATGCCAAACGACAGCTCACCTGGTTCCGTAGGGAACCAGGAGTTCATTGGCTCGCGGGTTTTGGCAACGATCCGAGCGTGCAAAAGGAGGCTGAGGCGTGGCTCCGCCGGGAAGGCTTGGCAGGGTCGCGGGCGGCAATCTGAACGCGTATAATGGTCTGAGTGAAAGACGACCTGTCCCGCATGGCTCCCTCCACGCAATGGCTTCAGGACTGACTTCGTGACCAAGACTTCTCAACCTGTCTCCACGGCCGATCGGGTTTTACTCGTTGGCTTGGGCTGGAAGCGCGGCCCCCGCTTTCCGGGAATGCCCGCCGGCGAACAAGGCAGGGAATCGCTAGCGGAACTGGTTGAGTTGGCGCGCAGCGCCGGCGCTGAAATTGCCGGCACGGTCTTTCAGCTTCGCGAGTCCGCGGATCCCGCCACACTCGTTGGCCGAGGCAAGTTGGATGAAATTCGCGCGGAAGCCAACGCTCACAAAGCGCCATTGATTATCTTCGACAGCAACCTATCGCCGATGCAGCAGCGAAATATCGAAGCGGCCACGGAGCGCCGGGTCATCGACCGCACGCAATTGATTCTCGATATTTTTGCGAAACACGCGCGCAGCCGGGAAGGCCAGTTGCAAGTCGAACTCGCACAACTGAATTACATGCTGCCACGGCTCACTGGGAAGGGCGCATCCATGTCGCGACTCGGCGGAAAGAGCGGGGGTGGAGGCGCCGGCGGCGCGGGTGGAGGAGCCGGGCGCATCGGTGTACGCGGGCCTGGTGAAAAGAAATTGGAAACCGACCGGCGGCGGATTCGCGAGCGCGTCGGCAAAATTCAAAACAGTATCGAAGACATCCGCAAACAGCGTGCTCTGCGGCGGGAGGCCCGAAACGCGGTGCCTCTTGGAACAATCGCGCTCGTGGGATACACCAACGCCGGAAAATCAACACTATTCAATTCGCTGAGTCGCGCCGAGGTGCTCGTTTCCTCGCGCATGTTCGCCACGCTGGACCCCACCATCCGCGCGATTCGTTTGCCCTCGAACCGCCGCGTTCTCGTCTCGGACACTGTCGGATTCATCCGCGATCTTCCCAAAGGCCTTCTGACGGCGTTTCGCGCGACTCTAGAGGAGGTGCGGGACGCCGCGCTGATTGTGCAGGTGAGCGACGTTTCGAACCCTCAACACGCTGAGTTGGACGAGGAAGTGGACAAAATCCTTACCGACCTCGGCGTTGCCGACCGGCCTCGGCTCCGTGTATTCAACAAGGTGGATCGCCTCACCTCCGAGCAAAGAGCGCCCCTCATGCACCCCTATGGGATGGGAACAGGCGCGGCGGGTGGTCCCATCTTGGTTTCGGGGCTCACGGGAGAAGGCACCGAGGAGTTACTGCGGCGCATGGACCTGGCTCTTCCGGTCGATCCGGTCGTGACGCTTTCCCTGAGGCTTCCGCTCGCCGAAGGCCGTACACTCGCGCTCGTTCACGCTCTGGGCCGCGTTCTCCGTTCCGAGGTCGAAGATTCTCACATGCTTTTGGATGCCGAAGTCCCCATCTCGATTGCGCGCCGGCTCAAGCTGAGCGCTTTTTCGAAAGATGGAACTTCGAGCTGGGTGCGTTCGTAGTACAAAGTGAGGGGGTTGCCATGGCTGCGTTCTTCCTTTGGTGCATTCTGTTTTTCTTCTGCTGGCCTCTCGCGATTCTTGCGCTTGTGCTTTATCCCTTCGTTTGGTTGATTTTACTTCCGTTTCGGATTGCGGGGATTGCCGTTCATGGTGTCTTGTCGTTTTTGAGAGCGCTGTTTTTCCTTCCTGCGCGCTTGTTGCGTGGCCCGCGAGCGATCTAAGCGATTTTTGTGGGTTTCCGTTGAAGTAACATCCGTACGTACTGCTGAAAGATGCGGAATGCAGCCGCTAAATAGGTATTCCTTGAAGGGTTTGCGGAGTCTTGCAAAGCTCATCCCGCTGTGGAAACCTTGTGGAAAGTGACAAGCGCCATCGAAGTTGTGCGTTGAGTCACTTCCCCCAAACAGTCCAGGCCCATGCCCTCATCCGTTCTAAGATGCAGATTATACAAGCTTTATCTTCTCCTCCCTTGTTTGGAGCGAGTCGCCTTGCGTTGTGGCTCTGTTGCGCGTGAATTTAGACATTTGCACAGGTTTGCAGCACCACCCCTTCGAATCCCGACGCTAGGCTTCCTTGCCGCAACTCATTTTGCCTGTTGACGTTACAATACTGATTCTGGTAATCGGTATCCGGCCGCAGGCGTTGACGCGTGCGAGTGAGGAGTCTATAGTCAGGCGAGCGGTGGTCGAAGCCTATGGGGCGGCCTCTCCGCGGCCACGTTTCTATGAACCTCCCGAACTCGCTGACGGTTCTGCGTATCTTTTTCGTTCCCCTGCTGATTGCGGTCTTGCTCACCAAGAGCCCAAACGTAGATTTTCGTGGCTTTCCCATGCATTTCGAGTTTTGGGGTGTGCTAATCCTCCTCTTAGCGGCAGCTACGGATTGGGCTGATGGCTATTTTGCGCGCCGCCGCCTGCAGGTGACTACACTTGGGATCCTGCTGGATCCGATCGCGGACAAGCTGCTGATTTCCGCGGCCTTTGTCTCCCTGGTCGACATGCATTTGGTTCCTGCCTGGATGGTCGTCATCATCATCGGTCGGGAGTTCACCGTGCTGGGTTTGCGAAGCATCGCGTCCGCTGAAGGATTCACGATCGCCGCGTCGCTCCTAGGCAAGACGAAAATGGTGCTGCAGGTCTGTGCTGTCGCGGTTTTGATCGTGGGCGCTCGCCATCCATCCTTAAAACCTTTGGCGCTGCTTCTATTGTGGCTGGTAGTGATCAGCGCTCTTGTTTCGGCCGCACAATACTTCCTTCGCTTCTGGGGACAGCTCGACGGCCGCATCAAACAGCGGCGGAAGCTGCGCATGCTGGAGAGTCACAAGAAGTCAGAGGATGCCGTCCCATTCTGAAACCGATCGCCGGGCCCTGCTCGAATTGGCGCGGCGTGCGATTGAAGAGGCCGTTTCTCTCATGAAGCCTCTCGGAATTATTCCCCGGACTGGCGTATTTGCAGAAAGGCACGGAGTATTTGTTAGCTTGCACGCGTGCGGTCGCCTGCGCGGCTGTATAGGTGTCGTCGAGGCCGCAGAGCCGCTGGGAGAGGCCATCGCCCGCTGTGCGGCCAGCGCGGCCCTCCAAGACCCGCGCTTCTCGCCGGTCGGAAGCAACGAACTGCAGGCGCTCCAGATTGAAATCTCTCTGTTGTCCGCTCCCGAGCCAATCCTTCCGGAGAACATAGAAATCGGAAAGCATGGCTTGCTGATTTCCCAGGGGCCGAGGCGCGGACTGCTGCTTCCGCAAGTCGCCGTCGAACACAAACTCAGCCGAGAGGAATTTCTGGAAGAGACCTGCCGAAAAGCAGGGCTGGAAGCAAACGCGTGGCGTGAGCAGGCGACCCAAGTCCATGGATTTTCCTGCGAAGTCTTCTCGGAGGGGTCTAACGCCGCAGAGGAACCTCGAGCAGCCATCTGATTCTTACTAAGGAGCGCGGTATCGAAGCCGGGCCGCGCTCCAAAGAAAAGGCCCGCGCGAAGGAGAGTTCGCCACGGGCCGTAATTCATTGCAAAGTTGGTTTTTCTCTATTCGAGCTCGACGTAATCCCCGGCATAAATCGTGCTTGAGCTGAATGTAAGCAGCACAGTCGAAGCATTGCGGCTCACGTTGAGGACTACTCCTTCGCCCAGCACCTCGCGGGGCAAATCATTCCAGCTATACCGGCTCGGCGAACTGCCAAATCCATACATACGGTCCTGGTAGTCCTTGGTTTGAGGAGGTGTCTCCGCTAAAGTGCCCTGGTACCGGAAGACTCGAAAATAGTCGCCGACTTTCACGCCTTTCTCGGTCCCGAGGTTGACGTAAACGGTAGTGCCGGATCCGGCCGCCTGCGTATAATCCCTTGCCTGAACAACCATTGCGACTGGCTTGCCACTGACTGGCGCGAAATGGTCAAAAGGGCCTGGTTCCTTAAACACAGGCTCGGGCCGTTCCTGGAACGGGAGAACAATGTCGCCACGCTGCATGTAGTTGCAGGACAGGGTAACCTCCGCGATCGAAATCTTGGGCTGAACCTCAATCACTCGAAGCTGCCCGGCGTCCACGTAGTTTGTTCCCATGGCCTTCAAGAGTTTGGCTTGCCACTTGAACCAATTCACTTCCAGGGGATCGCTTTCCGGCCTCACTACCGAATACCGATCACCGACCCGGACGCCTTTTTCCTGGCCGCGATTGATGTATACATAATCGCCCCGGCTGAACACGACTTTCACATTTGACTGTTCGCCCGAAACCAACCGGGTTGCATCGGGCACCTTTTGATCAGTCACAAAACCGGAACAATACACGGTTGAATAGCCCGCTTGAGTTGGGCCGGGCCCAGTCTGGGCCGAACAGATTCCGGATCCCACGAAGACAAAACCGCAAAGTGCTGCTAGTTTAGCGCGCATTCCAATGCTCCTTCAAAACACGCCCTACGGGCCGTGCGGGGACGTTTCCTTGCGAAAGTAACAGGCTCGCCCAAAGGCGTCAACAAATAGGGCGCGACGGCTTTACACTTTTGCTACGGGCGTGCTAGAACCCGTATCCTCAATGGTCTGACTGCAATAATGAAGAAAACGAACCTGTTCGGGGGCGGTGTAAGGCGCATTTGCGCGGTCGCAGCTGCTTCCACGGCTGCTGAAATGGCCGCCCTTGTCCGTGCAGGTCTCCGCGAGACCCCCACGATCGAGGTGCGTCTGGATTGGCTGCGTGGAGACGCCGAGCGGGTGCGTTTTCTCAATTGGCTACAATGGCACAAGCCGCAGGGCGCAACGATTCTGGCTACCTGTCGACGACGAGAAGGAGGTGGCAAGTTTCCCGGAAGGGTTGAAGCAGAGCTCCGCTGGTTGTCCCGTGCCCGCGAGGCTGGTTGTGCCTGGTGCGATCTCGAAATCGAAACTTTCCGCCAGCTGCGCGGCAAGCCCTTGAGAGAGTTTGGTTTACCGCCGCAGATTTTGCTGTCCGTGCACGATTTCCGCTCAATTCCTGCTCGACTGGGGAGTTTCAGTTCCCGCGCCCACACCGTCGCGGACGCCGTCAAAATCGCCGCGAACGCCTCCACAATTGGCGAGAGTGCCCGGCTCTTGGATTTAACGGGCCGGATAAAAAAACTGGTTGTTGTGCCCATGGGGGAGGGCGGCCTGCCGGCACGAATATTGGCGTTGCGGTCTGGAAGCGCGCTGGCATACGCACCGATTGGAGAAGCTACCGCTCCCGGGCAGGTCTCCCTGCACGACCTGAAACACCTGTACCGGGCCCACGAACTGAACAATGCCACTGGCGTATATGGCGTAATTGGAGACCCGGTTGGCCAATCTCTGTCCCCGCTTCTCCATAACACGGGTTTTATCGCCGCAAAACTGGATGCAGTGTATTTGCCTTTCCTCGTCAAGGATCTTCGCGATTTTCTGAAGGCTGCGCCGGAGTTTGGTATTCGGGGGTTCAGCGTCACGATTCCGCACAAGCAATCCATTCTGCGGTACTTGAAAGTATGTGATTCACTCGCCGCCGAAATTGGCGCCGTCAATACCGTTGTGGTCCGGCATGACGGATCGCTCTTCGGATGCAATACGGATTACATTGGAATTTTGCGCGCGCTTGAACGGAAGCTTGAACTGTGCGGGAGTCGTGTCCTGATCTTCGGCGCGGGCGGCGCCGCAAGGGCGGCAGCGTTCGCCCTGACGAAAGCCGGCGCTCGAGTTGTAATCTGCGCACGCCGGGGAAAAGCCGCGAACGAATTGGCCAGGGCTGTCGGAGGCGAAACCGTTCCGCGGCGTGCCTTAGAGTCCGAGAAATTTGACGCGATTGTGAACGCCACGCCCATCGGCATGCATCCGCACGACAAGGTGTCGCCGCTGACCTCGCGCGAACTGAATTGTGGCATCGTCATGGACCTCATCACCCGGCCCCAAGAGACACAACTCCTAAAGATCGCCCGCCGCAAAGGAATCGTTACCATTCCTGGCGTCGAAATGTTTCTACCCCAGGGCTTCGCTCAGTGGGAACTCTGGACCGGCCAACGCGCGCCGGAAAGAATCATGCGCAAGGCCGTCCTGCGGGCCCTGCGCTCGGAAGAAAAGTCCCACCAGCACGCTTAAGCCATAAGTGCGATAATGCCAAATTCTGAATCGCAGACTCTAGGCCAACAACGGACTCATGATCCATCCCGATTTTCGAGAATTTCAGCAACTCGCCAAACAGGGAAACCTCATCCCTGTTTACGATGTGTTCCCCGCGGACCTGCTAACGCCCGTCAGCGCCTATCTGCGTCTGGCGCAGGGCGCGCGATATTCCTTTCTGCTTGAAAGCGTCGAGGGCGGCGAAAGAATTGCGCGTTACACATTCGCAGGCGCAAATCCCGAGGAAGTATTCCGCTACGCCAATGGCGCCTGCGTTCTTGAAAGCCAAAACCGGATCCTCTGGGAAGAGAGGGATCCCGTGACGTTTCTGCGCGCGCGGATGGATCGATTCCGCCCCGTGCGCCTGCCGGGTCTGCCTCCCCTTGTGGCCGGCGCCATCGGCTATTTTTCCTACGACATGGTCCGACTGATCGAAAGGCTTCCCAAGCGGCTGCCCGACGACATCGGCTTGTATGACGCGCAATTGATGTTTTATCACGGCATCATCGCCTTCGATCACGTGCAGCATCGGCTGTGGATCGTCCGCAATGTCCACACCGACGGAGAGGGAAGCCTGCGCGGGAAATACAACGCCGCTATTCGCGAGATTCGCAAGACGCGTCAACTTCTCGAACAATCGTCCCCAGCCGAACAACCGAAAAAACAAACCAAGAAGCACACCACACCTCTCCGTGTAATTTCCAATTTTCAGCGCGAGGAATACCTTGAGGCCGTTCGCAAAGCGAAAAACTACATTCGCGCCGGCGATATCTTTCAGGTCGTGATCAGCCAGCGTTTCTCCGCCAAGACCAAAGCCGAACCCTTCCAGGTGTACCGCGAGCTACGCGCGCTCAATCCGTCGCCCTATCTTTTTTTCTTGCAGATGAACGACGTCGCGGTCGTCGGCAGCTCGCCGGAAATGCTCGTCAAAGTCCAGGGACGGGACGTTTTCTACCGGCCGATTGCCGGGACGCGGTGGCGGGGGAAGGACGAAGCCGAAGATCAGCGACTCGAGCGCGAAATGCTGGCCAGCGAAAAAGAGCGCGCCGAGCACATCATGCTCGTCGACTTGGGGCGGAACGATCTGGGGCGTGTCTGCGAATATGGCACCGTGAAGCCCGAGAAGCTGATGACTGTGGAGCGTTATTCACATGTCATGCATCTTGTTTCGAGCTTGCGCGGGCGGTTACGGGAGGATGTGGACTGCTTTGACGCGCTCATGGCTTGCTTCCCCGCGGGAACTGTCTCCGGCGCTCCGAAAGTGCGCGCCATGGAGATTATCGAAGAGCTTGAACGCACCCGGCGAGGCATCTATTCCGGCGGCGTTTTATACTTGGATTTTGCGGGGAATCTCGACTCATGCATCGCTTTGCGCACCATGGTCATCAAGAATGGTGTGGCTCATGTGCAAGCAGGAGGCGGAATCGTGGCCGATTCCACGCCGGAGGGCGAATACCAGGAATCGGTGAACAAAGCGAAGGCCCTGCTTACCGCGCTTGAGTCAGCGCATCGAAGAGGATCGGAACGAAAATCGAAAGCTCTTCCTAGAAAGCGTTAAAAAAAGTGATTCTGCTGCTCGACAACTACGACTCGTTCACCTATAACCTGGCCCAATATTTGGGTGAGTTGGGCTGTCAGGTGGAAGTGCACCGCAACGACAAAATCTCCGTCGAAGAAATTGCCAGGCGCAAGCCAGAGAGGATCGTCATTTCGCCGGGGCCGTGCACGCCGCAGGAAGCGGGCATTTCTGTGGAACTGGTCGAGCGCCTCGCCGGAAAGTTTCCAATCTTAGGAGTGTGCCTGGGCCACCAAGCCATCGGCGCTGCGTTTGGCGGCAAAATTGTCCGCGCTCCAAAGCTTTTTCACGGCAAAACAAGTGAAATCCATCACGACGGCAGGAATATCTTCCGCAAACTTCCCGAGCCGTTCACAGCTACGCGCTATCACTCGCTTATCGTGGAACGAAAATCGCTCCCGCGCGAATTAGCCATCACCGCCGAAACCGACGACGGCATCATCATGGGACTTCGCCACCGCCGCCACAAAATCGAGGGCGTCCAGTTCCACCCCGAATCCGTTCTCACCACCTCCGGCAAGCAACTCCTCGAGAATTTTCTATCTCTGTAACGTTGTCCGAGGGGACTTGCCGGGGGCGAGTTGCTGCGAGCACCTAATGCCAGCGAAAGCTCGGAGAGAGTTCACTCCTCGTTCAAATCAGCCAGAATCGCCGCGTAAATCTCCATCCCGCGCCATAAATTGCCTAAGCGCAAATTCTCATCGGAGCTGTGCTGGTGATTGTCGTAATTCACGATGGGGACGCCGATCCACGGCAGCCCCAAATCCTCGAAAATGTACATCGGCACGCTTCCACCAAGCGTGGGCGCAATTACCGTGCCGCCTCCGGTCGCGCCCTGAACAATCTTCACGAGCGCTTTGGAGACTGGCAGATCCATCGGCGTGCGCGAAGCGCGATAGCCGCCTTCGTCGATCACTTTCGCAATGAGCGCATGGGTCCGACGTTCGTCCATCGTCGGCTCGCGGTCAGTCACGTAGTATCCCTGCTTCTTGATGAAGGCTACGATCTGCTGAAATTTCTTCTGCGGATCTTCTCCTTTTACGAGCCTCGCTTCGAGGGAGGCCAGTGCCTTCTCCGGAATGACGTTTTGCGCATGCTCCCCGACATAAGCGCTCTGCAGCCCGCGAATATTGAGCGAAGGCTCCTGCAACAATTCGACTAATGTCTTGCCCGCGCCCTCCGGTTTCGCGATTCCCAGCTCTCGTTCAAGATCGGCATCGTTTGCAGGCATCTCCGCCAGAGCCTTCTTCTCGAGTTCGCTCAACGGCACCACGTCGTCGTAATATCCGTCAATCAGCACGCGGCCATCCGCGTCTTTCATCGAAGCCAAGAGCCTCGAAAGTTCCATCCCTGGATTTGGCGCCCAATTCCCGTAATGGCCGCTGTGCAGAGCTCGCACAGGTCCGTAAACCGTGACGTCCATTCCTATGTCGCCGCGGTTTCCAAAGAAGACGAGCGGGCGCCCAGACTGATGCACCGGACCGTCTGCGGTGATCAGCAAATCGGCGCCGAGCAGATTTTTGTGTAGCGCCAACGTCTTTTGAAGATTTGTTGAGCCTGCTTCTTCCTCGCCTTCAAAGATCACTTTCAAGTTGACGCGCAGCGCAATTCCTTTCGCGCGCAGCGCATCCAGCGCGGCAAGAAGAGCGATGATGGGCGATTTGTCATCCGAAGCGGAGCGCGCGTAAATCCGCCAGTCGTCCTTATAGATTGCCGGCTGCTTCGCGCTGTTCGCCGGGAACGGGATTGGTTTCCCGCCTGCTTCAATCGCATCGCTGCGTAAGACGGGAACGAACGGTGTCCCACCGGTCCAAGCGGCGGGATCAACCGGCTGGCCGTCGTAGTGCGCGTAGAAAATAACGGTGCGCGTGGCCTCGGGGTTGATTAGCTTGCCGAAGACTACCGGCCCACGCCCCGTGATCGGCAGAAGATGCGTTTCGACGCCGCGCGCTTCCAGCATTTCGACAAGGCGTGCTGCATTCTTTTGAATATTCGCCGTATCGCTGGCGATATTCGGGATCGAGAGAAATTCCGCCAGCTCCCGGACGATGCGATCTTCGTTATCCATCCGGTAGTCGCGGACTTCCTGGACAACCTGAGCCGGGGAAGGGGACGTCGGTTTTTGCGCCATCGCCGGATGGGGCAAAACCGCCGCAAGCAAAGTCATCGCGATGTATCTCAAGGTTTTCTCCTGCAATTCTCTCTAAAGCTTCCAGGGTGCAAACGGCAGTGAACGCGTCTCCGCCAAGAAAAGTTTTAGGCTGGGCGTTCTCGCTCAGCTCGATTCGTGAAATCGACAAGCGCTTCAAGTTTTTCTCGGGCGGCCCCGGAAGCGAGCGCCGCGGCGGCGAGCTGTGCGCCCTCGAGAAAACTCAAAGCAACATTCGCGGCCACCAGAGCAGCGGCGGCGTTAGCGACGACAATATTGCGGGGAGGTCCGGGCTTGCCATCGAAGATCTCGCGGATGGTCGCGGCGTTTTCCACTGCACTTCCCCCGCGCACGGATTCGACCGGCGCCCGCGAAACTCCAAAATCCTCCGGGGTTACGGTGAATCGCCGCACCTCTTGACCTTTGACTTCCGCGACCAAAGATTCCCCGGAAAGCGAAATCTCGTCCAATCCGCCCGTTCCGTGAACCACCAAGGCGTGATCCACGCCAAGTTCGGCTAGCGTTTGCGCAAGTAGATCGATCAGTTCCGGAGATGGAACGCCCAAGACCTGCGCCCGCGCCCCGGCGGGATTCGTCAGCGGGCCAAGAAGATTGAAAACCGTGCGCACTCCAATCTGCTTACGGGCTGGAGCGGCGTGGCGCGCGGCTGCGTGCGCTGTCCGGGCAAAGAGGAAACCGAGCCCGATTTCGCGGATGGCTCCGCCGAAGGCTTCCATCGGCAGATCGATCCGCACGCCGAGCGCTTCGATAACGTCCGCGGAGCCGCTTCCGGAATGAGAGGCCCGGTTGCCATGTTTCGCCACGCGAGCGCCCGCGGCGGAGGCAACGATCGCGGCTGCCGTGGAAATGTTGAACGTCGCAAACTTTTTTCCGCCCGTCCCGCAGGTATCGACCAGATGATCGGGCCTGGCTTTGTCATCGGAAAACACGCGCGCCGCGTGCCTTCGCATCACGCTTGCAAAGCCGGCGAGCTCAGTCACGCGCACCGGCCGCGCATTCATCGCCGTGAGCAACCGCACGATATCCGACGTCTCCACGCGTCCAGCGAGCAGCTCTTCCATGACCGTTTCCGCTTCTTTCAGCGAGAAAATCTGGCCGGATTCGACGCGGTCGATGAGGGATTTTGTCATTTGGATTCGGCCGCACTTCAGCGGCAACCTTGCTCCCTTTCAGGCTTTGCCTGTACACTCTAATGTTTGCGACGACAGGAAAATTCTAACACTACGGAACCCCGATGAAGATTCATGAGTATCAGGCGAAGGCCATTCTTGCGCGTTACGGTGTCACCACGCCACGTGGAGAAGTGGCGTTTTCCAAGGAAGAAGCGCGCGAAGGCGCGGCGCGGCTGCGATCCAATGTGGTCGTAGTGAAAGCGCAGATTCATGCCGGCGGCAGAGGCAAGGCGGGCGGCGTCAAACTTGCGCACTCACCTGATGAAGCCGCGGAAATTGCTTCCCACATGTTGGGAGTGAATCTGGTCACAGCGCAGACGGGACCCGGCGGGCGAACCGTCAAGCGCGTACTGATCGAAGAAGGGTTGGACATCAAGAGAGAACTCTACCTGAGCATTCTCGTAGATCGAAGCGAGGGGAAGGTCGTTTTCATGGCCAGCGCGTCGGGGGGCATGGACATCGAAGAGGTCGCCAAAACGAACCCGCAAGCGATCATGCGCGAAACGATTCACCCCGCCGTGGGTTTGCAGCCCTACCAGGCACGGAAGCTGGTTTTCGGCCTCGGCCTTTCCGGTGACGTGGCCATGAAGGCCGGCCCATTCCTCCAGGCTTTGCATCGCGCATTTGTGGACACGGATTCGTCCATGCTCGAAATTAATCCCGCCGTGGTCACCGGCGACGGCCGCCTCGTGGCGCTGGATGCCAAGATGACCTTCGATGACAACGGATTGTTCCGGCATAAGGAGTTGCGCGAGTTGCGCGACCTCGATGAGGAGGATCCGCTCGAGGTCGAAGCTTCGAAATACGGTTTGAATTACATCAAACTCGACGGCACTGTCGCCTGCATGGTGAATGGCGCGGGTCTGGCCATGGCCACGATGGACATCATCAAGTACGCGGGCGGGTCACCGGCTAACTTTCTGGATGTTGGAGGGGGCGCGTCCTCCGATCAGGTGAAAAACGCATTTCGCATTCTGATTGGCGATCCCGGAGTGAAAGCGGTGTTCATCAATATTTTCGGCGGGATCCTGCGTTGCGATGTTCTCGCCACCGGAGTCGTAGCCGCCGCCAAGGACTTGCAGGTGAAAGTGCCCGTCGTGGTTCGCATGGAAGGGACCAACGTTGAGCTTGGGCAGCAAATCCTGCGAGAGAGCGGATTGAACTTCACCATCGCGGACGGTATGAAAGACGGCGCGCAAAAGGTCGTAGCGCTAGCTGGGGGTGCGCGATGAGCGTGCTTGTCAATGAACAGACTCGCTTGATCGTACAAGGCTTTACCGGTCGTGAAGGTACCTTCCACGCACAACAAATGATTGAGTACGGCACTAAAGTCGTGGGCGGAGTGACTCCTGGCAAGGGCGGCACGACACACCTGGAACGCCCGGTGTTCGATACGGTGCAGGAAGCAGTGAAGGGAACCGGCGCCAATGCTTCCGTGATTTTTGTTCCGCCGCCCTATGCTGCTGATGCAATTCTCGAAGCCGCCGATGCCGAAATTCCTCTCGTCGTCTGTATTACCGAGGGCATTCCCGTCATCGACATGGTCCGTGCCGCTGCTTCCGTAGACTTCAACAAGACGCGGCTGATCGGCCCCAACTGCCCCGGCATCATATCTCCAGGCAAATGCAAAATTGGGATCATGCCCGGGCGCATCCACAAGCAAGGAAACGTTGGCGTGGTTAGCCGCAGCGGCACGCTGACCTACGAAGCCGTTGATCAACTCACGCGTCTGGGCATCGGGCAATCCACCTGCATCGGGATCGGCGGTGACCCCATCATCGGCACAACGTTCCTTGATGCGATGAAGCTCTTTAACGACGATCCCGACACACACGCTGTCATCTTGATTGGCGAAATCGGCGGCAATGCAGAAGAAACCGCCGCTCTGTGGATCAAAGCGAACGTGAAAAAACCGGTCGTCGGCTTCATCGCCGGCCAGACCGCGCCTCCTGGCCGCCGCATGGGGCACGCGGGCGCGATTATCAGCGGCGGACAAGGCACGGCCAAGGACAAGTACGCGGCAATGAGCGCTGCGGGGATCCGAACCGTCGAAACTCCCGCGGACCTCGGCTCGACCATCGCCGCCGCCCTCAAATCTTGATGCAGGATACGCGGCTCGCCTGCAATTCTACGTTATTTTATCGGAGGAATCTTTCGTGGCAATGGAACGCACACTCGCAATCATAAAGCCGGACGCCGTCGCGCGCGGCCAGCAGGGCGAAATTCTCGCCCGCATTCACAAGGCAGGTTTTCGCATCGTCGCCATCAAGACCATGATTCTCACGAACGGCGAAGCCGCGGGTTTTTATGCCGTTCACAAGGAGCGACCCTTCTTCGGCGAACTGACAGGCTTCATGTGCTCGGGAAAAATCTTCGTCCTGGTCCTGGAGGCCGAGGGCGCCATCATGAAATGGCGCGATACCATGGGTGCGACTGACCCGAAGAAAGCCGCCCCCGGCACCATTCGCCACGACCTCGGCACGAGCATCGGCAACAATTGCACGCACGGCTCCGACGCACCCGAGACTGCCGCTTTTGAAATCGGTTATTTTTTCTCCGGTTTCGAACTCATTTAACGCGGACCAGAGTCGTAGTTCTGAAAATGCGCGTCCGGAACAGAGGCGCCCGGTTTGCTATTCGCCCTGGACCTGTCTCCGGCTACTCAAGGGTGATCGGGACTCTCGACACCTCTGTGCCCGCCGCCCCACAACGCGGCAATGACTCCCGCAACCGTCGCGCTTACCACGATAAGCACAAGCGCTTTGCCAGTCTTCCCTGAACCCTTCGTTCCAGGCACTCTTGGTGGGACGTCATCAGAAGAATTGAGCAGTACACGATACGACTTTCCATCGGGAATCGTTTCGCACTCTCCGCGATAGCAAATCTCCGCTGAGCCGCGGCGCGCAAACACGATCAACTCATGAGGAGCAACGAGCCGAACCTGAACTACCCCGCGCGTTTGCGCAACCGGACGAACCCGGGCCGCGCTGGCAACAATCACTCCGGTATTCCTGGCTGTTGCTGAAAGCGCTACCGTTCCGGAGATGAGTTCTGCCCCGATCTCTTTCGTAGCCCTGCTCGACTCGTCGTGGACGATTATGCTGCTCTGGTCGGCCAAATAAAGCAGCACTTCGCCAACCAACAACTGCATGGAACCTCCGGTGCCCGTCGATAGCTTGTCACCATCGAAGATCGAGGTTCCCTCGGAAGCAGCCTGCGAGCCCAGGCTTGCCTGATCAGCTTGCGCGACTATTCCAAGCGCGTCCGGCTTGGCACTCCGCGGAAAGTTTGCCAAGAAAACAGCCATCGTAATCGCTAGAAGGCGCTGGGTGCCTGCCATGCGAAAACTCCACAATTGCCGCACGATCGGAAATCGATACACCCCGAAGACTTGCCGAACACAGGGGGAAATAAACAGATGCGTACACTACACTATCAATAAATATAAGGCAAGAAGAACAATCGGGGCCTTTTGTACGAAGGGCCGCGGGGGGCAAGTCCTCGACTGTGCGAGCGATTGATTGCTGGCGTCTTCGCATGGAGCCGACTCAAGTCATTCATCCGTGAAGCTCCCGGCGGGAATCATGGCGATTTCGATTTCGAAGCAATCTGTTTGCATGCCACGCTCGGGTGGCTCCTCTTCTATAATGATTTTGTGGATCCGGTACGCGAGCTCGGCCGCAGCCTCCTCCTCCTGGGCGCTCTTCTCGCCGTCATCGGCGCTGTTCTTTATTTCAGCGGCAGACTCCCCTTCCGAATTGGGAGGCTGCCCGGCGACATCATTCATCGCGGCGAGCACACCACCTTTTATTTTCCAATTGTCACTTGTCTGGTTCTGAGTCTCGGACTTTCCCTGCTGTTCTGGCTCTACTCCCATTTCAAGCGCTAACCGCCCGGCGATTTGTTTTCTCCGCTCTGCTCTCCTGATATATAGTGCGGGCATCCAAAACAGCAGATCCGCACCTTTCGCATCTAAAACACCAGGGAGAACTCACCGTGAAACTCGCACTCTTCATAATCGCCGCAACTCTTGCCGTCGCACAATCCGCGAGCGCGCAATCCTCCTCCGATAAATCCGCCACTCCGCAACAACGCGCAACGCAAGCGCCGCCCGCGCCCGATCCATTCGCCGGCGCGCCCGCCGCCAAGCCCGAAGACGTCAAGTCGATCGAAAGCATCATGGCCGCGCTCTACAACGTCATCTCCGGCCCGGCTGGCGAGCGCGACTGGAACCGCTTCCGCTCTCTCTTCCTTCCCGGCGCGCATCTCACGTCCACGGGCATTGCTCCCGACGGCTCCGTCCGTGTTCATCCCAATTCTGTCGATGATTACGCCCAGGGCGCTGGCGGTTATTTTCTAAAGAACGGTTTCTTCGAAAGCCCCATCGTTAATCGCATCCAGACCTTTGGCAACGTCGCTCAGGTTTTCAGCAGCTACGAATCGCGCCACGCCGCCGGTGAAGCTCCGTTCGCGCGCGGCATCAATAGCCTCCAGTTGCTCAACGACGGCAAGCGCTGGTGGATCGTCAGCATCCTTTGGGACTCCGAGCGGCCGAACAATCCACTTCCCAAGGAATTCGCAGTCAAGCCCTAGCGTCTCCCGCGTTTCCCCAGCGAGCCCCCAGTCGAGCCTCGCTTTACAAGATTCCGCCCAACTCCTATAGTCGTTCTTGCATGCTGTTGGCCTCTTCCAAATCTCCTTTTTCTTCGCGAATTCTCAAACCGCTTCTTTTTTTCATTTTTCTTGTTTTCGTGTCTGCCCGCGTTGCCCCTGCCGAAAAGATCAAGGACATTCATCCCACCGGCTACGTCACCGACCTCGCCCACGTCATCACTCCAACCGCCATGGCGCGCCTCGAGAATCTCTGCGCCGAGCTCGAGCAAAAAGCCGGCGCGCAGATGGCAATCGTTACCGTCCGCTCCCTCGAAGGAGAGACCGTCGAGCAGTACGGCAACGAACTCTTCAAGCAGCTCGGCGTCGGCAATAAAAAAGACAATCGCGGCGTCCTCCTGCTCGTAGCGCCGCTCGAACACAAGTATTGGACCGAAGTTGGCTATGGTCTCGAGCCTGTCATCAACGATGCCCGCGCGGGCGACGCCGGGCGCGCCATGGTTCCTTTTTTCCGTCAAAGCGACTACAGCGCTGGCATTGATACCGGCGCTCGCCAGCTGGCCGGTTACATCGCTGCCGACCGGAACGTCACTCTTACCGAAGCGCCGCCCACGCAGCCCGTCCGGCCTCGTCAAGACGATTCCCCATCCTTCCCTCTTTGGCCGATCTTTCTTTTGATTTTTTTCGTTTTTCACATCATCCGGGCCATTGCACGTTCCGCCACCGGCCGCGGAGGACGGCGCGGCGGCGGTGGTTGGTGGCTTGGTCCTTTCATAGGCGGCTCGATGGGCGGCGGAGGCTTTGGTGGCAGTTCAGGCGGGTGGGGCGGCGGTGGAGGGGGAGGGTTCGGCGGATTTGGCGGCGGCAGTAGCGGCGGCGGTGGCGCGGGCGGCAGTTGGTGAGCGGAATTCTCATCGCAGATTGATCCATGCAGTTGGCGGGTTCGAAGAAGGAGCGGTAGAGCAATGCTTTCGAAGGAAACGAAGCTGGCGGATCTCGTAAGTCGCATGAAGGAATTCGCGGCGGAGAATCTCGAGTCCATCATTCTTTATGGCTCCGAGGCCAGGGGAGACTTCAAGGAAGGCCACTCGGATCTGAACGCCCTGTGTGTGATGCGATCGGTTTCTGCGCTGGATTTGGCTCGCGTGGCCCCTGTCGTGCACTGGTGGTGCAAGGACCAGAAGGAACCTGCTCCTCTCTTCTTCACTGCCAAGGAGCTCCGTGAATCGGCCGATGTCTTCTCCATTGAACTGCTCGACATGCGGGAGAACCGCCGCGTTCTTTATGGCGCCGATATCATCGCCGGCATCGATGTCCCCATGAATCTGCATCGCGTGCAAGTCGAACACGATCTCCGTACACTTCTCCTCAAGCTTCGGCAAAATTTTCTGATCAATGGCCAACAAGACGATGAGCTGCGCGCGGCGGCAGCGAAGTCGTCCTCCAGCGCCTTCACTCTTTTGCGCCACGTCCTTGTGGCTTTCGACGAAAAACCGCCTGCCAGTGCGCCTGAAGTCTTTGCCCGCATCGCCATGCTCACCGGCGCCGATGCGGAAGCTTTCGCAGCGGCCTTCAAACTTCGCGCTTTCCACGCTTCAGCGGATGACATCCGCCGCGCTTACGGGCAATATCTAAATGCGCTGAGTGTGGTAATTTCCGCATTGGATAAACGGGTTCCCAAGCAAGAGTGGAAGCGAGCCGGAAAATCCGGTTCCTGATTTTATTCGGAGGCAAGCGTCATGAAAGCAGTTCTGATTGTTTTGGCAGTGCTCGTGGTGATTGCATTGCTTCTGGGCAGCTCGTTCATCTCTCGCCGGAATCAAATGGCCATCAAGCGCGAAGCCGTCAACGCCTCATGGGCCCAGGTGGACGTTGTGCTTCAGCGCCGCGCCGATCTCATCCCCAATCTCGTTGAAACCGTCAAAGGTTTCGCCCAGCACGAAACCGAAGTCTTTGATGAAATCGCGAAGGCCCGCGCCGGTTATCTGAACGCCACCACTCCCGCCGACAAGATCGCCGCGAATAGTCAGCTCGAAGCCTCCCTCGCCAAAGTCCTCGTCCTCACGGAAAACTATCCGCAGCTCAAATCCAATGAAAACTTCCTCCGCCTCCAGGATGAGCTCGCCGGCACGGAAAACCGTATCGCCGTCGAGCGCCGCCGCTACAACGAGACTGTCCAGGACTACAACACCTACATCTCGCTTTTCCCCAATAGTCTGGTGGCCGGCTTTGGCGGCTTCGCGCGCAACGATGCTTACTTTAAGACCGAGCCCGGCGCCCGCCAGGCTCCCAAAGTTAATTTCAGCACCACGCCAGCCCCGGCTGCCGCACCGGCTCCAGTGCCCGCGAAGCCCTGACGCGCGCTGGAATACATCTTCATAATTTGTGAGGGCCACCTTTAGACGGCCCTCTTGATTTGCCTCCGGCGCCGGATTCGCGGGAAATTTCCGGAAGAGTGTGATAGACTATGGTATATACCATGTGCCGAGCTTCGGTACTGTTTGGAAGGCGTACAGTCATGCATAAAATTGCAAAGCTCTTCAAAAATGGACGCAGCCAGGCAGTCCGGTTGCCAGCCTCTTTCCGCTTTTCCTCGCTAGAAGTTTATATCCGCAAAGATCCTGAAACTGGCGATGTCATCCTCTCTCGCAAACCCGAATCTTGGGACGCACTCTTCGCGCTCGCTGACGCCACTGAGATTCCTTCCAGCTTTCTTCGTTCACGCGATCGTCGCTCGCCCCAAAAGCGCCGCCTGTTCTGATCGGAAAAGCACATGCCCCGATTCATGTTGGACACCAATACCGTTAGCTACGCACTCCGCGGCACTCCGCCTGGCATTCGTGATCGTTTGCGCCGCGTTCCGATGGCTCAGGTTTGCATTTCCTCCATCACAGAAGCCGAACTTCTGTTGGGCCTCGCGCTCAAACCAGAAGCCACGAAGCTAGCCGAGCTGGTAAACCAATTTCTCCTCGGCGTGACCTCCCTATCTTGGGATTCAGCCGCTGCCCAGGCCTATGCCGGCCTCACCGCACTTTCTTGGAAGCGGGGCAAACGTCTCGCGGCTATGGACATGCTCGTTGCCGCCCACGCTCTCTCTTGCGGCCTCACCCTCGTCACCAGCGACCGTTCCTTCCGTAATCTCGGCCCACGTCTCCACCTCGCCGACTGGTCCAAACTCCGCTAACCCGTCGCCATCCGTGACCGAGTCTGGCCCCTGCGAAACCACAACGCGTGCCGACATATTCGCGCAAATTGTAAGGCCGCCCTTGGGCGGCCTTTTCTGCCAAATCGCCAACTAAATGTGAAATTCCGACCGAATAAACGCCTTAATCCCTTCGCTTCCGGTCAGCCGCAAACACACCACCTTCCCTCGATTCTCTAGGTCAATGTGGAAATCAAAAAATGGGCAGCACTTGCTCTCTGCTGCAACCCATTCCGCCACTTCGCCGACCGAAATCCCCCTCGGACTGTACTGAAACTCGTACCCCTTCTCGGTTTCGACGGTCGCCGTCTGCGCCGCCGCCATCTTTTCTCCCAGCTCCTTGTGCCGTGCTCTTTCTTTCGAAGACAGAGCCTTGATGTTGCAATAGAATTCGCCCTCCACGCGAACCCGTGCACTATCCTTTCCGCTCTGTTTTCCAAGGCTTTCCCCAGCGGCTACTCCCGCGATAGTTAGACCCAGCACTGCTGCCGCGATTTTCCGGCTGGCCGCCTGCATCGATTGCTTCCATTCCTTGTTCATCTCTTCCTCCATGATTGATTTGCCACCTCGCATTGAAAATGCTAGAAGTTAAAGCTGACTTTAAGTCAAGCTCGAAATTTTGTCCGGAGCGCCCGCCCTGGGCTGGTTCATTGATGTCAGGACCGGCCCTTGATTTCGCTTTTTCTGCGCTCCGGAGCGAGGAACACGTAAATGAAGATCGGACAACTTGCCGCTCGCGCTGGACTCGCACCCTCGGCTATCCGCTACTATGAAAAAATCGGGTTGTTAGCCCCGGCCGAACGCGCTGGCGGCCAGCGCCGCTATTCCAGCGACGCGCTCGATCGCTTGCTTCTGATTCGTTTTGCCGGCGAGATGGACTTCACGCTCGCCGAAATCAAGCTCTTTCTGAACGGCTTCCGCGAGAACACTCCCGTCTCCGCACGCTGGCGCAAGCTCACTACTCGCAAAATCGCGGAGCTGCAGCAGCATCTCGCGTTCACCCGCCGCCTCCTCGACTTTCTCGAGCGATTGCAGCATTGCCGTTGCATTCAGCTTCATCAGTGCGTGACCGCCCTCAGCCTAAGCCCTCGCCTCCGCGACCTTCGCAATTCCTCAAGCAAAACGCATCTGCTTGTTGAACGTCCCGCTCGTCGCCGAGGGAGATGAGCATCTCCAGGACCCCGGCTCTCTTTGCGCCGTCCGCCCGGGATTCCCGCCTTCGCCTTTTTTTTCACGCCCTTTCCTTAGACACGGTATTCCAAAAACAAAACTGATAACCTCTCTTTGTGTGCGTCAATCTAATTTGTTGTGCCGCGGCTTCGTCCCGGCCGTCCAAAAACAACCGCTCCCTCCCGTTCCTGCTCCCGGAGTGTCCGCGCACAATTCTTTCTCGAGGTGACTATTGATGCGAACCTCCGAAGTTGAAACCGATGTCTTGATCGTGGGGGCCGGCCCCGTCGGCCTCTTTCTCGCTAATGAATGCGCCCGCCGCCGTATGCGCTGGCGGCTTGTTGAGACGCGTTCCTCTCAGTCGGAACACTCCAAGGCGCTGGCCATCTTTCCACGGACTCTTGAAATCTTCGACATGGCGGGAGTCGTCGCCCCGTTTCTCGAAAAAGCCAATCGAGTCACGTCCGTTGCCGTTGTCAATCCCATCCGCACCCTTGCCAAAATGCGGTTCGCGCCCGGCGAAACTCCCTATTCCTTTGTGGCCATGGTTCCCCAGGATGTCACCGAAAACTTGCTTCTCCAGGCGCTGCGGATAAAAGGCGGAGACGTTGAGTACCAGACCACCTTCGTTTCAGCGGAACAACGCGACGGGTTTGTGACCGCTACGCTTGACCACAACGGCGCACCTGTAAAGCTCACAGCATCCTTCGTCGTCGGCTGTGACGGCGCCCATAGCAAAGTCCGCCGTGCCTTGAACATTTCTCTTGAGGGAGGTGAGTACGGCGACTCATTCATGCTCGCTGATGTCGAGACGAACGAGGCCTTGCCCGCCGACGAGCTTCAGCTTTGCCCGAGTGAATTCGGTCCCCTGGCCATCTTTCCCATGAGCGCCACGCGCCGGCGCATCGTCGCCACCATCGATCTCCCCGAGGGAGATGCACCTTCCTTGGACATTGTCAGGAGCTTGCTCGTCCAACGCGCTCCGCGCGCTATCGAAGCGCGCGCTCTCCACTGGAGCAGCTACTTTCGCATTCATCATCGTCACGCTGGGCAACTTCGCACTGGACGTATCTTCATCGCTGGCGACGCTGCTCACATTCACAGCCCGTTCGGTGGGCAGGGCATGAACACCGGACTTCATGATGTCTGGAACCTGGCCTGGAAACTCGATCTCTTTTTGCGCGGTCATGGGAATGAATCGCTTCTCGATAGCTACGGCGCCGAACGCCTTCCCGTCATTAAAAATGTCATCGCGACCACCGATCTTTTGACCAAAGTCATGGGAACACCGAACAAGTTGGCCCAGTCCTTGCGAGACACTTTTATCCCCATGGTTTCTCGTCTCGCTCCCTTCCAGCATGCCTTCGTGCAAAGACTTTCTGAACTCGGGATTGCCTATCCCGAAAGCCCGATCGTGGAAGGACCTGGCAAGCGTTTCCTGGACGATTCCATCCGTGGAGGTACGGGCATTACCAGTCGGTTCCTCCTCATGCTGGAGAACAACTCAAGTCCGGGTCTCGCTGACTCTGCCAGGCAGCTCTGCGACTCCCTGCCCGATGTAGTTGAGCTGCGGCGATTGCCGGACTCCGCCTCGGCTCACGACCGGAACAAAGCTATTTTTCTCGTCCGCCCCGATGGCTACATTGCCCACGAAGCCCACATCCGGGATGGCGTCGGTGAATTGGCGTCGGTCCGCTCGCTCCTCGAGCGGCAAACGCGTGGTTCCGTGTCGCCGGACTCTGGAGCAGTCGCCGCTACCTGACGACACATTGGAGCGCGCGAGGGGTGCCCAATTTTCTGGCTCGCGCTTGGCGCGCATTCCGGTCGGGAAAATCCGGCTCGATCGCCCCTGATGCCTTGCGCACGAGCGCTCTCCTTCCGGGCGTTCGCTATTCCCCTCGCGACGCCTCGCTCGTACCCCTGACTTGCCCATTGGCCCTATCGTTCGAATTGACACCTATCCCTCAACAAACAAGCCACTTATCAGTAATTACTTGACAAAGGGTATCAATATGGTATAATGGTCTTGTATTTGCGGCGGAGGAGAAGAACGAAGAACAAGGAGCCTATCGCCATGCCCGCTCTTCCCCTGCCCACTCCGAGCCTCCACCTTAATCCCTCCCCTCTGTCCTTCCTGCTCGGCAGTTTGTCGTCCCTCGGCAGGGAGCCAGCGTCCTATTCCCCAAGAGTGCCCATCAATCTCATTCCATTGCACTTACGCCCCCTTTGTTTTCATACTCTTACGCACTCTTTTGCATCGCCAAAACTCCTACCTCTCGTGTTTTCAATTGCTTCCGCACTCTTTCCGCAAAACACCGGGGGGTGGCGTGGGGCTGCTTTGGCATGGTCGCAAAGCTCGACTAGCCCTCTTCCTTCAGCTTTCAAACTTTGCTATCTTCCCCCACTCACCACTCACCGCCCATGAGCCAGCTCACATTTAATCTGCAACCCACCCGCCGCGCGCTCACCGTCAGCGAACTGACCGCTCGCATCCGCGATCTGCTGGGCAAGAGCTTTACGGACATTTGGGTCGAGGGAGAAATTTCCAACTGCCGCGAAGCCCAATCCGGCCACATCTACTTCACCCTCAAAGACGACCGCTCCCAGGTTCGTTGCGTCTTTTTCAAGCAGCAGCACCGCGGCATCAAGTTTCGCCCGGAGGACGGCCTTCACGTCACGGTGCGCGGCTCCATCAGCGTCTATGAAGCGCGCGGCGAATATCAGATTTACGTCGAGAATATCGAGCCGATCGGGCGCGGCGCCCTGCAACTCGCTTTCGAGCAACTTAAGAAGCGGCTGGAAGAAGAAGGCCTATTCGCAGCGGGGCGCAAGAAGCCGCTCCCGAAGCTCCCGAACCGCATCGGCTTGATCACCTCGCCGCGCGGCGCCGCCGTTCGCGACGTCGTCCGCATTCTTCGGCGCCGCTTCCCCAACGTGCATCTCACGGTTTATCCGGTGCGCGTCCAGGGCGAAGGCGCCGCCGCGGAAATCGTCAAGGCCTTGAAATTCTTCAACCAGAAAAAACTTGCGGACGTTCTAATTCTCGCGCGCGGGGGAGGTTCGCTCGAAGATTTGTGGGCTTTCAATGAAGAAATTCTGGCCCGCGCCATCGCAGCTTCCGAGATCCCCGTCATATCCGGTGTGGGCCACGAGACTGATTTCACCATCGCCGATTTTGTGGCTGACGTGCGCGCCTCCACTCCCTCCGCCGCCGCCGAACTCGTCGTCCAGACGCGCCGCGAATTCGACAAGCACATCGCCGACTTGCGCGAGACGCTCGCAAGTCTCGTGCGGTACCGGATTCTCGAACTCAGTCGGCGCGTCCATGAACTTTCCGCGCGCCGCGGTTTCCGCCGCCCCCTCGACCTGCTCCGTCAACAGCGCCAGCGCGCCGATGAAATGACCTCGCGGCTCGCGCTTGGCCTGCGCGCGCGGCTTGAACAATCGCGGAAGCGCTTCACCGCTCTGCACCTGCGTATCGCCACCTTCGATTTTCGCGTGAAAATTTCCGCGTTCCGCCTGCGCCTGGAAAAACGCAGCGCCGACCTGAGCGTCCGCGTCGAGCGCCAATTGCGCGCCAAGCGCGAACGTCTCGACCGCCTGGCGCTCCAGCTCCAGGAGCGCAGCCCGCTCAAAGTCCTCGAACGCGGCTACGCCATCGCCACTGACGCCTCCGGCGCTCTCCTTCGCGACGCCGCCCAGGTGGAGATCGGCGATTCCGTCTCCATTCAGCTTCACCGCGGCCGGCTCGCCACCGAAGTGCGCGGCAAGGAAGATGGTTGATCACATTTGTTGGGAAAGGGGGTGACTTGCGCAGAGAAGTAAGAAATGGCGTCACAACCTTATGTGTTCTGGCTTGCATGCCAGGCGCATTGTTTTCTCTTCTATGGTTAGCTGCTCATGTATTTCCTGATTCAGTCGGATCGCTGGTCCATGTTGATCCAAAGCATCCCCACCCTGATTCATCGGTGGTGGGAATCATCTTTGTGCTGTTCGCGCTCGAACATTCATTCGGATTACCCTTGTGTCTCGCCGCGACAGTTCTTGGAATTGTTTCCGCTTCGCGCAAAGATGTTTCCGCTCGTACTAGGTTGCTGGTAGCGAGTTTGATTGCAGTCTCAATCGCTGGTACAGCGTGGGTCGCTGGGGGCATGCAATGATTCGTCTCCACCCAGCTCCACAGTGGCCGGCTCACCAGCGAAGTGCGCAAGAAGGAGAACTGAATTCAACTTGAGAGCCAAATCAGGAAGGCGAACCGCTAATCGTCGTCGGAGGAGGACGCAACTTTGAGGACCGCGAGAAACGCTTCTTGCGGAATATCGACTTGGCCGACGCGCTTCATGCGGCGCTTGCCTTCTTTCTGCTTTTCGAGGAGCTTGCGCTTGCGTGAAATGTCTCCGCCATAGCACTTGGCGAGAACGTTCTTGCGCATCGCGGCAACGGTTTCTCGCGCGATGACGCGGCTGCCGATCGCCGCTTGAATCGGGACCTCGAACATCTGCCGCGGAATGAGCTTACGGAGCCGAGTCACCAGTTCGCGGCCCCGTTCGTAAGAGAATTCGCGGTGAATGATCAGCGCCAGAGCGTCCACGGGCTCGCCGCCGACAAGCACGTCCAGCTTCACCAGGTCGGATTCGCTGTACCCGGCAAGATGGTAGTCCAGCGAAGCGTAACCGCGCGAAACGCTTTTCAGCCGGTCATAAAAGTCGAGCACGATTTCGTTCAGCGGCAATTCGTACGTGAGCATTACGCGCGTCGGTGAGAGATACTCGAGATTCTTCTGCGTCCCGCGTTTTTCCTGGCAAAGCTGAAGAATTCCGCCGACGGACTCATTGTTCGTGATGATCATCGCCTTGATGATGGGCTCTTCGATTTTTGCGATGTCGCTGGGATTGGGAAATTTCGCGGGGCTGTCCACTTCCATGACTTCGCCGGTGACGCGCGTGATGCGGTAACGCACGCTGGGGGCCGTGGTGATCAGGTTCAGCCCGAATTCGCGCTCCAACCGCTCCTGCACGATTTCCATGTGCAGCAGGCCGAGAAAGCCGCAGCGGAAACCGAAGCCCAGCGCGACGGAATTTTCCGGCTCGTAAAAGAATGCTGCATCGTTCAACTGAAGTTTGCCGAGGGCATCGCGGAGAGGCTCGTAATCGTCGGCGAGAACTGGAAAAAGTCCGGCAAAAACCATCGGTTTGATGGCTTCAAAGCCTGGTAGAGGCGCGGCGGGTTGGGCCGCATCCGTGACCGTATCGCCCATGCGTGCGTCCGCGACTCGTTTGATGTTCGCGACGATGAAGCCCACGTCACCGGCACCGAGTTCCTCAAGGGCGATGGGCTTCGGCGTAAGTGTCCCGAGCGTTTCGACTTCGTGAGTTTCGTTGCTGTAGCAGAGCTTGATTTTCAGGTGCTTGGTGACGCGGCCTTCCATCACGCGGACCAGAATCACGGCGCCGCGATAAATGTCGAACCACGAGTCGAAAATCAGGGCCTGCAACGGATTTTCCGAGCTGCCTTTCGGTGGCGGGATGCGCTTCACGATTGCTTCGAGAACGTCTTCGACGCCGAGCCCGCTTTTCGCGCTGATCAGCAGAGCATCCGCGGCGGGAATCGCGAGCACATTTTCAATTTGTTCCTTGACGAAATCGGTTTGCGCGGCGGGCAGATCGATTTTGTTGATCACGGGGAGAATCGTCAAATTATTTCCGGCTGCAAGGAAAGTATTCGCCACGGTCTGCGCTTCGACGCCCTGGCTGGCATCCACAACGAGCAGGGCGCCCTCGCACGCGGAAAGCGCGCGCGACACTTCGTAGGAGAAATCGACGTGCCCGGGGGTGTCGATTAAATTGAGCTGGTAAGTGTTGCCGTCTTTCGCGGTGTAATGCAGGCGGATGCTTTTTGCCTTGATGGTGATGCCGCGCTCGCGCTCGAGATCCATCGAGTCGAGCACCTGCTCGTGCATTTCGCGCTGCGAGAGCGCGCCGGTCATTTCCAGCAGGCGGTCCGCGAGGGTGGATTTGCCGTGGTCAATGTGCGCGATGATGCAAAAATTGCGTATGAACTTCGGGTCCATTTAACTCGTTTTTCGCCTTCGCTTCGCGACTGCTTTTGTTTTTTAAGTTCCCGGCAGGAGCCGCATGCTTCGGGGAGCCAAGACACCAGGCCGCGCAAAACCATGCCGTGTGACAATTCAGTTTGCCACAAGGAGTGAGTAGTGGGTAGTGAGTAGTGGGCGAGGTCGGGCGGCGGTGGCAGAATATTCGAAATCGCGCCGAAAACACTAGCGGAGACGGCGCGTCTAAGAAAGCGGAGGTAACCTCGAAATGACGAAACGATTGGCGATTCTCGTAGTTTGGGCCATGGCAATTCCGGCGTTTGCACAGGACCAGAAGCCGGCGCCGACGCTGAAAAGCGTTTTGCTACAACAACTAAAGGACACGCATACCAACAGCAACTGGTTCGTGTGCGCTGATGTAGCGTTGGCGGGAGTGACACCGGAGCAAGCGAACTGGAAGGACGGCAAGGGGAATCACTCCGTCGGCCAGCTGGCGTATCACATCTGGTTCTGGAATGAGCGCAATCTGCGCAACATGAAAGGCGAGCATCCGGAAAAATTCAGCGGCAACAACGACGAAACCTTCGACAAGTTCGACGCGAAAAGCTGGAACGAAACCGTGCAGAAGCTGGACGCGGTACTGACGGAACTGGAAAAGATGGTCGAGAACGCCGATGACGCAAAGTTGAAAGCCATCGCTCCGACAATCGCAAACATCAACGCACACAATGCCTACCACATTGGGGAAATCGTGATGGTGCGCAAGGAGCAAGGCGTCTGGGATGCCAGCAAGGGCGTGAAGTAAAATCGCCAACCGTTCGGGATACTCACTCGTCGCGGAGAGTGCGGATGGGCTCGACGCGGGTCGCGCGGTACGCCGGGATTGCGGTGGCGAGTACGCCGACCGCGACAAGAAGAACGGCAACCGTTCCAAGAGTGAGTGGATCGGTGGCGCGAACACCGTAGATCAGCGACGATACGACCCGACCCAAGCCCAGGGCTGCGGCGAGGCCGATGGTGACGCCCAACAGAATGGGCTTCATGCCATCGGTGACGATCATTTTCAAGACATCGGAGTGGGAAGCGCCGAGAGCCATGCGTATACCGATTTCGCGGACGCGGCGTCGAACAGCGTAGGAAAGCACACTGTAAATGCCGACGGCTGTGAGGATCAGCGCGAGCGCAGCGAAGGCGGCCAGTAAAAACATGTTGGAACGCTGAGGCCTCAGAGTATTAGAAATCAATTCGTTCATGGTCACCACATCGGTTACCGGAGTTTCCGGGTCGATCTGGTGCACGGCGCTGCTTACTGCCGTGACGAGGCTCATGGGGTCTCCCCCAGTACGCACGGCAAGACTCATAGGAAACGAGCGCCAGGGTTCGGAGGGTGGCGCAATAATCTGGTACAGGGGCCAGTAAACGGTGGCAACTGGCCGGGTTTCATCGAGAGAATCCAGCTTCACATCACCCACAACTCCCACGATTTCGCGGGACACACCCGGATAGAAAGTTAGCGTGAGATGTTTGCCGAGCGGGTTCTCGTTGGGCCAAAAGCGCTTGGCCATGGATTCGCTGATGATCACGGCCGGATTTCTGCCAGCCACGTCATCATCGGTGAGGTCGCGGCCGCTCAGGAGCGGGACAAGCATCGTGTGCAAATAGCCGGGACTGATGCAGCGTACGTCCACTTCGGGTTGGTCAGCCATGGGCACGACTGGTTGACCTTCGATGGCGACGGGCTGATGGGAGCCGCCGCGGCCCATGGGAAGGTCATCAATTACGCCGGCGGATTGAACGCCTGGAGTGGAGCGAACTTGCTGAAGGACGCGATCGAAAAAGGAGGTATACGAAGCCGGAGTTGGGAATTTGTTGGTGCGAATAGAAACGGTCATGGTGAGCAAGCTATTTGGATCGAAGCCGGGTTTGACGTTGCTGAGCTGCCACAAGGTGCGAACCATGAGGCCTGCGCCAATCAGCAGAACTAAGGAGAGAGCAACCTCGGAGACAACCAGAAGGCCGCGTGTTTTGCCGCCTCCGGACTCGGAACTGCCGCGTCCCTGACCTTGTTTAAGGGCTTCATTGACATCCGTTTTCGTAAAACGCAGCGCCGGAAGAAGACCGGCGAGGGCGCCAGCGAAGAGAGCGAGGAAGGCGGTGAAAGCGAGGACAGGGGCGTTGAGAGTGATCTCCGCGAAACGAGGGAGCCGGTCGGCGAGGAATTTGACGATCAGTGTAGTGCCAAAGCGGGCCAGAAAGAGGCCCACTGCGCCTCCGGCAACGGAGAGGAGCAGAGTCTCCGCAAGGACCAGGCGGAGAATTGCACCGCGGGTAGCTCCGAGAGCGGAGCGAATAGCGATTTCTTTTTTTCGGGCGAGGATTTTGCCGAGAACGAGATTGGCGACATTGGCGCAGGCGATCAGTAAGACGAATGCGACGGCTCCTAACAACACCAGCAGAGCGGGCCGGACATTGCCGACAAGCTGTTCGCGCAGAGGAAGGATGGTCGCGCCCCAACCTTTGTCGTCCTCAGGATAGAGCTGTTCGAGGCGAGTGGAAATGGAGCTGAGCTCGGCTTGCGCTGCGCGAATATCCACGCCGGGTTTGAGCCGGCCGATGACCAGGTAGTTGTGATTACCACGTATCGCGCGCTTTTCGCTGGTCCAGGCAAGTGGCGTCCAGAGCTGAGCCCAACTGGGAAACTTAAAATTGGGAGGCATGACGCCGAGGATAGTGTACGGCTCGCCGTCGAGAACGATTTTTTGGCCAATGACAGAAGGGTCAGCGCCAAAGCGTTCGCGCCAGAGGGCGTTGCCGAGGACCACGACGTGGCCCTGGCCGGGGCGGTCATCGTCGGGAGTAAATCCGCGGCCGAGAATAGGTTGAACGCGAAGGATCGAAAAGAAGCCTGGAGCGACGGGAGCGGCTTGAATGGATTCCGGGCGTTCCTTGCCGCCGACGTTGAAGCGAGCGCCGCCGTAAGCGGCCATGTCTTCAAAGGAATGGTTCATGCTCCGCCAATCGAGGTAGTTTGCCGGCGAGACAGAGAACAAACTTATTCCTGGGAAGCTTTTTGCCGGAGGGACGTGCCAAATCTGCATGATGCGGGACGAGTCCTGGTAGGGAAGCGGCCGAAGGAGAACAGCGTTGACCACGGAAAAGATCGCCGTGTTTGCGCCGATGCCCAGAGCGAGTAGGAGGATGGCAGTGACGGAAAAACCGGGGTTGCGGAGAAGGACCCGAATGCCGAGTTGAAGGTCTGAGAATAAGTTACGCATACGAAGGCCCTCCTGGCCGCCGATGAAAGGCAGGCGAGCGGTAACATCCATAGAGACGAACCAAACGGTAAAAGGTTCCTCGGATTTGGCGAGGGCTGGACGTGCCGGATACCACAAAGCGCAATTGCACGAGTTTTGCGAGGCTCGCGGACGGGGTATATAGTTGAAAGAGGGCGTGGGCACCTCGCATTGCGCACGACCCGGCAGAAGAGTTTCTGGTCAGCCGACAGGCAAAGCAAAGGCAACCCGGATAGATGGCTTCAGACGTCAGCAAACATTTGGACCGCGCCAAGCGATTCCTCGAGAAGAACCGTGTCGAGGACGCCATCGAGGCGTATCTGGCGGTGCTCGATGAGGCGCCGCAGCACCAGGAAGCAACGCAGGCGCTGGGAGACCTATACGCGCGGATGGATCAACCAGACCGCGCGGCGGTTTACTACGGCATGCTGTTCGATTTGCTGATCGAGCCGCGCGACGAGACCAAGGCGCTGGCCATCTACAACCGTTTTCTTCGCAGCGCTTCCAACTCGCAACCTCCCGAGCGCATCGCCCGGTATGCGTTCCTGCAGCAAAAACAGAATCATCCGGAAGAAGCCATCGATCAGTACACCAAGGCGGCGGAACTCTTCACGGGCGCGGAGCGTCACGAGGACGCTCTTTTCTGCTGGGAACGAATCGCGCAACTCGATCCGGAAAACCTCAGCCGGCAACTGCGCTTGGCCGAAGCGGCCGAGCAGATTGGCAAGAACGCGCTGGCTGCGCGCACTTATCTCCGTGCTGGTCAGCTTGCGACGGCGGGTGGCTCCGAGGTTGACGCGCTCAAGCTGCTGGGACGGGCGTACAAACTGGCGCCTCAAGAACGGAGCGTCGCCCTACTGTATGCTCAATCCAAGTTGAGAAGCGACGAAGCGGCGGAAGCGGCCACGTTGCTTGAGCCCTTTGCGACCACCGAGAGCGATACCGTGTTTCTCGAGACTTTCGGCGACGCGCTCATTCGCGGAGGGAATCTCGACCGGGCGCGCGAAATTCTCGAAAAGCTCTTGCGTGAAAAAAACGCGGGAGCGGAGCGGCTATTCGCGCTGGCCGATGCTTACGCGTCCTCCGCGCAGACCACCAAGGGCGTGGACGTGTTGCAGCTGCTCAAGCGCCGCATGTACGCGGACAAGCGGCAAAATGATTTCGCGACGCAACTGGAATCGGTGGCGTCAAAACATCCGCATTCGCAGGGCATGCTGGAATTCTGCGCCGCGGTCTGCAACGAGCTGAACCGTGAGACGCAGTATTTTGAAATTCTGGTGAAATTATTCGATGTGTACTTCAACGCGGGCGATTTCCGGAAAGCCTGCGATTCTCTCGAGCGGCTAGTGGACATCGACGCGTACGACTACCGAAACCAGGAGCGGATGGAAAAACTTCGCGGCCACGTGGACGAAGCATTTCTAAAACGGATGGGTGGCAGGCTGTCGAAGTCCATGACCACATCTTCCCCGCCGCCGTCACACACGGGAGCGGGAGGAGGCGTTGCGCCAGCGCCGCCGAACACGGACGAAGCCAAGCACGCGCAAGCGCTTGAAGATCTGATCGTACAGACGGAAATTTTCCTACAGTATTCGTTACAGACGAAGGCGCTCGAACGCTTGCAAAAGATTGCCAGCATGTTTCCGGGCGAGGAGGCGCGCAACGCGCGTCTGCAAAATCTCTATCAGATGGCGAATTGGTGGCCTCCGGGGGCTGCGAAACCCAAGCAAGAGCCGGCGGCAGCAGCGCAACCCGTCGCGCCGGTCGTGGAAGCGCAACCGGTTCAAGTCACGCGGACGGGCGTGTACAGCGCGGAAACGCTGCGCGATCTCTCCAAGATTTCCGAAATCAATCAGAAGATTTTCCGGCAACAGACGCCGCGCGCCATGCTGAATACGGCGGTGAGCGAAGTGGGTTCGCATCTGCGAGCAACGCGATGCCTCGCCGTCGTGGGCGCACCCGGGAGGCCTCCGGAAATGTCCGCAGAGTTTTGCGGCCAGTCGAGCAAAGCGGCGCCGGGCGCGCAGGTGGTGCTGCTCCTCGCGGAAATGGAAAAGGCGGAGCCGGACGAGCTGGGCGGTTTGGTGGTGGATGCGACGGAAGGATCGATTCTCAAAGAGCTGGGACTGGCGACGGCGCTCGGCGTAATCATCACGGATAAGGAAACGCAGACGGCGGCGGGAATGCTGATTGTGGGGCAGGCCGAGCCGCACAAATGGAGACCCAACGAAGCCTATTTTTTGCAGGCGATCGGTGACCAGATGCTGATGAGCGTCAGCCACACGCGATTGCGGTCGCTGGTGCGGCGCATGGGCGTTTCCGACGAACGCACGGGCCTGCTGAGCCGGAGTTCGTACCAGAGTTGTTTGTTGACGGAAGCCGACCGCGCGCGCACGCAAGGAACGCCGCTGTCGCTGACGATTCTGCAGATCGATCGCGGCGCGGAAATCTTGCGGCAACAGGGCGAATCTCCGCTGGAGCGGTTTTTGGAGCAACTGGCGCGATCGTTGCAGCCAATCGTGCGGCAGAACGACGTAGCGGTGAAATATACGTCGTGGTCGCTGGCATTTATTTTGCCCGATACTACGTTGGCGGGGGCGCAGAATCTGGCGGATAAATTGCGGAGGGCCGCTTCCGGCTTGCGGCCGCCGTGGGATACGACACAAATCACGCTGAGCGCGGGGATCGTCGAGGCGGTGGCGAAACACGAATTCGACAGCGAAGACATTGTGACGGACTTGATCAATCGCGCGGAATTCAGCGTGGAAGAAGCACGAAAAAAGGGCGGGGATACGGTGGTGACGCTGGAGACGCCGAGGGTTTAGCACGGATCTCGCAACTGATTCCGAACTAGAGATAGCACGCGAATAAGACCGCGGAGCCTTAAGATGAGGTCTGAAAGCAATCGGAGGGCTGCGTGCGCCTCTTGAGTCTCACACTATTGAGTACTCTCGCGGTTTGCGCCTCATGTGGGCGCAGCCATCGAGAGATGTCAACTCATCCCGAGGCGTTAGTTGTTTATCCAGGCGCCACTCGAGTCGTCTATGCGAAGTGGCAGGGCACTGACCAATTAAGTTACCAGGTCGCGGTTGAGTATCCGGCAGAAAGCGTTCTCTCATACATATCGGAGCAGCTGAAAACCAAGAACTGGCGAGTTCTCGTGGACGACTATTGGAATCCAAGGCTTCAATCGTCACAGGTTCGAGGATGGACACAGTTTGCAGATGCGACGGTCAATCCTGAGGCCACAGTGGATCAATGGCTCGGTGAATGGCAAAACCAAGGGGGAGATGTCGCTTGGTATTCTCTACAGTACAGATATCCGCCTGGTGACCGACAAACGTTGGTGGTGCAGGCTGGGTTTATACCGGCAAGTCCGGCAAAGAAACCATCACGGCCCACGATCTTGAAAAAATAACAAAGTCACAGGAGTCGTTTATCCTAGATTCCCACCGCCCACTGATTTGTTCTTGTCGGATTCAAGGGTAAACTGAGGAACGGTTGAGTTCCAGAAGGCGAAGTGAGGGAAGCATGTTTCCAACGGATGTGGTGATAGTGGCGGGGGCGCGGACGCCGATGGCGCGGTATACCGGAGCGTTTTCGGAGGTGAGCGCAATAGATTTGGCTGTGCATGCCTCGAAGGAGGCGATTCGCCGGTCGGGCGTGGACCCGGCGGAATTCGATCACGCGATTTTCGGGAACGTGATGCAAACCAGCGCGGACGCGATTTATGGCGCGCGACATGTGGGATTGAAAGCGGGACTGAAGACGGAGACGCCCGCAGTCACCGTCAACCGGCTGTGCGGATCGGGAATTGAAGCGGTGTCGCAGGCGGCGCAGCGTCTGCTGTTGGGTGAAGCGACGATGGTTCTTGCCGGCGGCATGGAGAATATGACACAGGCGCCATTTGTGATTCGCGGGGCGAGGAACGGTTTGAAGCTGGGCGGCGGGGCGCTGGAGGATTTTCTGTTTGTTGGCTTGACGGACACTTACTGCGGATTGCCGATGGCGATGACGGCGGAAAAGTTGGCCGAGCAGCACGGCATCACGCGCAGGGACGCGGATGCTTACGCGTTGCGCAGCCAACAAGCCGCGGATGCGGCGTACAAGGCGTGCAGGATGAAGGAAGAGTTGGTGCCCGTGGAAGTGAAGCAGGGGAGAAAGACGATTGTGGTGAGCGAAGACGATCACCGGCGGCCGGAAACGACAATGGAGACGCTGGAGAAATTGCCGCCATCGTTCAAGAAGGACGGAATTGTGACGGCGGGGAACGCCAGCGGAATCGTGGATGGAGCGGCGGCAGTCGTGGTGACGCGTGAAAAGATCGCGAGAGAGCGCGGGTTAAAGCCGATTGGACGAATTGTATCGTGGGCCACAGCGGGGGTTGATCCGAGCTTCATGGGGATCGGGCCGGTGCCGTCCTCGCAGAAGGCGCTCAAGCTGGCGGGGCTTGCTCTCGAACAGATGGACCGCGTCGAAGTGAATGAAGCATTCGCAGCGCAATACCTGGCGGTGGAGAAGGCGCTGGGGTTGAATCGCGACAAGACGAATGTAAACGGAGGCGCGATTGCGCTGGGACATCCGTTGGGAGCAAGCGGAACGCGGCTGCTGATCACGATTTTGAACGAATTGCGGCGAAATAATCTGCGCTACGGACTGGCGACGGCTTGTATTGGGGGCGGGCAGGGGATTGCGATGGTCGTGGAGGCGCTGAAAAATTGAGGTCAATGGAGTAGAGGAAGTATAGGGCGTAAAGGAAAAAAGTCTCTGGTAGACTTTGAAGGCTCGTGAGCAGGGCACGAGGTATCGTGGCCCTGAGCTTCGCGGGTGTTGAATGGTTCCCTCGAGTGAGGGCGGCAGGCGGGAATTCCAAGAGGAAAATATGGCGATTCAAAAAGTGGGAGTCGTAGGGTGTGGATTGATGGGGTCGGGAATCGCGCAGGTATCTGCCGCAGCAGGGTTTGCGACAGTGGTGCGGGAAGTAAGCCCGGAAATTGTCGAGAAGGGGCTGAAAAGCATCGAGAAGAATTTAGCGCGGCTGGTGGAGAAGGGGACAATCACAACGGCAGCGCAGAGCGAAATTCGCGGCAGGTTGAAGGGAACAACGGCGCTGGGGGACTTGAAGGATTGCGACGTCATCATCGAAGCGATCATTGAACAATTGCCTGCGAAGCGCGAACTGTTCTCAGCGCTTGATGCGCTTTGCCCTCCATCGACAATTTTTGCGAGCAACACTTCGTCGCTGACCATCACGGAAATTGCCACGGCCACTAAGCGGCCACAGCGGTTCGTGGGACTCCACTTTTTCAATCCCGTTCCGATCATGAAGCTGGTGGAGGTGGTGCGGACGATTGCGACGGATAAGGAAGTGTACGAGGAGATGGTGGCGTTCGGCGCGAAGCTGGGAAAGACGCCGGTGCGCGCGCACGATTCAACGGGATTTATCGTCAACCGGCTGCTGGTGCCGTACTTGCTGGATGCGATTCGCGCGCTGGAAGAGGGCGTGGGCTCGATCGAGGACATCGATAACTCGATGAAGCTGGGATGCGGGCATCCGATGGGGCCGTTGACGCTGCTGGATTTCGTGGGACTGGATACGACATATTACATTTCGCAGATCATGTTCGAGGAGTTTCACGAAAAGAGATTTGCGTCGCCGCCGTTATTAAAACGGATGGTGCTGGCCGGATGGAACGGAAAGAAAAGCGGCCGGGGATTTTATGATTATTCCGATCCCGCGAAACCAAAGGCGATGAAGTTCTAGAAGTTTGAGATTAGAGGTTGGAGGTTAGAAAGAGAAAAGAGTTACAGACAGAGAGCATCCAGGCCCCAAACGGACCGGGATGCAGGAAACGGGACAAAATGGGATACGAGAATCTGTTGTACGAAAAAAAGGACGGGATAGCGTTCATCACGTTCAATCGGCCGAAAGTTTTGAACGCCTTGAACCGGAAGACAATTGAAGAGTTGCGAGATGCGCTGTTGGATGCCCGTGACGATTCGGCAGTTCGCGTACTGATCCTGACGGGCGCGGGCGAAAAATCATTTGTGGCAGGGGCGGACATCGGGGAGCTCTCCGTGCAGACCCCGGTCAAGGGGAAAGAGTTCTCCCTGTTCGGACAGAGCGTGATTCATTTGCTGGAGACCATGGGGAAACCATCGATTTGCGCGATCAATGGATTCGCGCTCGGCGGCGGATGCGAGGTCGCGCTGGCGTGCACGATTCGAATAGCCAGTAAGACAGCAAGGTTGGGGCAACCAGAGGTGAAGCTGGGGATTTTGCCGGGATACGGCGGTACACAGCGGCTGGCGCGGCTGTGTGGAAAAGGAGCGGCTCAGGAACTTTGCCTGACCGGCGAAATGATTTCCGCGGAAGAAGCGCAACGAATCGGGCTCGTCAATCATATCTACGAACCGGCGGAACTTCTTCCCGCAGCGGAATCAATGGCGAAGAAAATCATTGCAAACGCGCCCGTGGCCGTGAAGTACGCGATGGAGGCCATCGAACGCGGTGTGGAAATGCCTCAGGAAGAAGGCCTCTTCCTCGAGGCCACGCTCTTTGGTTTGGCGTGTGCGACGGAAGACATGCGCGAGGGAACAAAGGCGTTTTTGGAGAAGCGACCGGCAAAATTCGCCGGTAGGTAGAAGCGAGCGGGTCGGATCAAATATGGCGGAGAAACTAAAACCGGGGAGAATCGAAGGCGAGCTTAGCGCGAGTGGATACAGGTTCGGGATTGTTGTGAGCCGCTTTAACAGCTTTATCACCGAGCGGCTTCTGACCGCAGCCCTGGACGCATTGGAACGCGCGGGCGCCGCGAGCGAGGCAGTGGATGTCGTGCGCGTCCCGGGGTCCTTCGAATTGCCATTGGTTTCGAAAAAGCTTGCCCTGTCGGGACAGTATGACGCGCTGATCGCCATCGGATGCGTCATCCGGGGAGAGACTTCCCACTACGATTACGTTTGTTCGGAGACTGCGCGAGGGCTGCAACTGGCGCAGATGGATTCTGGAGTGCCAATCATATTTTGCGTTCTGACCTGCGACACGCTAGAGCAGGCCATCGATCGCGCGGGACTGAAGGGCGGCAACAAGGGTTTCGAGGCCGGACTTGCGGCGATCGAAATGGCGCAACTCTCGCGCAGACTGCGCGGGTCGCGGAAGAAGCCCCCCGAGGGCGTAAAGCGGCGGCGCCGGTAAAGTGTCGCTGCGCACAAAATCCCGGGAATTCGCAATGCAGATGCTATTTCAATGGGACATGAGCCAGCAGGATCCCGCAAAATTGGAAGCGAAGTTCTGGCGGTCCGCGAAGGCTTCGGACCCAACTCGTGCATTTGCGAACCGCCTATTCGAAGGAGCAGTGAAGGATTCGGCTTCGCTCGACGAACTGATCGTCCAACAAGCAGCGAATTGGCGAATGGAAAGGCTCGCGGTAATTGATCGAGCGATTCTGCGGCTGGCCATTTACGAACTGCGAACCACGGACACTCCTCCGAAAGTCATCCTGAACGAAGCGGTCGAACTGGCAAAAAAATTCTCTTCAGAAGAAGCCGGATCGTTTGTCAATGGGATCCTCGACGCTGTCCATAAATCATTGAAAAAGAACTAGTTAATGGCGCACCTCGTTTCTCGAAAGAAAAGGAAAACAGACTGTTTTCCAATCCGCGAAACTTTTTGTTCCGTCCAGGGTTTTTTCTGAAACATCCGGACAGGTCACGGAAAGTACTATTCAGGAGAGAAAATCATGAACGCCGAGAAAATATTTGGACGAACCGCGCTTGCCCTCGCGATTGCGTGCCTGCCGGCTGGAAGCCTGCATGCCCAGACCGCGGACCCATCCTCGCAGCAGCAGGACATCCAGAAAGATAAGAAGGACCTCCGGAGCGACAAGAAAGATCTGAAAAGCGATCGTGCTGACCGGAATCAAGACCAGAAAGACATCAACAAGGACAAGCGCGACCTTACAAACGACAAACAAGACATTCGCAAGGATAGCAAGGACATAAACAGCGACAAGCGGGATGTCCGGAGCGACAATCGCGACATCTCTAAGGACAAAACGGATCTCGCGAAGGACCGCACCGACCGCAACGCCGACCAGCGTGACATCAATCACGACAAGACGGACCTGGGTAAGGACCGCACGGACCGGAATCGCGACCAGGCGGACATCAACAAGGACAAGACTCAATTGACCAGCGACGAACAAAAGTATGGAGCGAACAGCTCGCAAGTTGCGGCCGACAAGAAGGACCTCTCGACTGACCGGAAAGATCGTAATGTCGACCAGAAAGACATCAATCACGACAAAACGGATTTGAGCAAGGATCGGACGGACCGGAATGCCGATCAACGCGACATCAACCGCGACAAGACCGACTTGTCAAAGGATCGCACCGACCGGAACAAGGACGTGAAGGACCTGCAAGCCGATCGCACTGACCGCAACCAGGATGTGAAGGATGCGCAAAAGGATCAAACAGATCTAAGCAAGGATCGCAAAGACCGAAACAAAGACCAAAAAGACATCAACAAGGACAAAAAGGATCTCAAAGCAGACCGCAAGGATCTGCGGAAGGATCGCAGAGCGGCCGGTGGGCGCAAACACTAAGCTCCAACAAACTCGATATGAAGAGGGGGGCCGCTCGGATCCGTCCGCGCGGCTTTCCTTTGTTTGCATTGCTAGGCGAACACGCCGTCTCGAATTGTTCCCGGCAAAGCTTGCCAAGCAGATCGTCTAACGGCTGCAATGCGGGCGATTCTGTCACGAATTCGAATCGCACATCCCGGGCGTCTAACTCTTTGCAAGTCGACGAGGTCGCTCAGATGTTTATGGTGCCTTCAAAGACTTTTACGGCGGCGCCGCTTACACGCGGCACGAGCTTTTTGCCCGTTTGGGTGACTTCCACCTCGATATGGCTGGGACGGCCCATTTCTTCCCCTTGAAGAATGCTGAGGGTGTGACCGGCCGCCAGCTCGCCATGCTGGACTAGATATGCGCCGAGCGAGCCAGCAGCGGACCCGGTGCCTGGATCTTCGTATATTTCCCAGGGGAGCATGCCGCGAGAGAAAACCTTGCCGTTGCCGCCTAGCGCAAAACAGTATGCCATCGTCGCATTCTTGCCCAGGAGCTTGCGCAGTTCGAACATACTCATGGCGATTTTGCTGAGTGTCTCCCGATTCCTGAGAGGCACCATGAGATTAAAAATGCCGGTAGAGACGCACTCCGGCTCGAGGTGAGGGTCGAAATCCTTCGAAGCGAGGCCGAGCGATTTTGCCAACGCCGCTTTCTTGAATTTGATGGGGCGGAAAGCCGCTACTGTCTGCGTCATGGTGACGCGTTGCGGGCGGCCGTCCTTAAAACGTATTTCGACGGGCAGCACACCGGCGCCGGTTTCCTGCATTACGTGCACGCCGCCTTCCTGCGCGGGGACCACGCCTAGCTCCGCAAGTAAGAACCAGGTCCCGACAACGGGGTGGCCGGCAAGCTTCAGTTCCTGCTGGGTGGTGAAGATTCGCAAGCGGGCCAGGGCGCGCTCGTCCGTCGGCTTTTGCACGAAGACGGTCTCGGCGAGGTTCATTTCGCGGGCGATGGCTTGCATCTGATCGCTCGAAAGGCTGTCGCCGTCGGTGAAGACGGCCAACGGATTGCCTTCAAAACGCGAGCTCGTGAAGACGTCGAGTGTATAGAAGCGGTGTTCCATGGTGTGCCGAGTCGTTGCCCGAACAAGTTCGCGAATCAAATGCGCTCGAGCTGGGCGACAGTCCTTTCGTTCTGGATATTGCCGGTGTTCAGAGTCGATTTAGGTTCGACAAGGACAAGATGAACTTCCTCATCCGCGACCGGAAGATGCTCGATGCCGCGCGGCACGATGATGAACTCGCCCTCGCGGATGGTGGCTTCGTGATCGCGAAATTTCATCCGCAAAGTGCCCTTGGTGACCAGGAAAAGCTCGTCCTCGTTGTCGTGATGATGCCAGACAAATGCTCCCTTTAGTTTAACAGCCTTGATGTGGCAGTCGTTCACCTCACCCAGGATGCGAGGCTTCCAATAGTCCGTGAAGAGGTTGAATTTCTCCTTGAGATTGACGGTTTCCATGTGCACTCCTATGAAGCTTGCACGAGCTTCGTTACGGCAGAAAGTACGCGACGCGTCGTTTCGATTTTGGAGGTTTCAGAATAGATTCGAAGAACGTTTTCCGTTCCCGAGGCGCGGACCAGCACCCAGCCGATTTCGTCAAGATAAATTTTATTGCCGTCCATATTTTCGCGTCGCACTACGGGCCATTCGAGTAGAGACTGCACGCCGCCGTCCGAGAATTGCGCCATGGCCTTCCGCTTTTGGGATGGAGTGGCGTGAAGATCGACTCGGCCGTAGTGATATTCCCCAAATTCAGAGTGGAGCGCCGCGAGCAATGCGCCGAGAGATTTTCCGTGCCAGGCCATCAGCTCCGCCAGGAACAGCGCTGAGACTGTGGCGTCGCGTTCCGGCAAGTAGAGGCTGGTACCGATTCCCCCGCTTTCCTCGCCGCCAATCAAAATATTCTGTTCGAGCATGAGCTCGCAGATGTACTTGAAGCCGATCGGGACCTCGTGGAGCTTGCGGCCGAATTTCGCGGCGAGCTTGTCGATGAGCTTTGTGACGCTGAAGGTCTTCGCGATATCTCCGGGAAGATTGCGAGTCCCTGCCAGGTGCCAGACGAGAAGTGCGAAGATTTGATGCGGGTTGATGAACGAGCCGTCGCGATCTATGGCTCCGATGCGGTCCCCGTCGCCGTCGGCGCAGAAGCCGGCGTCATACTTGCCGGCGAGAACGGATTGGCGCAGCGCTTCGATGTGTGGCTCGATGGGCTCCGGATTCACGCCGCCAAAGCGCGGATCGCGCGCGCCGCGAATTTCGTCACAGGCGATTCCGTTGCGACGGAACAGCTCGACAAGGAGGCCCGCGGCTGAGCCGTGCATGACGTCGGAAACGAAGCGGAACTTGGCTTTGCGAAGGCGATCCCAGTCGATAAGTTTTTCGAGAGTATCGAGGTAAGGAGCGCGCGGTTCCAGCGCATGGATCAGCTCTTTGCGTGGAGGCAGAGGCAGCGCGCTATTACTCAGCACTTCGGCAAGTTCTTTTTCGATTTGTGCGACGATGGAGGGCAACGCGCTGCTGCCGTAACTCGCTTTGTACTTGATGCCGTTCCAGCAGTACGGATTATGGCTGGCTGTTATGACGATGCCTCCCGCAGCGCCGCGCTGGCGAACGAGCTGCGAAATCGCGGGCGTAGGGCAGGGTTTGTCCGCCAGCCAGACAGGCGTGCCGGTGGAACTAATAACCTCGGCGGCCGCGGCGGCTACACGGTCGGAAGCGAAACGATGGTCGTAGCCGATCAACACACCTTTGCGCGCGTCTTCGCCTCGGACGACGTAGCGAGCAATAGCTTCGGAAACGATTCGAGCGTTGGCAAATGTGAAGTCTTCCGCGATAATGCCGCGCCAACCGTCGGTGCCAAACTTGATCGCAGTCATAAGGGACAAGGGAAAGTATACGCGAAGCGATATATCCGCCATACAGCCGTATTGGCCGGAACACGCGCTAGAGGAGTTTTGTTAGCTTTCGTTCTTCGAGGGATTTTACCAGTCGCGCCACGTCCTGCGCGCGGTCGCGAGGAACGATGAGGAGGGCATCGGGAGTTTCGACGACTATCAGGTCGCGAATGCCGATGGCGGCAACGAATTTCGAAGGGCCGTAAAGGAAATTGCCAGTGGCGTCGAGGGTGAGACCGGGGCCTGTCAAAACGTTGTCTCCAGGTTGTTTGGCGAGGAGTTCGTAGACCGCCGCCCAGGAGCCGATGTCGCTCCAGCCCACGTCAGCCGGGATCACGAATACTTTTGGGGCTGACCCGGCGGCGCCGATCTGCAGGTCAGCCGCCATGTCGGGTTCGCCGGAGCGCGTCGCCGGTTCGAGAATTGCGTAATCTACGGAGATATTCTCGAGCTTTGGGTAAATGGCACGGAGTCGGCGCTGATACGTTTTTTTCCCTATGGTTTCGCCAAGCGACTCCAGCGCTTGATGTGTTTTTGGAAGAAAGCGTTTCAAGTTTTCCAGGAAAGTGGAGACTCGCCAGAAAAACATTCCGGCGTTCCAATGGTAGTTGCCGGAAGCGAGGTATTGCTGAGCAAGTTCGAGCTTAGGTTTTTCCGCGAAACGACGGACCGCGTAAACGGGAAAACCGAGCGAGTGCAACGCCTCTCCCGTGCGCTCGACATACCCGAAGCCGGTCTCCGGGCGCGTTGGAGGAATGCCAAGAACAACCATGCGGCCGGGCTCGCGCGCGACATCGAGCGCCGCGCGCACGATGCGGTGGTATTTTTCAACATCGGAGATGTAATGATCCGAGGGAAGAACCGCCATGAGAGCGTCGCTCTTGGCCATATCGCGGATGTGGACCGCAGCAAGGCCGATGGCCGCGGCAGTATTGACGCCAACCGGTTCGATCAGCACGCGCTTGCGTGCACCGGCTGGGAGTTGCCGACGAACCGCAGCCGCCTGCTCGGTGTTTGTTACCGTCCAGATATGCGGCGCAGGGACCAGGTGCAATAGTCGCTCGACGGTTTGCTCGAGCATCGTTTTCTTGCCAACAATGTTCAGGAGTTGCTTGGGAGTGCGCGTGCGGCTGCGTGGCCAAAAGCGCGTGCCGCGTCCTCCCGCGAGGATTACGGCGTGAGCCTTGAGTTTTTCGTCCGGCATGTCTGCGAGATGAATTTATCACAGAGCGCACACTGGGCACAGAGTACCTTGCGTGGGAAGGCGGGCGCGGAATTCGGCGGGAGGGGTTTCAGCCAAAGACGCATTGAGAAATGGCGGAAGCGGATACGCCTACGTCATGCAGGTGTTGCATGAGTACGGCGATGTCTGGGATGTAGGTGCGAAGCACGGCGGTAGGCTGAAGTGGGTGCAGCGCGACGAGATCAAGCGTCGCGGGGAGAAGCCAGCATTCGCCTGCTTTGTAGCGGGCCGCGCCGGACGGCCAGCCGAGATTGCCGCGTCCAGCGAGGAGGACGAGCAGCTGAAAATGGGCAGGATCGCCTGGGAATTCGCGCCGCTCGGAAAAATCCAGCCGCTCAGCCGCGAAATAGCGGCAAGCACAAAGAAGCTTAGTGTGACACTCGGCGGCGCCGAGATTTATATGAGGAACCTTGCCGCCATGGGAGAAACCGAATTCGATCACGTCGAGCGCCTTTTCAATGTGAAGCTCGCGAGGCTTGCCGTGGGCATCGCGACGGTCATAGTCGTAGACGCGATAGGTAATGTCGGAATATTCCTGAACTTCGCAGACCACCATGTCGGGGCCAATGGTGTGCGGCATTCCCGCGGGAATGAAGAAGGTATCGCCCGCGCGAACTTCGTGCGGCTGAAAGACATCCTCCAGGTTGTGGCCGGCGAGCGCCTCCAGGAATATCTCCCTGCTCACTCCGGGTTTCAGACCAGCCAGCAGCCGCGCTCCGGTTTGGGCCGAAGTGATGTGCCACATCTCAGTTTTACCGCGGCCGCCCGCAGATTTTTCGTAGACGGCGGCGTAATTATCATCTGGGTGGACCTGGATGGACAGTTTGTCCTTCGGGAATATGAATTTCACGAGGAGAGGGAAGTCCGGGACAGAGTTGAGCCGACTTCCCCGCCATTCAACAGACATTTTGTGCCAGGCTGCGCCGAGCGTCTCTCCCGCGTAAGGACCGGTTGCGACCTTGCAGTCCAGACCAGTGAGCCAGACCTCCCCCAGCGGCTCCGTGAGGTTCGATTTTTCCGGGAAGAGAGGAGCAAGCGAGTGCGCTCCCCAGATGCGCGGACTGAAGACGGGCTCAATGCGTGTTGGCTCAGGCTTCACTTTACTGGCAGAGCCGGCGCACTCCGGGAAAACCGGCAATGCGCATGGGCATCAGGAATCACGCGGCGGCTTCCACGCGTGTGAAAAAGCGCTGCAGGCGGCGGAGCCCTTCCTCGATCCGTTCGATGGATGTTGCGTAGGAGAGTCGCAGATAACCGGGAGCGCCGAACCCTTCGCCGGCCACCAGCGCCACGCGGGCCTGATCGAGCAGCAGTTTTGCAAGTTCCGCCGTGTCTTTGGCGACGGCATCCCCGGTCGAGCCATTGGCGAGATGCTTCGAGACATTGGGGAAAGCATAGAACGCTCCGCCAGGCATTTCGCATTTCACGCCTGGAATGGCATTCAAACCTTCGACGATGCGCTTCCTCCGCCGATCGTACTCCGCCAACATAACGGGCACCGACTCCATCGAACCGCGCATGGCTTCAAGCGCGGCATATTGCGCGACGGAGGTCGGGTTCGATGTTGACTGGCTCTGGAGCTTGGTGAGGGCCTGGATGAGATCGGGCGGGGCGAGCGTATAGCCGATGCGCCAGCCGGTCATCGCGAAGGTCTTCGAAACCGAACCGATAATAATCACGTTGTTCTTCGAAACCGGCGTGCTGGCAATCGAAAAGGGCTTGTGCGGTTCGTAGGTGAAGTGCGAGTAGCATTCGTCTCCCATCAGCCAGACATTGTGCTTTTTGCAGACGGCCAGGATACGCGCATACTCGTCAGGCGGAACGACACCACCGGTTGGATTGCTCGGCGAATTGAGAATCAGGAGTTTCGTTCTTGGCGTGACGGCTTTTTCAATGGCCGCGGCTTTCACGCTGAAACCGTCTTCGGGCCTCGTCTGAACGTACACCGGCTTGCCGCCCGCGTATTTTACGATGTCCGGAAAACTTACCCAGTAGGGCGCGGGGATAATAACTTCATCGCCCGCCTGCACCAGCACGCTCATTACATTGAAGATGCCGTGCTTGCCGCCAACTGTGACAATGCACTCCTTGGGCGCGTAATCGGAGCCGAGCTCGCGCTTGTGCCATGCGCAAATCGCCTCGCGCAGCGCCATGATCCCCGGCGTTGGCGTGTACTTCGTCTTATTTTCTTCGATGGCCTTGATGGCCGCCTTCTTGATGTGGTCCGGAGTCGGGAAGTCCGGCTCTCCCGGGCCGAAATCGGCGATGTCCACGCCTTGCGATTTCAAGCGATCGGCTTCCGCAATGACCGCCGCAGTTGGCGAAATTTGTATGCGATTGATTCGTTCGGTAAGTTGCACGCTTTCTCCTGGTGGAACTGATTTTAACCCGTTGCTTTCTTCAATGTCTTTTTTCGCGCCTGCGTGGCGCACAAAACCATTCTACGAAACTTTAGCCTTCAGCCGCTCTTCCACGATCGGCGGCACAAGCCCGTTTAGAGACGCTCCCAACTGCGCGATCTCCCGCACCAATTTCGAACTGAGATAGCTGTAAGAAAGTCCCGGCAGCATGAAAACAGTTTCCAGGCGCGGCTCAAGTTTCCGGTTCATGAGCGCCATTTGCAATTCGTATTCGTAATCCGAGACGGCGCGGATTCCGCGAAGGATTACGCCGGCACCGCGTTTCCGCGCATAGTCCACGAGCAAGCCGTCGAACACGTCCACTTCCACGGCCGTCCACTGTTTGCTCACTTCGCGAAGCATTTCGACGCGTTCCTGCACGGAAAATAACGGCTGCTTCTCCGCGTTCCTCAAAACGGCAACAATGAGCAGGTCAAACATCTTCTCACCACGCTCGATCAAGTCGAGGTGGCCGTTCGTCACCGGGTCAAACGAGCCGGGATAGATGGCGATAGAAGTTTTCATGTGCACCGCATGGATTGGCCTATTCTAACTCAGGCTGCGAGATTGTTGCTTCGCAATCTTTGGGCAGCCCGCGCGCCACGTTGAGTATTGGACGGCAGATTTTCCCTTCGCGCCGGACGCCGACTGTGACAGTATCCTGATGATCGTTCCATACGCCCAGCGATTTGACATTGGTTTTGGTTCGCGTTTTAAAAGGAGTCAAGCAAACATGGCTGCAGGCCCCTCGATGCGAGGTCTCTATTTGGTAGTTTTTGGAACTTTGATTGCAGCTGCATCGGCCGCTGCGCAGGGGCAGCAGGCCCTCAATCTTATGCCCGTCCCCGCAAGCATCCAATTTGGTTCGGGCAAGTTCATGTTGGATTCCAAATTCACGGTTGGATTCACCGGTTATACGGAGCCGCGCCTGGATCGAGCAGCGCAGCGCTTCCTCCGCCAACTATCCCGGCAGACTGGCATACCGATGGATTCGAAACCGGTCGTCGGCACGAAAGCCGTTCTAGTAATTCACACGGACCATGCCAGCAAAGAAATTCAGGAGCTTGGCGAGGACGAATCCTACGTGCTGGAAGTGAGCGCGGCCGGCGCAAAACTCAGCGCGCCGACTCCGCTCGGCACCTTGCATGGTCTTAAGACATTTCTGCAACTCGTGGACGTTTCGCCGGATGGCTTCGTCGCTCCCGTTGTCACGATAAACGATAAGCCGAGGTTTCCGTGGCGGGGATTGATGATCGATTCGGCACGCCATTTTATTCCCTTGGAGGTGGTGAAAAGAAATATCGATGGCATGGAAGCCGTAAAGATGAGCGTTTTCCATTGGCACCTTTCTGACAATCAGGGCTTTCGCGTGGAGAGCAAGAAGTTCCCAAAGCTCCAGGAAATGGGTTCAGACGGCCAGTACTATACGCAAGACGAAATTCACGAGTTAATTGAGTACGCGCGCGACCGCGGCATCCGCGTCGTGCCGGAATTCGACATGCCCGGCCATAGCACGGCTTGGTTCGTAGGGTATCCGGAACTCGTCAGCGCTCCTGGGCCTTACGAAATTGAAAGAAGATGGGGCGTCTTCGATCCGGCGTTCGATCCCGCGAACGAAAGAACCTACAAATTCCTCGATCAATTTATCGGCGAGATGGCGAAGCTCTTCCCCGATCACTTTTTCCACGTGGGAGGCGATGAAGTCAATGGAAAGCAATGGGCCGCAAACCCTGACATCCAGGCATTCATCAAGGCTCACAATTTGAAAAACAATCAGGAGCTGCAGTCCTATTTCAACAAGCGCCTCGAGCCGATCGTAAGCAGGCACGGCAAGAGCATGGTTGGCTGGGACGAAGTGCTGGACCCGACTCTGCCCAAGGACATCGTCATTCAATCGTGGAGAGGGCCTGACTCTCTCGCGGCGGCGGCTCAACAGGGCTTTCGCGGGATTCTTTCGAATGGGTTCTACCTGGATTTGGGCTGGCCCGCGGCGCGGCACTATGCGGTTGACCCGATGAGCGGCGCTGCGGCGAATCTCACAGCCGAAGAAAAAGCGCGAATCCTCGGCGGGGAATCCTGCATGTGGGCCGAGTACGTCAACTGGGAGAATATCGATTCGCGTATATGGCCGCGAAACGCCGCCATTGCAGAGCGTTTGTGGTCTCCGCAGGATGTGACGGATCCCGCTTCCATGTATGCGCGTATGGAGGTCATCAGCGAGCGGCTGGAATGGCTTGGCCTGACTCACAAGAGTTACTACCGGCAAATGCTTCAGCGAATCGCCGGCCCGAGCAGCCCTGAGGAGTTTGCTGCTCTTAGCACGCTGGCGAGCGTCGTCGAGCCGGTGAAGGACTATACTCGGGAGCGAACTGCGCCAGCTGAGCCGACCAGCGCCACACCTTTGTACCGAATTGTCGATGCCGTGCCGCTCGAAAGCGCCGCCGCTCGTCATTTCGGGAAACTGATCGATCAGCTGATAGCCGCGTCTTGCCATGACCCAGCAGCGGTTACACGTGTTCGTGCGCGGCTTATGGCATGGCAAGACAATGACGCCAAGCTCCGGCCATTGGAGGAGCGATCCTTCCTTGTGAAGGAAGTTTCTGCGAATTCGCAGGACCTATCGACATTGGGTAGCCTGGGTCTCGCGGCCTTGGATTTTATCGCCAGGAATCAACAAGCGCCGGACGATTGGAAGAACCAACAACTTGCAGTCCTTCAGCAGCTACAAACGGCAAAAGACCAGCTCTTGCTAATGCCCGTTCCAGCGGTTCAGAAGCTGGTTGAGGCTGCAGCCGCAGGCGGGGCCTGTTCCGCAGCGAACTAGCACGCGATTTCAGTCGGAATGTATGGGGTTATTTCGAAGCGGCCGTCCCGCGAGGGCAATCAGCCGAACCCGAGTCGGTGAAAGCCTTGCCTTCCGCAGGGATGAACTCCCATGTGTAATGGCCCGGAGTCAACGTAAGCTTGAGCACGCCATACGTGTCCGTGTTTCGTATTTCGCTGTTATCAAGCGCGAAGCCCAGCGGGTCGTGGCTGCGTCCCCCCGTGCCGACGACAATCTCGCGGATTCCGTTGACAGGATCGGCGTGGCCGTCGGGATCCTGAGGAGCAAAACGCTCATAGGAATGTTCGTGACCGGCCAAAACCAGAGCAGCGTGTGCGGCATAGAGATCGCGCCATAGTTCCTTCAGCTCCGGGTGGACGGCGTGGCTCTTGAACACCCCGCTGCTGAACAACGCGTGATGGCCATAAGCAAGGATGCAAGCGCTAGGGTGCTCCTCCAGGTCTGCCTTCAGCCACAGTTCCTGAAGAGAGCCCGCTGCGCAACCCCCGAGAATACTCGAATAACAATTCGTGTTCAGCGCCACGATGTGCCATGAACCGAGGTCGTAACTGTAATATCCCTTTCCGGCAGGCCCGGCCTGCTTGCCCCAGTATTGGAAGTAGCCCGAAGCGGTGCGATCCGCGTACTCGTGATTGCCCAGAGTGGGCCTCGTACGAGCTTTGAACTCGCCCCAAGTCGGGTCGTAACAATTCTTGAACTCGGCCGCGCTTCCTTTCTCGTAGGCCAAGTCTCCTGCCGCGAAGATGGTTCCAGGAATCTTTTCTAGGAGCTTGGCGGTGGCGCGAGCGCCTTCCGGGTCCTTGCAGCTTGCGATATCACCTGCTCCCACCAATACAAAGGTTTTCCCGTCAGACGAAACAGTAGACGGCGAAGGGTCTTTGTGAACCTGCTCGATAGCAGCAGGGTGCGCGGATTGAGAGCAGCCGGAGACTTCAAGGCAAGCGAGGAACAAGCTGAGATAAACCCCACGCCGAGCCAGGGCTCCTCCTTTACGGGTTTCATTCTTCAACATTCGTCTAGAAATTCCTTCAGCTAGACTATCACGACCATTCCAAAAGTCGCCCCGCTCGCGACAAAACGCTCGAGGATCGCCATTTGGTACAATCTGCGACGTTTCAAGGCAAGACATTAGGAATGCAGACCAATATAGTCTTATTATAATCTCAACGAAACAAAGGGTTTGGAGGGAAATTAGCGACCGGCTCGTTTGACTTGAGGCACCAAATAGAGTATCCTCCACAGTGCGACCGAATCGGTCGCATATCCTGCGGGGGCAGGAAACTGAGTGAGAAATGTTTAAGTTATCCAAAAAGGCCGATTATGGCCTTATCGCCGTCAAACATCTGGCGATGCACCGGCGAGAGCATGCATGCAGTGCAAACGAAATCGCTGAGGAGTATGGAATTTCGGTCACGCTGATGGCCAAGGTTCTGCAACGTTTGGCTCGCGAAGGTGTGGTGGTGGCGAAGCATGGCTCTACGGGGGGATATCAACTGGCCAAAGACCCTGGACAGGTGAGTGCGCTGGACGTGATCTCGGCCATTGATGGCCCGGTGCTCATAACCTCTTGCGTGACCAGCCATGGAAATTGTGAGACGACGGAAAGATGCTCGGTGCGCGAGCCGCTTCGTAGAGTGAATGAGAGCATTTTAGGAGTGTTGAGCACGGTAACGATAGCGCAGATGAGCGAGGACCCGAATGAGCCTGCGCTAATAGGATTGTCGAGCCCGATGCGCTCGGGAACGCACGTGAGTTCGAGTTAGGAGATGAAGGAAATGGCTGTCAAGCTGCCGATATACATGGACAATCACGCGACCACGCCTGTAGATCCACGCGTCGTGGAAGCGATGCTGCCGTATTTTACGGAGAAGTTTGGGAATGCCGCGAGCCGGAATCACAGCTTTGGCTGGGCTGGCGAAGAGGCGGTCGAAAACGCCCGTCAGCAGATAGCCGCTTTAATTGGGGCCACGCCGAAGGAGATCATCTTCACGAGCGGCGCGACGGAATCCGATAACCTGATGATCAAGGGAATCGCGGAGATGTTCCGCGAGAAGGGCAACCACATCATCACGCAGTCCATCGAGCACAAGGCTGTGCTCGATACCTGCAAGCGCTTGGAGAAAGAGGGGTTTGAAGTCACCTATTTGCCCGTGCAGCGCGATGGGCGCGTCAGCCTGGAGGACTTGAAGGCAGCCATCCGGCCGACCACTATCCTGATCACCATCATGTACGCCAACAACGAAATCGGCGTAATCAACCCTATCGCCGAGATCGGCAAGATCGCCAAGGAACACGGCATTTTCTTTGCCGTGGATGGCGTGCAAGCCGTGGGCAAGATCCCGGTCGACGTTCAAAAAGACAACATCGACCTCTTGGCCATCAGCGGACACAAGATTTACGGGCCCAAAGGCGTAGGTGCTCTCTATGTCCGGCGCCGCAATCCCCGCGTACAACTCTCTGCCATCATCGATGGCGGAGGTCACGAGCGCGGTATGCGTTCCGGCACTCTCAACGTGCCGGGCATTGTCGGCCTCGGCAAAGCCTGCGAACTTTGTCAGCAGGAGATGCAGCAAGAGGGCGCCCGGCTGGCGGCCCTCCGCGACCGTCTCAAAAAAGGCCTGGAGGCCAAGCTCGATGAAGTCTACATCAACGGCTCACTTGAGCATCGCCTTCCGAACAACCTGAACATGAGCTTCGCCTATGTCGAGGGCGAATCTCTCTTGATGGGCATCAACGATATTGCGGTATCGAGCGGTTCGGCCTGCACCTCTGCGACTTTGGAACCCAGCTACGTGTTAAAGGCGCTGGGCGTCGGAGAGGACCTGGCGCACACCTCGATCCGCTTCGGGCTCGGCCGGTTCAACACGCAAGAGGAGGTCGACTACGTCATTGACAAGATGGTCCAGGTCGTCACCAAACTGCGTGAGCTTTCGCCCCTTTATGAAATGGCCAAGGAAGGCATCGACATCTCCAAGATGAAGTGGCAAACCGCCTAAATCCTGCATCTAATGGGGTTGGGCAGGGATAGATCTCAAGAAGAGAAGGAACTACGATGGCAAACGAAGGTACAATTCGAATTCACCGCTCGATCGGCGGCACGGGAGCCGCTTTTCGGGTGACGTTTGTGCCCTATGAGGAAGGCGAAGAGGCCTCCGCTGCGGGCGAGCGCTCTTTTCACGAACTTCAGCAGGTTCGCGCCTTTCTGAAGATGCTTGGCGTTGGCGCGGAGTTCATCAAGGACGCTCTTCGCCAACTTACTGCGGGCCGTTCGGCCTCCGTGCCGAACGTTTCGCTCACGGAAAAGGCAGTGAAGGGCGCTGGTTTCGGGAATCTCGTCAATCTGGCTCGGAGCAACAGCTAAGGAGCAACCGCGAATGGCATATAGCGATAAGGTCGTTGATCATTACAACAATCCGCGCAACGTCGGAAGCATGCCGAAGGAAGACCCCAATGTCGGAACGGGTCTCGTAGGCGCTCCCGAGTGCGGCGACGTGATGAAGCTGCAGATGAAAATCAATCCCGAGACGCAGGTCATCGAAGAAGCCAAATTCAAGACCTTCGGCTGCGGCTCGGCGATTGCCAGCTCGTCGCTCGCCACGGAGTGGGTCAAGGGCAAGACGGTCGAGGAAGCTCTCTCGATCAAGAACACGGACATCGTGCGCGAACTTTCGCTCCCGCCGGTGAAAATCCACTGTTCCGTACTTGCCGAAGACGCCATCAAGGCCGCCATTGGCGACTGGAAGAAGAAGCACGGCGTCGAAGTGCCCGCAACGGAAAAGGCCGCGCACTAACTCTGCCCGGCCATGTGCGGAGGCCGCGATCAGTGCTCGTCCCGTCCCGGGACGTGGCAGACTACGCCTCGTATCGCTGGACGCCTGCGTTAGTTCGGCCCGAGGCTCTTGGAGTTTGCAAATGGCAACGGAACTAGCTAACCCAACCACCGCCACGATCCGCTTAACCGAGCGCGCGGCGAAGCAGATTCGCCTTCTGCTGGAAAAGGAAGGCGTGTCTCCGGAAGTCGGTGGCCTGCGCGTGGGCGTGCAAGGCGGCGGCTGCTCAGGCCTTTCCTACGCCATGCGCCTGGATACACAGGCGCGCGACCGCGACAAGGTTTTCGAAGAATTTGGCGCACGTATCTTTGTAGACCCGAAGAGCTTTCTCTATTTGAACGGCACCACGCTCGAGTATGAAGAGACACTCATGCGCCAGGGATTCGTTTTCCAGAATCCCAACGCCGCCCGCAATTGCGGCTGCGGCAGCTCGTTCACGGCGTAACGTAGGACAGACGGTAGCCTGTCGTTTTGACTTTTGCTTGTTTGGCGGATTTTTGACGGTTGCGGTGGGGGAGTTCAAGAGGCGAGTCTGACAAGTGGTTGGCAGCCGCACCCGCCAGCCACTTTTTTTTGTGCTCTCTAACGAGTAGGACCAATTTTGTCGGATATCCATAAATGACTCACACGACGCAGGCCCTGAATCCGCCTCTGGTTTGTTGGAACTGCCACGAGCGCACCCTTGGCATTCATTTCTGCCAAAGCTGCGGGAAGCTACAACAATTGCCAGGCAGCGCGGATTATTTCGCGCTCTTCGAGATGCCGCGCAAGCTATGGATTCGGATGGACGCACTGGAGCAGAAGTTTCTCCAATTGAGTTGGAAGCTGCATCCCGACAACTTCGTGAATGCCACGGAACTGGAGCGCGAACTCTCCTTGAAGCGCAGCTCCGAACTGAACGACGCCTATCGCACCCTCCGTGATCCCATCGCGCGCGTCGAATACCTGCTCGGTATCGAAAACATGCGCAAGGAGGGCGAGCACAAGCAGCAAGCTCCCCCCGAATTGCTCGAGGAAGTGTTCGAGCTCAACGAATCGCTCGACGAGCTGCGCGAAGCAAGATCTTCGGGCATCGATCTGGCTGGGCTGAAGTCCCGCCTCGAATCCGCCGAGCGGAATTTCGCCGAGAAGCTTGCATCTGTAGATACGCAGCTGCAAGGCGCAGCCCAGGAATGGGACGCCGCAGTTGACGCCAACGCCGATGAAGGTGCTCGCAAGAAACTCATGGCGCGGATGAACGAGATGCTGAATCGCCGTTCCTACATTCGGAATCTGGTGACGAACGTCGCCAAAGAACTGGGAGAGGTCTGAGCCAGGGCATGGGACGCATCGTTGGAATTGACCTAGGCACCACCAACAGCCTCGTCGCGTACATTGATCCGGAGACGAACCAGCCGAAGTGTATTCCGGGCCCGTATGGCAGCACATTGTGTCCCTCTGTTGTCAGCCTGGATTCGGACGGAAGCGTAGTCGTCGGAGAAGCAGCGCGTAACCGGCTTCTCACGCAGCCCGAGCGCACCATCTATTCCGTCAAGCGCCTGATGGGCCGCGGCCCTGCCGACGTGCAAGACGAGCTGAAGCTCTTTCCATTCCGCATCGATCCGGCAAGCAAGAACGTCATTCGGGTGGTGCTTGGCGGCAAAGTTTTCACGCCGCCGGAAATTTCCGCATTCATCCTGCGCGAATTAAGAAGCTGGGCCGAATCTTTTCTCGGGGAAACTGTTGATCGCGCGGTCATCACCGTCCCCGCCTATTTCAACGACGCGCAGCGCCAGGCCACTAAAGATGCTGGCAAAATCGCCGGCCTCGAAGTCCTTCGCCTGGTAAACGAACCTACTGCGGCGGCACTCGCGTATGGTTTGCACGAAAAGCAGCGTGGCCGCGTCGCCGTCTACGATCTCGGCGGCGGCACGTTTGACATCTCAGTGCTCAAGCTCATCTCCACGGCTGAAGGCGACATCTACCAGGTTCTTTCAACCAACGGTGACACCCATCTCGGCGGCGACGACATCGACAACCTCCTCGTTTCACGGCTGCAGCAGGACATGATTGATCTTCATAAAGGCGACATTCGAAGCCGGCCCGAACTCATACAGGAACTTCGTAAGTCTTTGATCGCGGTCAAGCATCAACTCTCTGACGACGAAGAAGCTCTTCTACGCTTTCCCCTCCCGAGCGGCTCCGTTTACGCGACAAGATTGACTCGGGCTGCCTTTGAAGAATGGATTCGTCCAATCGTGGACCGTACGATGGGCCCCGTGAAGCTAGCCTTGGCCGACGCGAATCTCAAGCCGGCGGACATTGAAGAAGTAGTTCTAGTGGGAGGCGCGACGCGCACGCCGCTCGTTCGCCGCACCGTGCAGGAGTTTTTCGATCGCAAGCCGCACAAGGAGCTGAATCCCGACGAGGTTGTCGCTCTGGGCGCGGCGGTCCAGGCAAATATACTCGATCGCGGCGTGACGAACATGCTGCTTCTCGACGTTACTCCGCTTTCGCTCGGGATAGAAACTTACGGCGGCGCTGTTGCGAAAATCATTCCACGCAATTCTACGATCCCCGCAAGCGCGCTGGAGCTCTATACAACCGGCGTTGACAACCAAACCGGCATTGATATCCACGTCTTGCAGGGCGAACGCGAATTGGCGAAAGACTGCCGCTCGCTCGCGCGCTTTACTTTGAAGGTGCCGCCCGCCCCCGCCGGTCTACCGCGTATCGAGGTCAAGTTCCTGATTGATGCCAACGGCATCCTCCAGGTGGCAGCGAAAGATCTTCGCACCGGCGAGCAGCACTCCATCGAAGTCCAGCCGAGCTACGGTATCAGCGACACCGAGATCGAGCGCATGCTCGAGGAATCGATTGCGTACGCCGAGCAGGATTTCGCCGAGCGTCAGGTGATTGAAGCGCGCACCGAATCTGAGTCCATCCTGGTCGCAACCTCGAAGGCGCTGGCCAACGAGCAAGCTGCAAACCTGCCGACTGGCGAGCGCGCCGCAATCGATCGTGCCATCGCCGCGCTGAATGAAGCTGTGGCGGGAACGGATTACAAGCTGATTCGCAAGCGCATTGACGAGCTGAATCATGCCACGGAGCATCTTGCTGAATTGCTGATGAACAGCGCGGTTACAACCGCGCTGCAAGGCCGCAAGCTCGCGGAAGTTTAGGATTGCGCTGAAGGCTCGTAGAATTCTGTGCTATTTCGGTCAGCCTATTTTCATCGCGCTTCGTTCAGCTGAGTCAAGACGAAACTGGGGGTCAACATGGGCGGAAGTAACCCATACATCGACGAAGTCAAATACACGCCCGCAACGAAGAAATACAAAGTCACCTTTCTTCCCAGCGGCAAGACTATCGAAGTAGACCCGGCGAAGATTCCCTACGGCCACAACGGCCTCCCCGGCAGCATTCTGGATATTTCGGAAGGCATCAAAGCCGGTCTCGACCACGCATGCGGCGGAGTTTGCGCCTGCTCGACCTGCCACGTCATCGTTAAACAGGGCCTCGAATCCTGCAACGAAGCCACCGACGCCGAACTCGACGAATTGGATATGGCACCTGGCATCACGCCAAAATCCCGCCTCGGCTGCCAGACCGTTCCCGATGGCACCACCGATATCGTCGTGGAAATCCCCGAATGGAACAAGAATTACGCGAAAGAAGCGGATCACTGAGGAGTCATATGCCGCCCACATTTGGATGGGATCACATCGAGGACATCGCTATCGGGTTAAGCGATAAATTTCCGGATACCGATCCACTCACCGTCCGGTTCACGGATATGCACAAGTGGATCATCGAACTTCCCGGCTTCTCCGGCGATCCCGCGGCTTCCAACGAAAGCAAGCTCGAAGCCATTCAGATGGCATGGCACGAAGAATTCCAGGACCGCAAGAGCTAATTCGGCGAAAACGGCCTGCGCTTGTTCAATGTGTCGATTTCTCTTATTCTAGATAGGTCAGATTCCCTGCTGAATGTGGCGCTATGGTGCAACGGTTAGCACGCGGCCCTTTCAAGGCCGAAATACGGGTTCGATTCCCGTTAGCGCTACCAAGAATCATTAAGTCCTACTTTTCCTGAAGTTCGTTCTGCCGAAACCCGCTTCATGTCATAATTCGCAAACGCGTCGCGGTTTAGACAGCCGTTCGTGTTCGGGAGCCGCTTTGAGCTACGTTGAAAAACACCTTATCTCCGGTGAAACCGTTCAATACCAAACGAATCTGCATTGGATCGTGATGCTCGGGCACGCAGGTCTGGCGGCGTTTTTCACCGCCGCGGGAATCGCTCTCCTCGTTTTCTCATTCAGCACCTGGCACAACGCCGAATCGCACTCCACGGCATTGATCTGGCTCGCTATCGCGGCTTTCGCCGTCGCAGCCATTCTCGTCGGAATTGGTGTCGTCAAGCGCAGCGCCACGGAGATGGCCCTGACCAACAAACGAGTCATCGTGAAAACCGGACTGGCGACTCGCCGAACCATTGAGCTCCTTCTGTCGAGAATTGAGAGCATCACTGTGGAAGAGCCTCCGCTGGGGAGGATGCTTGGCTTCGGAACTGTGATCATTCGCGGCACGGGCGGAACTCCCGAGGTTTTTGAGAAGATTGCACACCCGCTCGAATTCCGGGAACAGGTCCAAAGCCAGATTGCCAGCGCGACAAAACCGGCCTGATCGAACTTTTGGGGTCAGTTGCAAGACTTGGACTTGCGGATTGAGCAGAGTAAACTTGAATTTGCACTAGGCGGAGGCCCACCGTGGCAAGTTTGATGCGCACATCGAATCCAGCTCTCAACGAGAAAGCATTCAAGGGACAAGTCGCGTTCGGGGATGCAATGACTTTGCAGGGGACCGTCAACAAAACGGGCCTGCTCCTGCTCTGTGTTGTTGCGACGGCGGCTTGGACGTGGGGGCTCTCGCATTCGAACACCCCGGAAGCTGCCATTCCCTGGATGATCGGTGGACTCCTCGGCGGGTTTGTCGTTGCGCTGGTTACCATCTTCAAGAAAACTTGGTCGCCTTCCACGGCTCCACTCTACGCTCTCCTCGAAGGCCTGGCCCTCGGTGGCATTTCCGCCGTTTTCGAGAAAACGTATCCCGGCGTCGCCATCCAGGCTGTCGGTCTGACGCTGGGCACGCTTTTCGTAATGCTCCTCGCTTACAAAACCGGACTTGTCAAGGCGACCCAGGGCTTCAAGATCGGAGTGATCGCCGCCACCGGCGGCATCGCGGTTTTTTACCTTGCGGAGATGGTTCTGAGTTTCTTTTTTCACGTTCAAGTTCCCGCGATTAACGGCAGCGGTCCCTGGGGCATCGCCTTCAGCCTTTTCGTTGTCGTTATCGCCGCTCTGAATCTCGTCCTCGATTTCGACATGATCGAAACCGGCGTCCGCGGCGGCGCTCCCAAGTATATGGAGTGGTATGGAGCCTTTGGCATGATGGTCACGCTGATCTGGCTCTATCTTGAAATTCTCCGCCTGCTTGGCAAGGCCCGCCGCAGATAAATTCGATTCACCGCGCAGATTCTCTGTATCAACGATGGCGCAAGCACCGCCGCTCGCTGGCCTCTGCAGGTGCTCTTTACGCCAGCGCTTCCGCGGCCAAGAGAATGCGACTTCCCCGTTCTCTCCGGTGCTTGCTGCTTACAGCGCATTTGGGCAAAATACATACGGCTCGCGCTTCGAGACGCTTCCCTGATGTCACCGCCGACGGCTAACCCGTTTCTTTTCACCATCGGCCACTCCAGCCTTGAGCTGCCGGAATTCTTGAAACAATTGGTCGCTCACGGCGTGCAAATCGTCGGCGACGTGCGTAGCCGTCCCGGCAGCTACCGGTTTCCACAGTTCAACCGCGAACCTCTAGAAGCCTGCCTCGCCTCCGTCGGCATTCGCTACGAGTTTTTCGGGGAAGCTCTCGGCGGTCGGCCCTCGGACCCGGCGGCGTACTACGCCGACGGTCTTGTGAATTATGAACTGCGCCGCAAGGCCGAAGATTTCCGCGGGGGCCTCGATCACGCGCTGGATTTGGCCCGGGTCTCGAATATCGCCCTGATGTGCGCGGAAGAAGATCCTCTCCAGTGCCACCGCTTCTTGATGATCTGTCCCGCCCTGCTGGAACGCGGCGTTACGCCTTTGCACATCCGCCGCAGCGGCGAACTGGAGTCCCAGCGGGATGCCGAAGATCGCTTGCTTAAAATGCACGACCTCGCCGCGTTTGATAGCGGCTCGCTGTTTGCGTTTGAGCGCGACACCGCCATCAGGGATGCCCTCCGGCTACAAGCAAAAGAGTTTGCTTTTCGCGCTTCCGACGGCGAGCTGGAACGCTTCTAACTTTATGGAAATTCAGATTTTCACCGTCGGCTTCGCCGGTAAAACGGCTCAGGATTTCTTCCAGCTGCTTCAATCCGCGCAGGTGGAAACGGTGATCGACATCCGGCAGCATCGCGAAGGCCAGCTCTCCGGCTTCGCCAAATATCCCGACCTCGCCTATTTTCTGGAAAAAATCGCCCGCATCGGCTACTCCCATGAGCCTCAGCTTGCGCCCACTCCGGAGCTGCTCAAAACTTATCGCGAAGGCAAGGACTGGACCGCTTATGAGGCCGGCTTTCTGGCCCTGATGAAGGATCGCGGAATCCCGCAGGCGTTCGATGCTGCCGCTTGGCCTTCACGGGCGGCGCTCCTCTGCTCGGAGCCAGGCCCGGAGAAATGTCACCGCCGCCTAGTTGCCGATCTGCTGGCCGCGCACTGGCGGGTGCTGGGCCACACCGTTGAGATACGCCACCTCGTAACCTTCTCCCCAAAATCGTCGAAGTCACCCCGCAAGAAAGCGAAGCCCCGTCCATGACCAAGCTGCTCATCACGGAAATTACGCGCATGGGACCGGCGCTCTGCGTCATTGGCCTGCAGCGGGACAAGGATAAGATTCACTCCGTTCGCCCGGTTTCCGCCACCGCCAACAGCTGGCTGCATTTTCCTTTTTACCGCGGCGATGTGTTGCAATGCGACCTCGCCCCATTTCCAGGCGCCAAGCCGCACATCGAGGACCGCGTCTCGACGCGCGGTTTTCAGAAAGAATCGGCCGTTTCGGAGGCGGAAGTCGTGAGGTATCTGCGCAAGGCCGAACTGTCAGGGTCTCTCAAGGAGCTATTTGGCTGCGCGCTCCGTGAAAACAAGGACGGCAGTGGATTGTTTGCCATGCCTACCGAGCCAAAGCGCTCCATCTGCGGTGCGGAGACGCAAAATTTACGTCTGGAGCTTTGTGGAAATGAACTCCGCGCCACGCTGGCGCTTTCCTCGGGCGAAGTCTTACGCGATCTTCCGGTAGTGGACCGCGATTGGCGCGATTTTATTGACGCAGCAATGGCTGAGAGTCGCGGTGCGAACCGGGTTGCACGGCTGGAACGTTTCTTAAACTCGCAATTTCACTACAGGATTTTATCCTGCCCGCATCATTTCATCCGCCTCGGTCTTACGCGCCCTTATCACGATCTCTGCTGGCTCATGCTGGATACGCTGTTCCCACTTCCCAGACCGGAATGGTTAGAGGAGTTTTGATGCCTCTCCAAGAAGATGAGATTCGCTGGAGACGCCTCATCGAGGAATGCTTCCGGCGGGAGGCTGGCTCACAAGCCGCCCTTCCGGACGCCACGCAGGATCTCATCGAAACGGGCCTGCTGGACTCGATGGGCTGGGTCAGTTTTCTGCGCACTTTGGAATCCACGAGCGACCGGAACGATTTGGGCTCCCAGCTTACCGGGCGCATTCCATCATTTGAAAGTATTCTCTTGGTTTTTCGGGAAGCACGAGCAGCAGGCCGACCACTTGCCGCGGCAGTTCCTTTTCCCAGACAGGTCGCAGAACCCGGCCCTGTCCTGATTGCAGCTTCCTCCGTGGCGCTCGGCTCACGCATCGTAGCTTCGGAAGAAGTAGACAAGGCGTTCGGGATGCCGCATGGAAAACTTCGTCTTCGTGCGGGGATCGAATCTGTTGCCTATGGGGCTGAAAAGGAAAATGAATTTACGCTCGGAACGAGGGCCGGTCAGCAGGCGCTACAATCCGCTTATTGCGCCCCACAAGAACTTGATTGGATTATCGCCACCAGTGAAACGCATCATGCTTACCCCTCACTCTCAGCGCAGCTTCACTCGCAACTTCTCGCACGTGAAACTTGCGGCGCGCTCGATGTCGGCGGCGCGTGCCTCGGCTTGCTGAACGGTTTCGCTGTCGCCCAGGCGCTCATCACTGCCGGAAAAGCCCGGTCTGTCCTGGTTGTCACCGCCGACGTTCACAGCCACGTTTTCCGGCCAGGCCTGGTGGCGGGAGAATTCGGAGGCTTGTTTGGGGATGGCGCCAGCGCATTCCTGCTTAGGTCTTCCAGCAACTCTCCCGCCCAGGTTGGATATGCCGCGGGAGAATTTTTCTTCGGCTCCGCCGGCCAATACATGGCGGCAATCTCCGTAACTCCCGCGCCGGCCGGCGGCGTCGACGTGTACTTTGACGGCGAGGCTCTCTCCCGCGCGGCCATAACGAAACTGGAGAAGGTGGTAGTCGATGTCGAACATCGAAGCGGCATCGCCCGATCCTCGGTGAAGGGTCTGGCGACGCATCAGCCCAATCCGCGCCTGGTTACGCTTCTCGCAAAACAGTTGGATATCCCGGAAGATAAGTTTCCCGTCGTCGCGCGCACGTTCGGCAATCTGGGTTCTTCCACATGCGGGGTAGCTCTTGATTCGATTCTTCGAGATACCGGCCGCGGCGGGGAGCGCGCTCGCGCGCCGATATTTTTGGCCTCTCTGGGGCCCGGCCTTCTTTTCGGCGGAGGATGGCTCGTCCCCGCCTGAGACAAGCCTGTTTCTTCGAAAGTCTATGGTCCTGGATGCGTTCGAGTTGTGAAGCTCGTGCTCACGGCGGGCACCACGCACGCTTGCAGAGGCGGCCAGCCGGCGTCGGTCGTGGGATTGCGGCAGAGCGTTGCGATGGCGGGAGTTACCAGCGATGGAGGAACACTATTGTCGAGTGGCTCCGCATAAATCAGGTAGCTGTGTCCTAGTGGCAGATGGCTGATTTGATAGCTTCCGTCGAATTGCGCCGGCCCTCGCGCGGCACAGCTCCATCCTCCGAGTGTCGCCCCGACTACCGCGCCGCTGGCGGCGTCCACAGCCACTATATGGGCTCCGAATACTCCCGTAACGCCTGGCGGCGATTGAGGTAGCGAAAGCGGATTCGCCGGGAGTATTCGTCCGCTTAGCGAACCAATATTTAGTGTGTCCGCCGGATCCGGGTACAAAACGCGAAGTCCTGTTCGGTCGTCGTCTCCAAGCGGGGCGTCGGGTTGCTGCGCGGTCGGCCGGTTTCCAGAAAAAGTCCCTGGCACCGGTGCGAAGGGATACATCATTGCCGCCCACACCGCGGAATGGCTGAAGCCCAGTGTGTGGCCCAGTTCGTGGATGAGCAAGCTCTCTAGGTCGTAAGCCTTCGGCGCGGTCGAGAGCGCCGCTGGAGTGGCAAAGGTAATTGTCGAGCTGCTCGAGTCGAAATAAATGTCGGCATCAAGTATTTGTCCAACCTGGACGGCGGGCGGCCCTGTCCCAACCTGCACGCCGATGATGTCCGCTGTAATCACGCGAGTGAACGCCAGAATTCCCGGCGTGAACGCGCCGTCGGCTTGGTCGAAGCAGATTGAGTTCACTCCGTCCGCGGAACACGCGTCTTGAGTCGCGGTCCGCGTAAGCGGAGCGAAGGTCCCCGGCAGCAGGGTAGTGCCGCTGACTCCCGCCCACACCGCGATGGATTGCGTGATCACCTGTTCGACTTCGTTCAAGCGGCCTGCGGGGGTCTGGTCTTGAGTGAGAACCGTCACTGGATTTGTTCCCAGGACAGTGCTCCATTGCTCCGCAATGGCGCCCGTTCCAGTCACATCGTGCGACGGCACAGGACACGCGGAACCGCCCGAAACGCTCGAAGGCTGGCGCACGTCCGGCACGATTTCGTTGAAAGCATATCCACTTGCGCCGGGAATGCCGCAAACACCGTAGATTCCCGCGAGAAGGATGCCAAGAATCTGGTGAGATAAGGGACGCAGTTTCCGCGTCGTCATAAGTGTCTCCTTCGCTCTCAATAGTTTTCTTGTTTAAGCGCCTTGTGAAGTTTCTCTCGGAAGATCGCTACCGGCAGATTTCGAATGCCGCTGCGGCGAAACGCGCGGGCATGCGGGTCAAATATAGAGGCTGTCGCCGAATCCTGTGAGACTACCTCCAGGCCCGACCGCGGATTGCGTGCGATACGAAAGGTTCCTTGCGACCAACCCAGAATCTGAAACGGTTGTCCTTCGCGACCCCACAGAAAGAGGTAGACCTCTTCACCCGGGTGAAACTGCGGGACCTCGTCCACTCTCGAATGAAGATGTCCCACGTTGCCACCAAGCATACGAACTGTGATGATTCCGGGCAGCATGCCTTTTTCTCTTTGAATGACTTCAAATTTAGTTTCCGTCCAAATCTCCCCCTGATCCCACTGGCTCTTTGCGCCGATGCAACGCAAGCGGGCAACGGCGGTGGACTGCTCGGTAAGATCCAGGAGACGCAGCCGCGACATTGTCGTGGCGCTTGCCACCGCCGCGAGGAGCGCGAGTCCGACGAGGAACAGGATCCATAAGAATCGGCGCCGTTGCACGTAGCTCATATTCGAGTACCTCTCCGCCTTCACTGAATTACCAGCGCGCCACTCGCCGCTGTCTTGTCCAGATTTGTGTTTCGGATGAAAAGCGTGCGCGCCCCTGTCAACGCGCTCGAAGGAATCTGCAGCGTTAAATGAATAATCCCCAGCCCGGCGGGCTGCTTTGCGATTATTGCGAGGTCGCCTGGGCCGGAGAGCACGTACGACATGCTCGTGTCCAATCCACTCTCGGAGAACACGCAGAGATCGAATGTTGCGTTGCCGCTCGCAGGCCGTTGCATCGGCAATGGACTGCCCGAAAGTGAGCAGGAATTGTTAACGACCGAAAACATTCCAAGCGCGGCGACGTTCAGATCCACATCATTTCCTTGCGTGCTAACGCCTGCGGTGGTCGGATCGACTACGACAATGTCCTTTCCTATTGCTGACGGCGCAGCGGCACTCAGAGGGATCACGTCATCCGACGCGTTTGGTGGAACAACTACAAGGGAAACGGCATTCGATCTTGTCCCGTCAGGATTTTCGGTCTGTACGGAAACATTTCCAGGCAGGACAACATCGGCCGCCCCTACCGGTGCTGTGCACATGGTTGCCGAGATGCAGGACGTGGTTCGTGCCGAACCCGCAACCATCAGGATGGAGCCCGGCCCCGGACTGGAACTTGTGAACCCGCTCCCCCGCACAAGCAAAGTGAAACCGTCCGCCGCACCCGCGTAGACGCTCGCGGGGTATAGGGCGAGTATGTTTGCTCCAGTGGAGATGCTGACGTTTGCCGCGCCGGACTGCGACGTATCGTCTGAGCTGATAGCTACCACTGCCACTGAGTCCGGAGAAGGCGCCGAACCTGGCGCGGTGTAGTTCCCGTTTGCGTCGATCGAGCCGCAAACGCCAATATTCGCGCACCCGGCTCCCTGAATTTGCCAGACCACGCTTTGGTTGCTGGTGCCGAGCACAGTGGCGGAGAAGCCCTGGACCGCTAGCGGCGGGAGTGTGACGCTCTGGGGTAGTACGGAAACGAGTACATGATTAATGATCGTTATCTGGGCCGCCGCGCTTTTCGTCGCGTCCACGGCGCTGGTCGCAACAACGCTTACCGGGTTCGGTTGCGGAATCGCTCCCGGCGCCAGATAGTCCACCTGCAAGACGTTTCCACTCGTGACCGTTTGGCAAGGATTCGAACCAACCACACAGATCTGTCCCAGGCTCAGGTTTCCGCCGGGGACTCCGCTCACGCTCCAGTTCACAGCGGGATTCGTTGTTCCAACGACCTGAGCTGTCAGAGTCACGCGGTGAATCGCCGCAAGTGTAGCCGTCACGGGAGAGAGGCTGACACCCACGCCCGCCTCTATGGCCATCGTGGCCTGCGCTTTTTTTGACACATCAGCCTGCGGCGTTACGGTGACGATGACGCTGTTTGGATTAGGCGGTGTGTTGGGAGCGGTGTAGGTGGCCGTGACTGACGCGACCGTCCCTCCCCCAGCTTGCGTCATCACTACATTCAGCGTTCCGCACGATGCGGAGCTGCAACCGGGTCCGGAGAGCGACCAGGCGAGAATCGTGCTGGGGTTGGATCCTGGGACGGGCGTCATCGTTGCTATGATTGCGGCCGTCCCACTGGCGGGCACACTTTGCGCCGCCGTAACTTGCAACGTGAAGCTGCTCGTAATGCTGATGGTTGCAGAAGCCTGTTTCGAGGGATCGGCAAGACTCTGCGCGATGATTGTTGCGCTCACGGGAGAAGGAAGAATTCCAGGCGCCGTGTAGTTGCCGTTCGCGTCAACGCTGCCGCACACCGAGGGGCACGCGGCTCCGCTCACGCTCCAGCGCACCGAAGTGTCCGGTTTCCCGCCGCTGCTAATCGCTGCGTGAAAAGCCTGCGTTGCCCCGAGTTCGACGCTGGCATTAGCCGGGGTTATGGTGATCGCGATGTCACTCGTGACGGTGAGTTGAGCCGTGGCTGATTTCGTTGGGTCCGCTTGACTCGTAGCCGTGACACGCACGGTGGAGGGCGAAGGTAAGTCGGCGGGTGCGGAATAGGCTCCGACCGAGCTGATCGTTCCGATGGATGCATTTCCTCCAGGAATGCCATTCACACTCCAACTTACTGCTGTGTTAGTGGAGTTTGTTACCGTTGCTATAAGAGTTAGAGAGTTGCCCAACAAGAGCGAGGCGCTCGTTGGTGTGACCGTCACAGCGACGGCAGGAGTGGGTGGAGGCTGCGAGGCTGTGACTGAGCCTGCGCCTCCTCCGGCGCAGCCCATCGGGAGTAACCCCGCCGCAAGGAACAGGAAAAACGGCAACGCCGAACTCAGGGTCCTCGAAGTTTTGGAATGTGAGTCAGTCCATCGAACCCATGCCGAGTTTTGCGAGAGAGGCCGCATGCAGGGCGGGATGCAGGCGAAGGGCCAGCGAAAGTCAAAAAATGGACCCTTCTCTCGGATTCAGGAAAATTTTCCTGCGTTCCTTCGCAACTATTTGAAAATAAATAAGTTGCGCTGGTCTTGCGCGGTTTGTGCAATCGAGTCGCTAGGCTTAGCTCTCCTGTCCGCATCGCAGTGGCGCGATTTTCATCCCCATTTGGGAATGACCTTCCAAGCGGATGTTCCAATTTGGGAGGAGCTGGTCGATGGCGCACCCGCTTCTTTGGGCGTATCGTTTGTATCCAACCACATGGTCGAATGAACCAATTGACTAACGGCGGCGTCTGGCAGGTGTACGGGGAGGGCGAGTGCCTTTGGCTCGCATAAGTGACCCAATGCAGGAGCTGGTTCTGATCCAGCCAGGTCGTACCATCGAGAAAGGATTCGCGGAGGAAGCGACCAGAGCACTGCTTCGCCGCGAATTCGAAGAGCGACTCTCGGAATGCGGGCCGCTTGCATATCGTGTCGCGCGGGGCGTTCTGCGCAACAGCGCGGATGCCGAAGACGTGGCTCAGGAGGCGTTGCTGCGCGCCTATCAGCGCTTCGAACGATTGCGCGACCGCACGCGCTTCCGGGCGTGGCTCGTGCGCATAGCGTTCCGTCTGGCTATAGACCGGACTCGTTCTTCGAAGCGGCGCGAGGTGCGCGAGACGCTATGGTCACGACATGCACCCGCTGCTTCGACGGAAGACATCGCCGCCACGAGCGAATTCCAGACGCACCTCGAAGACGCGATGGACGAACTGCCTGAAAAGCACAGGCTTGTTCTCCTCCTGGCCGCGATGCAAGGCCATTCTCTCGACGAAGTAGCAGAGATGCTTTGCCTGCCGGTGGGGACGGTGAAATCGAGATTGTTCGTTGCCAGAAGGCAGTTAGCGGAGAAATTGCGATGCCATGTGAAAACCATCGAGAAGCGCTGAGAGAGGCCGTCGCTGCGGGCGCGGAGCCCTCGAGCCAATTGCGTTTGCACCTGGATGTTTGCCCGTCTTGCCGTGCCGCGTTTGACGAAGAGTCACAACTCCTCGCCGCCATCGATTGCGGATTGCGCATGACTGCCAACGCCGAAGTCCCCGCTTCACTCCTCCCGCGCGTGCGAGCAAAGCTGAATGAGCGGCCTGTTCCTCAGCGATCGTGGATCCCGGTTGGAGCCGCACTTGCTGCCGTTGCGGCTCTCGTTGTTGCAATCGTATTTGTTCGTAGCTTTGGACGCAGCGTCGCCGAGACAAATCCGCAGATGACTGCAGCGACGCGCAAGGAGTCGCCCGCCGTGATTCAGCCATTCACACAGACTGCCGCGCCAAGCGAAACGGTGAGTCTGCCTGCCAAAAATAGTCCGAGGCGACCTATCAAAACTGTAGCTATTGTCAAGATCGAGCAGGTTGCAGTATTAATCCCCCCGGGACAGAAGCAGGCCATCGATGCTCTGCTCGTCAGTGTTCAGCAGGGCAAGGTCGAAGTAGACGTCTTGTTTGCCGAGAAGCCAACGGGAGCTTTGGAGGAGCTGCAGGTTTCACCGCTCAAAATCTCCCCAATCGAAGTGAAGCCGCTCGCGGATATAAGTCCAGAGTCGACACCACCGAATGAGAAAACAAGACGTTAGGTCGTCTGAGAAATGTGAAAAGGAGCGTTCCATGAAGAAAGCTGCTTTGGCAGGATTGTTTGTGTGCATGGTGTTTGGAGCTTCACTGCTGTTCGGGCAAGATAAAGAGAAAAACGCCGAGGCTAGCAAAACTCCCGAAACGCAGAAGGCAGGTACGCCCCTACGCGTTCAAGTTGTATTCAACGAATACGATGGAGACAAAAAAATCAGTAGCCTGCCATACACTCTGCTTGTGAACGCGGACGGCCGCTATCGAACGTCCATGCGAATGGGTTTGCGCGTTCCCATCGAAATATCGAGCAACGCTGGCGTGAAACAAACCCAGTACCTAGACGTCGGCACGAATCTGGACGGCACAGCCCAAAAAGCCGATACGGATAAGTTCATTCTGAATCTCCAAGTGGAAAAGTCCTCGGTCTATGTGCCGGGATCCGCTCAGAAGTCAGCTTCCATTGGAGGCAACGAGATATCCAACAGCCAGCCGATCATCCAACAGTTTCGTATTCAAGGAGACCTGCTGGTGCGCGACGGTCAAACCGTGCAATCGACTGCGGCGACAGACCCGGTCACGGGCCACGTTCTGAAACTGGACGTCACGGTAAACGTGGTCAAGTAACTGGGCGGAGATGTCTACGCTGCGCGCAGGATTGCATCCAGCGCGTCCTTCAAATCCGGGTGTGCAAACGAGTAGCCAAGCTGTTGCAGCTTCTGCGGCAGGACACGCTGGCTAGCTAGCAGCAGCGCGTCGGCCATTTCGCCGAGGGCGAGTCGCAGGGCAAACGCCGGGGCGGGGAAGAGTGCGGGGCGGTGCAGGACGCTTGCCAAAGTTTTTGTGAATTCAGCGTTCTGCACGGGCTGCGGCGAAATCACGTTTGTGGAGCCTCGAACTTCGTTTTTCTCTATTGCGAGCTTCAATATCGCGACCACGTCTTCAAGGGAAATCCAGGACATCCACTGCCGGCCCGAACCGATCTTTCCGCCAGCGAAGAACCGGAAGGGCAATACCATCCGCGGTAAGGCGCCGCCGTCTCGCGCAAGAATAATTCCAAAGCGCGCGAGCACAGTGCGGATCCCGATGGCTTCCGCCTTCAACGCTTCTGCTTCCCACTCCCTGGCCAGGTTGGACAAGAAATCATTCCCAGGCTGACTCTCCTCGGTCAGCAGCTCATCGCCGCGATTTCCGTAAAAACCCGTGGCCGAGGCAGACACAAGAACTCTGGGCCGCGCGTTCATTTTGGCCAGCGCAGCGACGAGCGCGCGAGTGGAGTCGACGCGGCTTGACCGCAACTCGGCTTTACGGGCGGCGCTCCACCGGCCATCGGCAATCGAGGCGCCGGCGAGATTCACCACTGCGTCCGCGCCGACGGCAGCGCCGCCAAGCTCACCGGTCGCAGGGTTCCAGGCCACTTGAAATCCATCGTTCGCGGCGTCTTTTGCGACTGTCCCTGGTCGCACCAGCCGGCAAACCGTGTGCCCGGCGTTTGCCAGCGCGGGCACCAAGGCACTCCCCACCAAGCCGCTCGATCCAATCACAAGAATCTTCATCGCAAATTAACCCGACCTGGTTTCACAACCACCGGATTGAAAGCTAACTCAAGACGCTACGCAACCACCGCGCATTGGTCAAGTTTCAGAAGGTTTCGAAACGGTTTTTGCAAAGGAAAGCGCCGAAGAATTCGCCGGCCCGCTCTGCGTTAGCGCTGACTGCTCAGGCTATAGCCCCGCACACGTCCAAAGGTTACAATTCTCTTGTGGCCACCTCCTCAGAGACCGTACGCGTAAAGGTGCTCTTTTTCGGCCGGCTGAAAGAAATCGTCGGCCGTGCCGAAGACTCCGTCGAACTCCCTGATGGCGCACCGATCGAGACGCTTTTTTCGCAATACGGCGTCAGCCACCCGGATATTGTGCGCTTTCGCTCCTCGCTCGTCGCTTCGCGCAATCAGGAATTTGCTTCGTGGACGACACCACTTCATTCCGGAGACGAAGTAGCATTTCTCCCGCCCGTCAGCGGCGGATAGGCACTATGGCTATGAACAATTCCCTTCAATCCGATCTTTTTGCCCTAGTGCACGAACCGATCGAGCAGGACGCCTTGATCCGGCACGTCCGCGCAGCCGAAGATGGCGCCGTGGTCACTTTCGACGGATGCGTTCGAAATCATTCTCTCGGACGTCGCACGCTCTATCTTGATTACGAAGCATACGAATCCATGGCTCTGGCAAAAATCCGCGAAATTGCGGTGCAGATGCACGAGAAATATCCGATCCATCTCGTGGCCATCGCCCACCGTCTCGGGCGCCTGCAGATTGGGGAGACCAGCGTGTTCATCGCAGTAAGCTCTCCCCACCGGCCCGCGGCCTTCGATGCCTGCCGGTTTGCCATTGACACCCTCAAGCGCACTGTACCCATCTGGAAGAAGGAATACTTCGAGGATGGCGCCGTCTGGGCTGACGGCGAGATGCCGCCGGCTCCGCTGGAGACGCGCACGGCGAAACCTGCATCCTAGTGAATCAATGATCTCATCACCCCGTCGCACGCACGTCGCAGCCGTTTCTCTTCTAGCCATTCTGTTTGCGGGAGCGGCGGCCTTCTCTCAAGACAAGCCTGACCGACCTCCATGGGCTCAGAAACCGAAGAGTCCTTCCAGCACGGCATCTACCGGCGCAAACGGTGCGCCGGGAGCGATCGTGCCTACGCCGACGCAGCCGATCAACGCTGCGGAAGATAAGGAGCAACAGCGTGGAAAGATTAACGTCAAGGTCGATCTGGTAAATATTCTGGCCAGCGTACTTGATGACCACAATCGGCCTGCTCCCGATCTTCCTGTGCAGGCATTTCAGATCTACGAAGAGGGTGTACTGCAGAAAATTGAAGTGTTTGAATCTGAAACGCAGCAGCCTCTTGACCTCGCTCTAATGGTCGATTCGAGCCTGAGTGCTCATAAGGAAATAGGATTCGAGGAGGAAGCCGCCGCACATTTCATCCGGCAAGTGCTGCGGCCCGGCGACAGGCTGTCGGTTTTCGCATTTGACGAAAATGTCTCACAGTTGGCCCCGTTTTCGGACAACGTTCCAACCCTGCAGGCCGCGGTTCGGCGGATTCCACCCGGCTCCGGCACTTCGATCTACGATGCCGTGCTCTTGGGAGCGACAACACTTGAGCGCCGCGGCGACGGGCGTCGGCGCGTCATCATTCTGGTTACCGATGCGGGAGAAACGACAAGCCGAACGGACTTCGACGTGGCTCGCAAGGAAGCAGTGCGTTCGGACGCCTTGCTATACACTATCGTCATTCGCCCGGTGAAGAATGAGAGCGGCCGTAACACCGCCGGCGAGCATGCGCTCGAAACCATCACTGAAACCACCGGCGGGAATATGTTCTTTCCCGACACCCCGCAGGATCTCGGTATGATATTCGACTTGATTGACCGGGAGTTGCGTACGCAATATCGTCTCGGCTACTACCCCAATCCACGCGGACCCGCGAACACGTATCGAAGCGTTGAGGTGCGAGTTCTAAACGGAGATTATCACGTGCGCCACCGAAAGACTTACCTCACGGGCGCGCAGTAAGGGCAAGCGCAGCGGGTTTCAACTACGCAATGATTACGGTTGATTCTTGATTTCGACGCCAGCTTGTTCGATGCTGCCCTTCATTAATTCCGTTTTCACTTCGGATTTTTGTCCCGTCACAATGACGACGTCCGTCTCAAAAGTGCGGTAACCGGGCAGCTCGATCTTGATTCGATGCTTTCCGGGGCTGACCAAAAGTGAATGAAATCTTCCGCCCAACTCGCTCGCATGACCAACATATCTGTCATCGAGAAAGACAGCGGCGCGCTTGGGGTGGACCGTTAGCTTCAACTCCGATGTCACGTCCGGAGTCGTTGCACCGGGGAGCAATTGCATAGCGACCTGGACTTCCTGTACCTGGCCGGGTTCGATCACGAGATCCCGGATGAAATCGCTGTACCCTGCCTGGCGGACGACGATCTCGTGTTTCCCGGGCAACAAGAGAACCTTCTTATTCCCCTTGAGCTCCTTCACATACCCTACATAATTGCCATCGATCCATACGCCGGAATCGCGATCCAACTGAGTATCGCCCTCAAAACGCACTTCGCCCATGACCTGGCTGTTTTGCGCGGAGAGGTGCACTGTGCCGAGTGAGAGGAGAATGAACGCAAGCAAGCTCGCAGTGGCTCGGAGGTTGCCGATTTTGATCATGACGTTGCCTCGCATTCAGGGCGGGACTCTATTTTAACCCGGATAAGAAGGAGAAGGCTCCAAAAAACAAGCAAGGGATCTGGGTGCGGATGAAATTACAACTGATGTTGATTTACGCCGAGGCGACCTTTTCGGCAGCGCCGGTGGTAAAGTGGAACTCAGGCCGGCACGTGCGAATTGCTACAGCGGCGTGCGGCTGCGCGCTATTCCATGAAAAAAGAGTATCTCGAAGCCGCCATCGAAACCGCCCACGAAGCTGGCAAGATTCTGCGCGAAGAATTCGATCGGCCCGCGGAGATTGCTTACAAGGGTGACGTGGACCTGGTGACTCAAGCGGACAAGCGGTCCGAAGAAGCCATTGTCACACGCCTGACAAAGTATTTTCCCGAGCACTCCATCGTTGCGGAAGAGGGAAGCGGCCACGAGAGCGGTTCCGACTTTCTCTGGCACGTGGACCCGCTCGATGGCACGACCAATTTCGCGCACGGCTATCCGTGCTTTTCCATTTCAATAGCCCTGTCACAACGGGGCGCCTTACTGGCCGCGGTCGTCTACAACCCTTTTTACGATGAGCTGTTCGCGGCGGCCCGCGGCGCCGGGGCTACTCTGAACGGAAAGAGAATTTTCGTATCGAAAGTGGATACGCTCGCCACAAGTCTTCTTTGCACAGGTTTTCCGGTCCACAAGCGCCTCGCAAATCCGAATATTCACTACTACTGGGATTTCACGTTGCGCTCGCACGGCGTCCGCCGCGACGGCTCCGCGGCTCTGGACCTGGCCGGCGTCGCCGCTGGCCGCTTCGATGGGTTTTGGGAATTCGGTCTCAAACCTTGGGACACAGCTGCGGGGGTTCTGTTGATTGAAGAAGCAGGCGGAAGGGTGAGCGACTTCGCCGGGAACCCATATAAGCTCGGCGGTGCAGTCATCTTCGCGACGAACGGTCTGATTCATGAAGAGGCACGCGCAGTGGCGCTCGAAATTTCCCAACGCGATCCGGGAGCTCCCCTCCGGCGCTAATTCCGACCGCGATGTGAACTCCCGTCATCCAGAATGGAATTGCGAGTCTTGACAGGCTTCAGAGATTAGGGGAGGGCCTGGCAGAGTCTGGATGTGAGACAAGAACGAGCCACTCAGCATGGGGTTCGCGAACAAGCCTTGACCAACCGCTTTTCGTGCCTCTTGCCATGCCGCTTACGCGATTGGGGAAGCCGTCACCTGTACATCACATCCGTGACGAACTTTCCCCCGTAGACGCCGACCGGATATAACTTAGATGAATGACTCTGGCGTAATTTCATGTTCTCCCGAGGAGGCTTGTCGGCATGTACAAGATAGCGGCACTATTAACCATTTGGCTGGCGCTGTCACCTGCGTGGAGTCCTCAAAATGAGGCGGTGTTCGATTGCTACAGACGTTGCAGAATGGCGCCACAAGACCCGGACATGGAGCGCCAAGAGATTGTTACACTCGAAAGGGAAGAGGCACGCGCGATTCAACTGAGCGACGGGACTTTTTTCAGGCGCGTGTATAGCGAAGATTTTAGCGGCACGTTGACCCGGGGGGAACAAGTCGACAAGGCCGGTTTCATCAATGCCGTGCAATCGAGCTACATCAAGTACGAAGCTTTCAACGCTTCGGATATCAAGGTGCGCATCTTCCGGGACACTGCTGTCGCCACTTGCCTTTGGTCCGCGCGCGCTATCGTAAGAGGCCAAAGCGTGAGCAGTCAGATGCGCGTAATCCACATTTACGTGAACGGCGGGAACGGTTGGCGAGTGGTCTCCGGCCAGACGAGCGCGCTACCCCCGTACACGCAGCAAGTATTCTGAGGTTTGTTGCGAAGGCCAATGCTTGGAGCGCAGATGCTTCGGCGAGTCTGATTCCCTCAGGCCCGAACTTCTGAACGTTCCGAGGTGACGATGGTCCGATGATTTCCAACTCATGACCTCGCTGTTTGTATCCCCGCTGTCAGGCAAGACCGGGGCCTCGGACAACCAGTTCGTAGCTCTCCGTAGAAGTTGCACGAAGCCAGGGCAAAAGCCGCACAGGTAAAACATTCTCAATATCTTTGTCTTGCGCAGGATGGTCTTAGGGAGAGTTTGGAAGAATCATTCGTATCGCAGCGCGACCATGGGATCTACGCGCATCGCCCGCCGGGCAGGAACGTAGCAAGCAAGGAGCGCTACAGTTAGCAAGAGAAGCGCCACTCCCGCGAATGTGATGGGGTCGGTAGGGCGCACTCCGTAGAGCAAACTCGAAATCAGCTTAGTCAACGCGAACGCTCCGAGCAAGCCGATGGCGACTCCTGCCAGTGCGATTTGGGCGCCGCGTCCGATCACAAGTCGCCAGATATCGGTCGGCCGTGCGCCGAGAGCCATGCGGATTCCGATTTCGTTGGTGCGCAAGCTCACGACGTAACTCATGACGCCATAAATTCCCATGGCAGCCAGCGCGAGCGCCAGACCAGCGAACATTCCCAGCAGAAAGGTCGAGAACCGGCGGGGTGAAACGGAATCGGAGAGAAGCGCATCGAGAGTCATTACATGCGTCACTGGAAGTGTGGAATCGAATTTGTGTACCTTGCCGATGGCTGCCTTGGCAATGTCCCCCGGATTGGACTCCGTCCGAATCAGGATGTAAGGCGTCCAGCCGCCGGTGTAATAGACATCCATGGTAGGCGCGGCCTCGAGCCCGTATTGATGGACGTCACCGACCACTCCTACAATGGCCGACCAGCAAGGCGTCGGGTCCAGCGAGCACATGTTGATACGTTTTCCAACGGCAGCTCCGCCGGGCCAGAACTTCTTCGCCATGGTTTCATTCACCATGATGTTTTGTGTGGCGTAGTCGTGAGAGTCGAGCGGCCGGCCCATGCGCAACGGAATTCCCATCGCGGCGAAATAGCCCGGGCTAATGCCGCGAGTTTCGGCAATCGGCCTCGCCCCACTTGCCGGGAGCGGCTGGCCTTCAATGACAAATCTCGTCGCGGATCTGATCACCGCGCCGAGAGGCATCACGGTGATGCCACCCACAGCTTTGGTCTGTGGCAGCTCCTGAATTCTTTGCACAAGTTCTTCGAATTGTCGCGATTGCTTCCGAGCCAGATCGAGCTGTTGTTCCGTAGTTAAATTAAGTAACTCGCCCAGTGGCAATTGAGGTTGATCGACTTCCATGGCCAGGATGTGATCGTGCTGGAATCCGGGATTCACCTCGAGCAAGCGATGGAAACTCCGAATCAGCAGGCCCGCGCCCACGAGTGGAATGAGCGCCAAAGCAATTTCGGAGACGACCAGAAGGTTTCTGATTTTCTGCCCTCCTGTGGCGCCGGCTGCCCTTGTTCCTTCCTTCAGGATGCCCTGCAAATCTTGCTTGAGGCTTTGCACCGCCGGAATCAGGCCGCAGACTATCCCCGTGAGAAGGCTCACAGCGAGTGTGAAAGCAAGCACCCATCCGTTGAGCCCGGTTTCTTTCAGGCTTGCGAGATCCGCTGGCATAAAGGCTTCCAGGATGCGGAGTCCCCCGCTCGCCAGCACAACTCCCAGCATTCCTCCCATCAAGGAAAGGACAATGCTTTCCGTGAGCAATTGTCCAAGCAGCCTTGAGCGGCTGGCGCCAAGCGCCAATCGAAGAGCAATCTCCTTTTGCCGGGCCGCGTGCCGCGCCAAAAGCAAATTCACGATGTTGGCGCATGCCACCATCAGCACGAGTCCCACCGCTCCGAAGAGAACCAGCAATGCCACCTGCATTTCTGCCGCTGATGGATCTTCCATGGGCGTCACCAGCACACCCCAATTTTTGTGGGTATCTGGAAAGGCTTGCTCTTCCTGACGATTTAGCGTGGTCAACTCCGCTTGCGCTTGGCCGAGGCTCACGCCAGGCTTTAATCGTGCCAGTACATTGCACGGATGATGGAGGTGGCTGGTTAGGTCGTCGCCGTACTGGCTGATGGGCATCCAGAAGTCAGTCGTGGGCGCCAGCCGAAATCCCGGGGGCAGAACACCCACGAGCGTATAGCCTCGGCCGTCCAGCGTGACGGTTCGTCCCACGACCGAAGGATCGGAGCCGAATTGGCTCTGCCACAACGCGTGGCTAACCATCACCGTCGGCGGGTTTCCCGGTTTATCTTCCTCGCGTGTGAAAGTGCGCCCTGCCGAGGGGCGAACTCCGAGCAAGGGAAAGAGTCCCGAACTCGCATACCGGACTTCAATTCGTTGCGCCTCACCCCCGCTTGTCAGATTAAAGCCCTGCGGGATATCGATGAAGCAAGCTACTTCCGAAAAACTCGCGGCCTGGCGCTTGAAATCCAGAAAATCGCCCGATGACAATTGAGCTTTGGGAAACTGCGGCAAGTACGTGTTCCATACCTCTACCAGCGCGCTCGGGTCAGGGTAGGGCAGTGGAGTCAGCAGCACGCTCTCCACCACGCTAAAAATTGCCGTGTTTGCGCCGATGGCCAACCCTAGTGTCAGCACGGCAACCAGGCTGAAACCAGGATTCTTACCAAGTGTTCGAAGCGCATACTGCAAGTCCTGCCAAATGGTCTCCATCGCATCCTCACGTGCCGAATCTTTAGACGCGCACGCCACAACGCCGTTTCCACCGCCTGAAGACATATTACGATGCCAGATGAACAGGTATTGTTGGTCTGAGGTCGAAGTTTCCGCGAGAAAGCTTATTGAGTTGCTGTCCTGCGCTGCGGAGCGCTTTCAAACGCGTGGAATTCAAATGCAAGTAAGGCGGGCAAGTGCTCGGCAAAGTAGCTCCAGTTGTGACCTCCAGGATAGAGGTGATATTCGTGCGGAATGTGGCGAGAGGTGAGCAGTTTGTCCAAAGCTTCGGCGCCGGCATCAAAGCCGAAGTCATCTTCGGAGCCGCAATCAAAATAGATCTTCATTCCCGAAAGATTCGCGGTGCGCGCGATCGTGAGCGGATCGTTTCGAGTCCAGAATGCGGGGTCGAACGGCGATCCAAACGCACTGCCAAGAACACGCAGCCGGCCGATCTGCCGTGAGTCCTGTGCGCTGATTTTGGGGAGCGCCTCCAGCAGCGCCGCGCTATGAGCGCCTACAACGCCAAAGAGCTGTGGATGCCGAAACGCGAGATATAACGCACCGAAACCTCCCATTGAAATTCCAGCGATTCCACGTGACTTGCGTTGCGACTGCGCGCGGTAACGTCTTTCGATTGCAGGCAAAAACTCTTGCAGGAAGAAATCCTCGTAGCGACGTTTGCCATCGCGCGAGTTGATATAAAAGCTCGCACCGCCGGCCGGCGTGACGATCAGGAATTCGCCCAGTTGGTGCTGCTCCCAAAGGTCCTCGACAAGATTCAAGCCGCCCGAGTGGATCATCATTTGCTCGTTGTCGCCCAAACCATGGAGCAGATAGAGGATGGGATACCGCCGGAGTTTGTCGCTGTCGTAACTAGGCGGCAGCAATACACAGTAGGGAACTGGCCGTGCCAGGATCTTGCTGGGGAGGGAGTTGCACTCGGCGCGACCAGTCGCACCCATACAAATCGCCGGGTATGCGCACGCCATCAGCAGCGCCGTCAAGCACGCGCGCCAAACTTTATTCATACCGCAGGGCCTCGACGGGATTCAACCGCGCCGCCCGCGTCGCGGGATAAAGCCCAGCGGCCAAGCTCACGATCACGGCAAACGCAATCGCTCCCAGAACCAGCCACCACGGCACGGAAAAAACATGCGCGCCAGGGAGCCCCTGACGTTTCAGGTAAAGATTAGTGCCGATCGTGATGGCTCTTCCAATCAGCCAACCGAGTCCCGCGCCCAGTGTGCCGCCAAGCAAGCCCATCACGCCGGCTTCCACAAAAAAAAGTTGCTTCACGTCACGGTCCGCCGCGCCCAAAGCCTTGAGGATTCCAATCTCACGGCGACGCTCCAAAATGGCCATCACCAGGGTATTGATGATCCCCAGAGTTGCTACCGCCAGCGCCAGACTTCCGAAAATCGCCAGCAGAAGATCGAATATCGTAAAGAATAATCGCAAGTTTCGCGTCGCATCGAGCAACGAAAACGTGCCGAATCCCATGCTTTTGATGGTGGTCTCAATCGCTTCCACTCGCGAAGGGCTCTTCGCCCGCACCGTCAAACTCGCGTATCTCGGTTTTCCATCGGTCGCGCGCACGGCATCTCGCAAATCGTTCACCTGCGCGACACGCAAGGCCGAAGCTACTTCCAAAGGAATCAACAGCCTTCCACTTCCGAAGCCGCCGAACCCCGCCGCCGGTTCCGTCTCGATAATGCCCACAATGCGAAGCCTTTTCTCGCGCGGAACGATGGAGAATCCTCCCGCCCCACTACCGTTCGCATCACCTTCTCCGGCATCGCCCGATCGGCTTTGTGGCGCAAGAGCCTGGCGCTCCGCGTAGCGTACCAACAGGTCCTTTCCGATCAGAGTCGCCGGCTGTTCGGCCAGATCTTTCGCCAATTCGATCTGCAGAATCGCTTCATCCGCATTGGGGCCAGAAAAGAAATTTCCTTGGATTCCATCGTAGGCGCCATTCCCTCGCGCGGATTCCGGCACCCCTGCAACGATTGTCGAATACGGGATCCCGTTGTAACGCACTTCCGTTGGAAAACGAATCTGGGGATAGACTTCCACAACATTTGGCAAGCGCTCGAGTTCCTTTCGCGCCTCGTCATCCAGCGCGCGGGGCTCCTTTGTGGGAGCAGGGGTTGTTGAAATCCGCCTCATTTCCTGCAAGTTCCTTCGCGGCATGACGATAACCGTGTCAAACAGTCCGGAATTGGAGAGACGCCGGGTCGCCAACTCCTGCAATCCGACGCCAAGCGAAAGCATGGCCACAAGTGATGCAACTCCTACGGCTACTCCAAGCGTCGTCAGCGAGTTTCGCAGTACTGCCTCGCGCAGATTGCGCAGCGCGAGTTCGGCGAGATCACCCGCCTTCATGATTTCACCCCGTTATTGAGCAGTTTTCCGTCCGCAAGAGACACAATTCGGTTGGCAAAGCGCTCAGCGAGTGGCCGCTCGTGCGTCACCATCACAATCGTCATTCCCAGTGTTTGCTGAATTTCTTTCAACAGAAGCATGATCGATTCGCCCGTAGCGCTATCCAGATTGCCCGTCGGCTCGTCGGCAAACAGCAGAGTGGGCCGATTCACCAGCGCCCGGGCCAATGCCGCGCGTTGCTGTTCGCCTCCGGAGAGTTCGCTGGGGCGGTGGCTAAGTCTCTTTTCGAGGCGCACGCGCTCCAGCGCGTCCGCCACTCGTTTGCCACGCTCAGCGCGGTCCACCTCCGCCAGCCGAAGCGGCAACTCCACATTTTCTTCGAGGGTCATGCGCGGAAGCAGATTAAACGATTGAAAAACCATCCCAACAGTTTTGCTGCGATAACGCGCCAGTTCGAGCGAGCTTAAGTCCGACAAATTTCGTCCATTCGCGAAAATCGCACCACCCGTTGGACGATCGAGCCCCGCCATCAGATTCAACAGGGTTGATTTTCCCGAACCCGAACTTCCGAGTAGGGCCACGAACTCGCCCGAGCGCACCTCGAGCGTTACGTCATCCACAGCGCGGATCACCGCGGTTCCCATCTCGTAGTGCCGCGACACGCGTTCCGCGCGGACGGCCACACCAGTGCTCGCTGTCATCATCGCCTCTCGATGGTACTACGCATCGCGCGCGCATTGAGTTACCAACTCTTTCCAACGGCGGCGCCGTGACCCGTCGTGACCGTGCCGCTTGGAGGGATGAGGAATCAGGAAGGAGTTCTCTTGGGTCAAAATCACCAAGCGGCTATTTATCCAGCAGATGTGCCACAAAAATAGCATATGAGAAGGCAGCAACCTCTGGCTCTTATTCAATCCCTTCCGTCTTTGTGAACGCTGTAGCCGCCACTCCGGTCTTCAACAAAATTACTATCGCCACGTAGCTGTCGGTCCGCGTTGACGACGCCGCGATCGAGTGTTACGCTCGCGCCGCAGTCTCCAAGACGCATGCGCGCTGTCGACCTGATCCGCAAAAAACGCGATTCCGGCGAACACTCCCGCGAGGAGATAGACTTTCTCATCTCCGGTTACACGCGCGGCGAGATTCCCGACTACCAGATGGCCGCCTGGCTCATGGCCTCTTGGCTGCGAGGCCTCAACCGCGCTGAAATCGCCTCGCTAACGGAAGTGATGCTGCATTCCGGGGAAATCCTCAATCTCTCCAGCATTCCTGGTAAAAAGGTCGACAAACATTCCACAGGAGGCGTGGGCGATAAAACCTCGCTCATCCTTGCGCCTATCGTTGCCGCGGGTGGCCTTACCGTTCCTATGATCAGCGGCCGCGGCCTTGGTCACACCGGCGGCACGCTCGATAAACTCGAGTCCATTCCCGGCTTCAACGTCAACTTATCCCTTCAGGAATTTCTCAGCGTTCTCCGTAAATGCGGCATGGGCCTAATTGGCCAAACCGCGGAAATCGCTCCGGCTGACAAGAAAATCTATGCCCTTCGCGACGCCACTTCTACAGTCGAAAATATCGGTCTCATTTGCGCATCCATCATGAGCAAGAAGCTGGCGGAAGGCATTGACGCTCTGGTCCTCGATGTCAAAACTGGCTCCGGCGCTTTCATGAAGCGCGAAGAAGATTCCGTCCGGCTCGCCGAAGTCATGGTGGAAACCGGCCAACGAATGGGCAAGAAGGTAGTCGCGCTCATCACCGATATGGACCAGCCTCTCGGACGCATGGCTGGACATTCCGTTGAGGTCCTCGAGTGCATCGAGATTCTTGCCGGCCGCGGTCCCGCCGATCTCCGCGAATTGAGCCTCGAACTCTCCGCGTGGATGTTTTTTCTCGGGGAACGGACCAAGTCCGTTGACGAAGGCCGGGCCCTGGCTGAATCCTTAATCGCGTCCGGCCATGCCATGGAAAGGTTCAAGCATTGTATTCGCCTGCAAGGCGGCGACGATCGCATTGTTGAAAAATCGCAGCTTCTTCCTCGAGCTCGATCCCAGGAGAATGTCCCCAGTCCAGATTCCGGTTTCGTCACCACGATGAATTGTGAAAATCTAGGCATCGCTCTCGCGATGCTCGGCGGCGGTCGCGAAAAGAAAGAAGACAGCATCGATCATGCCGTGGGGCTCGAGTTCCATAAACGGATTGGAGACCGCGTAGAAAAAGGCGAGCCGCTTGCCACAATTCATTACAATAACGGCGCCAAGCTGGCCGAAGCGCAAAGCATGATTGCCGGGAGCTACAAAATTGACGAGATAGCGCCCACCGAGAAACGCCGCCTGATTCGCCGCATACTCGGCGGTTAGCGCTCGATTGAATTCGCAATTATCTGCGGGAAAGATGGAGGTCAGCGAATGGGACGTTTCACCGGAGTGCTGGGGCTGCTTACCATGCTCGGCTTTGCGTATCTCTTTTCCACTGACCGCAAGGCCATCAAGCTCAAGACCGTGCTCTGGGGCCTCGGTTTGCAACTATCCTTCGCTGTTTTTGTTCTGCGATTTTCAGCTGGCCGCAGCCTCTTCGAAAAAGCGGGCTACTACGTCAATCTGCTCCTGAGTTACGCCTTTTACGGCTCCCAGTTTGTCTTCGGCGAGCTGGGCTTGCCATCTGCCGGCGCTCCTGGCTTCGCCGCTTCTCCCGAACACTTTATTTTTGCATTCCAGGTCCTCCCCACGATTATCTTTATCGCCGCCTTCTTCGCCTTGCTGTATCACATTGGAGTGATGCAGCTGATCATCCGGGTCGCGGCGTGGATTATGACTCGCGTCATGGGAGCAAGCGGCGCGGAATCGCTCAACGTAGCCGCCAGCATTTTCATGGGGCAAACCGAAGCGCCTTTAACCATTCGTCCGTTTTTGAACAAGCTTACGAAATCCGAGCTGATGGTCGTGATGACCAGCGGCATGGCGCACGTGTCCGGCGGCATCATGGCTGCCTACATTGCGTTCGGCATCAAAGCCGAACATCTCCTTACGGCCGTGATCATGACCGCGCCTGGTACTCTTCTCATGGCCAAAATGCTTGTTCCAGAAACAGAGCAGCCTCTCACAGCTGGACGCGTTGAAATGCCGGAGATGGAAAAAGAGAGCAATTTTCTCGGTGCCATTTCGCGAGGCACGGTGGACGGCCTTCACCTCGCACTCAATGTCGGCGCCATGCTCGTCTCCTTCATCGCGCTTCTCTATCTCGTCAACGCCCTGATGGGCGGCGCCCACAGCTGGCTCGCGGTTCATCCTCGCCTCCACTTGACCTGGTTTCCCTCTAGTCTTCAGCAGATTTTCGGCTGGGTCTTTGCGCCGGTGGCATGGCTCATCGGCATCCCATGGCATGACTGCATGGCCATGGGAGATTTGCTCGGCACACGCATGGTCATCAACGAGGTGGTGGCCTTCCAGAAGCTCGGCGAGCTGATCAAGGACAACCTTTTTGACCCTCGTTCCGCGCGGATCGCCACCTTTGCGCTCTGTGGCTTCGCGAACTTCAGCTCGATTGGCATCCAGATTGGCGGAATCGGAGCGCTTGCTCCGGAACAGCGCGGCCAACTTGCAAGGTTTGGAATCCGTGCGATGCTCGCCGGCACAATGGCTAACCTGATGTCCGCCTCCATCGTCGGCATTCTCTCCTAGGGCACCTTCTCCTAGCCGAATTTTTCGCCCGCTGCATGCTTCGGTTGGCATGGCCTTTCGCCGAGGCTATGTTCACTCTGCGCCTTTGCGTTTTTCATTCTCCATTTTTGCCGTACGGCTATTCCTTCCGTCCAACTCCATGTAAAATCCTGGTCACCAAATGCCTCCACGAAAAAAAGCTGCAGTAATAATTAAGTCCGCCTCGGAATTCGAACGCGCCGATTCCGCGGCGAGCTTTCTACTTTCGAAAACGGGACTACGGCCTAAAATCGGACTCGTACTGGGTTCCGGCCTCGGTGCTTTTGCGGACGAGTTCACGGGCGCCACAAGAATTCCCTATGCGGAAATCCCGCACTTTCCCCAATCCACGGCGATCGGCCACGCAGGAAAGCTTGTTTTCGGCAATGTCGGCGATGTTCCTGTCGCTGGAATGCAAGGCCGCGTCCATTTGTATGAGGGCTATTCCGCCAAGGACGTCGCGTTTCCCATTCGCGTGCTTTCTCGCATGGGCGTGAAGGCGGTCATCCTCACCAACGCCGCTGGTGGAATCAAGCATGAATTTACACAGGGCAAGCTCGTCGTCATCAAAGACCACATCAATCTCCAGGGAGTGAGTCCCCTGACAGGCCCGAACGACGAACGATTCGGCCCGCGATTTCCGGACATGACCACAGCGTACGACAGACGATTCCGCGAGATGACCGTTGGGGAAGGAAATCGCCACAGCATCGGCGCCTTTGAAGGCGTCTACGCCGCGCTGCCTGGTCCAAGCTACGAAACGCCGGCTGAGATTAGGTACCTGCGCTCCATCGGAGCCGACCTCGTCGGCATGTCCACGGTTCCCGAAGTGATTGCCGCCCGGCACTCCGGGATGCGCGTTCTCGGCATTTCTTGCGTCACAAACGCCGCGGCGGGCATCCTGGACAAACCGCTCGATCACAAGGAAGTCCTCGAAACCGGCGAACGCGTCCGAGGTCAATTCATCGCGCTGCTCAAGGCCATCATCCCTCGAATTGCAGCCGAGCTCGAGTGATGCGACACTCATTTTTCTATCGGAGGAGCCGGCGTGCACGAAAATGACTCACTTGTGGAAGCGGCGCGGCAAGCGCGCGAAAACGCGCACGCGCCTTACTCGAATTTTCGAGTCGGAGCCGCGTTGCACGCCACCTCCGGTAGAGTCTTTGGAGGCTGCAACGTGGAGAACGCTACGTATGGCCTGACGGTGTGCGCGGAACGCGTCGCGATTTTCAAAGCCATAAGCGAAGGCGAACGCGGCTTTGATTCAATCGCCGTCGTTACCGACACAGATACGCTCACGCCCCCTTGCGGTGCTTGCCGCCAGCTGATCTGGGAGTTTTGTGGCGATGTCCCGGTGATTCTGGCAAATCTCAAGGGCAAATCGGAAACACATCAAATGCGCGATCTTTTTCCAAGGCCCTTTGATTCGTCGAATTTGTAAACGCAGCCACGCCGCTGCGCGTTTCACTCACGCGAGGCCAATGAAATGTTTACTGCTCCAGAGAAATGCTTCCTCTTTTTTGTTCTGGCCTTACTCGGCTCTAGGCCCATGGCTGCCTACCCTCCGGCCAAGCAGGTTTCGCAAAAACAGGCGGTCAGCTTCGACCTGCTCATCGTCAATGCCACCGTTGTCACCATGGATCCCGCCCGGAGGATCATTGAGAAGGGCACGATAGGCGTTCGCGGAGACACCATAGTTTTTGTCGGAACAGATACAGACTTCGTCGCGCAAGCCAGGAAGGGACACAGCGCTGGTCAGACCATTGACGCAGAAGGCGCGCTGGTCCTGCCCGGCTTCATTAACGGCCATACGCACGCAGCTATGACGCTCCTCCGCGGCCTCCACGATGATGTGACGCTCGATGAATGGCTGCGAAAATATATTTTCCCCGCCGAAGCGAAAAATGTGACGGAAGATTTCGTCCGCTGGGGCACCCGCCTCGGCGCAGCGGAAATGATTCGCGGCGGAGTCACCACGTTCGCGGACATGTACTACTTCGAGGATGTCGTGGCCGCGGAAACCAAAGCCGCCGGAATGCGCGGAGTCCTTGGCGAAACGCTTCTCGATTTTCCCGCGCCCGACAACAAGACAAATGCGGCCATGCTTGAATACGCCGGAAAATATCTGGAAAGGTGGCAGAGCGATAAGCTCATTCACGCTGCCGTCGCGCCCCATTCAATTTACACCTGCTCGAAGCAGACGCTTCAGGCTTCCGCGGCCCTTGCGCGAAATTACCGCGCTCCAATCCTGATCCACGTCGCGGAAATGAAAAAGGAGCTGGACGACAGCTTAAAACAGAACGGCGCAACCCCCGTCCGGTATCTCGACAAGCTCGGCATCCTCGGTCCAGATGTGCTCGCGGCGCATTGTATTTTTGTCGACGCTGACGACAGAAAGATTCTCGCGGACCGCCAGGTCGGATGCGTTCACAATCCTTCGAGCAACATGATGCTCGCCAGCGGCGTGGCCCCGGTTGTCGAAGAGCGGGCCGCGGGCGTCGCTGTTGGCTTGGGGACCGATGGGCCGGCAGGGAGCAACAACGACCTCGACTTGATGGAAGAAATGGATCTTGCCGCGAAACTGCAGAAAATTACAAAGGTGGACCCGCGAGCGCTCGACGCCAAATCCGTCGTCGAAATGGCCACCATCGAAGGCGCAAGAGCTCTGCACATGGAAAAAGAAATTGGCTCGCTCGAACCAGGAAAGAAAGCTGACATCATTCTCATCAGCCTCGACGAGCCCAACGCCGTCCCCATGTACGACGTCTATGCCCAGCTTGCCTACGCGCTCAAGGGCAGCGACGTGCAAACGGTAGTGATCGGCGGACGCGTCGTCATGCGCGATCGCAAGCTCCTGACTCTCAACGAGCCCGAAATCCTCGCCAAAGCCCGCGAGTACAAGAAGAAAATCGCTGCTTCTTTGAATATGGACTGATGACGCTTACTGCGTTTCGGCCTCATTTGTCGGGAGAAGCTTTCGGCTTCGGTTCCACCAGATCAGCAAGCCCGTAATCGCCAGGATTGGAAGCAGCAAGCTTACTAAACACGCAAGCAGCCGCGTCGGCCAGCCAAAAATATCTCCCGTATGTATTTCGCGAATCCACATCCGCGTGATCTTGAAACCCAGCGGCGCGGTCCGCGTGCTCCAAACGCTGAGGGGCTTGCCCGTGTAAGGATCCAAGACCACCCTGCTGCGGCCAATTGGCGTGCGGTCTTCTGGAAATTTCATTCGCAGGTCAACCGGCGTGCCAGGATGGATCGAAAGCGAATCGATCTCCGCTCCCGGCAGTGCGGCCCGCGCCGCGGCAAGAATTGCATCCGTGCCTAGCGGCTGCAAGCCTTCGGCATGCTCGGGCATGCGCGGCCTTCGCGGCATGTCGCTCGAATGCGTGATTCCATTCACCAAACTGCTTACTGCGCTGTCCCACGTCAACGCCACGCCCGTCAGGGCAAAACTAAACAAAAACACGGAGCAGCAAATGCCGAGGACATTGTGAATGTCGAAGTTGATTCGCTTTCCGCTGCCGGTCCATTGGATGGTGAAGAGTTTCCGCCGCCACCAGAGAACAATTCCGGAGCACGAAAGAAAAAGAAGAAATATCGACGCCGTGCCAACGATCAGTTTGGCCGCATCTCGATGTTTCTGCATAAGCAAATGCGTGTGAAATTGATGTACCGAATTCACCAGTGTACTTGCCGTTTGAACATCACCTAATTCTTTCCCGGTGTACGGATCGACGGTCACAACGGTCCCTTCGGCCTCGCTGCCAGGGTCCAGATACATTTCGTAGGCTGAATCCGGGTCGCGCGGAAAAGCCACTTCAGTAACCTTGTACCCCGGATGAGTCTTCTCGAGCCTTGCGAACAGTTCTCCGACAGGGAGCGGTTGGCCGACGGGTTCCACCGCGATCAGCCGCCGGTTTAAAACGTGATCGATTTCCTTCTCGAAAACCATGAAGCTTCCGGTCACACCGAGGAGCAGCAGAAACACGCTTGCAATTAACGCGGCCCAGAGATGAAGAACCAGGAGCACTCTGCGAAAAGACATCGCCTGACCTCCAGCGCAGAACGTGGATTCACAAACAGCTACTGACCGATGGCTCTAGAATTGGACGCTCGAAGAACGAATGTGGCTCTAGCAATTTCTCTTGACTCACCCGCTTACGCCCTAATGCCCACTTCAAAGGGAAAACAAACAAGGCAACCGTGCATGTATCGATGTTCACACCAATCCCTCGAGTTGTCGCCACGCTCGTATCACGAACTTCCATGGACATCCCGCAACTTTTGCTATCCTTGCTGCATCGTGGGCATTTCCTATAACCGGATTGCTGGACAAAGTGTCGAGCGGCTCGCAGCTTTAAGCGACGGCATCTTCGCGGTGGCCATGACACTGCTTCTGCTGGAACTTCATGTTCCAGCAAGCGAGCTGGTCCAAAGCGAAGGCGATTTGCGGCGTGCGCTCCTTGCCCTTGCTCCCCAGCTTCTCATTTACCTTATGAGCTTCCTCACTCTGGGTATTTTCTGGGTGGGACAGCAGACCCAATTGAATCATCTCGAGCATTCCGAGCGGCATTTCACTTGGATTCATTTGGCATTTCTATTTCTTATCACTCTCATGCCATTTTCGACTCGGCTCCTGATTGAGTACATGGATTTCCGCACAGCCCTGCTGGCCTACTGGGCCAATATATTGCTGCTAGGCGCGCTACTATACGCCAGTTGGGGGCGTGCAAGGCAAGCCGCGCTTATCAAGGCTGATACTCCACCGGAAATCCCCGCGGCGATTTGTCGCCGCATCCTGATTGCGCAATCGCTCTATGCGGTCGGTGCGCTTCTTTGCATTTATCGCACACTCTTGAGCATCGCCTTCATCGTCCTCGTTCAACTCAACTACGCCATCGCGCCCCGCTTATGGACTCGCAGAGATTCGGGAGATGCCTAGATGGATCGAAGCCTATGCGCGAAGTTGCTCGAAATGGCGATCTCTGAAGCCCGGCGTGGGCTCGCGGAAGGAGGGATTCCTATCGGCGCGGCGCTCTTCGATCACTCTGGAACGCTGTTGGGCAGTGGCCACAATCGCCGGGTACAGCATGGCGATCCCTCGGCGCACGGCGAGACCGATGCATTTCGCAAGGCGGGCCGCCAGAAAAGCTACCGCGACAAAATCATGGTGACCACGCTGGCGCCCTGCTGGTATTGCAGCGGGCTCATCCGCCAATTCGGAATCGGCACCGTGATCGTGGGCGAATCCGAGAATTTTCGCGGCGGTATTAACTGGCTTCAGGAAAACGGAATCAAAGTCATCGATCTTGCGTCTAAAGAGTGTGTCGAGATGCTGGGCAAATTTATTGCCGAAAATCCCGGCCTTTGGAACGAAGACATCGGCGAAGAGTAAGCAGCTTCCCGTGCAGCCCTCGCCGCCATCGTGCGCTTTGGTGAACCGTTCATGACCCACAATTCCCGCCGTTCCAAATGGATCCTGTTGAGTGTCGCAAGCGTCGCAGCCGCGGCACTGACGTTCGCCTTGCACTCGCGCGCCGCGGCCGCCGACGAAATGGCGAAGCTCGCGGCGATCATGGACTGGAAGCAGGGAACGGTTGTCGCGGACATCGGCGCAGGTGACGGGAGATATTCGTTTGCCGCCGAGGAATATGTCGGCGGAACAGGAAAAGTATTCGCCACGGAAATCGACAAAGAAAAGCTTGCGAAACTGCGTGACGAAATCAAGAAACGAAATCTGCAAAATGTAACGGCTCTGGAGAGTGGCGAGGCGGAAACGAATTTGCCCGCGTCATGTTGCGATGCGATTTTTCTACGGCGTGTCTACCACCATCTGACTAGACCCCTCGAATTTGACGCGAGCATCCTCCGCTCGCTGAAACCGGGCGGGAAACTCTCGATTATCGATTTTCCCCCTCATCCGGAGTACGGCAAAGTAAGAGGCGTGCCAAAGGACCGTGAAGACCACGGCATCCAGCAGAAAATCCTCATCGAAGAAGTGACGAAGGCGGGCTTTCAGCTCGAAAAGATCGTCGAGGACTGGCCGACGAGCGACTATTGCGTTTTGTTCGTAAAGAAGTGACTCCTGCCTTCCCGCTCACCCGAGGAGCCAGTGGAATTACGCAGTTTCCAGGTAGGTGTCGTATTTGACGGCGATGTCGCGGACTTCCTGCAGAGTCATTTCCCGCATGACTTTTCCATCCTCAAGAATGGTTTCGAGCGCATTGAGGCCGGCCGTAGAGTGATCGGGATTGGGAGAATCGTTCAACACTTCGACCGTGACAAATTCCTTGCCATTGTGAACTAAATTGAACCGTCCTCCTTTGCTGGCTTTCGAAGGATCGGTCTTTGGGTTTTTGTAAACGTTGTGCCATTTTCCCGCCCGGTCGATTGCCGAACATTTCAAGGCAAATTTCAGCGTGTCTCGATTGACCTGCTGCAACAGCGCGCCACCCATCCCGTAGCTCCAAATGTCCTGCGACCATCCTCGGCGCGTGAGCTGCGCGGTGATGTTCTGGATGGTGTAGTAGTTCACGCCGTCGCCCTGAATAAAACGCACGCAGGGTACGGTGGTCTTCCAGCCTTTCTGATTCACCTCATACCCGAAAACCTCCGCGACGATTTTGAACAACTCTTCCAGCACGGTAACCGCATCTCCGGAGTCCGGACGAATTACGAGAGTGCCTTTTCGTTGCAGGACTTTGTCGCGAAGCGCGCCGCCCCAGAGATTGCGCACCGCGTTGTATATGTCGTAGGAGTCGCTGACGCAGGCAACCACACCTTCCGGACAGTTCTCCAGTATGTTCGCGTACGCCTGCCCCTCATTGGCTTCGCCCCAAGCCGTGATCGTGGAATGCTCCGAGGCGGGAATGCTATACGCGGCGCAAGTGAGCGGCTCCTTTTGCGTTAAGTCGGCAGAATAGAATTGATTCAGCAGCTGAATGGCGGCAAGGGTATCCGTGCCCAGGAAGTTCAGGAGATGAGCAGCGCCTCCAATCGCCGCGGACTCCTTCGAGGAAACTCCGCGGAAACCGAAGTCATGGAGCTTGAAAGGAAGTAGCGCTGGATCGCCTGTTCGCACGAGAGCCCTGCCGATCACCTGCTTGATGGCCCGGGACAGCGTTGCCACGGTGATGGGGTACCAGACTTGCAGCAGTACGGTTTCGGCCCAGTTGGTCAGCCAATAGAATTCGGGATCGGTGTTTTCGATGGTGATAAGGGCATTGAGGCTTCTGACGACCGTGCCTTCCTTGATGGCTCGAATCCGGAGAGGAAGTCGGCCGCCGTGCTTGGCGTATAACGATTTGAAGCCTTCATAATTGAACGACTTGGGGTGGCCCCCAAAATGGGCGTGCGCGATGCGGCGCGCTTCTTCAACGTCCTCCAGTGTAAAAACCTGCCCGGCGAAATTTGATTTGACGATGTACTGCAGCATGGCCAGCATCGTCTCGTCAAACATGCCTCCTCGGGACTCAACATACGAATAGATGTGTCGTGTGTCCGGCGGGTACTGCCACCAGTGAGTGAGCTTGTAGGAGTCGGTATTGAGTATCGGATTCAGCCGCAAAGACTGCATGGAGCTCCTTCAATTCGGGAGTGAGAAGGAATCGGTGGCTGCACACCGATTTTAGGATAGCAGAAGAACCGCCTGACCATTCATGCCCGACGGCACTGCTTCGCTGACCGCAGGATGGGCGCTCGCAAAACCGTCCACCAGCCGTTTTGACCATTTCGTTCACTTGGCAGGGGAGGTGTTTTTCTTACTCCTTCTTGGACTGCCCAACAGGAGACAAACTGGTCTTCGCATAAAACCCTTTTTGGCTCCGGCGCGTCGAAGATGATAAGGTTATCTGCCGAACCCAAGTCCTGCCCTGGGCCTACAACTTCGGCAAGTCTTCGACTCCCCCCGCCCTGAAGAAGAGATATTCTTAAATTTAATGGAAAGGCGTCCCTCTAAGCCATGAATCCGGATCGGCGCGGGAAAGCAAGAAAGCTTCCAGACACACTCATTTATTGCCAACTGGAAGGAGACGAAGGTGGCTCGGTTTTGAATATCTCGCAGGGAGGGTTGTGTTTTGAGAGTTTTGCTCCTGTCGAGCCGAATAGGTTGATCCATTTCTGGTTTTCCTTCGATCTGAAGAATCGAATCGAGGCGTTGGGTAGGCTAGCCTGGCTCGACTCTTCCAGGAAGCATGGAGGGTTGAGCTTTCTTGCTCTGAGTCAACACGCTCGAGAATCCATCAGCGACTGGATGGGTCAAACTGACTGTGACGAAACCCCGGCCACGGGAGATTCAGCCGTACCAGACCCTGCTTTCACGACTCTGAGCGCGCCATCCACTCAACCAAACATCGCTCCGGCATTGGAGAGCCATATGCCTCCCACGGGGGCTAAAACCGTAACTCCGCCACCGTCACTCATTCATACTGCGGGGGCCGAATCACAGGCCGCCGTAGCTCTTCGATCTCTTGAGCTGCCAGGGCTAGTCCCGATCGAACGATACCGAACCGCCACTCGAAGGCAATTTGTGAGAGGTGCGTTGCTGGGAATCCTCATTTCCGTTGCCTTGACGTGGCCCGTCTTCAAGTACACAAAAGGCATGAACCCGAGCGGTAGTACACAGACTGCACCGATCTCCGGCGCGCAAACCGCTTCACCCTCGCCGGTGCCGATTTCCACATCGGCCAACACCCAAAATTCTTCCATTTCTTCCGCAGCGAGAAAATCGCAGCCGTCTATGCCCGCGACCTATTCACCCAATAATCCACCGGAAACCACTTTGGCACGTCATAAGTTGCAGTCCCAAGAATCCTCCACCAGGTATAAGGCGGCTGAGTCAGCCGGCCAGCCGGCCCTCGCGGATTCAAAGCGCTCGAAGAAGATCTCCGCGACTCCCCAGCAGCTGTGGGCCTCCGTCCAGGAAGGAAACAGCCACGCGGCCGTCGCGCTTGCCGACCTCTACATTCGTGGCGAGGGTGTCCCGGTGAACTGTGACCAGGCCCGCGTCTTGCTGCTCGTCGCCTCGGAAAAGAAAAACGCGGAGGCCATCCAGAAGTTGCGAGACTTGGACAAGACGGATTGTCCCGCGGCTCCCCACTGAGAATCCGATGGTCGAACGCAACCCACGCACTGCTAAGCGTTATCAACTCTGAAGTTGGAAACCAGGATCACGCTACGAGGCGGCGTCCTTTATGTCGTCTTGCGCTTTCTTGAGAGCGTTTTTCGATTCGGCCTTGGCATTCGCTTCAGGCTTCAAGAGGTCTACTGCTTTGTCCAACGCCATAGCCTTGCCTCCTGCCGGGCCTGCGCACGAATCGGCTACGGGTTTAGGTTTGATGCCGGTCACATTCCATTTCAAGCAACTAAATTCGACAGGAAGACTGTGAGTCAGTCGTAGGACCGCGACGCAACTGGTCAGATCCCTAAAGGACGAACACACATCCTGCAATTCCTTGTCGGCAGGCAGGAGTTGGAGAATGCGCAGTTGTTTTGTCAACTTGTCTTCCAGATGGCCATCCGAAGCGAGTTGGTCGTTGGCGGACTTCGCGCCGTGCTTGATCAACTTGAGGGGGTTGTATTTGGCCGGATTGTACCAACTGGGTGAGTTCGCCCCCGTCTTGTCCTCGGAGTCTTGGGCGGCAACTTTACTGGCACCCAGGAGCATACCTAGCGTTGCAACGGCGATGATCCCTTTGTAGCCTCTCATGGACGTCTCCCGGCGGAGAGAACTGAGCGACTACTATTATCTCAAACCATCAGCCTGTGTCGAGTTTCGCGAATATCGACAGCGTGCGAAGGCCGGGCATAGCCGGAAGGAAACCAATCAATCTAGAACCGATTGCCCCTGGCCTCGTGGCATTTCACTGGACTAATTGTTGAATCTCCAGCCCAATGTTGGCCGTGGCGCAAACTGCATCGTTCGGCAGTACGTCAGCCCAAGCTGGCGAAGGGTCGAGCAAGCGGACTCGCAATGCAAATTGCCCATTCGGTTGCTGGTGACAGTAGATCACTTCGGCCATTGTGGATAGTTCAGGGGGCAGCGAAACCAGCACGCTCTCGCCCGGTTTCCACCCCTGTACGCTTATAACGCGGGCGCTCTGGGAGGTGATGTGCTCCGCGAAGCCAAATTCGACCTTTCCGGGATGGTGCAGGCTGGTCAACCACACCCTTCGCGAAGTTCGAAGACTCGCTTCCGAACTCTCCGTTTCTGAACTCACGGCTTGAAGCCCCATCCGTCTTTCCTCCTTAGGTATTCCAAATCAGCTTTGGCAAAAGTCAGGATCTATCAGCCGGCGAGCACCACTGTACCGCGTGCAGCGCATCGAGGGTGATCTAGACATGACCTGGTAAGAGCATAGGCACGTCTGAAAAGTTCGCTAGTAGGTGAACGCCGGATTGAGGGATGGGGTGAAGACCCGTGACCTCTCACACTCTGGATGACAGCCAGCCGCGACAACCGGTTTTTTCTTTTGATGGATTCGCGCTGGATACATCCATGCGGATGAGAAACAAACCATTCCCGCTGCTTGATGACGAAGCCAGGTGCCCCGATACCGAAATATCCCGCTACTCCTCGCGAAGCACCTGCATTGGGTCTACGCGTGAGGCGCGCAAAGAGGGAAGAAGACACGACAGGAAAGACACGACGAGGACAAGAAGAAGGACCGCGAACAGAGTGGGAACATCCGTAGGAGAAACGCCATAGAGAAGGCCGGCAAGAATGCGTGAAGAAGCGGCAGCGAGGGCCCACCCAACTAGGCAGCCTGCGATGCACACGCATAGTCCTTGCCACAGGAATTGTTTGACAATCTGGCCGCGCAAAGCGCCGAGGGCCAAGCGGAGGCCAACTTCGCGCTGCCGGACATTGACCGAATAGCTGAGGGTTCCGTAAAGGCCCACACACGCAAGAGAGAGTGCCGTGGCCGCAAAAAACGACAGAAGTATCGTGCGAAGGCGGTTTTCCGAGATGCCGTCGGAGAAGTGTTGTTCGAGCGGCGCGAAATCGTAAGCGGAGCGCGTGGGTTCAATGTCCCTAAGCCGGCGGCGTATGGTTTCGGCCATGCTCATCGGCGCGTTGCGCGTCCGGACCAGGAAGTAGCTGCCGGGCTCAGCCAGAGGAGCGCACCAATACGCGGTTGGAACGGGAGGTAGATCGAGTTCGGATTCGCGCGCGTCGCCGGAGATGCCGACGATCTCCGCCGGGCCGGAGTAGCCCATCTGGACCGATTGCACGTGATGGCCGATTATGTTCGCGCCATGAAAGTAAGCATCGGCGAACGCCCGATTCACGACGACGGTGGGCGGGCCATCCGTCTCGCGGCATGCTTCGCCGGCGAGCAGAGGGATGCGCATGGTTGCGAAGTAGCCGGCAGAGACGAACCGGTTCGCGGCGATGAGTTTTGGTTCGCTTTCGGAACGGCCCTCAAGGAGCTTGAGTTCGATTTGATATTGGAAGGGTACTCCGGGCACGCCGACGGACAGGGCAGCGGCTTCAACGCCCGGCGTGGAACGCACAGTTTCCAGGACGCGATCGGTGAACTGGCGCAGTTTTTTCATGTCGCCGGTTTCGCCCCAGTTCATGCTCAGCTGAAATGCAAGAATGTGCCCGGAATCAAAGCCGCGTGTGACCCGGCCCAGTTCCTGAAAGCTGCGCAGAAGGAGCCCGGCGCCTGCGAGCAGCGTGACGGCGAGGGCGACCTGGATACCGACGAGCAGCCACTGCAGTGGATTTTGCCCGGAAACTTGCGAGCGGCTGTTTTGCGCGAGGGAGCCGGAAAGGCTGCGCCTAGTGCCGCGTATCGAGGGAAACAATCCACAGAGAAGAGTGACCACCACAGAGCAGGCCAGGGAGTAGAGGATAATGCGGCTGTCGAGATGAATTTCTTCTACCCGGGGAAGTTGCGCGGCCAGCGAGCGGAAGATATCGGACGCAGCCGCTGCGAGAAACAGGCCGAGTCCCGAGCCGAGGAGGGCCAGGAGAAAGGTTTCGGTAAGCAGTTGTACAATGAGCGCGCCGCGGGAAGCGCCAAGCGAAGAGCGGATCGAAATTTCCTGCTGGCGTTGAGCGGAGCGAGACAAAAGCAGCGCGATTATGTTCGTGCACGCGATGAGCAAGAGGAGAGTGACGGAGCCGAACAGCAGCCACAGAGACCGGCGCGACCCGCCGATAGTTGTTTCTTTCAGCGCTTCGACCGTCACAGATAAGATAGCGTCCGTCTCGGGAAATTGGCGGCCGAGTTGCGCTTGTATAGTTGCCAGATCGGCGCGAGCCTTCGTGATGGTGACGCCGGGCTTGAGGCGTCCGATTACGATATACCAGTTGTTTTCGCGAGCGCGGCCAACGGAAAAGCTCGAGGGCATGGGCGACCACAAATCCGTTTCGCGAGCGGGAAACAGAAATGACGGGGGCATAACGCCAACGATGGGATAGAGATGGCCATCGAGCCGCAGATTTCTACCGAGGACACTTGGGTCTGCGTTGAAGCGGCGATGCCAGAAGCGATCGCTGATTAGGACCGCCGCAGGTCCGTTGAGAGTTTCCTCATCAGGAGTGAACTCGCGGCCAAGGGCCGGCGTAAGACCCCATACCTGAAAAAAACGAGAGGAGACCCATGCGCGAGTGACCTTCTCGGGCAGCGTGCCGGTGGACTCCGATACATCCTCGGTGTAATAACCTGTTAGGCCCTGGAACGTAGAATTAAGCTGATTCCATTCCTCAATCCGAACGGGAGCCACACGAGTGAGTACCGCCGCGCTTTTGGAGTTGTGCTGCTCCACGAGCATCAACCGGTCTGCTTCAGGGAAAGGAAGCGGCTTCAGCAGAACGGCGTCGATGGCGGAAAAGACAGCGCTGTTCGCGCCGATGGCCAGAGCGAGTGTGAGGATAACGGTTGCTGAGAATGCCGGGGATTTTCGAATAAAGCGCACAGCGGATTTAAGATTTGCGACGGAGGCGTCCAGCACGCGAACTCTGTAAACATCCCGCAGTTCTTCTTTGACCTGCTCATGTCCTCCAAACTCAAGGATGGCGCGTCGGCGTGCTTCCTCAGGGGGCATGCCGCCGGCGATATATTCTTCAATGAGCTCGTCGAGGTGGAAGCGAAGCTCGGAATTCATTTGCGCGTCCGAGGACCGTTTGGGCAGAATGGATTTCCACCAGGACATGGCGAACCCCTATTGGGCGGTTTGCAGAATGCTGGCGACCGCCCCGGCAAGACGATTCCAATTCGACTCTTCGCTTTCCAGTTGCTTCCGGCCTTTGGACGAGAGCTTGTAGAACTTGGCTTGGCGGCCTTTTTCAGACTCGCCCCATTCGGACTCGAGCCAGCCGCGTTTTTCAAGTCGATGCAAGGCGGGGTAGAGCGAGCCTTGCTGGACCTGCAGAACCTCTTTCGAGATCTGGCGGATTCGCAGGGAGATGCCATAGCCGTGGACGGGGCCAAGGGCCACGATCTTGAGAATGAGCATGTCGAGAGTGCCCTGAAGCAGGTCAGATTTCTCGGTGGGCATGACGTCTCCTAGACGCTCTACTTATATAGCTTCCTGATAGGTAGAATGTCAAGGAGAAAGAAGAACGTGTACGGGCCCTGAACTCACCCTGGCCCGCCACTTTGGACACGCGCGCAGAAATGTGAAATCAGTCGGCAGGCGGCTTTCGTTAGGAGTTCCAGGCAACGCGGGAGAGCTCCTTTTTGCGAGACTCCCATTCACTCCCGCTCAAAATGCGTGGCGCGACGTCGATCAGGCGGGGGATGAGCCGGAACACGGCGGCGGCATTCCAAGGAGCCCCGCTCCGAGTGCGGTAGTCGCGGACGTTAAGCGCGTCGGCCATGCTCGTGAAGGAGACATCTTGAACAATGAGTTCGGCGAGGAATTTCAGCGTCTGCATCTCCAGCGGGTCGTCCTCCAGGTGGTGGCAATCGGTGGCGATGCGTAGGCCAAACGGGATTTCTTCCGAGGCGGCGATTTCTTCCGGCGGCTCGTTTGTTGAGGAAAACTCTACTTCGCGTTCCCATTCGAGGGCGACAAGTGTCCAACCGGCGTCGTGCATCTTGGAAAGATACATGGATGTCGGCAGTATCGTGACCTTTTCTCGAATGCGTTCGTGCTTCTTCATAGGTGCCTCCTTGACGAAGTGCAAGGGACCTGTGTGTCGCGAGGATGTAATGTCGCGCAATCCAATTGCCGGAACCAGCTTATCGTAATACTAAGAAAACACATAGTTTATATGTTTGAGTGGACGAAAGAGTAGCAGCCGGATGTCCGCTCTTGGGATTGAGGATGTCGCGAGCCCGGACAGTTGCATTTATCGATGGCTCTGTTGACATCCTGGATGAGCGAGCCGATGCCTCAGGCGGTAGAGGTTATAGGCAAGACCGAGCAGCAGAGCTTGGCGGATCTGGATGGCCAGGCTGCGCCCGGGAGC